>WNGL01002186.1_pt1 | contig 40603 bp, 34 predicted proteins | sample 5400591 | NCBI WGS metagenome assembly WNGL01 (sample SAMN13153377, study PRJNA577476) | soil metagenome | isolation source: 80 cm soil or saprolite under Garry oak tree replicate 1 | place: USA:California | collected 2016-06-15
ACCCCGACGGGCCCAAGCTGGCTTTCGCGCCTCACGAGTGGCGGGCGTTCACCGACCAGGTGAAAGCTGGCGGATTCGATCCGGCCTGAGCTCGGCTGAGGCTGGATCGCCCTCTCGCTAGGGGGTGTTCGGTGTCTGCGATCGCCCATTCTCATGAGCGTCCGCCGGGCACGAGCTGCGACGGCGGCGCATAAGCACCGCGAATTCCGGCAGGGTATGGAGCAGTCTCGATGCGACCTCCACGGTGCGGCGGTCAGCCGTGGACCGGTGCTTCGCGTTCGGCCTCGGCGGGCGGGACACCCGCCATCATCAGGCCGATGGCCTCCCTGGTGGTGCTCCGGGGGCTGGCTTCGCCGATGACCATTCCCTCGTACATGACCGCGATGCGGTCGGAGATGGCCATCACCTCATCGAGGTCTTCGGAGATGACGAGGACCGCGGTGCCGCTGTCGCGCTGGCGGACCAGGCGCTGGCGGATGTACACCGACGCCGCGACGTCGATGCCGCGGGTGGGCTGGGCCACCAGCAGCACCCGCGGCGAGCCGGACAGTTCGCGGGCCATGATGAGCTTCTGGATGTTCCCGCCGGACAGGTTGCGGGCCGGGGTGTCCAGGCTGGGCGTCCTGATGTCGAACTCGCTGACAAGCTGTCGGCAGTGACGGCGGATCGTCCGGCGGCGCAGGAACCCCCAGTGCGAGTACGCCGGGTCGGCGCTGCCGACCAGGATCAGGTTCTCGGCGACGGTGAAGTCGCCGATGAGCGCGTCGCGCATCCGTTCTTCCGGAACGTAGGCCAGCCCGGCCTTGCGGATCCCGCTCGGGCGCAGGCCCGTGACGCCGGCCCCGGCGATCTCCACCCGCCCGCCGGCGACCTGGCGCAGTCCCGCGACCGCCTCGGCCAGTTCCCGCTGCCCGTTGCCGGACACCCCGGCGATGCCGACGATCTCGCCGGAGCGGACCTCCAGCGACAGCCGGCGGACCGCCTCGGCGCCACGGTCACCGATCACCCGCAGGTCGCGGATGGCCAGCATCGCCTGGCCCGCGTGGGTATCGGGCGGCACCTCGACGGCGGCGATCTCCCGCCCGACCATCATCTGTGTCAGCAGGTCCCTGGTCGCGTCGCGTCCCGCCACGGTCGCGATCTTGCGCCCGGCCCGCAGCACCGTGATGCGGTCGGAAAGCTCGAGCACCTCGTTCACCTTGTGAGAGATGAACACCAGCGACATGCCGTTGGCGACGAGCTGTTTCAGCACGCCGAAGAGGTCACGGACCTCCTGTGGCGTCAGCACTGCGGTGGGCTCGTCGAGCACCAGCAGGGACACCTCACGGTAGAGGGCCTTGATGATCTCGACGCGCTGGCGCTCCCCAACAGAAAGCTGCCAGATGTAGGCATCCGGGTCGACCTCGAGCCCGTAGGTCCGCGACAGCTCCCTGATGCGGGAGGACACCCGGCCGAGGTCGGTCAGCGGCCCGCGGGCGGACTTCACGCCGAGCGCCACGTTCTCGGCCACTGTGAGCGTCTGCACCAGCATGAAGTGCTGGTGGATCATCCCCAGGCCCTGCTGGATCGCCGCGGCTGGAGAGGTGATTGTCGCCGGCTCGCCGCGCAGCCGGATCTCGCCCCCGTCCGGCTGGTAGAGGCCGTAAAGGACACGCATGAGCGTGCTCTTGCCGGCGCCGTTCTCGCCGAACAGGGCGTGGATCTCGCCCGGTGCCACGTCGAAGTCCACGTGGTCGTTGGCGAGAACCCCGGGAAAGCGCATGGTGATGCCGCGCATCTCAAGCACGGCCTGGCCTGCCGTGGCGCTCCCCGGGGTGCTCGCCGTCATCGTGTGCTCCCGCCTCAGTTCGCCGGGGGTGTGATGGCGCCACTAATGATCTTGGATGTCACCTGCTTCGCCGCGGCCTTGATCGACTCGGGCAGCGGGTACGACGGGTTGAACACGGTCTTCTCACCGCCGTTGCCAAGCGTGATCGTGTAGGTCGCCCCGCCGAGCACGCCGCCCCTGATCGCCGTGATGATCTGCCTGAGGACCCCGGTCCAGTCGTAGACCTGGGACGCGACGACCTCGCTGGGCGCCAGCGATGCCTGGTCCCACTGGGTGCCGAACCAGGCGACGTTGTCGTTCTTGGCCACGCCGATCGCCCCGACGACCGACTGCGAGCTTCCGGTGAGGACGTCGGCGTGATCGGAGATGTAGGACTTGGCAGCGGTCGCCATCAGCGTGTCATCGCTGAACGACCCGGTGAAGCTGACGTGCATGGTCGCCCCAGGCTCGGCGGCCAGCGCACCGGCCTTGAAGCCGACCACGTACAGGTGCGCGTCGCCGACGTTGATTGGGCCGATGACGCCGAGCGTCTTGCTCTTGCTGAGCTTCGCCGCGAGGTAGCCGTTGACGTAGCCGCCCTCCTGCGAGTTCGCCTGGTAGGCGAACACGTTCTTGAGGCCGTAGGTCACGCCCGCGGTGCCCCACGCGAACGACGTATTCGGGAACTGCGGGGCCAGCTGCTGGACGGTGCCGCCGTACTGCGAGCCGTGGGCGATGACCAGGTTGTAGCCCTCGGACGCGTACTGCCGCATGGCGTTGGCGGCGTCGGTGACGTTGAACAGGTTGTCGGAAACGGAGAACTTCAGGTGCATCGGCCCGGCCAGCGACTGGACCGCTGCGTACATGGACTGGCTGAACGCCATGTCGTTGCGGAGGCTCGGCGTGATCAGCGCGACCTTGAGGGTCTTCACCGAGCTGGCCGAGGGCGCGTTCGACGGCGACGAGCTTGAGCCGCACGCGGCGAGGAGGGCGGTCGCCGTGCTCACCACGAGGACGGCCGACCGTCTGAGCAGTTTATGCTTCACGGTGTCTCCAATGTTGATGACGGTGATGAGCGGCGCGCTTTCGCACCAGCCCGCGGCGGGCCGGGCTTACACACCCCTCTCGTAGGGCCTGCCCAGCGCCGCAGGCTGCCGGAACCGGCGTGCGACAGAGAGCAGTGCGAGGACCGTAAGGACGGCGGGTGCCATCGCGGCGATGTCCGACGCGGACGTCGGGATGATGCCGAGGGTCTTCCACGCCACGACGATCGCGCCGACGATGCCGTAGAGCAGGGAACCCGCCATGACGCCGAGTGGCCGCCAGGCACCGAAGTAGACGAGCGCGACGGCGATGAAGCCCTCGCTGTTGGTCAGGTCCTCCTGGAAGATCCCGACCTGCAGCAGCAGCGTGGCACCCGCGAGGCCGGCGAGGGTGCAGCCGGTGAGGACGGTGGAGTAGCGGATGCGGGTGACGCTCAGGCCCACGGTGTCAGCGGCCGTCGGGTTCTCGCCCACCGCCCGGATGTTCATCCCGTACGTGGTCCGGTTGAGGACGAACGCGAGCACCGGCACCAGCAGGAATGCCAGGTAGACGAGCCAGTTCTGGGTGAAGAACATGGTGCCGAGCCCGGGGATGCGGTCGAGCAGCGGAATCCGGACCGCGGGCAGCGCGCTGACCGTGACCGGGGAGGCGAAAAGCTTCAGCAGGAGCACGTTGGTGAGCCCGAGACCGAACAGGAAGACGCCGATCCCGCTGATGCCCTGCTCGGCCTTGAGGGTGACGCTCACGAACGCGGTCACGATCCCCATCACCAGGCCGATTCCCATGCCGGTCAGTGTCGCGAGCACCAGGCTGTGCGACTTCACCGCCACGAAGTACGCGCCAAACGCGCCGAGCAGCATGATGCCGTCGACGCCGAGATTGACGACCCCGCTGCGCTGGCCCATGGTCTCGCCGAGGGCGGCGAGCAGGAACGGGGCCGCCAGCTGGATGCCGGATGCCACGGTGGCGGTAAGAATGGCGGCGGTGAAGAAATGGTTCACGCCCGTACCTCCGTGACCACGTCGCTGCCAGGCGGTTCGCGGCTCGTGCCGGTGCGTGCTTGCTCGCTGGTGTGTGCCCGCGCGCTGGCCCGGCGGCGCAGGTACGCAACCGACACCACGAGAACGACCACCACGCCGTTGATCGCGGTGACGAGGTCGGACGGCACGCCGGTCACGACCTGCATCGAGGTGCCGCCTACCAGCAGGCCGGCGAAGAGGAAGGAGGTGACGACCGTCCAGAGTGGGTGCAGGCCCGCGAACAGTGCCACGACGATTCCGTTGAAGCCCGCATTTCCGGTGAAGCCGGTCAGGGTGCCATCGGTGACCATCCGGTGCGAGATGCTGCCGAAGACCAGCATCGCCCCGGCGACGCCGGACAGCGCCCCAGCCAGCGTCATGGCCAGGGTCATCGTCCGCTTGACGGACATGCCCGCGTACCGCGACGCCTCCCGGGACAGCCCAACCGCCCTGATCCGGAAGCCCAGGCCGGTGCGCCAGAGGAGGAGGTAGACCGCCACCGCGAGCAGGACCGCGATCAGCACCCCGAGGTGAAGCTGGGTGCCCGCGATGAGCGTCGGCAGCCAGGAGTTCTTCGACAGCAGCCTGGTCTGCGGGATAAGCCCGCCGACCGCGTACCCCGACTTCGCCACCAGCGGCCCCGCCAGCAGGTAGTTCATGAGCTGCACGGCGACCAGATTGAGCATGATCGTGCTGAGGATCTCGTTGACGTTGAAGTACGCCTTGAACGCGCCGGGGATCGCCCCCCAGACCGCTCCGCCGGCGGCGCCAGCGAGCAGCACCAGCGGCACCAGCACCACGGCGGGCAGCGACGGTACCGCGAGCGCCGTGGCGGTGGCGGCCAGGCCACCCATCGCGATCTGGCCTTCGCCGCCGATGTTGAGCATGTTGGCGCGGAACGCGATACAGATCCCCGCGCCCACCAGCAGCAGCGGAACCGCTTTCACCGCGGTGCTGGTCAGCGCATAGGTGCCACCCAGGGCGCCGGTGAGGAGTGCGTGGTAGCCGGTCGCCGGGTTGGCCCCGAAGGCCAGCATCAAGACGGCGCCGACGAGCAGCGCCAGGACGGCGGCGCCCGGCAGGGCAAACCAGCTGAAGAGCAGGTCCGTTCGCTGGCCACGGGCGGCGATGCGCGCCAACAGCGCAGGAACCGGCCGTTTCATCAGCAGCCCCCCAAGTCATCCGCCATAGGGATGGGATGACCGTAAAGTCGCTGGGCGGAGGGGTCCCGAGACGTTTGGCCTCAGTCGTCAGCCAAAGGTCCCGAGTACCGCCGCTAGCTGGGCGAACTACGGATCGCCGGGCGCAAGCTGGCTCCTGGTCAAGGGGCAGGACGTTCAGCCGGGCCCGCGGGGGTTCGCCGCGGCAGGCGTTTGGCGTCATGTTTTTATCGCGGCGGGTCAGGGGACGGAACGGATCTTCCATACGAACGCCGAGCCGAGCACGGTGATGGCGGCGACGGAGAGGTAAAGCGTCGGGTACCCGCCGAGCTGGCTGACCAGCAGCGCGGCGAGCGCGGGGGCCAGCACCTGGGGGCCAGCACCTGGGGGCCAGCACCTGGGGGCCAGCACCTGGGGGCCGGAGTTGGCGATGTTGATGATGCCGAGGTCTTTCGCGCGCGCCGCCGCCGACGGCAGCACCTGGGTGACCAGCGCCTGGTCGACCGACAGGTACACGCCGAAGCCCAGGCCCAGGATCGCGGCCCAGGATCGCGGCCGAGGCGATCGCGACCGGCCACGTCGGCCAGAATGCCAGCATGACCGCCGGGACCGCCATGACCGGGCCGGATACCGTCACCGGCAGCTTGCGGCGGCCGCTGCGGTCGGAGACCATGCCGCCGGTCACCGCGGTGACGACGACCGCGGCCGTGTAGATGAGGATGAGGATGAGCAGGCCGTCCTCGGCCTTGTGCCCGGGGGAACAGCCGCCCGTAATGAACCCGGCCCCGCAGGAAATACAGCAAATACAAAACGGCCATAGCGTTGCCTAGGTTGACCGCGAACCTGGTCAACCAGGCCCAGGCGAAGTCGGGGTAGCGCCGTGGGCTCAGCCAGAAGGACCTGGTGAAGGCCCGCACCGCGAACGGTGGCCGGCCGGTGCGGGGGAGCCGCGCGTCCGGCGTGGTGAGCGCGAACGGCAGGGCGCACGCCAGCCCGACACCAGACCCCGCTGCGCCACCGGGACATGGTCGGGGACGCCGGCGGTGACGCTGGCCTGCATCGCGTTGAGCCCGGCTTGCGCCAGGCACCAGCCGGTGATGACGCCGGCGATCGTGTGCTGGCCTGCCAGCAGGACCAGCGGCTGCACCCGCCAGCGCGCCGCCCACCGTCCACGGGTGCCGCCGCCCGAACGCCCGGTGGTGCGGTCCGGGAGTGCCCCGGCAACCGGGTTGGAGATCATCGCGACGGCCGCGCCGATGCCGGTGACCCAGCCGAGGACGGCGACCTTGTGGGCGGACCCGGCGATGGCCTGGACCTGGTTGGGGAGGAGGACCTCAAGCGGGCCGAAGTACCCGAGGAAACAGCCCGAGGTTGGCGAGCGCGATGAACGTGATCCAGCGTTCCCGACCTTTTGAGTTGGCTCGGCGGTGGGGCTGAGGGCGGGGCTCGCGGCCGGGACGGGGCGGGGCTCGCGGCCGGGACGGGGGAGGTCATGGGCGCTGCGCGGCGATGAGGTCTCGGTACCAGGCGTAGGACGCCTTCGGCGTGCGCGCCTGGGTGTCGTGGTCGACGTGGACCAGGCCGAACCGCTGGTGGAAGCCCTCGGTCCACTCAAAGTTGTCGGCCAGCGTCCAGTGGAAGTAGCCGCGCACGTCGGCGCCGGCGGTGATCGCGGCGTGCAGGGCGCGGAGGTGGCCGTCCAGATAGCCGATCCGGAACTGGTCGTCGACCGTGCCGTCTTCGGCGGGGGTGTCGTCGTGGGAGCAGCCGTTTTCGGTGATGTGCACGGGCGGGAGCGCGCTGCCGTAGCGCTCGCCGAGGAGGGTGAGCAGTTCGGTCAGGGCGGCGGGGACGACGGGCCAGCCGAACGCGGTGACCGGGTAGCCGGGGATCGGCTCCAGCTGGAAGGGCAGCGGCGAGCCGGGCAGCGCGGACAGCCTGGTCGGCATGTAGTAGTTGACGCCCAGGCCGTCGAGCGGGGCCGAGATCACGGCCAGGTCGCCGTCCCGGACGCAGGCCAGGCCGCTAGCTGGGTCACCGCCGCCGGGGGGCGCGCCGCCTCCGCTGGGTCGGCCGGGCGCGTCGCCGCCGAGGCCGAACGCGGACAGGTCGGGGTAGCGGCCGAGCAGGACCGGGTCGGTGAACATGCGGTTGTGCAGGATGTCGTAGGCGCGGGTGGCGGCCCGGTCGGCCTCGCTCTGGCTGGCGGGCCAGGCGGGGGAGTAGTTGTTGGTGATCATCACCTGGCGCGCGCCGGCCGCCCGCAACGCGGCAGCCGCGAGGCCGTGCCCGAGCAACTGGTGATGGGCGGTCGGCAGTGCGTCCAGCATCAGGGCCTTGCCCGGTGCGTGCATCCCGAGCGCGTAGCCGAAGGCGGTGACCACGAACGGCTCGTTGAGCGTGATCCATATTTCTATCCGGTCGGCGAGCCTTTCCGCGGTCAGCGCGGCGTAGTCGGCGAACCGCTGCGCGGTCTGGCGTTCCAGCCAGCCGCCCTCATCCTCGATGGGCTGCGGCAGGTCCCAGTGGTAGAGGGTCGGCACCGGCGTGATGCCCGCCGCCAGCAGCGCGTCGGTCAGCCTTTCGTAGTAGTCAAGCCCTGGGCCGTTGGCGGGCCCTTTGCCGTCGGGCTGGACCCGTGGCCAGGCGATCGAGAACCGGTACGCGGTGACGCCCAGGCCGGCTAGCAGCGCGACGTCCTGCTCCCACCGGTGGTAGGAATCGGTGGCCACGTCGCCGGTGTGGCCGTCCCTGATCGCTCCGGGCTGCCGGCAGAATGTGTCCCAGATCGACACGCCGCGACCGCCCTCACGGACAGCGCCCTCGATCTGGTACGCCGAGGTGGCGACGCCCCAGTGGAATCCAGCCGGAAACCGGGGCATTGGCGGATGAGTCACGCGGTGATCGTAACGAACGGGTGAGTGACGCCGGAATCTCGACGCCGCGCCTAGAGATCAGGGGCGGCTTCGGCCAGCGCACGGGTCGCTGCCGCGAATACCTCGAACGGGGGCTTCACGAGCCCGGCGCCGACTTGCCCGGTACCGGCGATCCGGCCGGCGATGCCCGTGTTCACCATCGGCAGCAGCCCGGTCCGCACCACCCTGGTGACGTCGATGCCGGTCGGCGAGCCCCGGAAGTCGAGGATAGGGATCTGGTATGCCCGGTGCTCGGCCAGGGTTATCTCATACATCGAACGGGTGGCCTCCAGAGCGTCCTTCGCCTGGCCGCCGATGAACGAAACGATGGCCGGCGCGGACGCCATGGCGAACCCGCCGATTCCGCTCGTCTCGGTGATGGTCGAGTCGCCGATGTCCGGGTTCGCGTCGCCGGGCCCGAAGTCGCCCAGGTACAAGCCGTCAGGCACGGTGGCCGGGGCGGTGAACCACCGGTTCCCTGTGCCGGCCGTCTGGATCCCGAACTCGGTGCCGTTGCGGGCCATCGCCACGACCATCGTCGACCCGGCGATACCCCGCGCGGCGTCCGCGGCGAGTTTGCCCGCCGGCATGACCAGGTTCAGGAAGAAGTGGTCGTTGCCGCCGATGAAACGCGCGACCGCCGCGAGATCGGCGTTGGGGATACCGCACTCCAGCAGATTTGGGAGCAGTTCACGCAGGAGCAACGAGGTGCCGGCGCGGTTACGGTTGTGTCCCTCGTCGCCCATCTGCAGCGCCTGGGCGATCAGCGTCCGGACGTCCACCGGACCGTGCGCCGCAACCGCGGCGCGCAGCGACGGGGCAAGTACCTGCTGCATCCAGCGCAGCCGGTCGATCACCTCCGGGCCGTACGCGCCGTAGCGGAGGACTTTGCCCAGGCCCTCGTTGAGGGTGCAAAACGCGGTCCCGCCGTGGCTGGCGTCGGCCAGGACGAACATGGGCATTGACGGGCTGACCACCCCCGCCATTGGCCCAACCGCGCCGCGGTGATGGCACGGTTCGAGGGAGATTCCGCCGCGCTCGGCGAGGAGCCCGGCTTCCTCAGGGCTGTCGGCGAGACGTTCCAAAAGGATGGCGCCGATGAGGGCGCCGCGCAGCGGCCCGGATGCTGACGCCCAGTCGATCGGGGGGCCGGCGTGCAGGAACTCGCCGCGAGCGAGGTGCACCGCCTCGGACGCTGGCTTGACGTCCACCAGCTGCGGGCTGGCGCCTACCAGGGCGGATACCGCGTCCGCGTTGGCCGCCTCGCGACGCGGATCGGCCGCCAGGCGGCGCAGCGCTGGCATCAGGCCCGCCGGGGGCGGCCGCCAGTCCACTTTCGTGACGCGCGCCGCCTGATCGCCGAGCGCGTCGGCCAGCAGGCCGATTCCTGCACTGACCACTACCGGCTCGCGGCCAAGCAGGCCGCCGAGAACCCGCCCGTCGCTGCTCACGACGCCTTCCCTTCCGCCAGCGCCGCGGCATGGCGGGCCGCGCCGGCGTTCGACAGGTGCACCCACGCTCCGGCGGCCTGCAAGCGTTCCGCCTGCCGGTGCCAGCCCTGCGGGTCGGCCTCGGTGCCGCACAGCGAGACGACCACCGCGAGATCGTCGCGCAGTCCCTGCCGGATCGCTGCGGAAAGTTCCTGGGCCGGGTCGCGATGAGACCCATACCCGAGCACGACGTCGAGCAGGATCACGGCGACCCCCGGGTCGGCGGCCTCGGCCGCGAACCGCTCCAGGCGCAGGGTGGAGTCCACCATCGGGTGTGGCCGTCCCCGGGTCAGCTCGTCGTCACCGAAATCGATCATCAGGTGGCCGGTCCCCCGCAAGTCATGCGGGAGCGCCCAGGCCGGTTCAAGCGGGATGTTCGACTGGACGGGGCCGAGCCGCCCGGCGGCGATGAGCATGGCCTCGTCGCAGAGCGTGCCGCCCGAGAACAGCCCGCGCAGCGCCCCGCGCCGTGCTGGTGGCTGGTGCTGCGGGGCCAGGACGGGCCACTGCGGGGCTTCGGCTCCGGCCATGGCGAGGACCTTGCCGGTGGCCGAGGTGAGATCATCGTGGCCAGGGCCCAGGAGCGCCAGCACGGCCGGCTTGCCCAGGCCCGTGGCCGCCGCGCGGACCCGCTCCGCCACCTCGGGCGCGGGCGGCTTCGACACAACCATCACGACCTCGGTGGCCGGGTCCTCCCCCATCGCCTGCATGGCGCGCAGGGCCGAGCGCCCCCCGACCGCGCTGGACAGGTCGCGGCCGCCCACGCCCAGCACGTGCGAGACACCAACCCCGGCCGCGTTGAGCAGGCACATCACCTGCTGGGAGCCGGTTCCTGACGCGGCAACCACGCCGACGGGGCCCGGGCGCACGGCGTTGGCGAACCCCAGGCCGACGCCCGCGATCGAGGCCGTGCCGCAGTCAGGCCCCATCACCAGCAGGCCACGCTCCGCGGCGGCGTCCTTCAGGACAACCTCTTCCGCCAGGGTCACGTTGTCGCTGAAGACCATCACGTGCAGTCCGGCGGCGAGCGCGTCCATCGCCTCAGGGAACGCGTTCGGGCCCGGTACGGAGATGAGCGCGATATTGGCCTCGGGGGTCAGGCGGGCTGCCGAGGTGACGGTGCGCGGGCCAGCCTGCCCGGTGAGGTCGGCTGAGCGGTGGCCGGACAGTTCCGCGAGGCTCGCATTCAGCGCCAGGTGCGCGGCCGCCACCGCGGCCTCATCACGGGCGCGGACGGCGACCACCATGTCGCTCGGCTCGAGATCCGGGACCGCGAAACCCATGCCCGCGAGGAGTTCGAGATTGAGCGGGGTCGCCATCGCGACCAGTGCCGACAGCACCCCCTCGGCGGCGGTCACCGCACGGCTCGCCCGCATCAGCGTCACGGAGTCGTAGTAGACGCCGCCTCTTACCTCTATGCTGCGGACTTCACTCACCGCAAGGCCCCTCCGCTCGACGTCTGCACCTTGCCGCCCGCGGCTCGCAGTGCGGCGGCGACCGCGGCGAGGCCCTGCAGGCAGTCGGCGCCAGAACTGTGGCCGATCCCCAGCAACCGCAGCGCGGCGGCACGGGCCGCATCCTGGCCGCCGTGCGCACCGGCGGCGCAACGCAGCAGGTCGGCGACCTCTCCGATCGGCTCGCCGCGCGCCGCGTAACGAAGCAGCGCCGCGGACACTGCTGTGGTACTCGTTTCGGGGCGCGCCGTGACCGCCGCCGCGAGCGGCTTCCCGCAGGCTGCCCAGAGGGCAGCCGCCGCCGGATGCGACGGCGCGAGAACGTGCATGGCGGCCAGCGCCGATCCGACGAGGTCGTCGCCGCTCGGGGTGCTGCCCGGTCCCCGCCCGATCAGGCGGCGTGTCGCGGCGAGCGCCTGCGGAGCGTCGCGGCTGGCGAGCGCGCCGGCGAACCGGAGGACCTCTGTGTCCTGGTCACCGAGACCCGGCGCCTGGCCGTGCTCCTCGCGAGCCCATTGCAGGGCCGCCGCCCAGGACGCCAGGTCGCTGTCCGTGACCCGGCCGCCAGCCGGCCGGGCGGCCCACCAGCGGGCCACGGTGACCCGCAGCGTCCCGGCCGAGACGGCCCCGTCCCCAACGGTCACCGGGTCGCCCGCGTGCAGCCCGGCCAGTGGCGAACTCGCCGCCGGTGCGCCGAGGCGGATTCCGAACGGCACGCGGACGGCGTCCGACGTGCAGACAGCCAGGGCCACGTCCGCCCGGCCCGAAAGCGAGAGGTAGGCGGCGTAGCGCCCGCACGCGACAACCCGGCCCGATCGGGGCGGGCCGGCCAGCAGGGCAGCGGCGGCGGTGCAGGCGCAACCAGGCACGGTGACCCTTCCGGGCGTCCGGAGGGCGGATCCTGGCGAGGCCACGACGGCCACCGATCACCTCCGCAGTGGGGCCGAAGACGTTGGCACCGACGCTATAGGCCGGCGTAGCGTCACCACATGGGAAGGGGCCTCTAGCATGTTGCCGTGCATCGGAGCGGGTACGGCGAATGACGCCAACGGGTCGCGCGGATGGTTGTCATTTGTCCACCATGCTCTTTCCCTGCGAGTGGCCTAGTTTTCTGGCAACCTGCGAGAACCGTGTGGCAGCCGTCGCTCTAGGCGCGCCTAGCGGCGGTGTCCCGGGCCCGCGCCGGTGGGAGGAGACAGCATGTCGGCTTTCGGATGGAAGACCTACGGAGATGGCCGCACGCCCCCACCCCGGCGGAGACGGGATCGGCACCGCGCTGGCGTCGCTCGTTGGCGGCTCACCGACCACCACCTACGCAGAGAACATCGGGGTCATGGCCACCCACGTCTACTCCACGGCCGCCCGCAATCCGACCGCGAATCCCTGACCGCCCCGCCCCGCGCGCCCCTGCGGCCGGCGTGATCGCATAGCCGCACCGGACCGCCGAGGCGGAGCACGACATGGAGGCACACAGTTTTATGAAGCCGCCGCCGTTCGCCTACTCGGCGCCGCGCAGCCTCGAGGAGACCGTCGAGGTCCTCGGGCGGGACGAGGAGGCGATGGTGCTCGCTGGCGGGCAGAGCCTGATCCCGATGCTCAACATGCGGCTGGTCGCCCCCGCTCACCTGGTCGACATCAACCGGGTAGGCGAGCTGTGCCACATCATCGTGGGCGAGGGTGCCGTGGTGGTCGGCGCGCTCGCCCGCCACGCGGAGGTGGAGGCGCACGAAGGCGCTGCCAGGGTGCTGCCGCTGCTGCGCCAGGCGCTGCGCCTGGTCGCGCATCCGGTGATCCGCAACCGCGGGACCACCTGCGGCAGTATCGCCCACGCCGACCCGGCTGGGGAAATGACCGCCGTCGTCTCCCTCCTCGCCGGCACCATCAACGCCGCGAGTGCCTCGGGCACCCGCGAGATCGCGGCCCGCGACTTCTTCGCCGGGCCCATGGAGAACACCCTGCGCACGGGGGAACTGGTCACGTCGGTGCGCTTCCCGCAACTGCCCGCGAACACGGGCACCGCGTTCCACGAGATCGCCCGCCGGCACGGCGATTACGCGCTCGCCGGGGTCGCCGCGGCGGTCAGCGCCGACGACGACCTGCGTGTTGCCGCGGCGAAGGTCGCCTACATCAGCGTGTCGCCCACGCCGCTCGTCGTCGACCTGACGGATGAACTGGCCGGCCAGATGCAGCCGGCCGCGGACTGGCAGGCGGCTGCCCGCCGCGCTGCGGCCCGCAGCGAGCCGGAACCGGATATCCACGCGACCGCGGAGTACCGGCGCCACCTCGCCACTGTGCTGACTGCTCGTGCCCTGGCGGAGGCAGCGCAGCGGGCCGTCGCCGAAGCCACCGGAGGACGGCAGGGATGAGCGAGCCCACCTACGAGGTGAATCTCACCGTGAACGGCGTGCCGAGGTCGGTCACCGTGCCCGCGCGGCGCCTGCTCTCCGACGCCCTTCGGCATGATCTCGGCCTCACCGGTACGCACGTCGGTTGTGAGCACGGGGTGTGCGGGTGCTGCACGGTGCTGCTCGACGGGCGGCCGGTGCGATCCTGCCTGATGTTCGCGGTGACCGCGGACGGGGCGAGCGTGACCACCGTGGAGGGCCTGGCCGGCCCCGGGCGTGCTCTGCATCCGCTGCAGCAGGCATTCCGCGAGTGCCACGGGCTGCAGTGCGGCTTCTGCACGCCGGGCATGCTGATGACGCTCAAAGCCCTGCTCGACACCAACCCCGGGCCGAGCCGGGCGGAGGTCGTCGAGGCGATCAGCGGCAACCTCTGCCGCTGCACCGGGTACCAGAACATCATCGCCTCCGGGCTGCGGGCCGCCGAACTGGCCCGCCGGCCCGCCGGACCCACGGAGGCATCCCCGTGACCACCAAGCTGTTCGGGGAGCGGGTGGCCCGCAGGGAGGACCCGCGCCTGCTGCGCGGAGAGGGCCACTACCTGGACGACCTGGGCGGCGGGGCGCTGGCGGCCGCCTTCGTCCGCAGCCCCCACGCGCACGCCCGGATTACCGGCATCGACGTGACCGCCGCCCTCGACGTCGACGGGCTGGTCGCGATCTATACGTATGAAGACCTGACCGGGCGGGTCGCCGAGCCGCTGCCGGTGCTGATCCCGCATCCGGCGCTTTCGCATCCGCGCACCGGCTATCCGCTCGCGAAAGACGTGGTGAACCACGTCGGCGAGCCGGTCGCGATGGTGGTCGCCGCCGACCGGTACGTGGCGGAGGACATCGTCGACCGGATCCGGGTGAGCTACGAGCCGCTGCCGCCGGTCGTCGGCATCGAGGCGTCGGCGGCGGGCGAGCGGCTCGTGCACCCGGACGTGCCGGGCAACATCGCTGCTCACCTGGTGCAAAGGGTCGGCGACGTCGACGCCGCGCTGGCGGGATCGCCGCACGTGCTGGAGTTCCGGGTCGACATCGAGCGCAGCGCCTCGATGCCGCTCGAAGGCCGCGGTGTTTACGCGCGCTGGGATGCCTGCGACGAGAGCCTGCGGGTGTACACGTCGACCCAGACGTCGACCAGCGTGCGCGCGGCGGTGGCGGCCAAGCTCGAACTGGCCCTGACCAAGGTGGAGGTCGTCGCCCCGGACGTGGGGGGCGGCTTCGGGGTGAAGATCGTGCACCCCTGGCCGGAAGAGATCCTCGTGCCGTGGGCGGCCCGGTTGCTCGGGCGCGAGATCAAATGGGTGGAGGACCGCCGCGAGCACTTCGTGGCGAGTGCCCATGAGCGCGGCCAGGTGCAGCACGTGCGGGTGGGTTTCGACGACGACGGCCGAGTGCTCGCGCTCGATGTGCGGATCCTGCACGATCACGGGGCGTACACGCCCTACGGCATCATCATCCCGATCGTGACCTCGACCCAGCTACCGGGTCCGTACCGGCTGGGCGCCTACCGCGTCGAGTTCACCAGCCTCTACACGAACACCGTGATCGTCACCCCGTACCGGGGAGCGGGCCGCCCGCAGGCCGTGTTCTGCATGGAGCGGACCATCGACCGGATCGCCGGCCACCTGGGCAGGGACCGCACCGAGGTGCGGGAGGCGAACTTCGTCCGGCCGGAGGAGATGCCCTACGACACCGGGCTGATCTTCCAGGACGGCCGTCCCGCGATCTACGACTCGGGGGATTTCCCCGCGTCGCTGCGCATGCTCAAGGACCTGATCGGGTGGGACGACTTCGCGGCCTACCGCGAGGAGGCGCGGGCCGCGGGACGCCGGGTCGGGATCGGCCTGGCGTGCTACGTGGAGGGCACCGGCGTAGGGCCGTACGAGGGGGGCCACGTCCTGGTCGAGCCGAGCGGCCGGGTGATGGTGTCGACCGGCCTCACCAGCCAGGGGCAGGGCCACCAGACGGTATTCGCGCAGATAGTGGCGGACGAGCTCGGGGTGCCGATCGAGCAGGTGCACGTGGTCACCGGCGACACCCGCAGGTTCCCCTACGCCGTCGGCACGTTCGCGTCCCGCGCGGCCGTGATGAGCGGGAACGCGCTGGCCATCGCCGCCCGGGGCGTCCGGGAGAAGGCGCTCCGGATCGCCGCTGGTGCGCTGGAGGCATCACCCGGCGACCTCGAGATCGTCAACGGTTCGGTCCGGGTCAAAGGTGACCCATCGGCGTCGATACCGCTGTCCACGGTGGCCACGCTGGCCAATCCCCTCCGCTACGCCTTCGACGAGGAGGCCCAGCGCGCCACCCAGTTCGCCCGCCCGGCTGACCCGGACCGGCCCCCGGTGGCCGAGGGCGACGAGCCCGGGCTGGAGGCACGTCGCTACTACTCGCCGCCGCGTTCGACCTTCGCGAACGGGATGCATGCGGCCATCGTCGAAACCGATCCGGATACCGCCGAGATCCGCATCCTCCGCTACGCCGTGGTCCACGACTGCGGGCGGCTGATCAACCCGATGGTCGTCGAGGGCCAGATCCACGGCGGCGTGGCGCAGGGTGTCGGGGGCGCGCTCTACGAGCGGATGGTCTACGACGAGAACGGCCAGTTGCTCAACGCCTCGTTCATGGACTTCCTGATGCCGTACGCGACGGAGTTGCCGCGGATCGAGACGGCGCATCTGGAGACGCCCTCGCCGCTCAACCCGCTCGGAATCAAAGGGGCCGGTGAGGCAGGGGTGATCCCGGTCGCTGCGGTCATCGCGGCGGCGATCGAGGACGCGGAGGGCTTCCAGGTCATGCGCATGCCCATCTCGCCGTGCGAATTGTTCGAGTTGCGGCGCCGTCACGCCGCCGGACCGGCGAAGAGCCCTGGCGCACAAGCCGGGCCGGGGGCGGACGACAGTGCGGAGCAGCCGGCCGAGGAGAGGACAACCGCATGAAGATCACAGGCCGTGCGACTTTGAGCGCGCCGAGGAGCGCCGTCTGGGGCGCCCTGCAGGATCCTGCGGTGCTGGTCAGCACCATCCCGGGCTGCCACCAGCTGGAGGCCACTGGAGACAACGCGTACCGGATGACCGTCAGCGCGGGAGTCGCCTCGATCAGGGGCACCTACATCGGGGATGTCCGCCTCACCGACCAGGATCCGCAGAACGGGTACACGTTGGTCGCGTCCGGGCAGGGCGCGCCCGGAACCATCCAGGCCGAGGCCCGGGTCCGGCTGCAGGACGGCGACGGCGGCCGCACCGTGCTCAGCTATGACGCCGACGCCGTCGTGGGCGGCATGATTGGCGGGGTGGGGCAACGGGTCCTCGCCGGCGTGGCGAAGAAGACGGCAGGTGAGTTCTTCAGCGCGGTTGACCAGTACCTCGCCATGGGTGCGGTCCCCGCGGCGGAGACGGCCGCCGGCGCTCCCCGGCCGCCGGTCGCTGCGCCGCCCGGCGCGCCGCATGCTGAGGCGCCCGCTGGCACGATCTACCGGGCGCCCGCCCCTGTGCCCGCACCGGGCGGAGGCCGTGACCTGGCCATCGGCGCGGTGCTGGGGGCAGCGATCGCCCTGGCCGGCGTCGTCATCGGCGTGCTGGCCGGCCGGCGCCGCTGATGCGCCCGCTTACGGCTGCGGCGGTCCAGCTGGCACCGGAGCCCGGCCCCCTGACCGCCCGGTCGGTCCGGGTGAACTGCGAGAAGGCCGCGGCCTGGGTGGAGCGGTGCGTGGCTGCCACCGGCGCGGACCTGGTCGTGCTGCCAGAGAGCGCGTCCACCGGGTTCACCCCGGGGCTGCCACCGGAGGACCTGTGGGACCTGGTCTCGGAGATCCCCGGCCCGGTCACCAGGCCGCTCGCGGAGGTGGCCGGGCGGCTCGGGGTGCACCTGGTGTGGGGGACATATGAACGAGGCCCCCAGCGCGGAGTCGTGTTCAACACCGCTGTGCTGCTGGGGCCGGACGGCAGCGTGCTCGGCCGGTACCGCAAGACGCATCCGTTCGGCACGGAAATGCGTGCCCGCGGCGGGTGGGTGACCCCGGGCGACGAGATCTGCGTCGTGGACACCGCGCTCGGCGGGATCGGCCTGATCATCTGCTTCGACGGCGACTACCCGGAACTCTCCCGGATCACGGCGCTGCGCGGCGCCGAGATCATCGCCAGGCCGTCTGCGCTGCTGCGCTCCGCGGACATCTGGGAGCTCACCAACCGGGCGCGGGCCTACGACAACCACGTGTACGTCATCGGGGCGAACAGCACGGGCGCCGACCCGGCCGGGGTGCTGTACTTCGGCAACTCGATGATCGTGTCCCCGATCGCCGAGGTGCTGGCGCGGGCGGCCAGCCACGAGTGCTGGGTGAGCGCCGCGCTGGATCCCGGCCGGGCGATGACGGCCCTCACCCCGGGCTCCAGCATCCCGCAGGTCTTCGACCACCTCGCCGACCGGAACCTTGATCTGCTCCGCCGGTACGCCGGCGACCTGCTCAAGCCCGGCGCGACCGCCTTCCCGCACCCGCGGCCGGATGGTGACATCGTCGACTGAGCACCGGTGGACGGAACCAGATGATGGCAACAGTTGCCAGCGCGGAGCCCCGTCCGTGGAGTATTCAATGGGCACCATGACAGAACCGGCCAGGATCCGGATCGCCGTCGACACCGGCGGCACCTTCACCGACGTCGTGGCGCTGGACGAGAGGACTGGCCGGCTGGTCACCACGAAGACCCCGTCCACCCCGGCCGACCCCGCGCTGGGTTTCCTGGCCGCCGTGCAGAAGGTGCTGCGGTTGTTGTCGCTGGGCGGCGAGGCGGTGACCGCGGTGAGCCACGGGACGACCGTCGCCACCAACCAACTGCTGGAGGGCCGGATCGGGGCCCTCGGCTTCATCACCACCGAGGGGTTCGGCTTCGTACTCGAAATCGCGCGCCAGAGCGTCCCGGACGGGTACGGGAACTCCTATTTCTGGGTGAAGCCGCCGCGGATCGTGCCGGCGCACCTGGTTCGCACGGTGGAGGGCCGGCTGGACCACACCGGGCGGGAGATCAGGGCGTTCGACACCGACGGCGCGGTCCGCGCGGCCCGGTTTTTCGCCGAGCGCGGCGTGCACACGGTCGGCGTCTGCTTCCTGCACTCCTACGCGAACCCTGACCACGAGCGGCGGATGCGCGCCGTGCTCGCCGCCGAGCACCCGGACTGCGTGGTGAGTCTGTCCAGCGACGTGCTGCGCGAGTACCGCGAGTATGAGCGGAGCATGACGACGCTCGTCGACGCCGCGGTGAAGCCGCAGGTCACCCGGTACATCGAGAGCGTCAGGGCGCACCTGGAGGGCGTCACGCGGCCCGGGCTGCCGTTTCATGTGATGAAGAGCAACGGCGGGGTGCTGTCGGCCGAGGAGGTCGTCCACCAGCCCATCACCACGGTGCTGAGCGGGCCCGCCGCGGGGGCGCTCGGCGCGGCTCTGGTCGCCCGTGAGGCCGGGCACGACTCGGTGATCACCCTGGACGGCGGCGGCACGTCGACCGATGTGTCGGTCGTGCTGAGCGGGGAGCCCACGCTGACCACCGAGGGCACGATCGGGCCCTACCCATCGAAGATCCCGATGATCGACGTGGTGACGATCGGGGCCGGAGGCGGTTCGGTCGCCTGGATTTCGCCCGAGGGCAGCCTGAAGGTGGGCCCGAGGTCGGCGGGCGCCGACCCGGGCCCGTTGTGCTACGCCAAGGGCGGCAGCGATGTGACGGTCACCGACGCGCACGTCACGCTCGGCCGCATTCCGGCGCACCTGCTCGGCGGGGAGATTCCGCTGAACGTGGCAGCGGCGCGGGACGGACTGGTGAAGCTCGCCGCCGATTTTGGCCTAACGCTGGAAGCGTGCGCGACCGGCATCCTCGAGATCTCGGCCTGGAACCAGGCAAACGCGGTCCGTCAGATCACCGTCAAGCGCGGGCTCGATGTCAGGGACTTCATGATGACGACCTTCGGCGGGTCGGGGTCAATGCTCGCCTGCCGGCTGGCCGACATCCTCGGGCTGAAGGGCGCGGTGGTCCCCCGGGACCCCGGCAACGTGAGCGCGTTCGGCCTGCTGACGGTGGACGTGAAGAACGACTACGTGCAGACCCTGGTGGCCCGCCACACGGCGCTGGACGTCGCCGCGGTGAGTGCCGTCTATGGCGAACTGGACCGCCGCGCCACCGAGGCGCTGGACCGCGAAGGGTTCGGCCGCGCCGGGCACCGCCTGGTGCGGACGGCAGACCTGCGCTACTACGGGCAGGCTTACGAGGTCCGGGTCGCAGCACCCGGGGGCGACCCCGGCGAACGGTGGGCGCAGCAGGTCGCGGACGCCTTCCACGACGCGCACGCTGCCCTGTATGGCTACCACTTTCGTGGCGACGAGCGCCAGCAGGTCGAATGGGTGAACCTGCGGGTCACCGGGATCGGCCCGATCCGCCGGCCGCACCTGGCGGAGATCCCGGCCGGCGATGGCGACCCGCAGGGAGCGCGCACCGGCACCCGCCCGGTTTTCTTCGACGGCTTGGCCGAGTGTCCCGTCTACTGGCGTCCCGCCCTCCGGGCAGGTGACCAGGTGACCGGGCCGGCGATCATCGAGGAGTTCGGGGCCACTGTGCCGGTGCATCCCGGGTTCGTGGCGACCGCCGACCGGATCGGGAACCTGGTGCTGGTGCGGGAGTCCCGGTGAGCGCCGGACCCGCCAAGGGCGTCGACCCGATCGTGCTGGAGATCGTTGAGGGGACGCTGGCGAGCGTGGAGAAGGAGGTGGAAACGGCCATCGGCCGCACGGCCCGCTCGCCCATGATCCGCGACGCGCACGACTACCGGGCAGGGATCCACGACGCCAAGCTCCGCAAACTGACCGGCCGTTCCTACTCCGCGCTGGTACACCCGGTCGCCCGCGACTTCCCGCCGGAGACCATGCGCCCCGGCGACGTGTTCTTCCACAACGACGTCTACCTGTCGGAAGGCGGCATCGGGCACCTGCCCGATCTCTGCGTCACCGTGCCGGTGTTCTTCGAAGGCAGCGTCGTAGCGTTCGTGCAGGCGTTCGGCCATCACGACGACATCGGCGGGGCCGTTCCCGGCTCGATGCCGAGCCACGCGCGCAGCGTCTACGAGGAGGGCCTCATGGTCCCCCCGATCAAGCTGTGGGACCAGGGGGTGCGCAACGAGGCGGCGCTGCGGATCATGACCCGCAACTCCCGGATGCCCGACTCGCTGGCCGCCGACCTCGACTCCGAGTGCGGCGCCTGCCGCATGGGGGCACGGCGGGTCAGCGAACTGTTCGAGCGCTACGGCCGCGACACGGCGCAAGCCTGCTTCGACGCCATCGTGGACAAGACCACACAGACGTACCGGCGGGAGATCCTCACCAAGATTCCCGACGGCGAGTACGTATGGGAGGACTACGCCGAGCATGACGGCGTGGACCCGCCCCGGCTGCACCGCCAGCGCATCACCCTCACCAAGACGCCAGACAAGATCGTCATCGATTTCACCGGCACGTCGCCCCAGGCCAAGGGGCCGATCAATCACTGCGGCAACTACGCGGACGGCAACTTCCTGAAAAAGTGGCTGGCGCCGATCCTGCGCAACCTCGCCGACACTCCCGAGCGGATGGCCGAACTCGACGTCAACGAGGGAGTGGTGCCGCTGATCGAGATGCGGTTCCCGCCGAGGGGCACCCTGCTGACGCCGATCTTCCCCGCCCCGACGAACGCGCGGACCTTCGTCATCCTGAGACTGCTCGGCGTCCTCGCCGGAGTACTCGCCAAGGCGGTCGGCGGGCGGATGCCCGCCGACCAGGAGACAATCCGCTACACGGGTGTCTACGGCACGGACCAGGACGGGGAGCCGTACCTCATGCGGGAAGTTCTCGGCGGCGGGTCCGGCGGCCGCTTCTACGCCGACGGGGAGGACACGATCCACGTGGTGCCCGACTCGCGGAACATCCCGGTCGAGTTCGCGGAGTCGCGCTGGCCGTTCCTGGTCGAGCGGCTGGGCCTCGCCCGCGACTCGGGTGGCCCGGGCCGGTTCCGCGGCGGCCTGGGGTACGAGAAACACCTGCGGATGCTGGTCGACGCCTCGTTCATGTCCATCGCCGACCGCTCGATCCTGTCCTGCTGGGGCGTGAACGGCGGCCGGGCGGGCAGGCCGTTCGAAGTGGTGATCGACCCGGGCGGTCCCCGGGAGCGGGCCGTCGACGGGCTCGCTGACCAGGAGCCCGTGCGGGCCGGCGAAGTGATCCGGATCCGGACCACCGGTGGTGGAGGCTGGGGCGACCCACTCGACCGGGACGTGGCCGCCGTGGCCGCCGACGTCCGGGATGGCAAGGTCTCTGTTCCCGGTGCGCGTGACGACTACGGCGTGGTGATCAGCGAGGACGTGGCGGAACCCGCAGCCGACAGGGCTGCCACCGCCGGGTTGCGCCGGCGGATGCGCGCTGGGCGGCCCGCCGACCCGCCGTTCTTCGACCGTGGGCCAGGCTACGCACGCCTATCCGGGGGCGCGCCCTATGCCGACGTCGACATGCTCGCGCGCCCTGCAGGTGGCGGTTGAGCGCGGACCGCCATCGCCGCAAACTGAACCAGTATCCGAGCCGGCGAAGACTAGGAGCGCAGGTGCCCGAGCCCATCGAAGTCCGCAAGGTCGCGATCGAGAACGTGAGCGACGCGTCCGGCCTGGAGAAGCTGATCGCCGATGGGGTGATCGAGGCCGACCGCGTCGTCGCGGTGATCGGCAAGACGGAGGGTAATGGCGGGGTGAACGACTACACCCGCATCATCGCCGACCGGACGTTCCGGGAGGTGCTCCAGGAACACGGGAGCAGGCCGATGGACGAGATCCGCGAGATCCCCATCGTGTGGTCCGGCGGAACGGACGGAGTGATCTCACCGCATGCCACGATCTTTGCCACTATCCCGGCGGAGAAGGCCATAGCGACCGACGAGCCGCGGGTATCCGTCGGCTACGCCATGAGCGAGCGGATCCTCCCCGAGGACATCGGCCGGCCGGCCATGGTGGAGAAGGTCGCTGTGGGCGTTCGGGAGGCGATGACGCGGGCCGGCATCTCCGACCCGTCGGACGTGCACTACGTGCAGACGAAGACGCCGTTGCTCACCCTGGAGACGATCACCGACGCCAAGGGCCGCAGCAAGGACGTTGTTACCGAAGACACCCTGAAATCGATGGACATCTCGAACTCGACCACCGCGCTCGGCGTCGCGGTGGCGCTGGGGGAGACCGGCGTGCCCCGGCCTGAGCAGATCCACAAGGACCTCTCGCTCTACTCCTCTGTCGCCTCCTGCTCAAGCGGGGTTGAGCTCGACCGCGCACAGATTGTCGTCGTCGGGAACGTGCGCGGCATTGGCGGCCGCTACCGGATCGGGCACTCAGTCATGAAGGACGCGCTGGACGCCGGCGGGATTTGGGAAGCGATTCGCAGCGCGGGCCTGGACCTGCCGGACCGGCCGCACCACAGCGACCTGCGCGGCCGCCTCGTGAACGTTTTCCTCAAGTGCGAGGCGGACCCCAGCGGCCGGGTGCGCGGGCGGCGCAACATCATGCTGGACGACTCCGACGTCCACTGGCACCGGCAGATCAAAGCGTGCGTCGGCGGCGTGGCCGCGGCGGTGACCGGTGACCCGGCTGTGTTCGTATCCGTTGCCGCCGTGCACCAGGGCCCATCCGGCGGCGGCCCGGTGGCCGCCATCGCGGACCTAGGCGGCTGAGCCGAGCGGTGCGGGGTCACCGAGTTGGCCCCGGTTTGCCCTTGCGAATGGCTTCCTTACGCAGCGGGAGGGGAGTTATCTAGACAGTGACGATTAGCTGTGAGGAAGGAGGGCTGCCGTGTTCGGCGTTCGCCGGGTCATCGTCGGCACGAGCGGCTCACCGGGCAGCCTCCGGGCACTGCGTTACGCGGAGGACCTCGCCCGCGCCCATGATGCCACCCTGATCCCTGTTCTTGCTTGGGTGCCGCCGGGCGGTGATTTTGCCGACCGGTGCGCACCAAATGGCTACCTGCGCCGCATCTGGCAAGAGGACGCCTGCCAGCGGCTCCGGGACGCGCTCAACGCCGCCTGGGGGGAAATCCCCGGCTACCCACCGGTCCGGCCTGTTGCACAGCGCGGCGGGGCTGGCTGGGTCCTGGTCAGCATGGCCTGCCACCCCGGTGACCTGCTGGTCGTTGGTGCTGGCCGCCGTGGTTTGCTGGCCCGGCTCGTATCGGGCGGGGTGAGCCGGTACTGCCTGGCCCACGCTGTGTGCCCGGTGCTCGCGATTCCGCCGCCCGCGCTGGTCCGGGAAGTCGCGCATGGCCCGCTCGCGTGGGCGTTCTGGCACCGGACGCTGACCCCGGACCGGGTGCTGCGGGACCAGGGCAGGGCAGCCGCCTGAAAGCCGGCCGGAACGGCTGTCACAAGGCTCCGAGCAGGTAGGCGAGGAGTATCACCAGGAACACGTAGAACAGGTAGAGGTTGACGTCCCCGGACTGCAGTGGCTGGATGGCGCCGGCGGCCCATTCGACGGCGCGGATCACCGGCCGGTACAGGTAGCGGTGGAAGATGGGGGTGACCTCGGTCTCGTAGTGCACCGGCCCTGACCGGCCCGCGGGGTCGTCGGACGCACGTCATCGCTGCGGTGGTGTAGAGCAGTTTGCGGACGGGCGGACTGAAGCAACGAGTCCTGGCTCAGCCGGGGGAGCGGGACCGAGGTAATGCCCGAGGTGGTGAGCAAGAGCCCGTCGCTGCGGCGGGCGTCGATCTGCACGGTGAGGGCGTCGTACTGGCCGAGCAGGATCCGGGCCAGCTCGGCGTGATGCTCATCGAACCGGCCGGTGAGCGCCAGCACCAGGGCGGCGTGCTTGACCTTCATCCGGCCGCGGGCCAGCGAGGCGAGCACCTCCGGGTCGCGCTCCCCGCCGATCAGCGCGCCGATCATCGCCCGGCCCGACACGCCCATGATGTTGGTGGCCACCGACGACAGCTTGATCAGGGCGTCTTCCAGCAGCTTCTCGACCCGCGGGGCATGCCGGGACCGCTCCCGGGTCAGATTCGAGCGCAGCCGGGTGTAGTCCCGCAGCTCGCGGATCTCGGCCGGTGGCACGAAGCTGGGCCGCAGCATGCCCCGCTCGGTCAGCTTCGCCTGACACACGCAGTCGAGCCTGTCTTCTCCGAACTAATACCTCTGTGACGGGACACAACAGATATCAGCACGTCAAGGGGCGCGCGCGAAAGTGGAGGCCAGATCCTGGCGGGGGCCACGAGCAGCGGCGAGGAGAAGGTTGGCAAGTGGTATTGCGCTGCATGTCCGCTTTCGGGGGCTCCCAACTCAACGCATTTACCTCTGCGACCTGCAAAACGGGGCACCGGGCACTCGCCGACTTCCGCGCGCAGCCCTCCAGTATGCCTCTGCTCGAAGTCCTGCTCCATCAGGGCGTAATACACCGGCTCGGTGTACACCCCGCTGGCCTACATCACCACATGGGTGACACCTCGGTCCCGCAGGTCGGCGGCCATCGCCATCACTCTCATACGCCTGCCCGCCTCCTGCAACGGCTCACTTCGCCAAACAACGGGGAAAGCGGGCCGCCCGCCGGAGCCCCAAGATCAGCACAGGAGACTGACACACGCGCACGCAGCAGCAACGGGGGATACCCGACACAGAGCTCCAGCATCAAAATAATACATGGCCTCGAACGGACCAGGGCGTAATCGGTGACGGCAGGCGGCACGCCAGCCCAAGCCTGCCCACCCCGCACGACCCGTGCCAGTTATTCCGCCACACAAACCACCGGAGCACCCACACTCCGCGGCCCGGCGAGCCGATCCGCAGGGCCCAGTTTCGTCCCCACGGGTGCGCCGCGAAGCGGCGAATGATTTCTAATACCTGCCCGATGAGTGTGGCCGCGCGGTCGAGCAGACGAAAAACGCCGCGCTGCGGGTCGCGTCAGTGCCGCGAGACGCTCAGGTTGACGCGGGTGTTGTGCCTGGTTATGAGTCATGCTGTGGGTACCCGTCTTGCAGGTACTGCGGGCAGCCGCTGGCGAGTGCCGACAGTGCCGCCATCACGCGTCGCGAGGCGCGCGGCCGTAGCCGCTGCAAGGTTTGTTTCTCGGGGCAGAATTCGTATCCGGTCAGCTCGCCGTCGGTGAGCCGCAGGCTCTTGATGGCGTGGTCGTCGAGGACACCACCGTCGAATACGAAGGCGAGCAGGTCATCCCACGGCCCGTGCGGCGCGACCCAGTCGACGCACAGCATCGGGCCGATCGGCAGGTCGATGCCGAGTTCTTCGCTGATCTCGCGGCGAACAGTTTGGGCAGGTGGCTCGTTGGCTTCGGCCATGCCTCCGGGCAGGTCCCAGCCGGGCTTGTATCCGGGGTCGACCAGCAGGATCCGCCCGCCTGTGTCGCGGATGATGGCGTCGGCGCTGACGCGTTTGCGTGCCTGGCTGGCGTTGCCTTCGGCGAGGTAGGCGTGCCACGCTTGGGGGTCCCGTTCGTAGAGGGGGGTTTCGTAGCTCAAGATCCCTCCCCGATTACAGGCAGCTCGTGGCCGGTCGCGGTCAGCCAGTTGCAGCGCCGCACGCGTTGGTCAAGTTTCTCATCAAGACCGGCCAGGAATCCGGACACTGCCGGGCTGCCGCGGTATGGCAGGAGCATGGCGCGGAGTTTGACCAGCTGGGCGGTGACCAGGTATGAGCTGAGCGATCGGGTAGCGGTGAGCACGTCAGCGGCGATCGCGCAGGCCTGGTCCGGCTCATGCTGCAGGACGAGGACGGCGGCCAGGGTGAGCTGGCCGAAGGCGCGGCTGCGTGCGCGGTGGGCCGGCCGCGAGGCGATCACCAGTTCGGCCTGGCGGCGGGCCTGGGTGAGGTCTCCGAGCTGGCGCGCGCAGCGTCCCGCGTCGCTGGCCAGGGAGCCCTCGTCGTAGTTGCTGACCCATATGGACACCGGTTCTGAAGGCGCGGACTGCATGGTCTGCTCGGCCCGGAGCAGCAGCCGGATGGTCTCCTCGTGCCCGCCGTCAGCCTGCGCGGCGTGGCCTCGTGCTTCCAGCGCCAGTAGCCGTGCCTGGAGAGCTGGGTTGACGGTTGGGGCGGTCAGGGCCGACTGTCCTTGCCTGGCCAGCATGATGGCCGCGCCGGGGTCGCCCTGGTGGCTGGTGAGGTGGCTCATGCTGCCGAGCACGTGCGCGCGCAGCTGCCGGTCTCCGCCGGCCTGGGCAAGGGCCAGGGAACGGTCAAAGTGCTGCCGTGCGATGGTGTCGTTGCCGGCGTCGTGTGCCATCCAGCCCGCCATTTCCGCCAAGGCGCCGGCAGCGGTGAACATGGACCGTGTGTCGGTGTCAGCGGTGGTGATGCCGAACAACCGCGGCGCGACGTGGTCGTGGAGGTACCTGATGACGTTCGCGTACAGGTGTGTGCCGCCGACCTGGAGGTCGGCAGCGCGGAAGGCGCGCATGGCCTCCACGTCATGATCGTGGGCAGCTGCGTCGGCGTGCCCGGTCAGCAGAGCTGATGCCGCTGCCCGGACAGGCGGGCGGCTGCGGTTGCGCGGCGCCTGGCTCGCGGTGTGGCGTGTTGCCGGGAGCCGGAACCACAGCAAAACGGGCGGGATGGTCAGGACGCGGGCCCAGTGCGCCAGGGTGTCCAGGTTGCGGACGGGCGGCCCGGTCTCGATCCTGCTGATCTGCGCCTGGGTCAGCCCGAGCCAGTGGCCGAGGAGTTCCTGGGAGATACCGCTATTTCCGTAGCGGCTCAGGTGAGCTGGGTGCTTGCGGTAAGCCCGGGAAACCCGCCCGATATGCTGCGCGACGAACGCGTCTCGCATCTGCTGGGTCAGCCAGAAGCCTTCCGGCACGGTCGGCGGGCAGGCACGTAACCGCAGTGCCTGCCGTTCGCATGCGGGGCACCGCGTCCCGGCGTGATCGTCGCCGAGGCGGGTTCCGCACTGGCAGTAGCGGAGAGCGTGGGGACTCATCGCCTGCCTGCTCGCTCGCTCCGGACGCCGCGGTTGCTTGCTGGTGAGTCTAACCGCGGCCCCGCCCCGGTGCGTAGCCGCTCGTATACGTCTTACGCATGGTGTGTATGCGGATCTCGGCATGGCCTGCCCGCCTGCCGGGGGAGGACGCTCAAAGCAGCGATGCGACTCTCAGTGGTGGAGAAACGTGATGGAACTTCCCGATCTCGCTCCCGCAGCTGCTGCCGATGGTGACTTCGACCTCGACGTCCGCTTGGTGGAGGTAGCCGACCTCGCGGGCCTTGTGCCTTCGACCGATGACGGTTGCGGCAGCACGTGCGGCGCGTGCACGACGGGCGCGTCCTGACCCGGAGCCGTGGCTGGTGCCGTTGCCGGGGGGCGCCCAGGTGACGGCATCAGCCTTCACGTTGCTGCCGTGCGGGAGGCGTTCGTGATCACCGGCGTGGTTGCGGGTTACCGGGCCGCGCAGGCAGCGCTGGTGCGTGCGGCCGCTGGCCCCTGGCCCGCCATACCCGACGTCCCGGACCTGGCGGGCAACTCGCCGGCGCAGGCCACGTGCTACGCGCAGTGGCTGCGCCGGGTCTGGGCGATCAGTGAATTCGAAGACGTCATCGAGCATGCCAGCCCGGCGCTTGCTGAGAAGGTGCGGCGGGTGTGCGCCGAAGGCGGCCACGGGGTCCGTGAGACACGCGGCGCCGTGCTGTCGGTGCTGCGTTACCTGCTGCGCATGAACGGCCGGCCCACCCCGTTCGGGCTGATCGCCGGCGTTACCACAGCGACCTTCGGCGCTGAGCCGCTGCTGCGCTGGGGAACCAGCCACCGGATCGCCGCGCGGTCTGGCGCCGGTTGGCTCACCGAGGTCGCCGGCCGCCTCGAACGCTGCCCTGACCTGCTGAAGCGGCTCGCGGTGACCGCGAACACGACGCTGATGGTACGCGGCGGCCGGCTGATCGTGCCGTATCAGGCCGCTCCCGGCGGGCCGGGCCTCACGCCGACAGAGATATCGCTCAAGCACACCAGCCCGGTGCGGGCGGCTATTGAAGCAGCCCGCACCCCGGTCATCTTCGAAGACCTGGAAGCAAAGATCCGCGCGGAGTTCGCCCCTGCCCGGCCCGGAGCGGTGCGGGCGATGCTCACCGGCCTGGTGGAACAAGGGGCTCTGATCACCAGCCTGCACGCACCAGGCACCGAACCCGACGCGCTGGCGTGGCTGCTGCGGCAACTGCAGGACATCACAGCCCCTAGCAGCGGCCCGGCCGCCAGTATTGCCAGCTCGCTGACAGAAATCCGGGCGCTGCTGGAGAGCAGCAGCCACGCCCCGTCCGGCGGCCGCCGCATCCGCGAGCACGCCGCCGCCCGGATGCGCGCCCTTGCCGTCACCCGGCAGCATCCGGTCGCGATTGACCTCTGCCTGGACGCGGATATCACGCTTCCGGCCGTGGTTGCCCGTGAGGCCGAGCGCGCGGCACTCGTCTTGACTCGGCTCAGCGCCTGCCCGGCGGGCACCCAGGCATGGCGGGAATATCACCAGCGGTTCTATGAGAGATACGGCAGCGGATCGCTGGTGCCGCTGCTGGATCTTGTCAGCGATGCCGGTATCGGCTGGCCGGCCGGTTACCCCGGCGCAGCAGCCCCGGCCAGGCGCCCGCGCCTGTCTCGGCGTGATGAAAAACTGCTCTGGCTGGCTCAGAACGCGGCGCTCGACAGCCAGCAGGAAGTGGTCCTCGACGAGAAAACCGTCGCCAGCCTGGAATCAGATAGCGTCCCCTTGCGCCTGCCACCGCATCTGGAGCTGGGCGTGCGGCTGCACGCCGCCACCCTTGACATGCTGCGGCGCGGTGACTTCCGGGTGGAAGTGACGACCGTGTCACGGGCGGCGGGAGTGCTGACCGGCAGGTTCCTCACCGTCCTGGAACCACAGGACGCGGCGGCGCTCGCCGTCGGCCTGGCCGGCCTGCCCTGCTGTGACCAGGACACGATCGCTGTCCAGCTATCGTTCCCGCCGCTGGACCCGGCGACAGCCCACGTCACGCGCACGCCCCTGATCTTTCCGGCGATGGTTAGCATGGCCGAGCACCGCGCTGGCGGCCCGGACGTTGTGTCGCCCGCTGACCTGGCGGTTGGCTGCGACGGGCGCCGCATGTACCTGGTCGCGCTCGGCCGCGGGCAACGGATCGAGCCGGTCGCGATGCACGCGCTGAACCTTCGCAAGCACACCCCGCCCCTCGCCCGGTTCGTAACCGAGCTGGCCCGCGCGCAGTGCGCCCAGCTAACGGCCTTCGACTGGGGCGCGGCGGCGACGATGCCGTTCCTGCCCAGGCTCCGGCACGGCCGCATCATCGTGTCCCCGGCCCGGTGGCGCATCCCGGCAGCGTCGCTGCCGGCCCGGTCGGCGCCGTGGCAGCAGTGGGACCAGGCGCTGGCACGCTGGGCCGCCCGCCGCCAGGTCCCCACCCTGGTGCACCTGACCGGCGCAGACCGGTACCTGCCGCTCGACCTTGACCAGCCCGCGCACCGTGTGCTGCTGCGGGCACACCTGGACACCAAACGCGACGCGTTCCTCACCGAAGCCCCCACCTCTGGGCAGCTCGGCTGGTGCCAGGACCGCCCGCACGAGATCATCGTGCCGCTGACCGCCACCCGGCCCGCCGCGTGGCCGCGGCTGCCCGCACCCACCCGGGCACGAGTCATCGGCCTGGACCACGGCAACTTCCCAGGGACATCAGATGTCCTGCTGGCCAGCCTCTACGGCAAAATCAGCCGCCAGGACGCCATCCTCACCGGGTACCTGCCCGATCTTCTCCGCCGCCTGGGAGAACCAGCTACCTGGTGGTTCGTCCGCTACCGTGACCCTGACCATGACCAGCATCTGCGGCTGAGGATCGTCCTCCCCAGCACCGCCGTGTCCGGGCAGGCCACCCGTACGGTGAGCACGTGGGCAGACGAACTGCGCCACGCCGGACTGCTGCGCGAAATCCGCTACCCAGCCGACCATCCCGAGACCGGACGGTGGGGGTCAGGGGCGGCATGGACCGCGGCCCGGGAGGTCTTCTGCTCCGACTCCCGCGCCATACTGGCCCAGCTCAGCGCCCCCGCCACGCCCGGGCGGCAGGCGCTGACCGCGGCCAACACAGCCGCCATCGCCGCCGCGTTCACCGGCAGCACCCCCGCCGGCATGCAATGGCTCACCGATCACCTCCCCGCCGCCGCCCCCACCCGGATCCCCCGCGCGGTACTCGATGAAGCCCGGCAGATCGCAGACCCCCGCGGAGGATGGGCCGCGCTGCGGGCCTCACCCGGCGGTGCTGCCCTCACGGGAGAAACCTGGCAAGCCCGCGACACGGCCATCGCCGCCTACCGCAGGCACATGAACGGCCCGGACACCCGCGGCATCACCGCCGACGACGTGCTCAGCTCCCTGATCCATCTCAGCTTCACCCGGTCGCACGGCATCGACTTCCGCGAGGAAGCACGCTGCATGTACCTGGCACGAGCAGCCGCGAAGGCATGGACCGCCCGCACCACCAACGCGCCACGATGACAGGCGCTCACCGCGGAAGCCTGCTGGCGGGCGCGATCGCGGACCGTCTGGCGCACCCCAGCCTCATCACCTCCCCGGTTGCCGCCGCGCCGTGGTGGCGGCAGTCGCTGGCCCACGGCGCACCCGGGGTCGCGCTGCTGCACATCGAACGGGCCGCCGCGGGACTGGCACCGTGGCAGCCCGCCCAAGACTGGCTCACCTACATCACCCGCGGACCCATCACGGCCGGGCCGCACAGTCACCCGTTCTACGGTGCTCCCGCGCTCGGGCACGTGCTGGCCTGCGCGGCGGAGCACCGGCCCGGCAGAGCCTGCCAGCGCGCACTGGACGCCATAGACCACGCGATCACCGCTGACACACGCAGGCGCACCGACGCAGCGCACGCCCGCATCGACGCCGGCCGCCTGCCCGAACTACAGGAGTTCGATGCCATCCGAGGCCTGGCCGGGCTCGGCGGCTACCTGCTGCGCCGGGACCCAGACGGCCAGGTGATCGGCGAAGTCCTGGCCTACCTTGTGAGGCTCACTGAACCCTTCCCTCACCGGAACGCGTTCGTGCCTGGCTGGTGGACCGCCACCGGCCCCTCAGGGCACGTCAGTGACCAATTCCCCGACGGTCACGGCAACCTCGGCGTAGCTCACGGAATCAGGGGGCCGCTCACCGTGCTCGCGCTGGCCGCGCGCCGCGGCATCACCGTCCCCGGCCACCACGCCGCGATCAACACGATCTGCACCTGGCTAGACGGCCAGCGCACCGGCACCGCCCGCGAGCCGTCCTGGCCGTACTGGGTAACCGAGCCTCATCCCGGCCGCGATCAGCAAAACCGCAGCGGGCAGCAACGGCTAGCGTGGTGCTACGGCACCGCCGGCATTGCCCGCACCCTGCAACTCGCCGCGCTCGCCACCGGGAACACCCGCCAGCAACACGCCGAACACGCGCTCACCACGGCCCTGGCCGACCCTGCCCAGACCGCCATGACCACCAACTGGTCGATATGCCACGGCAAAAGCGGGCTAGCCCAGATCGCCGCCGCAGCGGCCAGCGACGCCACCACCGCCACCCGGGCACGGCTCCAGGCACTTACCGCCAACCTCAGATACCACGCCTGGCCCCAGCGGGCCGGCCCAGCCGCCGCAGCGATCACGCTCGTGGACCAGGCCGGCCCTGGATTCCTCGACGGCGCCGCCGGCGCCGCCCTCACCCTCACATCCCCCGCATCGGGCGGAGCGAGTTGCACCGGATGGGAACGATGCCTCCTGATCACTTGAACCGCGCCGGCACCCCGGAACGCCCTGGCCCCGGTCACCAATGGCAGCAGCTCAACATCACCTTCCCCGACCCCGCCACCGCGCAGGATGTCGCCGCCCGGCACCTAGCCCCCGCGCTCACCTGCGCCCAGGAAGCCGGCGCGCTCGACCAATGGTGGTTCGTCCGCAAGCAGCCGTGGAAGCTCCGGTACCTCGCCGACCGCACCGCCAGGACCGTCGAGCAGCTGCTAACCCACCTCGCCGCAGCCGGCCAGGTCAGCACATGGGCCACCGCCATATACGAACCGGAAGCACGCGCATTCGGCGGCCTCGCCGCCATGGACATCGCGCACCGGCTCTTTCACCACGACAGCCGCTACCTCCTCGCCTACACCACAGACCCCGCCACCCAGGCGCTCGGCCAGCGCGAGATCACGGTCCTGCTGACCGGCGTGCTGCTTCGCGAAGCCAGGCTCGACTGGTACGAACAAGGAGACGTCTGGGCCAAGGTCGCACAACTCCGCCCCCGCGATGACACCGGCATCACCCATGAACACATCACCCGGCTCACCCCCGCGATGGCCCGCCTGATGACCACCGACACCCACCGCCTGTGCGCCCCCAGCCGCCCGCTCACCGGCTACAGCCAATGGGCCGAAGCCTTCCAGCTAGCCGGGCACGCCCTCGCAGACCTGGCCCAAGACGGGAAACTTCAGCGAGGACTGCGTGCCGTGCTCGCCCACCACGTCATCTTCCACGCCAACCGCGCCGGCCTTCCCGTCAGCGACCAGGCCGCCCTCGCGGCGCTGGCGGCAGCCGCCGTCTTCGGCGATGCGCACACCTGGCGTTCCTGCGCGGCCAGGCCGCTTCCAGCCACTAGGGTCAACAGCATGACTACCGTCAGCGACGCCCATGTCCCCGTCAGCGACCTCCACTCCCGGCTCACCGGCACGCTGCGAGACAACGGCGTGATCACCAGCCCGGCGATCGAATCCGCGATCCGCGTCACACCCAGGCACCTGTTTCTGCCCGGCGTTCCGCTGGACCAGGCATACGCTGACGACGCCGTCTACACCAAGCAAGACACCGCCGGCGTGAACATCAGCGCCGCCTCCCAGCCCCGCATCGTCGCAATGATGCTCGGACAGCTCGCCCCTCAGCCAGGTCACCGCGTCCTGGAAATAGGCGCCGGAACCGGCTACAACGCGGCGCTGCTCGCCGCCATCACCGGCACATCCGGCCGCGTCACCACGATCGACGTGGACGAGGACCTGGTGACCGGCGCGCGTGCCCACCTGGCCGCGGCTGGCATCAGCAACGCCGACGTCATCCACGCTGACGGCGCGCTCGGGCATCCCCACGGCGCCCCCTACGACCGCATCATCGCCACCGTCGGAGCGTTCGAGGTCCCGCCAGCGTGGCTTGACCAGCTGGCACCGGGCGGGCGCCTGGTCGTCCCACTGCGGCTGCGCGGCACCGCATCCCGAAGCATGATCTTCGAACGCGGCCGGGACGGGTGGATCAGCCCAGGAAGTGAACTGGCGGTATTCATGCCGCTGCGCGGCATCGGGGATGACGCCCGCCGCATCGTCCCGCTCACCACCGAAAAAGATGTCACCTTGCAAGTCCACAAAGACCAGCAAGCCGGCGGCCAGGCACTGGCCGGGGCACTGGACATCGCGCCCGTCCGCGAATGGACCGGGGTGATGTTCCCACCGAACGTGCCATATGAGTGGATGGACCTCTGGCTGTGCCTACGGCTGGACAACCCCCTCATGCGCATGAACGTCCAGCCCGCGGCCACCCACCGCGGCCAGATCACCCCCATGTTCAGCTGGGGTTCCATGGCCACCGCCCGTGGCAGCGACCTCGCCTACCTCACCACCCGCCCGGCACCACCCACCCCCGGCGGCGGCAAGCTCTACGAGGTCGGCGTCATAGGCCACGGCCCCGGCGGCGCCGAGATGGCCGCCCACGTAGCCACCGAAATCCGGCTCTGGAACCGCGACTACCGCGCCCGCACGGTCACCATCGCAATGCCCGACAACCCACCCCCCGCCGACCCCGGCAACGGCGTGTTCATCCTCCAGCGCACCGCTCGCCCCATCACCATCACATGGGAATGACACGAATCACGGGCAACCCCCGCGGCCGCCGGATGCGGCTCGGGCAAGACACCCCCCGCACAGCCGTGTTCCGGGGACTTTGTGTTTCGTGGCCGTGACGGCGGCAGTCGTAGCGGCCTTTAAAAGTCAGCAGTCGTAGCGACCAGCCTTGGCGTCGGCCAGGAAGGCGGCGAAGGCGTTCTTGAACACGATGTGTGCGCCGTCGCCGGGGCGGGTGCTATCGCGGATTGCAATTATGCCGGGAAGGTTGGTGGCCACTTTCTACACAGCCTCCGTTGCTTTGAGTGCTGCGGGCCGCCTTCCGCCACACGGCATGGGAAAGATCGGTCATTGGTTACTCCACCGTACTGCGAGTTTTGGAGGTAGGAGGTTGTCGCGGCGGGCGTTAGTTAGGGCCGCGTCGCGGATCTAGCTGAAGGTCGTGATGTAGCTCGTTACCTCGCTGGGGCTGGCCACCTCCTGGATCGAAGGTTCGATCTCCAGGTAGGCAACGGCCGGGTCCTTCTGCGAGACGAGCTAGGCCGGGGTGAGCTAAGGGAAGACGCAAAGTACATCACGGCCATCACAGCAGGCTGCATGCGACGTTGCCCAGCCAGAGACCGTTGGTTAGGACTCGGAGTGCCCCCACCAGACACTGAGGATGGCTCAGGCCGGTTTCCGGCCTACCCCTCCGAGGAGGCTTTGGCCGATGGGAGCCGGATCGTGTGCGTCGGGCCGCCATTGCGCGACGGGCACCAGGCCCGGTTCGACCATATCCAGGCCGCCGAAGAACTCCAGAATTTTCGCGCGAGGTCGGGCGAAGACCGGGTTGGCGGTGCTGGCGTATACCGCTGTGGCCGCCGCCGCCGTCTGCGGGTCTACCTCCTCCTGGGTCACGTGTGAAAGCACGAGGTAGCTTCCTGGCGTTGTGAGGCTGGTGTACCTCGCGACCGCTTCGCGTGCATCTGGGTCGCCGACGAAATGCAGGACGGCGACGAACAGCACGGCCAGCGGCTGGGTGAAGTCGATCAGACGTCTGGTGTCTGGGTGGCCGAGGATCGTGTCGACGTCTCGCAGGTCCGCGTGGATCACCGCGGCGTTTTCGCCGGTCTTCAGCGCCCGGGCGTGGGCCAGGACCATGGGGTCATTGTCCACGTACACCACCCGCGCGCCCGGGGTGACCGCCCGGGCGGCCTGATCCACGTTGCCCTCGGTGGGCAGCCCGGTGCCGAGGTCGAGGAACTGCCGGATCCCCGCCTCACCGGCCAGGAACCGGACGGCCCGCTGCAAGAAGGCCCGGTTCTCCCGCGCATTCAACGGCGCCTCCGGTATGCGCTCACTGATTTTCAGCGCGGCGATCCGGTCGGCCGCGAAGTTGTTGTGACCGCCGAGCCAGTAGTCATACATCCGGGCCGCGGTCGGGACACTCGCGTCGATCCCTCGCAGGGCTTGCCCGTGGTCCGCTGTTGCCGGTTCCTGGTCCCTGACGCCGGCTTCGCCCGGCTGCTGTTTGTGCCACCTCGGCCCGGCGGCTGGCGGAACCGCCATCCGGTCAGCCGGAAGCCGACCGATTCCGCCGATCATCCACGCCTTGCCCGGGTCGGGGGAGCCGGGATCGTCGGGGCGCCATCGCTGCACCGGGACCAGGCCGGGTTCGACCATCTCCACGCCGCCGAAAAGCCCCTGGATTTCCTGACGGGTCCGCGGGTTGCCCGGGTTCGCGGTGCCCGCATACACCGACTTGACGTGCGCGGCTGCTTCTGGGTCAGGATCGCCGGTGATGTGCGAAAGGACGAGGTAGCTGCCGGGGGCGGCCACGCTGGTGTACGCGGCCACGGCCTGCTGCGCGTCCGGCTCGCCGACGAAGTGCAGGACGGCGACGAACAAGATGGCCAGCGGCTGGGTGAAGTCGATCAGCCGGCGTGTGTCGGGATGGTCCAGGATCGTGGCCGCATCGCGCAGGTCCGCCCGGATGACAGCGGTGCCGTTTCCGGTTTTCAGCGCCCGGGAGTGGGCCAGCACCATCGGGTCGTTGTCCACGTAGACGACCTGGGCGTCCGGCGTGACCGCCTGCGCGACCTGGTGCACGTTGCCCTTGGTGGGAAGCCCGGTACCAAGGTCGAGGAACTGCCTGATCCCGGCCTCACCGGCCAGGAAGCGAACCGCTCGCCCGAGGAACGCCCGGTTGGCGCGGGCTACCAGCGGAGCCTCGGGTGAGCGCTCGGTGATCTTCAGCGCCGCGATCCGGTCGGCGGCGAAGTTATCGTGGCCGCCTAACCAGTAGTCGTATATCCGTGCGGCGGTCGCCACGTTCGCGTCGATACCTGCGGGCACTTGGCCGCCGGCGCTCACCCGTGAATCTCCTGTTCTGCGGAGCTGCCCGCTGGTAGCTATAGCTGGTGTCAGCCGTGCTTGAGGCTGGAGATGAACGCCTTCCATGCGTCCGCGCCGAAAGTCAGGCGGCCACCGTTAGTGTCCTTGGAGTCGCGGACCGCACAGGCATCTTTGACCTGCGCGACCTCGACACAGTTGTTGCCGCCGCCGCTGTAGCTGGACTTGCGCCAGACCGCGTGGGTGATCTCTGATTTTGCCGGGGTGGTCATTGGTGCTCCTTCGCTAGCTCGCCGATCATGGTCGTAGACTCTGCCGGGCTGAGTGCCTTGCCCAGCACATGTGTCCACGCCAGGGTGTACCGGTCGAGTTCTTCTTTGGATTCTAGGTAAAGGTCTCCGAACAGCCCTTCGGCGTAGACCACGGGCGGGTCGTCTGGGTCGGGGAAGCTGAGGATGACGAATTCGCCTTCGAGGCCAGCGTGGGCACCGGCGGCGAACGGCATCACCTGCACCGTCATGCCAGGCCGGATGCTGGCTTTGGCGAGCGCCTTCAGTTGCTCGGCCATCACAGGTGCGCCGCCTATCGCACGGCGCAGCGCTGCCTCGTCGAGCACGGCGTGGATCTGCGGTGGGTTATCGCGGCTGAGGACGGCACGCTGACGTGCCATCCGCGCGGTGACTCTGCGCTCGGTTTCGCTGGCGTCGAGTGTGGGCCGTGTCTCGGCGATGACCGCGCGGGCGTAATCTGCGGTCTGGAAGAGTCCGGGCACGATGTGCGAGGCGGCCTGGATGTTGGCTGCGTCGGACTCCAGGCCCACGTAGGAGCCGGTGAACACGTCCTTGTACGTCGTCCACCAGCCGCGGCGCCGGGAGTCCCGGCCCAGCGCGACCAGCGCGTCGCGTTCCGGCGAGCGCACATCGTAGAGGTCCAGCATGTCTTCGAGGTCGTCGGCGTCGATTCGGGCTTTGCCGTTCTCGATCCGGTAGAGCTTGCTCACGCTGAAGTCGAGCCGACGGGCCGCCTCGTCAGGAGGCAGGCCAGAAGCCTCGCGAAGCCGTTTCAGCTCACGCATCAACCGACGGCCGCGAACCGTCGGGCTGCGATCCATGCGCCTTACCCCCCAATCTCCCGCGTGGATAGGACGCATGCCAAGCATGAACCATACCGCGTCTTCGGTGCAACTCTTACCTCTGCGATCAGCCTAGCTTGACGAGAATCTAATGTGCTGAAAACGGAGATGCCACTTGCGAACGTGACATCGGTCACGGCATGATGCATGCATGCTGTGACCGATCGGTAACGACTCTCCGGGAGCCTCACATGGTGAAGGCTGCGTCTGGCTTAACCCGCTCGTTCTGCCCCGCGCTACGGTCGGTGGCTTTCGCGTCAGTGGTTCCGTACGCCCGGCCTGGCCCTGCGGAAGACGCCGCCGCCATGGCCACGCTCCGCGCTACAGCTATACGCACGCTCCGGAAGCACGCACGAGATCGCCGGACGTGCGCTTGCTGCCACAGTCCCTGGTCATACCGCCCCATGCACCTGGCCGCATCCGCGCTCGGGGTGGGATGAGCATGTTCGGAGCACCCCCGCGGGCCCGGCCCGGCGCAGAATCCCTCAGCCATGAACGCCTCCTGCATGCGCTGCCGTCGTGGGCACGAGCATTCCCCGGCACCGCGCAGCAGGCCCGCGCCGCACGCCAGTTCGTCGCCGCCCTGCTGACCGGATCGCCGTTCTGCGATGACGCTGTCCTGGTGCTCTCGGAGCTGTTCACCAACGCGGTGCTGCACACCAATTCGGGCAAGCCCGGCGGTCTTGTCATCGTCCAGATCAGCCGGTGGCGACTCGGCGTGCGGATAGCAGTCACAGACCAGGGATCATCTAGCCCGCCCGTCATCAGCGACCCAAACGCGTGCGGCGACCACGCGGAGAGCGGCAATGGCCTGTACATGGTGTCTCACCTGGCCGGGCGGCTCGACTGGCACGACGACGCCTCCGGCCGCACAATCTGCGCAATCCTCGGCAGGCTGCTGCCTGAGCATCACCCCGCGCATCCAGGTAGCCCATCGTGTGAATCACCCAGACTCCCGCAACCCGCATAACCAACCCGGCATCCGGCCGAGCTCAGGCACAAGTTCATGCCAAGGCCGGTACAAGAACCAGATCATCCCCGACCCGAACTATGGCCAGGAGAACCAAAATGTCCCCGGCACACCTCATTGCCTGGTTGGCAACGGAGTTGTATGTCATTCGGGCCATCATGATCTATTTGCGGCTCCGCACTCATCAGATGCCGGGGGAGGTCGACGAACTCAGCTGGCAAATAGCGTGCACACCGGCGCTGCGCCCTGTCACACCAGCGTTCTTGCGTGTCCTGCCAGTGATTGCGGAAGTCACATGCATGATCAATGGCCTGCTCTGGGGCGTTGAGCTGCTTATCCGGCCATGGCGGACATGACCGCCTGCAAACCCGTGCCGCCCGTGCCGCCCGACATGCTGCCTCTCCAAGAGGAACCGTGCAGCGAGGCCGAGATGGTGACGCCCGGACGGGCACTCAGAGCGCTGCTCGGCGAACTGGACGCCCGGCGGGTGGCAGTCGATGGCATGACCATCACCCGCCTGCACGGGACCCTGACATTAGGTAACGGGCTGGCCGTGAGGTACAGCTCCGGCTGGCTGATATGGGCAGTCGGCCGGCCTAGCTGTCAGCAGCGCCCATTGCACACTCTCCACAGCGCCCATGATCCAGCCGGCGCGGCCCGCAGGCTGGCACGGTTGGCGGGCTCGCGGGACACGGATGCGCAGGGTCCAGGATGAAGTAGCTGTGACCGGTGGAAGCTGGGAGACGGCTAATGGGGTGTTGCGGGTTGCCGAAGGCCAGCCACGCTCGGGCGGTGTCGATGCATAACCGGAAGCGGCGCTGTGAGGTTGGCAGGGCATGCGGCGGTGAGCTAGCACCCGTGGCGGAGCGGCGGGGTACGAGGAGCCCATGCAGGTGCGAACACCGACCCTGGTATCGGGCGACGTACGCTCCAACAGACCCGGGCGTTTCGGCCGGTACGCGCGCAGCGGGCTTCAGCGGCTTCGGCGAGAGGCCCATAGACTTGATGCTGGTCGCTGGTTTCCCCGGCGTTGTCGGCGGCGAGGCTTAGGAGCGACGCGCAGGCGGCACGTTCAGGATGACGCAGGTTGCCAATGCAGGCATCCAGTTATGCAGCTGTGCCGGTAAAGACGGAGACGGCTGAAAGTAAGGCCAATTTTCCGAGGAGGCCCGATAGCGCGTGGATGAGATCACCATCGGCGCCCGGCTTCGCACGCTGCGCCGCTGGCGGGGGAAGACACAAGTGGAGCTGGCGGGGCTGGCGGGGCTGTCACCGTCGTTCATATCGATGGTGGAGACGGGCCAGCGCCCGCTGGACCGCCGTTCGCACATCGCGGCCGTCGCGAGCGCGCTGCGGGTGTCGGAGACCGACCTGGTCGGCGGGCCGCACCTCAGCTCAGACCGGCAGCAGTCAGACCCGCACATGACGATTCCCGCGCTGCGGGAGGCGCTGCAGACCAACAAGCTGAACGTTCCGTCCGTGGACCGTGCCCGTCCGCTGGCTGAGCTGGCTCAGATGGTCAATGACCAGATTGAGCCCATGCGCGCGAACACAGACTATGTCCGTGCCGGGGCGCTGCTGCCGGGCGTGCTCGACGAGCTGCACTGGCATACCGCCCAGCCCGGTGACGAGGCGTCCCGCCGGCTGACCCTGGAGACCCTGATCGAGGCATGCCTTATGGCGGGCCTGACCGCCAAGGATCTCGGTTATCTGGACCTGGCGTATGTGGCGGTGCTGCGGGCTGAGGAGGCGGCGGTCCTGCTGGATGACCCGGTACAGCGGGGCAAGGTCGAGTGCCTGCGGATCTGGGCATACCCGCGCGAGCGGTCCTGGGAGCGGCGGCTGGCCGCCGCCGAATCTGCCGCCGAGGCTCTGGAGCCGCACGCCCGGACGCCGCTGGGTCAGCACGTCCTGGGCATGCTCACGCTGCACGCCGCCCTCGGCGCGGCGGTGGTCCAGCGGCCACATGTTGCCGATCACTGGCTGGCCGAGGCTGGCGCGCTCGCCGGCCGCGTGCCAGATGACATCCGGGG
>WNGL01002905.1_pt1 | contig 40509 bp, 48 predicted proteins | sample 5400591 | NCBI WGS metagenome assembly WNGL01 (sample SAMN13153377, study PRJNA577476) | soil metagenome | isolation source: 80 cm soil or saprolite under Garry oak tree replicate 1 | place: USA:California | collected 2016-06-15
TCTTTCTTGCCCATGCTGATGTGGCCGCCGGCCGGGATTGCTAGCGCCATCATGGTGTCTCCTGGGGTCGTGAAGGTCGTGTAAGCTACTAGGTTGGCGCATACGCCCGAGATCGGTCGGACGTCAGCAAAATCGACGCGGAATAGCTCCTTGGCTAGGTCTATGCAGATCTGTTCTACTTGGTCGATGTATCTGCAGCCCGCGTAGACTCTTTCGCCTGTCCAGCCTTCGGCGTAACGGTTGCCGAAGTCTGAGAGTATGGCTTCTTTGACGGCTGGGCTGGGGATGTTTTCGCTGGCTATTAGGGGGAGGGCTCCTGAGAACCATTCGTGGTGGGCTTGTAGGAGTTCGAATACTCGCTGGTAGGATTCTCTCGGTTGCAACGACATGGCGGAGGTGGGTTCGGGTTCTTGTTTAACGTTTCACAAGCTCTCCGCCTCGCGTTCTTCTGCTGACGGCTCGGAGGAAGGGACTATCTCTGTTAGCATTTGCGTTATGGGTAGTCGCGGGTTTAGGGATCTTCAGGCCTTCGCCTGCTTTCTGAACTGGCTCCACCAGTGAGGGTTCAGTTCGACGTATTTGACGAATTTTGCGAGGAGGTCTAGGGTTCGTGAATCAATGTAGTGCTCGAGGCCTTCAGTGTCCTTCTGGGCTGTTGGTTCTTCGACGCCGAATAGTTTGAGGAAGTCGACAAGGAGTGCGTGGCGTTCTCCTAGTGATATGGCCATACTTTCTCCTTTCTCGGTCAGGGTGATGCCACCGTATTTCTCGTGGAGAATGAGCTGTTCTGAGTGGAGCCGGTCGAGCATTCCAGTGACAGTGGGCGGCCGAACGTGCAGGTGGTTGGCTATGTCGACTGGTTTCGCGTATCCTTTTTCTCTGATGAGCTCGTAGATGATTTCCACGTAGTCCTCGTTGCGGGGTGTCTGCCCCCTAGAACTGGGGGTGTGTGCTCGGGCTAGCTTTGCAAGCTGGCTTTTTCCTGGACGGGTTCGGGCCATGTTTCTAAGACGCTGAGGTCTAGGCAACTGGTTAGCTATAGAGGTCTCTTAGAGGTGTATGTGTAGGTTCAGGCTGTCGCGGAGCTTCCGTAAAATGGGTTCGAGAGGGCCCGGTTCAAGGCTTATGGCGACTATCTGGTTGTTGTATGGGAAAATTACTAGGTCGACTTTCTGGTATTGTATCGAGATGTGTGTGAGGGGTCCGCATTGGTTCTCCAGCTGGGACAGGGTGTCGAGGATCATCGGTGGAACGCTTGCCATGAACTTCCGATCATAGGTTTCAGGGGTTAGGCTCATCACGTTTGACCGCATCCGGGACTCTAGGAGTTTGCTGTTCCGGTCTAGGAGGGCGACGTAGCGTATTCGGGAGTCGAGGGCGAACAGCTCGTCGACGAGCCGGGTTTGGGGCCTACTCAAGCGGGAATCGTTTGTCTCCACGCGTGCATGTTAAAGAAATGCTTTCGCCTAACGCTGTCCGGAGTTCATTCCGGGCGAATTCCGTTTTATAGGGGTGTGAAGATCGGGGCGCGAGATTCGAGTAGGTCCCTTGGAGGCCGGAAAATTCTCGGTTGCAGTTTTCAGGTGTTGATTTCCGATACCGCTTCCATTCCATAGCCGGTTTCACAGGATGGTATTAGTGAAGGATTGGTCGTGATTCGAGAGCCTTCGGTCGGAGTTTATATCATGGTTTTTCGGTTCTTCCAGAAAAATACTTGTTGTTGTGTGTCGTGTTTTCTTGGAGTACAGGTGGGTTGTCCTGACGGTCACCACCGTCGGAATTTTCATGGCGACCCTAGACTCCAGCATTGTGGTAGTTGGGCTTCCTCAGGTCGTGTCCGATCTAAAGACGAACCTTGTCGTTGGCGTCTGGATTATCACAACCTACCGTCTCATGATCACGGTTCTCCTTGTGGGTATTGGACGCTGGGCTGATCTGCATGGGAGAGTCCGTCTCTACAACATGGGCTTTGGGATCTTTACCCTTGGCTCCCTGCTCTCGGGTCTGTCCCCCACCGCTGAGGCGCTTCTGGCTTTCAGGCTTGTCCAAGGCGTCGGAGCCGCGCTATTATTCGTCAATAGCGTGGCCATAGTCACAGACGCTTTTTCGGGCAAGGATCTTGGCAAAGGAATCGGGATAAACCAGGTCGCGATCAACGCGGGGACAATAACAGGATACACACTCAGCGGTATCCTCATCCAGCTGTTCACATGGCGCTCCATCTTTCTAGTAAACGTTCCCGTGGGAATCTTTGGAACATATTGGTCGCGGAAGCGGCTGAAAGAGATCTCCCGCCCTGCAACGGGAGAGAAGTTCGACGCCCCGGGAGCGATCACATTCTCCGTCGCCATCACCCTCCTACTCCTGGGCCTAACACTCGGCAGCCTAACAGAGTTCGCGAACCAAGCCGTGGTCGCCGCGAGCATCCTTTGCTTTGCGATTTTCATCATGCTAGAACGAAAGGCCCGGTACCCAGCGCTTGACCCATCCCTGTTCAAGATCCGGTTGTTCACGGCGGGCAACATAGCCAACCTCCTGAGCGGACTGGCGTTCGCAGCATTGGCATTTGTGATGACCCTGTACTTCCAACTTGTAAGAGGCTACGACCCTCTACACGCAGGGATATTTCTCATCCCTCTGGATGTAACTCTGATTCTCGTCGGGCCGATAAGTGGGTCTCTTTCCGACAAGTGGGGTGCAAGAGGACTGAGCACTGTGGGCTTGCTCTTAGCATCTGCAGGATTCTTCCTTCTCTCGGAGTTCGATCTGAATACGCCTTATCCTCAGATAGCGCTCTGGCTAGCTCTCGTCGGGTTTGGCATCGGACTATTTCGCAGCCCTAACGCAAGTTCGGTGATGGGGTCGGTTCCCAGTTCAAAACGAGGAATCTCGTCAGGAGTTCGAGCCACCATTATCAATACCAGCATCGTCGCCAGTATTCCACTTGTCTTGGCACTCATGACTGCAGACGTTCCGTACAGCAAGCTTGCGAATTTGGGAAACGTGACGCTGGGAGGAGTCACTCAGCTAGCTAGTGGTGATCTGGGAACCTTCCTCGAAGGACTCCAGCACTCTCTAATCGTCCTATCCTTCATAATCCTCGGATCGGCAATCTTCTCTTTCCTCCGTGGACCACGAACAGAATCCGAAGAATCCCCCCTCGTCAGACATAGTGGAGCCCCGGATGGGGGTTGAACCCATGACCTACGGCTTTTTTGGCTTTTACAAAGCCGTCGCTCTACCACTGAGCTACCGGGGCGAACATCGGTCCGTCTCGGAACCCGGCCAAGATAAAATCTCTCGGCATATTCACGGTCTAGGCCGCCGGGTTTGCGGCCCGCATTCTCACAGCTGCTCGGACGAGTGCATCTACTCCAGGAAGGCTCTGACCGGACAAGAGGGAGAGCATCGCTCCACCTGCAGTGCTGACGTGACTAAACTTCTCTTCTATGCCTTGAATCGACGCTAGGCCGACGAGATGTCCACCTCCAATGACCGTGTAGCCGTTGCTCTCCGCCATTGACTCGAGCAATTCCTTTGTTCCCTTGTCGAAACTGTTTCTCTCAAACACTCCTAGAGGGCCATTAGCAACTGTTGTGGCTGCTCCTCTAACGATCTTGGAATATTTCTCCAGTGTCTTAGAACCAATGTCAAGAGCCTCTTCTTCAATGCGGGTCGATGTTACGGGCTGGTCAACTCTCCTGCCCTGTTTGTCCTCGTACGCCAAATCCAGCGGGACTTCTATGTGATCTCTGTATTTTTGCGTCAAATTCTTCGCTCGGTCCAAGAATTGCTTGAAGTCGCGTATTTCTTCAACGTTGATTTTTGTCTCTACTTCTCGGGCTTGGAGGAACAGCTTGGCTGGCACTCCTCCTAGCAATATCTTGTCCGCTTTTCCTCGCGAAAGTATGTTTTCGATAACTGGGATCTTATCTTCAACCTTTGATCCACCGAGAGAGTAGACGCATGGTCGCTTCGGTTCTTCAAGGAGCATCGAAACTGCGTCCAGCTCTTTTTCCATTAAGCGGCCTGCGGCACTCGGCAATAATTCCGGTAGCCCCGCGATCGAGGGCTGTGACCGGTGGGCTGCTGCAAAAGCATCGTCAACGTAAAAATCGAAGAGTGGTGCAAGGCGTCGGACAAAATGCGTCTTGACGAGTTTTTCGCGTCTGTCGTCGATGTTTTCTTCGGCGCAGAATCTCAAGTTGTCGAGAACTAGAATCTCGCCGGGCTGGACCTTAGTGATTTTCTGGATGGCGTGTGGGCCTATGACATCTTCTACGAATTTGACTTGTTGGGAGCAGTATTGGGCAAGGAGGTTTGCATGGGGTTCGAGCGAGGTGAAGTCGTCTTTTCCGGGTCTGCTCTGGTGGGAGCCGAGAGTAACGCGTGCCTCGTCCAGTTCGGAGAGGGTCTTGGATATGGCCTTGATGCGGGTGTCATCGAGTATCTGGTGGGTCGAAGGATCTAGGGGGACGTTGATGTCGACTCTGAGAAAGACCCTCTTATCTCTCGTCTCGATATCGTCAAGCGTTAGAAAATCGTATTTTTTCAGACGAGGATCCTCCTTGCGATATCAAGGCCGGTTTTGGGGTCTTGTTTAATGATTTGTCAGGAATGCTTTTAGCCGCAGACACTCGGCGGCTGTTTTGCCGGGGTGGCTCAGCCTGGTCAGACCCCGAAAGGGGAACCACAGCGCCGGACTCATAGCTGCCCGGTTGACATGGATTCTGAGGTCCGCTCCTTGATCTCTGAAGAATGCCCGTTCTGCCACAAGTTCCTCGCAGGCGAGCTGATGTCGAAAGAAGAGGTAGACACTGCGGAAGCGCTGAAGGAGAAAGACGCATTTTTCAAAATGGGAATAACCATCGAAACCGGAGAAAGAGTCGCTGACCATCCAGAAGCCTTTGTCACCTATAGATTCGCGTACAAGTGCGGAGATTGCGGAAAGGAATGGAACAAGTTCAGCGTCCGAGAGGTCGGGACTCCCAGGGAGTATAGTGAGGACGACGAGGAGAAGACTGATTATGACGCTGGGAGGGAGGAAGAAGATGCGAGAGAGGAGCAGTATTCCAGCGAAGGATGATCGGGTTCACACGGTCGACTATCGATTTTGAGGGCGGCCTTCTAGCTTCGCCTCAGAATGTCCACTTTACCATCTTTCCGGCCAACGTATGCAACGTCGCACATCTCTAGGAAGAGTCCAGTTTCGACTACTCCAGGGATCTTTCTGAGTTTTTCGTTGATGATATCGGGGCGTCGGAGGTTCCGGTAGTATGCGTCTATGATCAGGTTGCCATTGTCGGTGATTACCGGTCCTACCTTGCCGCTCGGTGCTTCTCGCAAGGCGGCCTTCTCGGATATCTTGCTGATCTTTGCGAGCGTGGTATGGTAGGCGAACGGTGTAATCTCGACCGGAACGGGCTGCTCTCCGCCTAGCGTCTTGGCAAGCTTCCTTTCGTCGATAATGATGACCAGCTTCTTGGTTGTAGAGTCCACTATCTTTTCTCTCAAGAGTGCTGCGCCGCCGCCTTTGACGAGATCGAGTGATCTCCACTGGACTTGGTCGGCGCCATCGATCGCAAGATCCAGTTCTGCATCTTCGGACAGCGTAGTTATTCTCAGGCCAAGTTTTCTTGCGGCGATTTCCATCTGGTAGCTTGTCGGGACCCATTGGATGTTGAGATGTTCTTTCTTGATTCTTTCTGCGGCGAGGTCTAGTGCTTTGAGGACGGTGGTTCCGCTGCCGAGCCCGACTGTGGTCCGGTCTCTCAGTTCTCGGACGGCTTGCGCCGCTGCGCTGAGCCTTGCTTTTTCTACCCAGCTCATCTCTTGTCTGTCTATCCTTCTGTCTCTATTTGTTCGAGTCGTTCCATTGCTTTGAGGACTTCTTCTCGGATGGTCTCGATCTTTTCTTCAGCCTTGTTTCTCGCCTTTTCCCTTGGAGGTTTTTCTTTTGGAGGAGCGTTTTCCTCTGTCGGTTCTGTTGGTTCGGGCCTAGCTGGGGCGGGTTTTGGCTCGGCGGGTTGGGTTTCGGTTGAGGCTGGTAGGTTGAGGGACGGCTGGATCTTTTCGATCCGGGCTTGTATGTCGAGGAATGTTTCCTGGAATCTCTTGAACAGGTCCTCTTTAGCCGCTTCTAGCTCGTAGAGGTCCACTGTCTTCTTGTAGGTGTCGATCTCGGAGTCAACTCGTTTGAGATCGTTCTTGTAGGGCTGTATCATCTGGTTTTTTTCAGGCTCGTTGATGGTACCCTTGGCTTCGGCCTCGTAGATTTTGGTGAGGGCGTCTCCTATGATGTCTCTCTCGAGATTGGCGACTCGGAGTTTGTTTCGCGCTTTCGCGATGTCTGATTCGGTTACTGTCTTCCGGATTATGTCGGGTATTGGGAAGGGTTCTAGTTTTGTCATGGTTGTTGGAGCCGAGGCGGGTGCTGGTTCCTCGGTGGGTTTTTTTCTTCCGAATAGGATTAGTTGTATGAGAAGTTGGAACGGGGCTCTGGAGCCCTTTCCCCGCAATAGAAGCATTCCTCTAGTGATATTCTTCGATGGGCTGGGTTATAGACTATTATATGTTTAGCAGAACCTGATGATTGTTTGTTACTCGCGCCTTCTCGCGTAATGTCCAGTTAGGTTATTAGTTCTTGTTTAGTCTCTCGTTCGTGTCTGAAATATGTCTCTCGCTTCGCGTTGTGAGAGCTGCGGGATGCCGATGGAAACGAACGAGCAGCACGGGGCTCAGAACCCGAATAACCCGTACTGCATCCATTGTACGGATATGAACGGGAAGCTTTTGCCGTTTGAGAAAAAGTTTGAGGACTTGGTGAATACGGCGATGGATACGCGGTGGATGAATCGTGAGCAAGCTGAGAAGAACGCTCTAAAGCAGATGGCTGAGCTGCCTGCGTGGCGGGACCGTGTCGCCCAGATGAAGCAAGGGCGCTAGCGCGGCCTAGCGGGTGTTGGGTGGAGCCCCGGACGGGATTTGAACCCGTGGCCTTTGCCTTTTTGAAAGGGTGTACCAAGGCAACGCTCTTGGCCGGGTTTTCTACCAGGCTGAGCCACCGGGGCACGCTGTCGATGGCGCGGGCCCTTGACATGTTATATGAGTTACTAGAACCCAGAGTTTGTTCTGCGTATTTTCACGAAGGAAGAAGGGCCAGGCATTATCCCGTGAACGTGGGATCTCGCGCGTTTCACGAAGGGCGCGGCACGGGAAAATCGACCACCCCTGGGGGTCGAGAAAAGAATGCTTATTTTTTTTCGAAATGATCCGTGGGCGGATACTCTGGTGGCGGGGTCCTAGTCAAAGTCTGGGTCCTTTTTTTTCAGAACCCGTTTCTGTCTGGGCGTGATTACGTGCTTGTTTCTTCGAGACGGGTTTGTTATGGGCTTGTCTCGCGTTTTCCGATCCCTGCGTATTTCCCTAGGGATCAGCGTGGAAGATCGTGTTTTAGAAATCGTGGGCTTGGATTCGTGGATCAGGGCTGATTATGGACGATTTTTTTTCTTTGAATCTGTAGTTGTTAGGGAGTTTCTTCTTCGTCGTTCTTTCTGAAGTATCCCCGTTGCCAGGCGAGTGCGGCGACTCCTACGAGCCCGGTTATGGCGACTGCGGTTGTTATGTTTCGGGTGTTGGATGCTAGCCATGAGGGCTTGACTTCGAAGCTAGTCAGGGCTGATCCATCGATTGATCCGGTCTGGTGTGCTTTTACCGTGACAGCGTAGGTTCCTATCACGCCGGTTGCGGGTATCGTATAGGTTGCCTTGTAGAGGCCGTTGGAGGTGAGGATAGTGGGGAGTGTGAGGCTGGTTCCATTGGGCCTGATCAGGACTACCTGAAGATTGGCTACCGTGCTTGCTTGTCCATTGATGCTGGTCAGCACATAGATTGTCGCGGTGTCTCCCGGGAAGTAGACTGTTCCCACGCTGGCGGTTACAGTGATCGGAGTTGGGCTGGGCGTGACCGTGAAACCGGCCTGGACGTCTAGTGTGAAGCCGAATAGTATGGTAGTGTGAACGGTGTGGGGTCCTATCTGGGCGTCGGGGACGTCGAAGCTGAAGTTGAACGAGCTGTTCTGGATGAAGAAGAAGCCTACGAGCTGGTTATCAAAAGTCACCTCGACCTCAACAGGATAAAATTGTTGAGACAGAAAGACGGGGAAGCCTGATCCGTGAACCTGTACGAGTGTTCCTACGGGTCCAGAGTTCGGAGTCAGAGTGAGTACTGGTGGCGGGAGAATTGTCACCCGTCCATCCGTCAGCGAGTTGTCAGCGGGGGTTGGATCGCCCTGGAGGAAAACTGTTGCCGAGAGAGTATAGTTGCCTGCCGCGATACCTGTGGTGTCCCATGGAACCTGAACATAGTAGGTGTAGGGAACAGTCGGGATTGTTACTCCCTTCTGCGTCACTGCGACTTTGCCGTTATAGTAGAACGTGAGATCTACCGTAGACGAGTTTGATCCCGTGTTCACAATGCCGGCTTCCAGAACGATCTGTTGTCCGGATACAGCGAGCGAAGGAAAGGCTTGGACAAAGACAAGGCCTACGTCACGCGAGGGCCGCGGGGTTACCGTGATGGTCATGTTCTCGCTTGCTGAAAGTCCTGCGCTATCTCTCACCGTGAGACTTACAGTGTAGGTCCCCGGCGAGCTGTAACTGTGATCAATGACCCCGTAGCCGATTTGTTGCACGGTGAAACCATCGCCAAAGTTCCAGAACCAAATCTGCACTACTCCGTCTGGGTCAGCGCTCTTGGTCCCGTTGAACGTCACATCCTGGCCCACAACCGGAAGCGTCGGGGTGAAGGTAAAGCTGGCCGTCGGAGGCTCGTCCGGTGTAACGACTTGAAGTTGTGCGACTGCAACGTCGTTCAGCGGATTAGTGTCAAGTGGGTCGGAAACTGTCGCAATAATGTTGTAGGTGCCTGTGGCGAGGCCAGTGGTGTCTAGGAAGAATGTGTAGGCCATAGTGTTTCCAGCCGACACGGTCTGCCCTGTCAAATTGACAAACGTGACGTTTTGCAGCCCGCTTGTTAGTCCGTGGATGATCGTTAGTCCATACGTCTCTGTAGTCGTTCCGAAATTCCTGACTTGGACGAACAGGGTAACGCCTGTGCCTTGGAAGACGGTGTTGCTTGAGAGTTGGAGAGAGACTCCGATGTCATGGACGACAGAGATGGAGGGTGTGATTAGCAGGCGGATCGTTGTCATGCCCTGAAATCCGTTGTCCAGATCGATTACAGTTAGTCGGATCGAGAAGTTTCCAGTGAAAAAGGTCGGATACACACCGCCCGTCCCGAAAGTGTGAGTAACCACCGGGAATACAGAGGTGAGATTGGCCTGAGGTGAAAGGTCTCCAAAGTCCCACAAATATTCCATGATACCATTATTGTGGGCACTGATATTGTCCGGATCGAAACTGTTCGTGGCGTTGAAGGTCACGGTCACTCCCTGGCTAGGGGTCGTCGGGGAGAAAGTGAAAGATGCGATCGGTCCGGATTTTCCTGAGACGTTCTTAAAGTAGCCGTCCGATGTAGCAACTTGAATTCTGGAGCTCACGACGGTACCGTTCGGCAGATTCCCGTCTGCGACAAGCCTTGTCCAGTCTGGGGATCCCACGGGACATGAAGGACACAGTCCCGATGGAGCCGCTGCCTGACGGCTCGGATCGGCTATGCTCGCGGCCAGAACAAGAGGACTTACCCCCCCGGATTTAACGACTGAGAAAGTGACTCTCGCAAGTACCCCTGACCCACCACCAAAGAAGCCGGCGTTGTTGTTGCCATCGTTCAAGTTCACAACGGTTAGTCGCAACGCCCCCGGACCGTTGAAGGAACTGGACGACTCGTAGGGATTATTGAAAACGGTGCCCGTTGCCAAGTCGAATGAGGATACGCTAAGGTAATTCTGGTCATAATAGAGGGCGAACTCGTATCCGTTGAAGATTGGCGCGTTCGTGACGTTGACTTGGACCTGGAAGGTTGATCCAGCTTGCAAAGAGGTATCGGTGATGTTCGCGGACCCGTACTGGCTGCTGAAGACGCTGACTATGGGGAGCGATGCTGGTCCCACAGTAAGATGGAATAGTGCTTGGTGCACAAGGCTAGATGTCGTGTTTCCTATCACCGTGATAGTGTAGGTTCCGGCGAGGACTGAGGGAGAAACGGAAACGGTCATGTCAGAAGAATAGGGAGGTAGGCCTAAGGTGGCGTTGAAGGAGACCGTAATCCCTGATGAAGGCGAGATGGCTTCCAGCGAAACGGTCTGCGGGGTTCCTGAAAACGTATTGACTATGATTAGGGATTTCGTTGTTCCGCCTGTTCCGACGGATCCCTGGTTTGGAATGAGCGAGAGCGAATAGTCGAAGCCGGTTCCCGGGGACACGTTGACTGTCGCGAAACCCGCTTCCCGTATTTGCGACACTGTTTGTTGGTCCTGGGCGACCACTGTGACTGGATAGGTTGCGGCCGACACGTACACGTGGCTTGCCGATGCGGTTAGACCGGCGTTGGTAATGATAGATGCCGCGCCGTCGCCCCAGTAGACAGTGTACTTGAACAGTGTCGATCGGAACCCCGAGGTCGCGGGATAGCTAGCCGAATATGTGACGCCTGTTGAAAGCGTGACTGGCGAGCCGACAGTGGCGCTTTGCGCGGTAACTTGAACGCTGAAAGCCGGCGTGCCTCCAGTTACATTTACCGGAACAAATCCGAGCACTGTGCTAGGCGAGACGGATCCTGATCCGGAATCTGTGACCTTCAGGGTGACATTGTATACTCCAGAGAAGTGATAGCCAGGCGATGAACCGCTGAGGGTCTGGGTATTGTTCTGGCTTGATTGGGAGGGAACCGTCGGGGAGGGCTTCGAACAAACAACAGTATTCAGAATCCCGCCAGGGCAGAATCTCCAGCTTATGGAATAGGGCGCAATGCCTCCAAGCCAGATCCCGTTCCATGCTGCAGCCGTGTTGACCGGTAGGTTTGGCGCTCCTTGAATGATCGCAGTGAACGGAAGGCGTTCAATGATCGTGGCATTGTGAGTTAAGGGCGTGGCGCTGTCCGCTACGTTCAGGGTCACTCGGCTTGCAAAGAGAGTGGGTGTTGGGATCGTAATCGTAGCCGGGTTGGTAGTGCTGTCGGTCACTCCGTCGTTGTTAAAGTCCCATTGGTAATGAAGCGAGCCGGTGCAACCTGGGCACACAATGGTCGATGTGAAAGTGGTCGCTGAGCCAGGTACCGGCGGGTTTGGAGCGACGGTGAAACCTCCACTCCAGTTGAGCGCATTGGTTGGGTCGAAGAAAGATTCGCTATTGAAGCTACCCGAAGCGGTTTGATGAACTACAGCGCCAGGATTCGTAATCACAGTGTTAATGAGAGTCAGCCCTGTACTCCCGATTCCGACAACGTCGAATCTCATCCGGAAGAAGGTGAAGTTCGCGGCGTAGCTGGCGAAGACCACTTGAACTAAGTGAGCCCGACCAACCGTGCTATCGATGATGTTGGCCGCGGTGAATGGAGTCAGGGCCTCCCAATTTGTACCGCCCTGGTCAATCGTTACTGCGTGAAGAACGGTTGGATTCCAGGCCAAATAAACGTCGAACCCATTCAACGTGGAAGTACCGTTCTGCAAATATACGATGTCAGCAGTAAAGCCTCCACCGATTCTTGGAGAAATTGTACTGAACGTTTCGTCCTGGTCCGAGACTAGAGGCTCGGCCGTTTTGTCAGCGAGACCTGTGTAGTTTCCGATATCACCGATCCAAGTGCACGAGTTCCGAGTCTCGTATGCTCCATTCTCGCTGGGCGCGACGGGAAAGCTTGTGCCGTTCAAAACGGCCTCTCTGGCGCCTAGACCACAATCTATTCCTAGGGTGGGTAATCGAGATACACCGGCCTGAAGCGTTTTGACCGGGTTTGTAGCGCCGGAGCGGCCTCCGAGGGTTGAGAAGGTTCCGAGGATGAGAAGGAAGAGTATCAGGATAGACAGGGATACACGGGTCAAGAGCTAACTTACTCCTGGTAAGTTCCAATAGGAGACGAGAAAATAAGAGTTGCTACTGGGCCTCCGGAGGACTGCTCTGGTTTCCTCATGGCTTTGACTAGAAAATCGTGAATCCCATATCGCGTTGGTCGCGGAGCCGTTACGTACTCCCGGACCTTACGGAAGTTCTCGTTCGAGGCAGTGCTTATTTCTTGAGCCTCGGTACCTGTTTCTCAGTGGCGTTATAGATTGAGCGAGCCTCCTGAAGCCATCATCGGGTCGTTCAAAGTTTCCGCGCAGCTCAGGTCGGGGGCTGAACTGCTTCAGCTTTTCTTTACTCCCCGACGGTTGATTCTCGCCCACATCGGAAAGAGGGGCGCAGGAGAGTTGCCTGGGATGTCGCTACTGGGAAAATGGGGGGCTGCTCTGGAAGGCTTGTTCAAGAGTCCAGGAGAAATTCGCAAGCAGAGGCGAGTCAAACAGGGCATTAACGAGATGACCCCGGACGAGATTTTGAAAGCGGACAAGGATAATTTCGACATCGCTCACGGTGATGTTGTCCGGGTGGAGCTCGAAGACGATCCTCATCTAGTGGGCTTGATGATCCTCACGAAAGATGACAAGTTCGAGTTATTCACCTCACAAGACTTTGCTACTGTGTCGAAATTGCTCCGTGATACCTTGGCCGACAAGGTCGAGACTCGCCGCGGCTAGCAGTTTTGAAAAGGGACTAGCGGGCTCTTCCCCGTCTTCTGTAGGCTACAATTGTCAGAAGAATAAGTAGGAACAGGCCTGCAAATCCCGCTTCCGCGTAAATATCCTGTGGAGGATAGGTGTGGGGTAGAGGTCCGGAGGGTGGCGGTGTTGATGTTGCAGGAGCGAGTGCGTTGACGACGATCGGTCCTACGACTAGCGTGTTATCGGCCACGTCTATTTCTCCCCAAACGGTCGACTCGACTGCTTTCAGGTAATGGGATCCAAGGGCAACACCTGTTGTGTTCCAATCGATTACTATCATTTGGGACGCGGCCGGAGCAAGCGGGTTGATCCCTTGTGATTCTATTACCGTCCGGTCATAGTAGAGTGTTAGTGTAAAGTTCTCTGCGATAGCTCCCTCGTTGGTGACGGTGACCGTTATGGAGATCGACCCGGTCTGGTTCACGGATGTCGCTGAGGGAACGACGCCCGAAACTGCCACGTCATGTATTACAGATTGGACGAATAGTTTTTTCAGTGGATAATTGTCTCGTGCATTTGCGAAAGCATAGGGAACATCTCCTATTCCGTCGGGTCTCGAGCAAAGGTCTTGGTGGGGACCGCTACATTTGTCCATCCCGGTATAGTCAGACCAATAGTTTCCTCCGCTCGCGTATCCAACGTCCCACATGTTCATTCCCGTTTCGTTATCGAACGCTTGCAAATGGTTGGTGACGAAGTTGTTGTGATGAACTAGGTTGTTGGTAGAAGATACTAGGTTCGCGCCGACGCCATTATCGGTGACGTTGTTCAGGACGAGGACAACGTACGTTGATCTATAGACACCTATGCCGTCGTTTTGGTTTGCGGAAACAGTGTTTTCGAAGATGAAGCTGTTGTTCATGGATTGGAGAATGATACCTGAGAGGTTTGAAGTGATCCTATTTGCTGTCACGTTCAGGAGGCAATTGAGGCAGTAGTTGGTGCTGTGTATCCCGTCTCCTAGACCGAGTTTGATCGTGTTGTTGAACAGGTTAACGTTCTCACCGTCAAGGATGCTTATCCCGTACTTTCCGTTGGAGGAGATCAGGCTGTTTTCTACAGTGGCGTTGGAGAGGAATATCGATATACCATCGTTGAGACTTGAGATCGCGGTATCTCTCACCACTACGTTAGTTGCATGAGAGAGAAATATTCCATTTGACCCGACGTTGCCCCCTTGGATGTTAACGTTCTTTATGACGAGGGACGCGTTGGTCTGTTCGATGTCGATGCCGTCTTTGTTGACGGGTGCGACTATGTTCCACCCCTCGATAATGTAGGGGTTTGTCGCGGACCCGTTTCCACTTGTCACCCCATTGTCCATGTAGATGGTGTTGTTGAAGCCGGCATTTCCAACAATGGATATTTGTGAATGGGGTAGTAGGGGTGCAGCTTTCGCCGCATGAATCGTTGAGGCGGCGAGCGAGACGAGAATGAGGAGAGTGATCCCTATCAGGGGGTGGAGATTCTTGTCACACATCAACCTTGACATTCTATCTTTCACTCCTGCGTCTGATGCGGACCCGGGACGCCTCACTGATTGCCTTGCCATAACTAGAGGCTCCTCAGTGTTAAGCGAATCGCTGGTCCGCGGTGGGAGCTTATTTCAAGTATCCCGCGCCTCTTCCACTTGGAATAATGGTTATGTCCCAGTTTCGCCAATAGTTGCAACGCGGGACTTTGCGCCATCAGAACGTCATTCTGCTCACTGCGGTATTCCTGGGGGTTTCTCTGCTCTTAGGTTCTGTCTCTCCTGCTTTCGCCGTTTCATACTCGACCGGGTTCAAGCAAGGCGATACCGTCCAATATACGGCGCAGCACAAAACCAATAGTTTCGGTAGCCAGATGAAGGTATTGAGCGTGGTCGGAACAAACGTTACCGTGAACTTTCAGGATTATCCGTCTATCGGGGTTGTTCTTGGAAACATGTGGCTTGACATTTTTTCGGGCCAGACTAATAGCTCCGTCAAAAGCTTGTTCTTTGCTGTTGGCACTGGATTGAACAAGGGTGACCCTATCTTCGATGGGTCAAGTAATTATTTGACGGCTCAGAAATCTTATGCATGTGGTTCGGGGGGCCAGACCAGGCCTCAAGTTTACACATCGTTCCAAACTTCTGGTCAGTCGGTGCAGATCGCTTGGGACCAGAGTACGGGGCTTATGTGCAATTATCAAGCGAACTATTCCAACGGGACAATCGCTCTTGCGTTCTTCATGGTGAGCAACTCTGTCTGGGGTTCATTGGGCACGAATCCGAACATTGACCCTTTCGTACTTGGAGAAGAACTATCGGGCGTTCTGGGGTTGACCTTGCTGGTTCTCGTCATGTTCGTTTACTTCCGGAGGAAGCGGAGTAGGGCTAGGCCTCGAGCCAGATAGCCAACTTGGACGGTTGTCGTTTGCGAGTCTCTTAGGTTAGTTGGAGGTCAGACATAGAACCATTTGTTGGACTGTCGGGCCGAGTTCCCTTCTTTCCTAGTTGGAGATGATGATGAGAATGGGGGACTTTGTAGTGTCATACGACAGACTGTCTGAACGACTATGTCTCACGGAAAAATCGTGGGGTCGAAAAGAAGGCGGCACGGGAAGTGGTGTTTGCCGTTTTAGAGGATCCGGACGTCGGTCAGTACCAGTAGTGTTCGGCGAGTCCTACTCCGATGATGGAAGCCATGAAGAAAGCGAGGATTGGTATTGGGAATACTTGCTGGATCAGGATTGAGATCCAAAGCACGGCCAGGTCTTCGGCTCCAAGTCCAGATACTGCTCCAGTGATTACGGGGAGCATTACACACGTGAATAATAGCGTCATTCCTATGATCATAGCCGCTGCGTAGCCGAAGAGGGTTTTCGCAAAGTCTTGTATGATCGCTCCCGCTGCAACGCAGATAACAATCAAGATCACTTGATCGAGGATCGTGAGTGTAGCTCGCTGGAAGATGGCCTGGGCCATTACGGTGGCGATAGATATTCCCCAGAGGATGACGACTGTCACAATTCTTCGGCGTTCTGTTCGGAACGGCCAGCTCGCAAAGATCTTTTCCATTCTATGTGCCTCCACCGTATGGCGAGGATCCTGGGTTGGTTTTGAGGAGGACAGCAGCTTGCGTGCAGCTTCCAGTCTCAATTGTTGTAGTGCACTGGTAGACTACTATGACGGAGGTGTAGGAGTCGAGGAATGTGGAGAGAAAGTTGGTCGCTGTGAAATTGAAACGGAACTGCGATGTTGTGGCGCCGTTGCGGATCATCTGGTCTACTTGATACGGGGCGTAACGGACGCCGGTGAAGGGGATACTGAATGTTACAGGTTTTCCGGGATCAATCGATGATCTCGTTAGGTATGATGGAATCAGATCCTGTGGTATGATGACATTTCCCGGGCCTTGGATTGTAAGGTTTGCAAGGAAATCCGTTAGAATCAATCCTGAATAAGATGAGGGGTTTGTGATCATGAAAGTAACGCGCGCGTTTAGGGAAGTGTTTGTAGGATTGAAGGTGAAGCTTGGAATGTTGAGTTGCATCTGTTGGAGGGCTGGGAAAAACTGGGAGTAGCGGGTGGTGAACGCGCCGCCAACTGCTGCGGATGTGAGAGTTATCGCTAAGAAGATGAGGGTGAGGGTTTCTCTGGCTTTGGCGCTTGCAACTTCCGTGAGGTGTCGCCCGCTGGGATTCCTGACGAGGGATGGCTGGATTAAGCTTCCCAACAAGAGTTGTGGTTTGCTTGAAAAACACGGCCTTGATAGAGTCTTTTGGCAGTACGGATAGACCTAAAGCTGTGCAAGGCTAGTGTTTGTTGGGACTAACTCTTGACAAGTCCTGTTCTGACTAGCGGCGGGTTGCAGGCTTGAGCGATCAAGATCAGGGAAAGAAAAAGCGTCGAGCGTTCTTCTACGATGTTGACCGATTCCGCCAAGTCCACGCTGAAACCCAGCACACTCGCGGCCGCTTCTCCAGAATCTTAGGACGGGTAACCGGCGTTTTCGGTTCCATGGAGGGGTTCTTCGTCATGATGTTGCCGCCGCTGATAGTTTTCGGTATGGTCTTCCTAATCGTCTATGGGTTGTTTCTCGGTCCGCTAGTGTTCCTTGGCATGGTTGGCGCGGGCCTTGTAGGCGTCACCGTAATCGTGGAGAGGCGTGGAAGTGGTGGAAACTTCGACGGCATCGACTTTTGGAAGACGACAATCGCGCAGATCGTGGGCTGCTCCCTCGCGGCTGCCTTGATTCTCATGTTTTTGTTCTTGGGCCATATACCCCTTCCCCACATTGGGTCTTGAAGTGCCTCCTTTTCCGCACCGTGCGTGCACGGTGAGTGCACGGAGACTCGGGAGAGCATGGATTCGAAGGTTTTTCTGAAACTTTGCTTTATTTGAGCCCGATGAGTTCGGGTCTGATTTTATTCAAACCCCTGTAACGTCGCCGATTTCGTTGGTCTAAGTGCTTGTTATTGCGCGGTTGTTTTTGTAGGTAAAAGGAGTATTCCCTCGCTTGCTCTGAGTTGCTTTGGATATACGCGTAGGGCTAATGATAGCAAACTCTTATATTTCCAGCTCCGGCCTGACCCACGCATCTCGAGAGCGAATGCTCGCGGGATAAAAAAATAGATAAAAAAAGGTAGATTGAATAGTTGAGTCGAAACTTTGCCGCTAAGAAACTAGCTATCCTCGCAGTTTTGCTGATTCTCGCAGGAGTTCCGACCGCTTTGCTTGCATTTTCCAACTCTCCAGGTAACCACTCCCTAAACCCGAACCCAATCAAACAGCCGGTTACGGGAAGGCCACAGCTAGGCTTTGACTGTGGGCTCGGCACCGTAGAGGCAGTTGCCAACGCCACGGGCATTCCAGTTTCTAACTCCGAGAATGGAGCCTTCCAGACTCTTCCGAGTTGCACGTGGATCGGTGACGCGGGTCAAACTGTTTCTACAGCTTATGATGGTACAAACGAGCCTCTTGTCTCCGACCAGGATGAGCTTCTCAGCACCATCCCGGGATCCCCTGGTGGGGCATCGATTGGCGGTGGTTTTACCGCAGATGTGGTCTATATTCAGAACGCTACTTCTACGACGAACGGCTTCGATCTCACTATTAACTGGAACCCGAAGGTAATTCAGCTCGCAAAGTTTGAGCAGGGTGGTCTTCCGTGGACCTCGAATAATCCCTTCACAGGTGTTTTCGCGCTGGACAATACGGTGGGCCAGCTTCACGTTGTCCAAGTTATCTTCTCCGCTCTCGGCGGGGACTTCATCTTTTTCCACTTACGGTTCGACGTTGTTGGTGTCGGTTCTACCGGACTTACAATCAGCAATGACGTGATTACGAACCCGAATTCGGTAGTTCACCAGACTATCAATGGAGCTTTTAATTCGGAGGCCTTCTGGGACCCAACCAATACACTTCATTGGGTCGCGTCCTTCACAAACTCAACGCCAATAAACCCTGGTGGTTCTAACAGCTTCGCCGCAACGGTATCGGGCGGAACTCCCCCCTATACGTATGCTTGGGATTTCAACGTGACCAACACGAGCGTATTCACGGCTCAGAATAGTTCTTCCACATCTACAGTGACCCGAATAATGCCCGTGGGTAGCACAATTAGCGGGAACAGAATAGACCTGAGAGTCACTGACTCGGCTGCACACTCAATCGATGTCGTTCAACGTCTACCGCTTACTGTAAGTGTGGGGGGACCTAGGGCATTGACTCGGAACCTTGCAGCAACTTTTCCAGGCGCCTGGCTCGGGGGTATTTCGCCTTATCTTTACAACTGGAGGCTGTGCCCCGGGACACTCACAATTCCCAACGTTGTCTGTACGCTACCGGCCCCTGGAATTACAGCGCCGATCGGTATTCAGACTAACACAAGAGCAGTAACTTATCACTTCGCTGGTGTGTACACTGATTCGCTGAAAGTTACCGATACAGCCGCACCGCCGATTTCCAGCTCAGGTAACAGCGTGACTTTTCTCTTCTTCGCGAATGTTACCGGAGGTCCCCTGGCTTACACTCTGACTCTAACTTCCAACGTGACGTCGATTGTTACTAACAAGCCAGTTCTTTTCACAGCGGTCGCGCATTACGCTTCTAACTATACCATTTCATTCAGGTCCACGACGATTAATGTGAAATTCCTATTCGGCGACGGTGGCTCCACAACTTCGACGATCACTATGGCTACCGGTGGTGCCAATACCACCTCCGTAGTTCACAATTACATTGCGGGAGGAAGCCGCACTGCGTTAGCCGTTGGTCAGGATACGGGTATATCGGCGATTCAGGAGACGTCCAACAGGATCGCGATGAACATCATCCCGGTCATATCCTCCTCCTTCACTTGGAGTCCCTTCACTCCGCAAGTAGGCCAAACAGTCACGTTCACAGCGGGAACCACAACAGGAGGCACGGCACCGTACACTTTCACGTGGAACTTTAACGATACAGGTACGGCAACCGGTAGCGTTGTGACTCACACATTCCTTACTGCCCCGGCTCACGGTTTCAACGTAACAATGACGGTAACAGACTCAGGCACACCGTCCTACAATGTGCAAACAACCACCATCCTGAATCAGGTTACGGTCACAGCTGCGACCTTTGCGTTCACTTTGGCCGCAACTCCTTCGACACTACCTATCACGGCCGGAGGCGCTGGTGGCGTTGAAACTGCGACTGCGACTCTTACGGCTGGTTCCACAACACCAGTGACCTTTAGCGTTCTCACTGCGCTTCCTACAGGTGTCACTGCTAGCGTGTTTACTCCTGCGAGCTGCAGTCCGACATGTAGCGCGACGGTCACCTTCACTGCATCCGCAAGCGCTCCGGCTTCCTCAACCGTGATCACCATTCAAGCAGTTGGTGGTGGAGTTACTCAAACTGCAACGTTCACGTTGCAAGTGACTGCATCGTTCGCTTTCACTCTGGCCGCTTCCCCATCGTCACTGTCGATCACAGATGGTGGTGCTGGAGGTGTAGAGACAGCGACAGCAACTCTGACGTCAGGCACGACCACACCTGTCACGTTCAGTATTCTTACTGCGCTTCCAACTGGTGTTACGGCAATTTTCCTCAACAATCCTTGCAGCCCGACCTGCAGTTCTACGATCACCTTTAGCGCTGCCGCAAACGCTCCTGCTTCCTCGACCGTGATCACCATCCAGGCAAGCGGCGGTTCGCCTACCGTCACGCACACCGCTACGTTCACTCTTGTCGTCTCTGGATTCTTCGACTTCACTCTAGCAGCGAGTCCAGCTTCTCTGTCGATCACTGACGGTGCTGCTGGTGGTGTTGAGACTGCTACTGCAACTCTGAACGCCTCGGCTACGACATCGCCTGTCACCTTCAGCATTCTCACGGCCCTTCCGTCTGGTGTGACCGCGTCTGCTTTCACGAACAGTCCTTGCAGTCCCACGTGCAGTGCCACTGTGACTCTAACTGCCTCCGCTACTGCTCCTGCTTCCTCGACAGTTATCACGATACAAGCTACTGGTGGTTCGCCTGTCCGGACTCACACTGCGACTTTCACTCTAGTTGTCTCCGGATTCTTCGACTTCACTCTAGCAGCGAGTCCAGCTTCTCTGTCGATCACTGACGGTGCTGCTGGCGGTGTCGAGACAGCTACTGCAACACTAGCTACCGGTGCAACCACGGCGCCTGTCACTTTCAGCATACTAACAGCTCTTCCAAGCGGTGTGACTGCGTCTGTGTTCTCTAACAGTCCGTGCAGCCCAACGTGTAGTGCTACTGTCACTCTGACGGCTTCTGCTACTGCTCCTGCTTCCTCGACTGTCATCACTATCCAGGCTACGGGCGGTTCACCGGTCGTGACTCACACTACGACATTCACGCTAGTTGTCTCTGGCTTCTTTGACTTCACACTGGCCGCAAGCCCATCGACCCTGACAATAACTGATGGCGCGCTAGGAGGGGTTGAGACCGCCACCGCGACACTAGCAACTGGAGCCACGACTGCACCCGTAACTTACAGCATCTTGACGACTCTGCCGAGTGGTGTGACTGCATCCGCGTTCTCTAACAGTCCGTGCAGCCCGACATGCAGCGCAACCGTCACTCTGACTGCCTCCGCTACTGCTCCAGCGTCCTCGACCGTGATCACAATCCAGGCTACTGGTGGTTCACCAGTCAGAACTCACACTGCAACCTTCACTCTAGTTGTCTCGGGCTTCTTCGACTTTACCCTGGCGGCTTCGCCTTCGACACTGACTATTACACCAGGTGCGACCGGTGGTGTCGAAACGGCGACCGCGACACTGAACGCCAGTGCCACGACAGCGCCAGTTACGTTCAGCATACTAACAGCACTCCCAACCGGTGTGACCGCATCCGCATTCACCAACAGTCCGTGCAGCCCAACGTGCAGTGCGACTGTCACACTAACTGCGGCCTCAAGCGCTCTAACATCCACGACTGTAATCACTATCCAGGCTACGGGTGGTACGCCCGTCAGAACTCACACTACTACATTCACTCTCGTGGTTTCGGCTGGATTCAACTTCACACTTGCCGCCTCACCTAGCACTCTGAACATTACCGATGGAGGTGCCGGTGGCGTGGAGACTGCAACTGCAACTCTGTCCTCAGGCGTAACCTCGCCCGTGACCTTCAGCATCACCACAGCCCTTCCAACCGGCGTGACTGCTTCCGCGTTTACGAATAGTCCGTGCAGTCCAACGTGCTCTGCAACTGTGACATTTACTGCTGCGGCAAACGCGCCCGCATCCTCAACGGTGATTACAATCCAGGCAAGCGGTGGTTCACCCGTTGTGACTAAGACCGCGACCTTCACACTGGTTGTGTCCGGCTTCTTCGACTTCACCCTGGCAGCCAGCCCCGCCACGTTGACGATCACAGACGGCGCGGCAGGAAGCGTCGAGACAGCAACCGCGACGTTGAACGCTAGCGCGACAACATCGCCCGTCACATTCAGCATACTGACAGCACTCCCAACAGGCGTTACCGCGTCCGCATTCACTAACAGCCCATGCAGTCCAACTTGTTCCGCTACCGTAACCTTCACCGCTGCTGCGAACGCACCCTCATCGTCCACCGTCATTACCCTTCAGGCCACGGGCGGTTCACCTGTTCGAACTCACACTGCAACATTCACTCTGGTGGTCTCTGGCTTCTTCGACTTCACTCTAGCAGCGAGTCCATCCACACTGTCGATTACTGATGGTGCTGCGGGCGGTGTTGAGACTGCGACAGCAACACTCAACGCAAGTGCGACAACATCTCCAGTTACTTTCAGTATTCTCACAGTTCTTCCGTCCGGTGTTACCGCGTCCGCATTCACCAGCAGTCCTTGCAGTCCAACATGCAGCGCTACAGTGACACTAACTGCTGCCAAGAATGCGCCCGCTTCTTCGACACTCATCACTATCCAGGCTACTGGTGGTTCGCCAGTCAGAACTCACACGGCCACCTTCACGCTGGTAGTGTCCGGCTTCTTCGACTTCACCCTGGCAGCCAGCCCATCCACGCTGTCGATTACTGATGGCGCGGCTGGCGGCGTTGAGACTGCGACCGCAACGCTCAATGCGTCTGCAACCACCTCGCCAGTCACTTTCAGTATTCTCACAACTCTTCCAACCGGTGTAACCGCTTCTGCGTTCTCGAACAGTCCTTGCAGTCCCACATGCTCCGCAACGGTAACGTTCACAGCTGCTGCCAATGCTCCGGCATCCTCGACACTGATCACGGTCCAGGCTACAGGTGGTTCTCCGGTCCGAACTCACACTGCAACATTCACTCTGGTGGTCTCTGGCTTCTTCGACTTCACTCTAGCCGCTAGTCCAGCTACACTATCGATCACCGATGGCGCTGTTGGTGGTGTTGAGACAGCTACCGCGACGTTGAACGCTAGCGCGACAACATCGCCCGTCACATTCAGTATCCTCACCGCGCTTCCATCCGGTGTTACTGCTTCCGCGTTCACAAACAGTCCATGCAGTCCAACATGCAGTGCAACTGTCACCCTTACAGCTTCTAAGAATGCTCCCGCTTCCTCGACGCTGATAACAGTCCAGGCTACTGCGGGCTCGCCAGTCCGGACCCACACAGCCACATTCACTCTAGTTGTCTCTGGATTCTTTGATTTCACACTCGCCGCAAGTCCTTCAATATTGACTATCACGCCGGGTGGTGCTGGTGGTGTTGAGACTGCTACTGCAACTCTCAACGCGTCTGCGACTACCTCGCCTGTCACGTTCAGCATACTGACAGCACTTCCTACAGGCGTTACCGCGTCTGTGTTCACGAATAGTCCTTGCAGTCCTACGTGCAGTGCTACTGTCACCTTCACAGCTGCCTCGAGCGCAACTGCCTCTTCAACTGTCATCACCATCCAGGCTACTGGTGGCTCTCCTGTCCGGACTCACACTGCTACATTCACACTGGTCGTCCAGGCAGGATTCAACTTCAGTCTCGCCGCTTCACCAACGACTCTGACAATTACCGATGGTGCTGCTGGCGGTGTAGAGACAGCAACAGCTACACTAACCTCAGGAATAACCTCGCCCGTCACCTTCACCATACTCACAACGCTTCCATCGGGTGTGACCGCATCAGCGTTCTCTAACAGTCCTTGCAGTCCTACGTGCAGTGCCACTGTCACCTTCACTGCCTCTGCTACTGCTCCTGCTTCTTCCACAGTCATCACTATCCAGGCCAGCGGTGGTTCGCCTGTCGTGACTCAGACTGCCACGTTCACTCTGGTTGTTTCGGGCTTCTTCGATTTCACCCTGGCTGCCAGCCCGTCAACACTATCGATTACTGATGGTGCTGCTGGTGGTGTCGAGACAGCGACAGCAACTTTGGTCACAGGTGCTACTACAACTCCCGTCACTTTCAGTATTCTCACGACTCTTCCATCAGGCGTCACCGCGTCTGCTTTCACGAACAATCCTTGCAGTCCAACATGCAGCGCCACTGTGACTCTGACCGCTGCCGCGAACGCCCCGGCTTCCTCGACTGTGATCACTATCCAGGCTACTGGCGGCTCGCCCGTCGTGACTCACACTACGACTTTCACTCTGGTTGTCTCTGGATTCTTCGACTTCACACTAGCGGCCAGCCCGGCTACTCTATCGATTACTGACGGTGCCGCTGGTGGCGTTGAGACCGCTACTGCAACTCTGAACGCCTCGGCCACGACATCGCCTGTCACCTTCAGCATTCTCACGACCCTTCCATCTGGTGTGACCGCGTCTGCGTTCACCAACAGTCCTTGCAGTCCGACATGCAGCGCGACGGTCACCCTCACTGCATCCGCTACTGCTCCAGCGTCCTCGACCGTGATCACAATCCAGGCTACTGGTGGTTCGCCTGTCCGGACTCACACTGCAACCTTCACTCTGGTTGTCTCTGGATTCTTCGACTTTACACTTGCAGCCAGCCCATCGACACTGTCGATCACCGATGGTGCTGCTGGCGGTGTCGAGACTGGTACTGCGACGTTGGCTACCGGTGCTACCACGACACCCGTGACTTTCAGCATCCTTACAGCGTTGCCGAGCGGTGTTACTGCTTCCGTGTTCTCGAATAGTCCTTGCAGCCCGACCTGCAGTGCAACCGTCACCTTCACAGCATCTGCAACTGCGCCTGCGTCGTCGACAGTCATTACGATCCAGGCTACGGGCGGTTCACCCGTCGTGACTCACACTACGACTTTCACTCTAGTTGTCTCCGGATTCTTCGACTTTACACTAGCAGCCAGCCCATCAACACTGTCGATAACCGATGGAGCTGCGGGTGGTGTCGAGACCGCTACTGCAACACTAGCTACCGGTGCGACCACAGCGCCTGTCACGTTCAGTATTTTGACAACCCTTCCAACCGGCGTAACTGCGTCCGCGTTCTCCAACAGTCCATGCAGCCCGACCTGCAGTGCAACCGTCACCTTCACAGCATCTGCAACTGCGCCTGCGTCGTCGACAGTCATTACGATCCAGGCTACTGGTGGTTCACCAGTCAGAACTCACACTGCGACCTTCACGTTGGTTGTCTCTGGCTTCTTCGACTTCACACTTGCAGCCAGTCCATCCACGTTGACCATCACACCCGGCGCATCGGGCGGTGTTGAGACAGCTATTGCGACGCTCAATGCGTCTGCAACCACCTCGCCAGTTACCTTCAGTATTCTAACGACGTTACCAAGTGGTGTTACTGCTTCTGCGTTCACTAACAGTCCTTGCAGTCCGACGTGCAGCGCGACTGTGACTCTTACCGCGTCTTCCAGTGCTTTAACATCTACGACAGTCATTACCATCCAGGCTACTGGTGGCTCGCCAGTCAGAACTCACACGGCCACCTTTACGCTAGATGGGGGCGCTGGTGGAGTCGAAACAGCAACAGCTACCTTGACCTCGGGTGTGACTTCACCTGTCACCTTCAGTATTCTCACAGCTCTTCCAAGCGGTGTTACCGCGTCCGCATTCACCAACAGTCCTTGCAGTCCAACATGCTCCGCAACAGTCACATTCACGGCGTCTGCGACTGCCCCGGCATCTTCGACCATAATCACTATCCAAGCCTCTGGTGGTTCGCCAGTTGTAACCCAGACCACTACGTTTACTCTTGTCGTTTCTGGTTTCTTCGACTTCACGCTGGCTGCAAGCCCATCGACCTTGTCGGTTACTGATGGTGCTGCTGGTGGTGTCGAGACAGCGACGGCAACACTCAACGCTAGTGCGACCACTTCGCCTGTAACGTTCAGCATACTGACCGCTCTTCCGTCTGGTGTGACTGCTTCCGTGTTCTCGAACAGTCCTTGCAGTCCAACATGCAGCGCAACAGTAACCTTCACTGCTTCTGCTACTGCTCCAGCGTCTTCGACCGTGATCACAATCCAGGCCACTGGTGGTTCACCAGTCAGAACTCACACCGCGACATTCACTCTTGTCGTCTCCGGTTTCTTCGACTTCACCCTAGCAGCGAGCCCAACGACGCTGTCGATTACTGATGGTGCTGCAGGTGGTGTCGAAACAGCGACTGCTACGCTGGCCACTGGCGCCACTACAACGCCTGTAACCTTCAGTATACTCACTGCTCTCCCAAGCGGAGTAACTGCCTCCGCGTTCACTAACAGTCCTTGTAGCCCAACATGCTCTGCGACAGTAACTTTGACGGCATCCGCAACTGCGCCCGCGTCATCAACAGTGATTACGATCCAGGCAACAGGCGGGACACCGGTTGTGACTCACACGACGACGTTCACTCTGGTTGTCTCCGGATTCTTCGACTTCACCCTAGCGGCCAGCCCGGCTACTCTATCGATTACTGACGGTGCTGCAGGCGGTGTCGAAACAGCGACTGCTACGCTGGCAGCAGGCGCGACTACAGCTCCTGTAACCTTCAGTATACTTACCACGCTTCCAACCGGCGTAACTGCGTCCGCGTTCTCCAACAGTCCATGCAGTCCAACGTGCAGTGCGACAGTCACACTGACTGCGTCTGCAACTGCTCCAGCATCCTCGACAGTCATTACGATCCAGGCTACTGGTGGTTCACCAGTCAGAACTCACACGACAACATTCACGCTGGTTGTCTCGGGGTTCTTTGACTTCACGCTAGCCGCCAGCCCATCAACGTTGACAATTACCGATGGAGCTGCGGGCGGTATTGAGACTGCGACAGCGACACTCAACGCTAGTGCGACCACTTCGCCTGTAACGTTCAGCATACTGACTGCTCTTCCGTCCGGTGTGACCGCCCTGTTCACAAACAGCCCGTGCAGTCCAACATGCTCAGCAACAGTAACCTTCACTGCTGCTTCAAATGCCCCCGCCTCATCTACACTCATTACCATCCAGGCAAGCGGCGGCTCACCAGTCAGAACTCATACCGCGACATTCACCCTGGTTGTCTCAGGCTTCTTCGACTTCACATTAGCCGCTTCTCCATCTACTCTAACCCTCACGCCAGGTGGTGCCGGCGGTGTAGAGACCGCGACTGCCACGCTGAATGCATCGGCAACCACCGCACCTGTAACATTCATTATCTTGACGACTCTTCCATCAGGCGTTACAGCGTCCGCGTTCTCGAACAGTCCTTGCAGTCCGACGTGCAGCGCGACTGTGACTCTTACCGCGTCTTCCAGTGCTTTAACATCTACGACAGTCATTACCATCCAGGCTACTGGTGGCTCGCCAGTCAGAACTCACACGGCCACCTTTACGCTAGAACTGCAACAGCGACTTTGACGTCAGGCATAACCACACCTGTTACCTTCAGTCTCCTCACAGCACTCCCGAGCGGTGTGACTGCTTCCGCTTTCACCAATAGTCCATGTAGCCCAACGTGCTCTGCAACTGTCACCTTCACTGCTTCGGCTACGGCTCCAGCGTCGTCGACAGTCATCACGATCCAGGCAAGCGGCGGTTCGCCCGTTGTGACTCAGACTGCAACTTTCACTCTGGTCGTATCCGGATTCTTCGACTTCACACTAGCAGCTAGTCCGTCCACCTTGTCGATAACCGACGGTGGCGCGGGTGGCGTCGAGACGGCTACTGCAACACTGGCCACCGGCGGAACTACGACGCCCGTCACCTTCAGCATCCTTACAACACTCCCGAGCGGCGTTACGGCTTCTGCGTTCACTAATAGTCCTTGCAGCCCAACATGCAGCGCTACCGTCACCTTCACAGCATCTGCAACTGCGCCTGCGTCGACGACAGTCATCACCATCCAGGCAACAGGCGGGACACCGGTTGTGACTCACACGACGACGTTCACTCTGGTTGTCTCCGGCTTCTTCGACTTCACCCTAGCGGCGAGCCCATCGACGCTGTCGATTACTGATGGTGCTGCAGGTGGTGTCGAGACCGCTACTGCAACATTGGCAACTGGCGCGACTACATCACCCGTCACTTTCAGTATACTGACAACACTCCCGTCAGGCGTCACAGCTTCCGCATTCACAAACAGCCCGTGCAGTCCAACGTGCTCAGCAACAGTAACCTTCACTGCTGCTGCGAACGCACCGGCCTCGTCAACTCTGATAACTATCCAGGCTACTGGTGGTTCGCCAGTCAGAACTCACACTGCAACATTCACTCTCGTTGTCTCCGGCTTCTTCGACTTTACACTAGCAGCCAGCCCATCCACCTTAACTATCACACCCGGAGGAGCTGGTGGAGTCGAGACTGCGACGGCCACACTCAACGCCAGCGCTACAACTGCTTCAGTCACTTTCAGTATTCTCACGACTCTTCCATCAGGCGTCACCGCGTCCGCATTCACCAACAGTCCTTGCAGCCCAACATGCTCTGCAACTGTCACCTTCACAGCTGCCTCCAGCGCTCTGGCGTCTACAACTGTGATCACCATCCAGGCTACTGGTGGCTCTCCTGTCCGGACTCACACTGCTACATTCACACTGGTCGTCCAGGCAGGATTCAACTTCAGCCTCGCCGCGAGTCCATCGACACTGTCGATTACCGATGGTGCTGCTGGCGGTCTAGAGACAGCGACCGCGACCCTGACATCCGGTACCACTTCACCGGTCACATTCAGCATACTGACGACCCTTCCAACCGGCGTAACCGCATCAGCGTTCTCTAACAGTCCTTGCAGTCCTACGTGCAGTGCCACTGTCACCTTCACTGCCTCTGCTACTGCTCCTGCTTCTTCCACAGTCATCACTATCCAGGCCAGCGGTGGTTCGCCTGTCGTGACTCAAACAGCAACATTCACGCTGGTCGTATCCGGGTTCTTCGATTTCACGCTAGCCGCCAGCCCGTCAACACTATCGATTACTGATGGTGCTACTGGAGGCGTCGAGACTGCTACTGCAACGTTGGCGGTAGGCGCGACGACCACACCTGTCACATTCAGTATCCTGACAACACTCCCATCAGGTGTCACAGCTTCCGCGTTCGCCAACAGTCCTTGCAGTCCAACGTGCTCCGCAACTGTCACCTTCACCGCTTCGGCTACGGCTCCAGCTTCCTCGACTGTCATCACGATCCAAGCAAGCGGCGGTACTCCAACAGTGACTCACACTGCGACTTTCACTCTCGTCGTCTCCGGATTCTTCGACTTTACACTAGCAGCAAGCCCGGCTACACTATCGATCACTGATGGTGGTGCAAGTGGTGTCGAAACAGCTACGGCAACACTGGCTACAGGGGCAACAACTGCACCGGTGACTTTCAGCATACTCACAACACTTCCAAGCGGTGTAACTGCTTCCGCGTTCTCGAACAGTCCTTGCAGCCCAACATGCAGCGCTACCGTAACGTTCACCGCATCAGCCACAGCGCCGGCATCGTCTACAGTGATCACAATACAGGCAACAGGCGGAAGTCCTGCGGTCACTCACACTGCGACTTTCACTCTGGCAGTTTCAGGCTTCTTCGACTTCACGTTAGCGGCCTCGCCCTCAACTCTCACCATCACACCGGGTGGCGCAGGTGGTGTTGAGACAGCGACTGCGACGCTTGCCACTGGTGCGACAACCTCACCGGTCACCTTCAGTATCCTGACAACGCTCCCAACGGGTGTCACTGCGTCCGCGTTCTCAAACAGTCCATGCAGTCCAACATGCTCTGCAACTGTCACCTTCACAGCTGCCTCCAGCGCTCTGGCGTCTACAACCGTGATCACTATCCAGGCTACTGGCGGTTCACCAGTCGTGACTCACACTACGACATTCACACTTGTCGTGCAAGCAGGATTCAACTTCAGCCTGGCCGCTTCACCGTCGACTCTGACAATTACCGACGGAGCTGCGGGCGGTCTAGAGACAGCAACAGCAACCCTGACCTCAGGCATTACATCACCGGTCACATTCAGTATAACGACGGCACTTCCAAGCGGTGTCACTGCTTCCGCTTTCACGAACAATCCGTGCAGCCCGACTTGCAGTGCTACAGTCACCTTCACCGCTTCCGCGACTGCACCCGCCTCTTCAACAGTCATCACCATCCAGGCTAGCGGTGGCTCACCGGTTGTAACTCAGACTGCAACATTCACGCTGGTCGTATCCGGATTCTTCGATTTCACGCTAGCCGCCAGCCCATCGACCTTGACAATTACATCCGGCGGTGCTGGTGGTGTTGAGACTGCTACTGCAACTCTGAACGCCTCGGCAACAACTACGCCAGTCACTTTCAGTATTCTCACAACACTTCCAACTGGCGTAACCGCATCAGCGTTCTCTAACAGTCCTTGTAGTCCAACATGCTCTGCAACTGTCACCTTCACAGCTGCCTCGAGCGCACCTGCCTCGTCAACTGTCATCACGATCCAGGCGACTGGAGGCTCCCCAGTCCGGACTCACACCGCAACCTTCGGGCTAGCGGTTCAGGCTCAAGCTTTCGATTTCGTCCTTTCGGTTTCACCGGCGACTCTGTCGATTACTGATGGTGCTGCTGGTGGTGTAGAGACCGCAACCGCGACCCTGGCATTCGGTACCACTTCACCGGTCACATTCAGCATACTGACGACCCTTCCGACTGGCGTAACCGCGTCCGCATTCACCAACAGTCCTTGCAGTCCGACATGCAGCGCAACTGTCACCTTCACTGCCTCCGCTACGGCTCCAGCATCCTCCACAGTGATTACTATCCAGGCTACGGGCGGAAGTCCTGCAGTAACTCATGCAACGACTTTCACTCTTGTCGTATCCGGCTTCTTCGACTTCACACTAGCAGCCAGCCCATCGACGCTGTCGATAACTGATGGTGCTGCTGGAGGTGTCGAGACAGCTACTGCAACACTAGCTACCGGTGCAACCACGGCGCCTGTCACTTTCAGCATACTGACAACACTCCCATCAGGTGTCACTGCTTCCGCGTTCTCAAACAGTCCTTGCAGTCCCTCGTGCAGCGCAACTGTTACCTTCACTGCTTCCGGTACGGCTCCAGCATCCTCGACAGTCATCACCATCCAGGCTACTGGTGGTTCGCCAGTCAGAACTCACACTGCAACATTTACTCTCGTTGTCTCCGGCTTCTTCGACTTCACACTTGCCGCCAGCCCGTCAACACTCTCGCTCACAGCTGGTGGTGCGGGTGGTGTTGAGACAGGGACTGCGACGCTTGCCACTGGTGCGACAACCTCACCGGTCACTTTCAGCATCACGACCCCACTGCCAACCGGAGTCACGGCTAGTGCGTTCTCACCGGCGAGCTGCAGTCCATCATGCTCTGCCATGATCACCTTGACAGCGTCCGCGACAGCGCCATCAGCAAATACTACCATAACGATTCAGGCTATGGGAGGCGGTGTAACTCGCACAGCAACCTTCCGCCTCGTGGTCACTGCTGCCGCGTTCGACTTCAACCTCTCAACTCCTTCACCCAACAGCCTGTCAGTGTCTGTGGGTTCGACAAGTTCCACATCGATGATAACTGCAACTCTGACAAGCGGTTCGACCACGGCAATCACATTCTCGGCTTCATCCCTACCTGCTGGAGTCAGTGCTATCTTTACCAACAACCCATGCAGTCCAACCTGCACCGTTACAGTTGCGTTCTCAGCCGCTACAAACGCCACCACTGGCACAACCACCGTGACGATCAGCGCCACAGGCGGCGGAGTAACTCACAATACAACACTGTCACTGACCGTCAGCTCGACTCAAGACAGTGACGGCGACGGAATATTCGACAACGTGGACACGCAGCCCACAGTCTTCTCCAACGACTTCAGCGACATTCCACTCGGCGGTACAACATACGGAACCATCCTCTCCAGAGGAGACCAGTGCCCGACAACACCTTGCCAGCTGACGGTACAGGAAGGTTCCCCCAGCACAGGCATCCTCATTACCTCCGGCTCGGCCGGCGGACTAACACCAGCCAGTATCAGCGTCTGCGGTGGTGCCTCCATCCTTTCGGTGGGCGCTAACACGCAGCTCCTGGTCAAGTGCGGCAGCGTCACGATCACGGTGATTACTGGATCAGTTGGAGTGACCTTTGTCGGGTCAGGGTCCAACGCAGGAGTCACTGGCACCGCGACGATCACTGCGGGTAACAGCATCACTTTCCAGCCTGCGACTTTCGGGTTCACTGCTCCAGCAACTAACAATGCAACCATCACAGTCACGATCAACGGCCAGACCGTCTCCGTTGCTCCAGGAACAAGCACCAATTCGCCCTTCGCAATCTTCACGATAACTGCACAGAGTCCAAAGGGCGAAGTGCCAGCTGTCGGTGGAGCATTGAAGTTCGACGGGACTGCGAGCTTCTCTACTACAGGCTTGGTTACGACATGGTCGTGGAACTTCGGCGACGGCAGTCCAGTCCAGACTCTGAACACCGCCAAAGTAGTTTACACCTACACCACAACCGGCACCTTCACAGTCACTCTCACCGTCACCGACTCGACCGGTGCCTCAAGCTCGAGCTCAAAGACGATCACCGTAATACCCGCACCACTCATCGGAACAGTAACCTGGCTACACAACCTATTCGTAGCGAACAACAAGCTAACACAGAACTTCACAGTACCAGTCACCAACCCCAACTCGTACGCAATACTCGTGAACGTCAACGTAAGCGGGAACTGCGACACGATTTGCCCGTTCAGCATCAACTCTGGCCCCGTACTAGTTCAGCCCGGACAAACCATCTACATCAGCGTCTTCCACACCTTCAGCCCATTGGACCAAGGCACGACATTCATCTTCCAGGTGAGACTCACCTTCACCGCGGACACGTCCAACATGAACATCAGCACGTACACTCTCGCGGCGACAATCACCGGCTCGTTCAGAATAAAGTGACACGAGAAAGGGGCGGGGCCCCAAATTTCCCCTTTTCTTAGGGAAAATCCCTTCCTGAAAATGACGCGGCGGTCCGTTTGAGGAAGAAATCCCTTTTTCTCCTATTCGTGCTGATAGGTGCGGAACTTCTAGCTCAGACAGCGTACTTTGGCGTCCGCACGGCCCACGCAGTAACATGGTCTCCCGGCATCAGCCTAACTCCTCTAGGATCAATCGAAGAGAAGCCATACGTCATTGAAGACTCTCGTTCTAATCTGTGGGTCGCGTACGAGTCAAACCGCCTTGGAAACTGGACGATATGGATGAGAGAGTCCAATGGAGTCGCATGGCTGCCAGAACAACAATTAACGAACAGTACTTCGAATAGTCTAACTCCGGCTCTGGCTCAATTGAACAACGGAAATGTCATGCTGGTCTATAGTTCGGACAAACTTGGAAATTTCTCGCTCTACTACAAAATTTATGCATCAAGCGTCTGGTCCAACCCAAGCAGGCTCACCACTCCACAGGGGAGGGATTCCACTCCAAGTCTTGTGCAGTTGAGAAATGGTACTGTATTGATGTATTGGACCCGAGAGTCACTGTCCGGCAGTGTGGTTCGGTATATTCAGTACAAGTCCTATAACAATGGGATATGGTCCAAGGAGGCTCAGTTCTCGACTGGAGGGTCGGAGGAAGAGCCCTCGGTTTATCAGACCGATGATGGACCCATTTGGGTCTTGTATGCGGCAAATCGTTATGGAAATCTTGACATCTTCTACAAGACCTACAACGGAGCGTGGTCCTCTGAAATTCGGTTGACCACTAATACCGCTGACGAGCACCAATCATGGCTGACCCAGGACTTGAACGGAGTGCTGTGGGAGTTCTGGACCAGATGCGTACCGATATCAGGCGGAAGCTGCGAAGACGAGGTGTTCTACATAACCTCGACAAACCTTGGGGCTACATGGTCGGCAGAAGTGCAGTTCACTGTGGACCCGACAGGGTACACGATCTACGACAGTCATCCTGCGGCGATTCACTACGACCGGGACAAGATGATGTACGTTTTCTGGGGGACAGACCTCACGGGTCCGGGCGCTGACTTTGATGTTTGGTTGCGAACGTCCAACCCGATGCCAATCCACCACGTTACATTGACCAACGCCACTGATGCGCCTACCTCTCTCCAAGAGTCCGGCACGGTCAAGGTGAATTTTACCGCGAACAATCCTGGAGACTACAAGGAGAACGTAACCATCAACGGTTACTACCAAAACCAGACCAGTCTCTTGTTCAAGTCGACAAATGCCACGCTCATGCCTGGAACATCCGCGTTCTTGCAGATGTCCTGGAATACGAGCAAGGTTGTTCCATCAGGCTACACGATCTCTCTAGTAGCGTTGCCTGTCCCAGGCGAATCGGTTCGACTTCTCGGTGGTAATACCGCTGTGGCCGGCAACGTTACTGTGCAACGTGTTGCGTGGGACGTGAACGGAGACGGCAAGGCGAACGTTATTGACCTGGCCACGGTCGCGCTCAAGTTCGGCCAGGGCATCGTGCTGTGGGACCTTGATCATGACTGCGATGTCGACGTCGTCGAGCTGGCCACGGTCGCAATTCACTATGGAACTAAGGTTGGTGACCCGAATTGGTATGCACCAGCGGACGTTAACGGAGATGGGGTCGTGAATGTTCTTGACCTTGCCCTAGTGGCGATTCATTACGGGGCGTCGTTCAACGTGCCCGAGGATGTCAACCATGACTGTGTGGTCAATGTCATCGACCTGGCGACGGTCGCCATACACTACGGCTGGGGAACCTAGACATCAATTCGCGAGTTCCTACTACACCTGGCTAGTCCAAATTGGAGCAAAGAAGGACCCAGATTCTGAACCTGAAGCCTCGTCCTCCAACAATCGTCTCCTCCTCGGTCGATCCCAGCGGCATTGGAATACACATGAGGAAGGAGAAGCTAGTGTGGGAATATCTGGCTAGCGAAATCTATTTCCGGGTTTCGCTGTCTATCTGCCGCCAATTTTGGAGCCAAAGACTTATCACCGCGACTAGCGAAACCTTCTGCGAAAGTTATGTCGGCGCTCGCTAGAACGAACCGTAGATTCTTAATTCTAAGAGGTAGACTGTGCCGTTGAGTCGTAGACTAAACGCAAAGAACCTGGTTACTCTAGTAGTCTTGTTGGTTCTCGCAGGAGTTCCGACATCATCGCTCGCCTATTTCCATTCATCGGGTAGTCATTCCCTAAACCCGGCCCAAGTCAAACAACCATCTACAGCGCCTGATCCGCAGCTGGGTTTCGACTGCGGAGTTGGAACGACACTCGCCGTCCTTAACGGAACGAGCTTCCCGGTCGCTCCCTCCGAAAACGGCGCATTCGAGATTGTGCCAAGCTGCACCTGGATCGGTGACGCAGGTCAAACCGCGACAGCCGCGAACGATGGCACTACAGAGCCATTGGTCACAGACCAGGATGAACTCCTAAGTACGATCTCCCCTGCGATTGGTGGTGGTTTTACTGCTGACGTGGTCTATCTTCAGAATGCTACTTCTACCACAAACGGGTTTGATATCACCATCAATTGGAACCCGAAGGTCATTCAGCTCGCAAAGTTTGAGCAGGCTGGTCTTCTGTGGAACTCGAATAATCCCTTCACTGGCGTTTTTGCCCTAGACAATACTGTCGGTCAGCTTCATGTCGTCCAAGTAACTTTCGCCGCATTCGGTGGGGACTGGGTCTTCTTCAGGTTGCGTTTCGATGTCGTTGGAGTTGGCAATTCAGGACTAACTATATCTAACGACGTAATTACTAATCCAGGAGCTGTCGTCCATCAAACGTTCAATGGAGCTTTCGATGCAGAATCTTTCTTCGACCCTGGCCATACTCTGAACTGGGTCGCCAGTTTCACGAATTCTACCCCAATCATACCCGGCTCCACGAACAACTTCCTGGCCACTGTTACAGGCGGTACAGGTACCTACACTTATGCATGGGATCTCAACAGCGATGGGACGATAGATTCTACAACGAATCCCGCTTCACTCATAATCCCGACAGCAACCCTGACGGCTCATCGTATACGATTGACGGTAACAGACTCTAGTAGTAATGTGATCTCCCTTTCTGAAAAACTACCATTGACGGTTTTTGTTCATGGTCCACAGGGACTTACAACCACCAGCGTTGGTACAGCTAATACGTTCACTGGTGACTGGTTGGGTGGGATTCCTCCTTACACTGGTAGCTGGAGGTTCTGCCCTGGAGGAATTCTAGCGAGCGTTGATTGCAATAGGCCAGCGCCGACAATCGCCAGTACGACCGGCCAGATTAGCACCCAAACAGGGACAACTGCGATTACGTACACGAGGGCAGGCGTCTACACCAATACTCTGAAGATCACCGACACAGGCTCGCCAGTCCTGCCTGGCGGGGGAGCAAGTGTGACCTACACATACCTTGTCAATGTGACTGGTACGCCTCAGGCATACACGCTAACCTTAGCGACAAGCCCGACGACTACAACCGTCGGTCAGTCTGTCCAGTACACCGTAACAGCCGCGTACTCTTCCGGTTACACTCCATCACTTCGCTCATCCACTATCAGCGTCAAGTTCCTGTTCGGAGACGGGTCGTCAGCGACAAGCACCATTGCAATGGCGCTAGGTGGCGCCAACACTACCAGTGTCTCTCACAGCTACATCGCGGCGAACGCGTCGCCAGGATACACCGTCCTAGTCGTTGGTCAGGAGACCGCCGCCAACGCTATCTCCCTAATCCAGGAAGTTTCCAACCGGATTACTGAGACTATTAACAAACGTTCTACGCTCACCACGGTCAGCTGCAGCCCCGGAAGCGTTACTGTGGGCACCCTGTCCACGTGTACTACAACAGTCAGCGACAGTTCGCCCGGCACATCCACCGTCCCTGGAGGCACCGTGAGCTTTGCCAGCGATGGAGCTGGAAACTTCAACTCGCCAAATTGCACTCTTGTCGCTCCGGCCACAGGGCCACCTAGCTGCTCAGTCGACTACACGCCTACCGCGGCGGGAACAGGAACCCACACAATCACTGGAACTTACAATGGTGATCTCACTCATGCAACAAGCCAGGGCACCGGCACTGTCCTTGTCTCTAGCGGGCTTCCAACAGTTACGGTCAATCCGCCAACCCCCAACCCAACCAACACCGGCACGATGGTTACCGTCACCTTCTCTGTTTCCAGCACCACAACTGTGACCGGAATTACGGTCGCTTGGGGTGACGGTTCCACGGACACCCTGGCAGCCACTGCCACATCTGACACTCACACCTACTCTTCGACGGGCGCTCTCAAATCGGAGATTTTCACGATCACCGTAACAGCGACAAGCGCGGCCGGACCCGGTTCAGGGACCGCAACTGAGACGATTAATGATCGGATCCCTGTCGTCACTGCTCCGAGTATCTCGCCGAACCCTGCGAACACTGGAGTTCTCGTAACAGCAAGCTTCACCGCTAACGACCCCGACGGCACTATCTCTTCCATCACCGTCGACTGGGGCGATGGTACTCCAATCGATACTCTAGGGGGCACTGCGACGTCTGACACGCATACCTACTTGGCGGCGAACACGTTCACTGTCACCGTCATCGCCACGGACAATAGCGGTTCGACAGGCCAGAACACTGGCTCTGTTGTCGTTCAGACTCCCGTTTCAGTTCCAACGGTCACAGTCAATGCTCCGACGCCGAACCCGGCTAACACTGGCGTGCTCGTCACCGTTACCTTCACAGTTTCCAGTACAGCCGCAGTTACCAGTATCACGGTCAACTGGGGCGATGGCACAACAAACACTCTCGCCGTTACTGCCACAAGCGATACTCATGCATACACTTCGACCGGTGCCACAGCCAGCAAGGTATTCACAATAACAGTGACAGCGACGAACAGTGCTGGACCCGGTTCGGGCACGACATCCGAGACGGTGAATGATAGGGCTCCGACCGTAACTATTTCCACGATCTCGCCCAACCCGGCAAATACTGGCCAGCTAGTCACCTTGTCGTTCTCCGCTACCGACCCTGATGGAACAGTCTCAACTATCACAATCAACTGGGGAGACGCGTCCACTCCCACAAGTCTAGCTGGAACCGCTACTTCGGCAACTCACACATACACTTCGACTGGAACGGCAAAGAGTCAAGTGTTTTCAATTACCGTCACCGCCACGGACAATAGCGGTTCAATAGGCATCGGCCTTTCATCCGAGACTGTAAATGATCTTCCTCCGGTTGTGAGCGTCACGAATGTCTCGCCAAACCCTGTCAACACCGGGGTCTTGGTTACGGCAACCTTCACTGCTACGGACCCTGACGGCACGGTTTCGTCCATCAGTGTCAACTGGGGTGATGGAACAGCCGCAGACACTCTAGCAGGCACCGTTACCACTGATACTCACACTTACAACGTCGCCGGACCGTTCACCATCACCGTAACAGCCACGGACAACAGTGGCTCCACGGGCTCAGGCACCGGATCCATAACAGTCAACGCAATAGGCGTCCCCACAGTCACCGTCAACAGCCCAACTCCAAACCCGGCCAACACTGGCCAGACGGTTACCGTTACCTTCACAGTTTCCAGCACAGCAACCGTTACCGCTCTAACGGTCAATTGGGGTGATGGTACAACAAACACCCTCGCGGTCACAGCACCGTCCGACACCCACATCTACGCATCAACTGGCACAGCAAAGTCCCAGACGTTCACGATAACCGTGACCGCGACCAATAGCGCTGGACCGGGATCCGGCACGACGACTGAGGCTGTAAACGACCTTCCGCCTGCGGTTACCGTTTCCAACGTGAGTCCGAACCCGGCTAACACTGGACAATTGGTTACTGTAACATTCTCATCGACCGACCCCGATGGCACAGTTTCCTCCATAACAGTGAGCTGGGGCGACGGATCCGCCGTTGACACTCTAGGAGGAAGCGCGACATCTGATACGCACACTTACAGCACAGCCTCCACATTCACAATCACCGTCACGGCGACAGACAATAGCGGCTCTACAGGCCAAGCCACCGGTTCAGTCACGACGGTAGTCCCCGTTGGAGCTCCGACAGTCACAGTAAACAATCCGACACCAAATCCGGCAGACACAGGCACCACTGTCAGCGTAACCTTCACCGTCTCAAGCACCGCGACAGTTACTGGAATCACAGTTAACTGGGGAGACGGGACAACCAACTCACTGGCAGGCACTGCAGTATCCGACACTCACATCTACTCGTCAACGGATGCCCTGAAATCTCAGACTTTCACGATAACCGTAACTGCAACGAACAGCGCTGGGCCAGGGTCTGGCACCACCACAGAGACTGTGAACGATCAGCCTCCTACAGTCAGCATCGTCAGCATCTCGCCAAACCCGGTTAACACAGGCGTTCTCGTGACAGTCACGTTCACTGCCACTGATCCTGATGGAACAATATCCTCTATCAATGTCGACTGGGGCGACGCGACTACACCGGACGTTCTTGCTGGAACCGCGACAAGTGATACCCACACTTACACTTCTCCAGGCTCTTTCACTATCACGGTAACCGCGACGGACAACAGCGGCTCCACTGGCCAAGCCACGGGATCCATAACTGTCAACGCGGTAGTCGGAGTTCCTACTGTCACCGTCAACAGTCCCACTCCCAACCCCGCTGATACTGGACAGATGATAACAGTGACCTTCACTGTCACCAGCACCGCCACTGTCACAGGAATCTCCGTAAACTGGGGTGACGGTACAACACCTGACTCTCTAGCGGGCACCGCAACATCAGACACCCACATTTACTCGTCCACTGGAAACGCTAAATCACAAAGTTTCACGATAACCGTCACCGCAACAAACACGGCTGGACCTGGATCAGGTACGACGACCGAGATGGTAAACGACAGGCCTCCAGTCTCATCCTTCACCTTCAACCCTACCAATCCATCTGCGGGCCAAACAGTCAGTTTCGACGCGACCGGAAGCGCGGACCCTGACGGGACAATAACCAACTACGCCTGGGATTTCGGCGATGGAACCAGCGGAACCGGAGCCACACCAACTCACGCATACAACCCAGCCTCAACCATGAGCTTCACCGTGATGCTGACCGTCACCGATAACTCTGGCAACACAGGATCCAGCTCGCAATCGGTAACAGTCATAGTTACAGCGGTCAGTCCCCCAACAGTCTCCATAACCAACGTGTCCCCCAACCCTGCCAGTACCGGCCAGATGGTTACCCTAACCTTCACTGTCTCCAGCACTGCAACTGTCACCGGCATTACAGTCAACTGGGGCGATGGAACCACACTTGACAGTCAACCCGGCACTGCAACATCTGACACTCACAGCTATGCCAATACGGGCAACGCAATGAGCCAAGCCTTCACAATCACAGTAACAGCAACGAACATTGGCGGACCTGGAACAGCCACAACCACTGAGAGAGTGAATGATCGATCTCCATTAGTTACGATTTCCACGGTCACACCGAACCCGGCTAACACGGGCGTTCTGGTCACCGTGACTTTCACTGACACCGACCCCGACGGCACAGTCTCCTCAATCAGTGTCAACTGGGGTGACAGCACCACGCCAGACAGTCTCGCTGGCTCGGCCACATCTGATACTCACTCCTACGCGTCCCCAGGCTCTTTCACGATCACAGTAACAGCGACAGACAATAGCGGCTCCGCGGGTTCCGCTACCGCAACGGAAACTGTGACGACAGTCACCACGACACCAGTAAAACTGATCTTCATGGCCCTGGCTCCTCACAGCCCTCAGGTAGGTCCGGGACAGCTGCAAGTGTTCGTCAACGGCGTACATGTTGTTGATGTCACTCCAGGTTTGACAAGTTTTGTCAGCCTCGGGCCCTTTGACATAACGGGCTTCCTGAACGGTCAAACCCAGAACAATGTCACTTTCGTGAACCCTCAGACCAGCCAGTTCGTCCTCGTCAAGAACGTCACCATAACCCAGGGAAGCGTGACACTGCTTCACGTTTCGAACGTCCGCATCAT
>WNGL01000680.1_pt1 | contig 40395 bp, 39 predicted proteins | sample 5400591 | NCBI WGS metagenome assembly WNGL01 (sample SAMN13153377, study PRJNA577476) | soil metagenome | isolation source: 80 cm soil or saprolite under Garry oak tree replicate 1 | place: USA:California | collected 2016-06-15
TGGTGAGTATCAATATCGTTTCAACCGCCGCTTCGATCTGGCCAAGATGCTCTCTCGACTGGTTACAGCAACTGTCCGGACAGGCAAGCGTCCCGAGGCTTGGTTGCGGTTAGCGGGAGATCAGTTCTAATCAGGATATTTTATTAGCTCGCTTTCTGTATAACGTATCAACACAACGACTGGCGATTCTCATGATAATCCAACCTTATGATATGACTAAGAATGGCTTCCTGATAGCCGCCCCGCAGAGCGGCAGCGGCAAGACCACTGTCAGCCTAGCGATCATGGCGGCGCTGGTGCGGCGTGGCCTGAACGTGGCCCCTTTCAAGTGCGGACCAGATTTTATCGATCCGGGATATCACCGGATTGCGACCGGCCGCCCTTCAATCAACCTAGATGGCTGGATGTGCGGCGAGGAGTTTGTGCGGCAGACCTTTTTGACGAGTATGACCGAGCAAACCGGTCAAAAAATTGCGGTGATTGAAGGTGTCATGGGGCTCTTTGACGGCATCGGCGCATCCAGCCGGAACGGGAGCAGCGCCCAGATCGCCGCCATAACCGGAGCGCCGGTAGTGCTGGTTGTGAATGCCCGCGGCATGGCGGCCAGCGGGGCGGCGCTGGTCAAGGGTTTTGCCGGTTTTGATCCGCAGGTCAGACTGGCCGGCGTCATCTTCAACAACGTCGGCAGCCGGCATCATGCCGCGCTGCTGAAGGAAGCGCTGGACAGCCATTGCCCCGATGTTATCTGTTTCGGCTGCATCCCCCGCGATGAGACGCTGGCCATTCCCTCGCGCCACCTGGGTTTGGTGACTGCTGAGGACAACCCGCTCTCCGACGATTTTATCGGGAAGCTGGCTGATATGGCTGAGAGCTGCCTTGATCTGGAGCTGTTGAGTAAACTGGGCTTCGACTCCGCTCAGCCTGCGGTTGCTACGCGGTTGGTGGACCCAAACTGCGGGCCTAAAAGCGGAGCCCGGTTGCTGAGCGGAGTCGAAGCAGTCAGGATCGCCGTAGCCCGCGACGCTGCGTTCTGCTTCATGTACGAGGATAATCTGCGTCTGCTGCGGGAAGCGGGGGCGGAGCTCGCTTTTTTCTCGCCGATCGGTGAGTCCTCTCTGCCGGCGGGCATTCATGGCATCTATCTGCCGGGCGGCTATCCCGAGCTGTATTCCGGACAACTGGCTGAAAACGGCGGCATGAAAGAATCTATCAGATCGGCAGTGGCGGCTGATATGCCGGTGTACGCCGAGTGTGGCGGCTTTGTCTATCTCACTGAGGGGATTCAGGCGTTTGAAGACAGGCCGTCAGCGGATTTTGTGGGGGTTTTCCCGGTACGCTGCCGAATGCTGCCGCGCCGCAAGGCGCTTGGTTACCGGCAGGTTGAGCTGACAGATAATGTCGTAATTGGAGCCGCAGGGGCTGCCGCACGGGGACATGAATTTCACTACTCGGAGATCGGCGTAATGCCGGAGGAGATTGAGCGCTGTTACCGTGTGTCGCGACAGGGAGCCGCTTTGGGATCGGAAGGGTTCCGGATCCGTAATTGCCTTGCTTCATACATTCATCTGCATTTCGGCAGCAACCCGGAAATTGCCGGAACATTCGTCGCCGCATGCAAGAGAAACCTTACCACCCCTAACCCTTTAGGCCCATTGGGTCCTCCTGAAACAGGAGGGGGACGTTAAAGGCTCCCCTCCTTACAAAGGAGGGGTTGGGGGTGGTTGGGTTTTAGTGCCACAAGTAATATCAACTTGGAATTACCGCCGCTATTCGTCCCCTCTCAGCACCATCTGCTTCTGCAGCCGCTTGTAATAGAAATTCTGCCCGTACAGCACGGCAACAGGGTTATGGCCGGTTACCCGGTCCTTGACTATCAGGGTTGTCACAGGCGCCCTGGAGTGTTTGTTGAAGAGCATATCGTGACCGACGCAGAGGCCGACGATGATGTTCATGTCGGTTTCCATCCGGTTGCAGATTTCGGCCTGCGCAATCGGATTGCAGGCCGGTTCGAACGTACCCGGCCTGACCTTGTCCGACTCGGCCAATCCCAGCTCCAGTTTGTCGATGCTGCCGGCCTTGCAGCAGACGCTGACCGGTTCAAAGCCCTGCGCCGCCAGAATCTTTGACAGCCGCTCGGTCTCGTCCAGCAGACCGATACAGGTCGCCATGCCGATCTTTTTATACCCCATCAGCCTCGCAAAGGCGATCGTATCCTCTACCCGCGTCCAGCGGGCATTGACGGCATCGCTCCCCGGCACCGGTTGGTAGCAGAGCCCTTCGACCCGAGCCGCCACAAAGGCGATCTTCGCATCTTCGCTGTCGCCGCGGTATTCGGCCAATGATTTCTGCACGACATCGTCGTAAGCAACGGTCGGGCAATTGCCCGGCCTGGGAGGCGCCTGCGCCGGGTCACCGCTCCAGCAATTGGTGGTGCCGCACTTCTGCCAAACCGCGCTGCATTTGGAACATGAAACAGGGGTTTCGTCGGACATGGTGATCTCCTTGAACGATTCTTGTTGTGGGGGCGTTCGGTGCAATCCTACATGCTACAACCAAGAAAAAGCAGTTATCTACGAAATGCACGAGCAGAATCTGAATATCACTACAGCAACTCCGCCACACCCCTCCCCTTCATCTTTTCCCGGAACTTCGGGTCTGCCGTCAAAAAGCAGCACCCAAGCCTGCCGGCCAGAACGTGATAACTGGCGTCATAGACGCTTATTTTGTGTTTCATGGCGAGGGACATCGCTTCCATGTACTCGATATTGTCGAGTTCAAACACGTTGAACTCAAAGGCGCTGATAAGCTCGAAAGCCTCCAGCGCCTCTTCGGCGGAAAGTTTGACCTTGGTGGCAAGGACGTTGGCTATTTCGTAGAAAAACAGGGTGGGAACGGCTATCTCGTTTTTACCGGAGATATGGTCATCACGAACGTGCATGGCATGCTCTGCTCCTTCCTCATCGGCAAAGATCCATTTCAGCGCAACAGAGGAATCAAGCACAATCATCGTGAATCCCTGCTTTCGCGCACCGCCTGCACAACATCCACAAGCAAAGTTACCTTGCGGTTACGCTCACGCCAGACATCCATGGCCGTGGACAGAGATTCGAGCCGCTGGCCCCGGTTCTTCTTTTGCACCTTTTCTTCATACTCCGCGATGGAGAGAATAACCGCCAGCGGTTTGTTGGCGCGGGAGATCGTCACTGGCTCGTTCTTTTCCGCAATTGTGTCGAGGATATGCCCCAGATTTTTTCTCAAATCCATGGTCGTCAACGTCTGCATGGTATGCCCCCATTCTTTCTGCTTATAGCTATACGATAGACTATGATAGTGACTATGTCAATCAACCGGTTTATCAGAATTGGATGGCGGGAACGGGCATGAGAGTGAAGGGTTCTAGGGTCAATATCGGACTTTCAACAATACGGATAAAACGAACCAAAAGTCCAATCCATGCCAAAACACTACGGCTTTAATACCGTCAATCCTTCAATCCGTTTGAAATCCTTTTCATCGTAAGTATAGGCGGTGGTAATCCCCTTATCCATACCCCAGAACGCCATGACCGCATCGGCAAATTTGACATTCTTCTCTTCATAGGCCTTGAGGGCATTCAGAAAAACTCCCGCCAGCTCAACCTTGAGCTGCGGGGTATTGATGATCGCCTCGGCAAGCTCCCGGACACCCTTTTTCGGGTATTTGTAGACTTTCTCCAGAACCCAGACAATCTCCAGGATGGTAACCGGAATGACATGCAGCGCAAGCCCCTTCTCCGGAGCTTTCCGTATCAGGTTCTCAACCGCTTTTGCCTTTAAGTCGTCATCCTGCACCAACATGCGAAGTATGGCGCTGGTGTCTATAAATGCCTTATTCATCGGCACCAACCCCACCCGAAATCCCTTTTTCGCGGATTTCATCAATAGTCATTCCCATGCTGGGCAAAACCCCTTTGAAATCGAAGATGGTTTTGCCCTTCCTGAAAAAAACCCGCTCACCGTCCGCATCCATAAGCAGAGTGTCACCCACCTCGATATGAAGTTTCTGGCGCACCTCTTTAGGCAAGGTAATCTGTCCCTTGGGGAGAACTTTTACAGCAAGCATATCTATTTCCTCCTGTTACAATTATTCCTACTCGCTAAGTATGGTAGGAATAATTACAAGTGTCAAGCAAACGATATGCGGTTCAATTTGACAAGCAAAACGGGGAGCAGCTTTTTCAGCTGTTCCCCGTTTCATCTCTGAGGTTTTAGAAAATATGGGAAGTGTCCCGCTTTTCTGCCCAAAAACAATGACAAATTGGCAAAATGAGGAGCCGCGTTTGCGACTTCTTCGCGGACAAGTATTCCCATTGTTTCAACTTAACCAGGGACATCTCTTTTACCTTATCTCCGTGTATCAATTTTTATAGGTTGTATTACAATAAGGGTGGCTTAATTGACCATTTTCAATATTTCCCAATCCACCATCTTGTTTCCGTGTAATATGATCAATTGTTATTGAATTTACGTGTATAAGCCCATTACATATCTGACATCTAGGTGCGTTTGAAATAACTTCTTTTATATATACTGCACTTTTCCTTTCACTATTAAAAGAGTTTGAAGTAATTATTTCTTTTTCTGTAATTAAAGTAATATATGCATATTCCTCATCTTGTATTATGTTATTTATAATATTCTCTTTCTGTATTCCTAAATTCAAATCATCAATAATCTTAACAAAGAATTTACATATAAATAATGAACTAGCTAAAGCTCCGCGATATTTTCTAAATATCTGTTGGGTTACGTAATCATATTCATAAATTATATCTTCAAAATTGCGTCTTACTTTTGTAAATGCATTTAGCTTATCTGTTCTTTCCAATTCTATAATTAAATGAACGAACGAATAAAAAGAAGCAATTTTATATCTACCTTCATGTGAATAAAAATATATAATAGGATGAAGCCCCAACGATGAGGCATGTATACTATTAATTCTTTGTGCTATTTTTTTTGTTTTTTGCAAGTATTCAAAGGTCTTATTACCATCGTTGTCATCGGCGATTTTGTCCTTAAAATCTTGTGGTAAATTATTGGTAATATTAACAAAATCAAGTACTAAGGGTAATGTATGTGAAGTATACTGTTTGCCACCAATTGGCAAATCTAAAGTTTTAATAGGAGTTTTTAATTTTGGGGAAAACAAGATGTCATTAATTTCTTTAGCAATTTCTTGGATTTCTGCTTGTTTTTCCGGTGGGAATTTTGACCAATATTTATGGCCTTTCCCGCTCTTTATAATTGCTCGTGCCGCAATACAATTAGGTTTCTTTCTAGATTCAAGTAATTTCAATTCTACTGGATCAATTGGAGCGGCTTGTTGATTGATTTTTAAAAACGAGGCCTCTGCAGTATTAACATCACCTTCAACCCATTGTAATTGAATTGCAAGAGCTCCCAGATTTTTCGATAATTGAACAATATTTGGTTTGACTTTGTCTGGGTTACTTAAAGCTAATTTGAAATCATCATATGTACCAATATTTTTTCGTATACTTTTTTTAGTATTTTCCGCAATTGATAATTGATCATCTGAAATAATTCCTTCATAAAATTGCTTTGATAATTTGCCATCTCCATAATCATCATTTATCCATGCTATAAGGGAACTCAGTCTATGCGCGCCATCAATAACAAAAATGAGACCAGACGAACTTCTCCATAGAATAATTGCAGGTATCAAATCACCATGAATAAAGCTTTCTACAAATTGTGTAATTCTATCAATATCCCATTCATTTGTTTCCCGTTGGAAATCTGGCTTGCGAAGACCTGATAAAAAAAAGGAATCATTTTTTAGATCTTCAATAGAAAGAGTTTCTTTCTTTTTTCCTGTGTTTAATGTTTCTGCAATTTCAAAATCCTCACGTGGGATGAGTGCATCAAGATTGACTTTAGGCATGTACAACTCCTTTAATTATTAATATATTTCTATATTTTTACTGAGAAGATCAGGGAACATAACACTGATTATTCAGCTAACCCGATTTACTAGATTCAATCTTCCTGCCCTACCAACTCCAAAAACTCCTCCTCGCTCAGCACCGTCACCCCCAACTCCCTGGCCTTGGCCAGCTTGCTTCCCGCCTCCTGACCGGCTACGACGTAATCCGTCTTTTTGGAGACCGAACCTACCGCATGCCCCCCCTCGTTTTCCACCAGGATGCGGGCCTCGTCGCGGGTAAAGCGCGAAAGTGATCCGGTAAAGACGAAGCTCTTCCCGGTGAAGCGGCCGCCGACCTTTTTCTGCTCGACGGCGGGTGTCACCCCTGCCTCCAGCATGCGCCGGATGACGGCGATGTTACCCTGATTGTCGAAGAAGGTCCGGATGCTCTGCGCCACCGTCGCGCCGATGTCCCGGATGCTTACCAGCTCCTCAACCGTTGCCCGCTCCAGGTTTTCCAGGCTGCCGAAGGCCTGGGCCAGCGACTTGGCGGTGCGTTCTCCCACGTGACGGATGCCGAGGGCGAAGATGAAGCGCCCCAGATCCCTCTGTTTGCTGTTTTCGATGGCAGCCAGAAGATTCGACGCCAGCTTTTCACCCATCCGCTCGAATTTCATCAGGTCGTCCCGCGACAGGTAATAGAGATCGGCCACACTCGACACCAGCCCCAGGGAGAGAAGCTGTTCGATGAACTTTTCCCCCAGACCCTCGATGTCCATGGCGTTGCGCGATGCAAAGTGCATGATCGACTCGCGGAACTGGGGAGGGCAGGCCAGCCCCATGCAGCGCACCGCCACCTCGTCCGCTATCCGGACTACCTCCGAGCCGCATTGCGGGCAATGCTCCGGTGGCAGGGAGGGTTGTTCGGCCCCGCTGCGCTTTTCCGTCAGTACCTTGACCACGGCCGGGATGACGTCACCGGCCCGTTCCACCACCACGGTGTCGCCGATGCGGATGTCCTTGAGTGCGATCTCGTCCCAGTTATGCAGCGTGGCACGGGAAACGGTGACACCGGAAATCTCCACCGGCCGGAGCAGAGCCACCGGAGTGATCACCCCGGTTCTGCCGACGGAGTGAAGGATGTCCTCGACAACGGTTACCGCCTGGCGCGGCGGAAACTTGCAAGCCACCGCCCAGCGGGGAGAGCGGCTCTTTTCGCCCAGTTCACGCTGGATGGCGAACGTGTCGACCTTTATGACGGTGCCGTCGATCTCGTAGGGGAGCGACTCGCGCTGCTGCTGCATCTCCTCGTAAAAGACAACAGCCGCCTCGATACCGGCGGCCGGACGCACCAGCGGATTGACCGGCAGTCCCCATCCGGCTATTGATTTAAAAAACTCCTGCTGCGTCTGGAAATCGGCGCCTTCGACAATACCGGGGGCATAACAGTAGACCGAAAGCGGACGTCGGGCCGTAATGCGCGGATCGAGCTGGCGGAGTGACCCGGCCGCCGCGTTGCGGGGATTGACAAACGGAGCATCGCCGTTTTCTTCCTTTTCACTGTTTATCCGGCGAAAGGCCTCCAATGACAGGAACACCTCGCCGCGGACTTCGAGCAGGCGCGGAATCCGCTCGCCGGTCAGACGCAGCGGCAGCGAGCGGATGGTGCGAATATTCTCGGTAACATCCTCGCCGGTAAAGCCGTCACCGCGGGTTGAGGCGACCGTCAGCAGGCCGTCTGTATAGACCAGCTCAACCGCCAGGCCGTCCATCTTGGGTTCACAGACATAGGAAACAAGACTCTCCGGGGGCAACCCCAGGTTTTTTTTGACCCGCAGGTCGAACTCCCGGATTTCAGCGGCATTGACGGCATTCTCCAGCGAGAGCATCGGGAGGCGGTGGGTAACGGAGGAAAATTTATCAAGCGCGGCGCCGCCAACCCTCCGGGTCGGAGAATCGGGGCTGATGAGCCCCGGATACTGCTCCTCCAGCAGCTGCAGCTCGCGAAAAAGAGCATCATACTCGGCATCGGTGATCGCCGGCGCGTCGAAGACATAGTAGAGCCGGTTGTGCTGCTCCAACTGGCGGCGGAGCTCTCCGACCCGTATTTTCGCGGTATCTTCGGGGCTGTCGGCATCAAGAAGCGATAGCTGCATCTGGTTCCTCACGGGATTGATTGACTTCAGGGCAGGGTACAGTATTATACGGACAATATCAATAATGACGGGGTCTCACGACAGTATGAATAAAGCGCAATACGACGATCTTGTCGCCTGGTTTGACGGTTATGTCGAGCCGTTTCTGGTTACCGATGATGAAGGCAGAAAAAATATCCGGCTCAAAATCGAGCATACGCGGAAAGTTTGCGCGGCTATGGCGCAGTTATCCGGCGGCGAGGGCCTTTCGGAGAATGAATCGCTCATAGCTGCCACCGTCGCCCTGCTGCACGACGTCGGGCGCTTTCCTCAGTACCGGCGCTGGCGCACGTTTCTGGACAGTGACTCGGACAACCATGCCCGCCTTGCGATCGATGTTATCCGGGAAGAAAACATCCTGGCCGGCATCGACCCGGCTGAACAGATTCTGATCGAGGAGGCGGTCCGGTTTCATAACATGCTGGCGCCCCCCGCCAGAATTAAATCTCCCACGAGAAGCTATATCAACCTGATTCGGGATGCGGACAAACTGGATATCTGGCGCGTTTTTGTAGAGCTGCTGGCACAGCCGCCTGAAGAGCGGGCCTCGGCGGCAACCCTCGGTCTGGACGACCTTCCCGGAATAGTCTCGGAGGAGTGCATCGCCGCGCTGCACTACGGCTCCATCGTCCGGCTTGACACGATCAGGTGCTTTAATGATTTCAAGCTGCTGCAGATTTCGTGGGTCTACGACCTTACCTACGCCACCTCCCGCCGGATGCTGCTTGAACGCGGGTATATCCCGGCGCTGGCGGCCACCCTTCCTGAGCGGGATGACATCCGGGAAGCGGTAGCGAAAGCGCTTGCCGCGCTTTCAGCTTGACATATCCGCATCCTCTTTACACAATGCCGTCTCGATCTGCCCTAAAGGAGCCATTGATGCCAGACTGCCGCCTCATACCTGCTGATAAACTGCGCTGGAACTGCGATCCGGACCTTCTCGATTTTGAAACGACCGCGGAACTTCCGGATTTCAATGATGCCATCGGCCAGAAGCGGGCCTTGCGCTCGATTGAATTCGGCCTGGGAGTCGATGGACCAGGCTTCAATCTTTACATATCCGGTGAAACCGGCACCGGCCGAACATCAACCATCGCCAGCATTCTCAGCAAGCGCGCAAAAAGCGAACCACAGCCGCACGACTGGGTGTACGTCAATAACTTCAAGGATGCAGACTCCGCAATTTCACTCGATCTTCCCGCGGGAAAAGGGAGCGAACTGGCGGCAGACATGAAGGAGTTGATCGAGGCATTTCGCAAGGACATCCCGAAAGCGCTGGAAAGCAGTGAGTACGAGAGCAGACGGGCCGAACTGCTGGAGGGGTACCAATCTTCTTCAAACGATCTTTTTCAGGACCTTGAAAAGGCTTCCGAAAAGCTGGGGTTCTCGCTGCAGAGAACCGTCTCCGGACTGGTGATAGTTCCACAGAAGAGCGGGCGCAACTATACCCAGGAGGAATATGATGCCCTCAACGAAAAGAAGCGGGCAAAGCTGGAGAAGCAGGGGAAGGAGCTGACAGAACAGCTGAACGAGGTGCTGCGTCAGGTCCGCGAACAGGAAAAGGCAACCAAGGATGCCCTGGCCCAGGCCGATCGGGATATCGGGATGTCCTGCCTGGGGTACCGCCTCGATCCGATGAAGGAAAAATACGGCGAACTTGAGAAAGTGCTCAGGTACCTGGACTCCGTCCAGGAGGATATCCTCAACACTCTGGACGATTTCAAACCCCAGCCGACCCAGCCGCAGATTCCCGGAATCAAGCTGCCGCGTCAGGAGCCGACCTTTGACCGCTATCAGGTCAATGTGCTGGTGGACAACAAGAACACCGACGGGGCACCGGTCGTGTTCGAGTCCAACCCGACCTACAACAACCTCTTCGGCCGGATCGAACATGTCATGCAGTACGGCGGCGTGGCGGTGACCGATTTCAGCATGATTCGCTCCGGCGCCCTGCATCGTGCCAACGGCGGCTATCTGGTAATCGACGCCCGGGAAGTGCTGATGAATCCGTTTGTATGGGATTCGTTGAAGCGCTGCATCCGCAATCAGGAGATCAGAATCGAAGATGTGCTGGAGCAGTACCGTTTCATGACCCTGGTGTCGCTCAAGCCGGAGCCGGTGCAGATGCGGTCTAAAATCGTGCTGATCGGCACTCCATGGATTTATTACCTCCTTTTCCATCTTGACCCCGACTATCGCAAGTTTTTCAAGGTAAAAGCGGAATTTGACAGCCGCGTAACCCGGACTCCGGAGATCATGCACGATTATGCACTTTATGTTGCAAGTCATTGCCGGGCTGAAGGTCTGCTGCCGTTTCACAAAAGCGGCGTCGCGGCCCTCCTGGAACATACCGCGCGCATGGCTGACGATCAGGCAAAGCTCTCGTCACAGTTCATGGAGATCGCCGATTTTATCCGTGAAATCAGCTTCTGGGCTGCCAAGGCAGGGCATACCATCATCGATGGTGATGATGTCCGTGCCGCCGCGAAGGAAAGCCTCTACCGCGTCAACCGCATTGAAGAGCGGATGCAGGAGCTGTACGAGGACGGAACGCTCATGGTCGACACCTCCGGCGCCGTTGTCGGGCAGATCAACGGCCTCTCGGTCATCGGCCTCGGAGATCACACCTTCGGCCGCCCGACCCGAATCACCGCCTCGGTATATGCCGGCCAGGACGGAATGGTCAACATCGAACGCGAAGTCAAACTTTCGGGACCTATCCATGACAAGGGGGTCCTGATCCTGACCGGCTATCTGGGAGGAACCTTTGCATCAGAACGGCCGCTGTCGCTGTCGGCATCCATCTGCTTCGAGCAGTCCTACGACGGTGTAGAGGGCGACAGCGCATCTTCCACCGAACTCTACGCACTCCTGTCGGCCCTTTCAGGCGTAGCCGTCAAACAGGGGATTGCGGTGACCGGCAGCGTCAATCAACGCGGCATGGTGCAGCCGATAGGGGGAGTCAATCACAAAATTGAAGGCTTCTTTGCGGTCTGCACTGCGCAAGGACTGACGGGTGAGCAGGGGGTCATGATTCCGAAGTCGAACGAACGCCACCTCATGCTGCACGAGGATGTCATCCAGGCGGTGGCTGCCGGACAATTCCACATCTGGAGCGTGGAAACTATTGAAGAGGGGATTGAAGTCCTTACCGGCACCAGGGCGGGACAACGCGGCAAAAACGGGAAGTTTTCCAAAGGGTCCATTTACCAGCTGGTTGATGACCGCTTGCGGACTATGGCCGATCGGCTGAAAGAGCAAAGGCTCGATAATAAAACGGGAAAAAGGCCTGCCTCAAAAAAGAGGGTCAGTCAATCTTGAGCCCGAATAGTCAGCCAGGCTTATAATAACCATCATTTGCAGTCGTCGCGCCAGAGGCAATTTGCCTGACCGCATCCGGAAGCCCGGCCGGTTTCAAAACAGACATCATTCCCTTCGGCCGCCTGAATGGCTCTCACCAATTCGGCTTTTTTCATTTTGCCGACCTTGATGTTGTGCTGCTTTGCAATTTTCTTGATTTCTTCGAGTTTCATCGTTCATAACTCCTTGGTTTTTATGTGTAAAATCAACCCAGACTAGAATAAATCTCCCTCCGGCGACAAATCTACAAATTGGTCCCCTCACCAAGAGGGAGAGGGCTAGGGTGAGGGGGCAGATCTGCATTTATACTGCATCTACCCCCCTCATCCGGCCTTCGGCCACCTTCTCCCTCAGAGAGAAGGGACTAGCGGGAGATAAGTGCTAATCAGGAAATCAATCTGACCTAGTCTACCGCGCTATTATGCGGAGTCAATATACTGGACGCAAAAAAAGAGGCGGAACAGCAGCTGTCCGCCTCTTGGATCGATTTTCAGTGTTTAAATCTAGACCGTTATTCCGGCAATCCTCTGCAACGCCTCACGGTATTTATCGGCCGTCTTATCCAGGATTTCCTGCGGCAGCACCGGTGCCGGCGCGCACTTCCCCCAGTCCAGGGTTTCGAGGTAATCCCGCAAGAATTGTTTGTCAAAGCTGGGCTGCTGGCCGCCCGGCTGATATGACTCCTTCAGCCAGAACCGGCTCGAGTCCGGAGTCATACACTCATCGATAATAATGAGTTCCCCGTTATATACGCCAAATTCGAACTTGGTGTCGGCAATGATGATCCCCTTTTTATCGGCCAGCTCATGTGCGCGTTTGTATATTTTCAGGGTATAATCACGCGCCTTTTCAGCCAGATCGCGGCCACAGAGCTCAGCCATTTTTTCGAACGTGATCGTTTCGTCATGAGCGCCGAGATCGGCTTTCGTGGAAGGGGTAAAGATCGGTTCCGGCAGGCGGTCCGACTCTTTCAGGCCCACGGGCAGCTTAATGCCGCTGATTGCACCGGTCGCCTTGTAGTCCTTCCAGCCGGAGCCGGAAACATAGCCGCGCACGATACATTCGACCGGCAGCGGCGTCGCCTTTTTGACCAGCATCGACCGCCCCTTGAGAGTTTCGGCGTACGGCCGGCATTCGGCAGGATAGTCGGCAACATCAATGGAAATAATGTGGTTGGGGACGATATCTTCCATCAGACGGAACCAGTAGGCCGATATCTGGGTCAGCACGAATCCTTTGTCGGGAATCGGTTCATTCATTATCACGTCAAACGCCGAGATCCGGTCAGACGTCACCAACAGCAGGGCTTCGCCAAGATCGTATATATCGCGCACCTTACCGCGAGCTATCAGGTTCAAACCGGGAAAGTCGGTCTGCAGAACAAGTTTTGACATATCCGTCTCCTATTTATCGGCGATCAGCGCCTGATTAATCTCGATCTTGGCTTTTTCCCGCAACCCTTTATTCCACTCGGTCAAAGCGTCTTCCTGTTTCTTGGGGAGCATCTTCTTTTTCAGCTCTTCCTTGGCCGCATCAAACTGGGCTTTCGGCGCTTCGGTCCGGCTCTTGACCCGAACGGCGTACCAGCGGTTACCGACCTTGAACGGAACGGCAGGAGCCTGAGCAGCCGAGAGTTTGAACACAGCCTCTACAATTTCGGAGGAAGTGCCGATTGCCGGAATGTCCCCTTTGGCGGAGTAGCCGAAGCTTCCGGTCGTTTGGGTCTTGACGGCGGCGGCACTGCCCGACAGCTGTTTTGCGGCATCTTCCGCTTTTTTCTTCGCCAGTTCGATCGCTTTGGCGACCTTTGCTTTTCCCTCGACCGCTCCCTTTATCTCAGCCAGCGCCGGAACTGTTGCCGCCTTGCGCTCTTTGGCCTTGAGAATATATATTCCCTTTGCCGTTTCAACCGGTCCGCCAAGTTCTCCCTGCTTCAGCTCAAGAGCTTTCTTGATCACAGCCTCTTCGCCAACCAGGGAGGGAGCTGGCGCAGCCGCCGTGAAAAGGGGAGTCTCCTGGACCTTAAGTTTCAGGGCGCCTGCGATCAGGTTCAGGTCGCCGGACTTGATGTTTTTATACAAGGTATCGGCAGCCAGCTCGAACAAACCCTTGGCAGTCTTCTGCTTAATCGCTTCCGCCTTGACCTTTTCCCTCACATCGGTCAAAGGCTGAATACCGTCCTTCCCCTGCCACCGGTCGATATTCTTCTGGTAGTAGGTCTGGATTTCATCTTCGGACACCGTAGTTTTTGCCGCCTGCGAGGCGGGATCGAGCAGGATATACGAAAGCGCCACCTTTTCGGCGGTTTTGAAATCATTGGGATTTTTCTGCAGATACTCGTTCAGGTCAGCATCGGTCAGCTTTACCTCCGCAGCAACATCTGAAGGCGCATAGGACACATACTCAAGGTCGAGCTTGTCGTTTTCTTTTTTGTACTGCGCCAGGGCATCCGCATCTGTGACAACAGCCTTGTCCTTGATTGACTGGCGAACTTTTTTGAGTATGACTTCCGCTTCCTGCCCTTCCTCAAAATCCTTGGCGGTCATGCGGTTTGACCGTAATACCTGCTGGTATTGATCAAAACTGAATTTCCCGTCTTTCTGGAACATCGGCATCGCTTCTATCGAGTTGGAGATGTCATCTTTCGAAACCTTGATCCCGAGCGACTTGGCCTCTTTCATGGCCAGCATGTTGTCAATCAGGCCATCGAGGGCAACTTTTCTCAAACCAAGCGCCTTCTCCATTTCGGGCGGAATCGACTGACCGTAAATCTGCTGATACATGCTTCTGACGCGCTGATACGCGTTCTGGTACTGTTCGAGAGAAATGCGCGTGCCGTTTACTTTCGCTGCATAGCCGCCCGAGCCCCCGCCCATTCCTTCACGGCCCTGTCCCCACACCAGAAATATGGTGCCCACAAAAGAAAGAACGATGATGACAAAGACTATCTTGATGATAATGGATTCTTTCTGCTTGCGCATGATACTCAGCATGAATTGGCGCTCCTTGGGAGGGGGAATGTACGTAAAACGCCGCTAAAGGCGGCGGGAGCGTCATACTACTATACGTACAACCTGATTGCAAGCGCTTGTTTATACCGTTCCGGATACGGCGGCACCTGTAATGGCGGAATATATTCTTGAGTTTATGCTGCCATTCAGGTACGATTTTTGTTTGGGGACGCTATTGTCTTTCACCACCGAATTAGATTACGGGAGTTCTATGAGCACAGAATTTGTTCCGAAATGGATCGCATGGGAAACCACGCAAAGATGCAACCTACACTGTGTACACTGCCGATGTTCCTCCGACCTGACCTCTTCAGAGGGTGACTTTACTACCGACGAGGGAAAGAAACTCCTCCGGGATATTGCCGATTTTTCCAAACCGGTCGTTGTTCTTTCCGGAGGGGAGCCGCTGCTCCGCCCCGATATCTTTGAACTGGCGGAATACGGAACCTCCCTGGGCCTGCGGATGTGCATGGCGACCAATGGTTCGCTGGTTACCGACGAAATATGCCAGAAGATGAAGAAGGCCGATATTAAGATGGTCTCGCTGTCACTTGACGGGTCGACGGCCGAAGTGCACGACAATTTCCGCCAGTCTCCCGGCTCTTTTGAAGGAGTGGTACGGGCAGCTGAAATTTTCCGCAGAAACGGTCAGAAATTTCTGATCAATTCCTCCTTCACCAAACGCAATCAGACCGACATTGCCGCCACATTCAAGACGGCAAAGGGGCTGGGTGCCACCGCATGGTACATGTTTATGATCGTGCCGACCGGGCGGGGCGAAGAGATCATGAATGAACTGATCTCGAAAGAAGACTACGAAGAGATTCTGGACTGGCACTACCAGCAGGAAAAGATGGAGGACGACATCCTGATGCGTCCGACCTGCGCGCCGCACTACTACAGAATCGTGCCGCAGAAAGCAAAGGCTGAAGGGACCAAGTTCGAGCGCCGTTCACTGACCTTCTCCACCGGAGGGGGCAAAGGGTGCATCGCCGCGCAATCCATCTGCCTGATCGACTGTTTTGGCAACGTAAAGCCCTGCTCCTACTTCCACCGCACCGCCGGTAATGTCAAAGAGACCCCGTTCCGTGAAATCTGGGAGAATTCGGAGCTGTTCAAGGACCTGCGTGATTTTAAATCGTACAAGGGAAAATGCGGCCAGTGCGAATATCTCAACGTCTGCGGAGGGTGCCGGGCCAGGGCCGATGCCGTACATGGCGACTACATGGAAGAGGAACCGTTCTGCAACTACGTCCCGATAAAATTGCAGAGGGAGGAATCAAAATAGCAAAGACCGTACTTTACTGTTGACATTGATCATCCTTAGACGTTATAAGGGAAATCCTTTTGCCCAGGTAGCTCAGTCGGTAGAGCAGAGGATTGAAAATCCTCGTGTCGGCGGTTCGATTCCGTCCCTGGGCACCACTTAAAAAAATCAAGCACCTACGAGAAATCGCAGGTGCTTTTTTTATTTGCTTTGTGGCTGGTAAATTACCGCAGTAAAATTTAGCATTGGTGACATGTTGGTCTGCCCGTACTGCTAACTCGAAAAAACTATTGACAGTGTCGGCCAAACAATATAGTTTGACGTTAAGCTATTCGATATTGATGCAACCGTTTTAAAGTCCACCGAGGTTAGCAATGAAGCTCGCAAAAAAATCAACCTACCGCGCCTTGAACACCTACACCAAACTGATGCGGGCGGCTGAATCTGTCACCAGCAGGGTGCATCGTGTTTTGGCAGGGCCAAAACTCACCATTAGCCAGTTCGGAGTACTTGAAGCTCTATATCATAAAGGGCCATTGTGCCAACGCGACATCGGCTCAAAGATACTCAAGAGTTCGGGAAACATCACGTTGGTGATAGACAACCTCGAGAAGCAGAACCTGGTGAGTCGAGTTCGAGACGAAAATGATAGGCGCTATTTCACCATTAACCTTACAGAATCCGGGACAGATCTGATTGCCAAAGTATTTGCGGATGTTGAAGCAGCAATCGTTATGGAAATGGCTTCGCTTGAGGAGGACGAACAAGAATTACTTGGCCAATTGTGTAAAAAATTAGGCAAGAAAGGAGGTTAATACAGTAGAAGCTTTTTTTTAAGTAGATAGCTTAACATTAAACCATTATTCACACTAAAGGAGAATCATCATGAAAAACATCATCGTATCAATCAGCACCATTATCGCCCTGGCCCTTCCGACATTTGCATTTGCTACAACCTGGACAATTGACCCCGATCACTCCAATGTCGGTTTCAAGGTTAGGCACCTCATGGTATCGAACGTGAAGGGCAACTTCGACAAGCACACAGGAACAGTTGAGATTAATGACAAAGACATCACCAAATCGAAAATAGAAGTCAGCATTGACACCAATTCCATCAACACCAATGTCCAGAAGCGTGATGAACATCTACGAAGCGCTGACTTCTTCGATGTAGCAAAATACCCGGCAATGACCTTCGTGTCGAAAAAAGTTGCCAAGGCTAGCAAGGACAAACTGAAAGTAACTGGCGATTTGACATTACACGGCATAACCAAACAAGTTGTTCTCGATGTTGAAGGTCCTACGAAAGAAAGCAAAGACCCGTGGGGCAATATCCGTAAAGGTGCAACTGCCACAACTAAGATTAATCGCAAGGATTTCGGCCTGGTTTGGAATACTGCGCTCGAAACGGGTGGCGTTGCTGTCGGCGAAGAGATAACAATCACACTGGAAATCGAGATGATCAAGAAGTAATGATACCGAAATTTCGTCAAACAATAGAAATTTCGCACTACACCAAAAGGAGAAATACATTGAATCAGTCAGAAGCAAAATCAAGTGGACCTATAGTTCTTGAGCTAGAGCCGGGTAACTACCACCGTTGCACCTGCGGAAAATCAGCTAAGATGCCTTTCTGTGATGGCTCCCATATCGGTAGTTGTAAAAGTCCAATTGCCTTCGAGGTCAAGGAAAAGCAGACAGTGTACCTATGTAACTGCGGCAAGACAGGCAACGCCCCATTCTGTGATGGAAGCTGCGCAAAATAGTGATGGAAAACAGCCCGAGCCTGCCCTGGATTATAGAAGATCTTGTATAGCGAATGAATCGCACAAATCTCGACACTGACTACACGGGAGAGGATGATTCACGATTCAGGTGGGGTAAAAACTGTCACTGGTGACGTTGCAAAAGGCGGCCGATTGGCCATCTTCTGTAGTTTCGAGGCCGGGACTTATTTTCCTGTCATCAGTTGCATACAAGCGGGGAGCTGATACACTTTTTCCATTCAGGACACAACATTTTGCAAGGCGGCCGGATCAGATCGGCCGCCTTTGCCGTTGCCGGGGGAGATATGACCATTCGGATCTGTAGTCGGTTTCTCGTCGCGGCCATGCTCCTCCTGGCAACGACCGCCAGTTGCCGCAGCGTGGGGCTGCGACCGGACGAAATCAAACTCCCGCCCGGTTTCAGCATCGCCGTCTATTCCGCCGCCGTGCCTGGCGCACGCTCCATGGCCATCGGCACCAAGGGCACCCTGTTCGTCGGTAGCCGTAGCGAGGGCAAGGTCTACGCCCTTGTCGACCACAACGGCGACCACAAGGCAGACGAAGTGATCATCATTGCCAGCGGCCTGAAATCTCCCAACGGGGTGGCTTTCCGCAATGGCGCCCTCTACGTCGCCGAGATCAGCCGCGTGATCCGCTTTGACAACATCGAAGAGCGGCTCAATAACCCTCCCGAGCCGGTAACGGTCAATGACTCGTTTCCGGACAAGAGTCATCACGGCTGGAAGTTCATCCGCTTCGGGCCGGACGGCAGGCTCTACGTTCCGGTGGGAGCTCCATGCAACGTCTGCGAGGAGAAGGATCCGCGCTTTGCCACGATCATGCGCATGCTCCCGGATGGGAGCAACCTGGAGATATTTGCCCGCGGGGTGCGCAACACGGTCGGGTTCGACTGGCATCCCCGGACCGGGGAGCTCTGGTTCACCGACAACGGCCGTGACTGGATGGGGGACGATCAGCCGCCGGACGAACTCAATCGCGCCCCCACGGCCGGGCTGCACTTCGGCTTTCCCTACCGGCACGGGCGGGATCTGGCCGACCCCGAATACGGCAAAAAGAGGCGCAGCGAGGAGTTCGTCCCGCCGGAAATGGAGCTCGGTCCCCATGTGGCGTCACTCGGCATGCGGTTCTATACCGGCAGCATGTTTCCCGAGAACTACCGGGATCAGATATTTATCGCCGAACACGGCTCCTGGAACCGCTCCACCCCCATCGGCTACCGGATCACCCTGGTGCGTATCAGGGATAATCGGGCCGTCTCCTACGAGACCTTTGCACAGGGATGGCTGCAGCAGGGGAGCGCCTGGGGGCGTCCGGTCGATTTGCAGGTTATGCCCGACGGAAGCCTGCTGGTTTCAGACGACAAGGCGGGCGCCATCTATCGGATCAGTTACCGGAAATGAATGGGCGAAGCTTCTTGCCGCGGCTCCCGGCAAATGATCTGCGGCTGAATGGAGGTTGCAATAGCAAAAGCGGTCGATTGGCCGCCTTCACGAATCAAAAATATGGGGAGTTTCCCTAATTTATCCCAAAAAAATCGCAAAGAGCGCAAGGAGGAAAGAACCATGACCATCACGGGAACCAATTTCACCGCCGAGCAGCTCGGCCCGTTCGAGAATCTGTTGGAGAAGGATTTTATGGGGTTCCACGGCAAATATTTCATCGGACAGAATCTCGGGCTTACCGGCTGCGAAGTCTCTCTCAACAGGCTGCCGGCCGGAAAGGGAATGCCCTTCGTGCACAGGCACCAGAAGAACGAGGAGTTGTACATCGTGTTGCGGGGAAGCGGGGTTTTCTACGTGGACGGAAAGGAATTCCCGCTCAGCGAAGGGAGTCTGATCCGGGTCGCACCGGAAGGAGAGCGTGCGTGGCGGGCTTCTGACGAGGAAGACCTTTATTTTATCTGTATCCAGGCCGAGGCGGGAACCCTCTCCCAAGCAACCCTGGAGGACGGTATGCGCCTGCAGACCAAGACATCATGGATGAAACAGTAGGGAACTAACGGCAGTTCGCGAAGCAGAAGGGGTTGTTTAAGAAGAGGCGGGAAGGGTTGCCTCTGACAAAGACGAAACAGGAGTATTATTCCCGTTCGTTAAAGAAGAAGGTGGTTGCGCTGGCAAATGCGGAACTGCATGGTCTTGCGAGGAAGTTGTTGGAGAAATAAGCGTTGTAGCTTGGTGGTAAACAGGAAAGGCGGCCTATTGGCCGCCTTGATAAATCGGTATTATGTCCCCTGATTACCCCCCATATTTCAAGACCTGCCCCCCATAGGTTTTTCGGGATTAGAGTCGATCAACAGGAAATATGGGGAGTGTCCCTGGGAGTGTCCCTAATTATCCCCTTTACACTATTCATGATTTCCTCGTTAATGAAACAGTGAACCGTTGCCTTTCAGCAAGGTATTTGATACTATTCGTTCCGACCTTACCTATATGCTAACTCGCTGAAAATACTTCTTTTCTTTTAAGGGTAATATTGGTGCCAATGACAGCGCCCGTAATAATTTTGTCGATGATGAGGACGTAAAAAGTGAGTTTGCGACTTATTATGTCACATCCTTCTACTATAATTTACAAAAGACATCTTTATTCACTGGGGCAGATGTAATATGACCGGTTTGATCGACGACAATTTCAAAGCCGAATTGAACCGCATGGAGATGCTTTCTCCGGAAAGGGAAACATCTAACTTTTATTTAGTCGCCGACAAGAACACCGTTGAAGATCCCCATATACGCATCGCTCTGGAGCAAGCTGAACGCTATAAAGTTGACGCAGTTTTCTTTCGCATTTTTCCTGAAGATCCAAATCGTACTCCCCTGCCGCAGATCTACATCTACCACGATACGTCCATATTTCTGAACGAAGCCGAATACGCCGAGAGGCACCGGCGTCTCTGGAATGCGGGTATTGTCCCTTTAATTTTTATTTTTACTATCAGCTCTGTAAAGGTGTTGAATTGTCGTCAGGAACCTGGAGTTAAAGACGGGAAGCCCGTATATTCACCCTTCTCTGCTTTTGAAAAGCTGATCACCGCTCAGCATGCATTTGCCACGCGGGCGATTTCCTCCGGAACACTTTGGGACGACCCTTCATTCAGGGATGACTTCGTTTTGGAGAAAACTGCGTATTACAAGCTGTTGCATCACCTCAAACTGTTTAGGGAAGATTTGCTGAAGCAAAAGATATTATCCGAGCAGACCGTGAATCGGATTCTGGTCATGGCCATCTTGGTCAAGTACCTGAATGATCGCAAGGATCCTGCCGGAAACGGTGTCTTCAAAGCAGGATTTTTCAAGCAGTTTTCGCACTCGCCAATCGAAGACATGGACCTTGCAGCACTTTTTCGGGAGAAGGGAAGCTGCGTAAGGCTGTTTGACCACTTGAGCGAGCATTTTAATGGCGGCATCTTTATCTTGTCTGAGGCGGAAAAGGCTGAACTGGCGCAGGCCGATCTTTATAGAATCGCTGATTTTCTCAAGGGAGATCAAGACCCATGCGGCCAGGGGCTGTTCTGGCCTCTTTATTCATTTGAAGATCTCCCGGTAGAGTTGATAAGTAATATCTACGAAGAATTTCTTGCCAAGAAAGACAAGGGAGTGGTCTACACCCCTCCTATGCTGGTCGATTTCCTCCTTGACCAATGCCTGCCCCTTGAAGCCGGTACCATCTCATGGAAGATTCTCGACCCGGCCTGCGGATCAGGAGTTTTCCTAGTGGGGGCATTCAAGCGGCTGATTCATTGCTGGCGAATGGCGAATGACTGGAAACAGCCGTCCTATCGGGATTTACAGGGAATTCTGAAAGACAGTATTTTCGGTTTCGACAAATCGCCTGAAGCGATCTTGGTGACCGCGTTCAGCCTCTGTGTGGCGCTGTGTGATGAGTTGGAGCCGTTGATTATCTGGAACAAGCTCAAGTTCGACAACCTGCAGCAACGTAATCTGTTGACCAGGGATTTCTTTGAGGTTGTGGAGTCTGAAGAGTTTGCAGGCCATTTTGACATGGTTATCGGCAATCCGCCATTTGAAAGCAAGCTGACAACCGATGCCGCCAAGAGGGTTGAAGCGGCGAGTATCTGCAAAACTCGCCCTAAACTTCCTGACACCCAATTAGCGCTTCTATTTCTTGAGCAATCATTCCGAATGGTCAAGGAAGGGGCTAAGGTTTGCCTTATCCAGCCAGCCGGGCCGCTTCTGTATAACAGCAAAGCGTTACAATTCAGGGGGTATCTGTTCGACAAATTTGCCATCAATCAGGTTTTTGACTTTACCCCGTTGGAAGGGATTCTCTTTCCCAACGCTCAGGTTGCGGCGGCAGCTTTTGTCGGTTATAACACCTCCCCAAGCACAGACAAAATCCAACATATTACTTTTCGTAGAACCAGAGCGATAAAAGAAAAACTCCTCTTTGAGCTTGACCCCTACGAGTTCCATTGGATTCCTCGCAAGAACATTGCAACAAATCAATATGCTTGGAAAGCAAACTTGCTCGGCGGTGGACGCCTTCACCGTCTATTGGATCGGATTCTGAACGAGTTCAGTACACTCGGTGATTATCTAACACTGAAGAAAAACGCAGGTTGGCAGTTTGGTGAGGGTTATTGTGGGAGCAAACTGAACAATTTGTCCAATGTAAAAGACCTCATTCATTTAACGCCAGAGGAAATAGCATTACTAAAATATTCAAAAAAAACTCCAGAGCTAGCACCATGGATTACCGGAAAGTTAAAGGTTCCTTCGGAGTCTTTATCGCAAAAGGGTATTTGTTGGGACGATGTGCATAAATGTGAAGAATATTTTTATGACTGGCCTCGAAGAAAAACTCGCCAAATCTTTATTCCTCCCCATGTTCTAATCAGAGAGATAGTAGATGGGGTAGCTATCCCGGCAATATACATAGAAAAGGAGGAGCTAGTATTCACCAATCAAATAATTGGCATTCATGCTCCTGAGCACGAGAAAGAACATCTAGAAAAGATTGCAAATAATTTAAACGAATCAAAACTTTACGGGGTATTAGCCAGCATACTTAGCGGAAGAATACTTGTTAGTAAGCATAACTCTCTTTATGTTACAGATATAATGTCTCTTCCCTATCCTGATGATAGCCAAGAAATCAAACTTTGCGATTGGGAGCAAGCGCTTATTGATGATATCGGCAATTACCTTATCGACTTCAGACGCAAGGGTGAAAAAGCGAGTATCCTGCACAAAACAAATGCTTCGGATTTGCGCTGCTTCGGCGAAATGTACTGCAACATGCTTAATCCTGTGTACAAACAGTTCCGTCCCTTAGATCCAATTCCCATGAGTGCTTTCATTTGTTATCCATTTTGCTACGGGGAAACTCCTCGTATAGAATTGCCTAAGAAGGATACTGTTATCCCTTACCTTGATGAACTGCTACATCGCCAGCATGGTAGTCGTCTGTTTATAAACCGTATCCTCCGCATCTATGAACAAAATGTAGTCTTCATGATCAAACCGAATCAGAAACGCTACTGGCTCCGCTCCATCGCCTTACGCGATGCCGACGAGACCTTGGTTGATCTTTTGGGACAAGGATATTGAGCGACGTGAACGATTTCTCTGCTAATCGGATGCTTGGCGGCACCGGAACGTTGCTCGGCCCATCACCCTGTACCCAGTTCAATCTGGTTGTAGATCTCGTAAAGCAATCCCTTCCTCTGCTCGCAGTCTCTGCTATGAAAGACGGCATTTGCAACGAGGACGGCCTCAATTCTCTTCTTTCTCTGTTCATCTCAAAGGCAGCAAGGAAAGAAGATCTGCCATTCATTGTCCAACATCAGAGCATGGAAGATTTGACACGCGGCGGTAGTCCTGCACCGGACATTGGTATTCACCTCGATATAGTTGATGATGCCGATCCGTTTCCTAGGATTACTGTTTTTGAGGGGAAACGCTTGACTGCCAGTCTCGGCCTTCAACGTCGAAAAGAATATGTAATCGGGCATGAAGAAAAAGGAAAACATATTCCCTGCGGCGGTATTGAGCGCTTCAAGCTATCAATTCATGGTCGGGAACTTAATTCTGCGGGGATGATCGGCTATATCCAGGAGGAAACGCCGGAATACTGGCATGAACAGATTAATTCATGGATTTCCGAACTGAGCTTGCGGCAGGATACGCTCAAATGGTCGGCAGAAGAGCATCTTGCGCCGGCTACCACAAAAGGGCGAATCAGTGAATCTGCATCGATTGTCCATCGAAAAAATGACCAGCTCCATCTGGCGCACCTTTGGGTCAACCTTGACGCATCTAACAAACTCTTTTGAGTAAACTTCAGACAAAAAAGGGCGGCCTCATCGGCCGCCCTTTTTGTTTCACCCTACTTCAAATTCTTCTTTATCCTCTCCACCGCCTCAATCACATTCTCGCGATGTCCGAAGGCCGACAACCGGAAGTACCCTTCCCCGCTCGGACCGAAACCGGAACCCGGCGTGCCGACCACGTTGCATTCATTGATGGATATGTCGAAGAAAGAAAAGATCCCGTGAGCGCCCGCCGCAACAGTATTAACACACAGATAAAAAGTCAACCAACCATCACCCACAAGCCGCTTTACAAACGACCTTCAAATCGAAAAGCTTGTGTCACGCAACGACGCTACGACGCAACGAAAGGCTTTTAAGCGGATCTTAGGGTTTTACGTCGCGCCGTTGCGTCGTCGCGTGAGAAATAGTTTTCAGAAGTTTTTGTTCACGGAATTCACATTCAAGCAGCACTACACCAAGTCCGGCATTTGCTCCTTAAACCAAGCTTCCACATCTCGCAACAGATTCCTTGCTTCCAAAATACACTGATCCATTGATGTTTCGTCGATCCAGCCTCCGGAATAGTCCGTCAGGTTCCGTTTTCTCCGGAGCACGTCAAGTACGGCCATCCTTTCGGTCGGTAGTCCGATGGTCTGCGGCAGTGATTGAATTACGGTCATATGATGTCCCGGTTTACTTGTATCGGGTCTAAAACCGTTCGCCATCATTGCGGCTAGTGCAAGTTGCATGACTGCCTTGTAAGCACTGTCAAAGCGGGTCTCGCAGCTGATCACCTCTACACCTGCATCGGAAAGATTACGCCGGGCAGCGTCAAGCAGCCGTTGCACCTCTTCGCGGCTGGTCACGTGGCTTTTTAGCTGCCCGATTTTCTCCAGGTTACGCAGGTTTTCCAAGGTCATCTTCATCGCCTATAAGAAAGAGTTTCGGTTCGCTCATAATACGGGAAACAAAGTGTTCGCCAGCATTCAGTTTGGCAATGAATTGCTCGTGCGACATGACAACCGGATTGATTTCGCGGCCAAGCTGAACATTCATATCCGCCAGGGCCATAACTACCTCGGTAAAGGAGGACGACCCGACAACGCAGACGTCCACATCACTGGCTGCATGTTCTTCTCCCTTTGCCACGGAGCCGAAAACAAACGCGGCTTTCACGTTATTGGACAGCGGCATCAGAGCCATGCGGATAATATCTACCAAGCCGCTTGTTTTGCGGAAGATCCCGGCAAGTTCGTTGAAAATCGGGCAATCCCGGTTGGCCTGATAGCGAACCTGATTGCCAACTGAATGTCGAGCCAGGAGACCGGCATCAGCAAGAAGCTTGAGCTCCCGGTGCAGCGATCCTGCCGGGACGCCAGTCAAACGAGAGATTTCCCTGACATGATAATTCTCGTCGGGACGCAACAGCAAAAGCGCCAACACTCGTCGCCGATAGTCGCTGAAAAGGGTTTCTGCGAGCCCTGAAGGTTTCATTTTATCTTTTCCATCAACTGTTCTCATATTAGCTTCGTTTGTAACTTATTTGAGAACAGTTTTCAACTATTTTCAAAGCCCCCCTGAAGGGTCGCGTCTATGCGCCCTGCAGCCTCTCTTGCCGAATGCGCTTTTGCGGGTAATTCAGGGGAAACCTTACTTAATTCCGTTCACTATCCTCTGCACAGCCCCCGAGGAATTCCGGGAACAGCTTACTTAATTTCCTCCCACGGATTACAAACCCGCACCCCGCATCTCTCAATATCCTTAACATTCCGCGTAACCACAATCAAGCCATGCGCCACTGCGGTCGCCGCGATAAGCGAATCCATTACCGGCAGCTTGTCGCCAGCCTGTTCAGCCTCTCCCTGAAGCCTTCCCCAAGTGAGTGCAGTATCCAGATCAATTTCAAGAATCCTGCCGGTAAACCGTTCAACCAGATCAAGCGCAACCCACGCTTGCAGTTCGCTTTTTTTCGTGCCATCCGGGAGCTTGCTGATCCCCTTCTGCAATTCGCCCAGATTCAGGACACTCAGAAAAAGTTTCTGTTCATCCTGTTCGTCCAGCCAACTCACCACCGCCGGATTCGGTTCCTTTTTTACCAGCTCGGAAATAAGACAGGTGTCGAGCAGATACTTCACAGCTCCACCTCGCGGGAAAGATCGGCACTGCGGCTAAGGTCAAGTTCAACGTCACGCAGGGGAGATTGCTTGAAAAACTGCGACAAACCGGTGCGCGGCTGGGTCAGTCTCCGGTATTCATCGAAAGAAACGACCACCGCCGAAGGCTTGCCCCGCAGGGTTATGGTCTGTGGACCGTCATGCAGGGCCAGATCAACCACCCGGCTCAAACGGTTCTTGGCTTCCTGAAGCTGCCATTCCCGGTCATGTGATAAACGATCCGTTTTATTTACTTTCATACGCCCTCCTCAAGCTAGACAGTCTAGCTATCCGAGAATAGCACGGCACCGTCGTAAATCAAATATAAATTATGGCACCAAAACAAAGGGCGCCTCGCACCCTTTGCCGCTGATCATAATCCCTCGGCATTAGCCATGTCCCGCACCACGAACCTGCCGCAGAGGAAGCAGAGCAGACCGGCCAGCAGCATGGCGCCTGGGGTGATCAGGAGGGCACTGCGCAGGCCCCACTGATCGGACAGCCAGCCGAGGATCGAGGGAGAAACCGCGTCACCCAGGGCGTGGATAAAAAAGATATTGACCGCAAAGGCCATGGCCCGGACAGCCGGCTCCGTCACATTAACAATGACGGTATTGAGCGGGCCGGTGTTGAGGAAGAGAAAAAACTCGGCGATAAAAATTGCCGTCATGCAGCCGGTCAGACCGGGGGCGAGGAGAGCCCATGCGGCGAAGGGGGCGCCGATCAGGAACCCCCAGCCGGAGACCAGCAGATACCCCTTGCCGCTCTTTTTTTGCCAGCGGTCGCCGAGCCAGCCGCCGGCCAGGGTGCCAAGTATCCCAGCCAGCACCGTGGTCGCTCCGAACAGGGTGTTCCCGCGTGCCACATCAAGCGAATGGACGCGGTTCAGGAAAGAGGGGATCCATTGCGCGAGCCCCCCGATGGCGAAGGTCATCGCCGCCATCGCAAGGGTGTTGCAAACAAACGAGCGGTTTCTGAACAGTGCGGCGTATCCTGCGGCCGCCGTTCTCCCCTCTCCTCCAGCACCCTGATGGGCATAAAGGAGAGGGTTGGCCGGTTGCGGGGCGTCGCCGCCGCGGGGTGGAGTGCGCAAGAGTGCGACCGGAACAGCCAACAGCAGGCCCGGCACCCCGACCATCATAAAAGCGGCATGCCAGCCGTAATTCTGTCCCAGCAGACCGCCAAGGAGATAGCCGAGAGCACTGCCGACCGGAATGGCGACATAAAACCAGGCGAGGACCCGGCCGCGGCGCTCCTTCGGGAAGAAGTCGGCGACCAGTCCAGGCGACACCGTGCCGAAACTCGCCTCACCGACACCGACGGTGGCACGGGCGGCCAGCAGGGTCCTGTATCCGGGGGCAAAACCGGCCAGGACCGTGGCCAGACTCCAGAGGACGAGACCGCCGGCAGCAAGCCTGGTGCGACTCCAGACGTCGCCGAGCCAGCCGAAGAGCGGAGCGAAGAGGAGGTAGCTGAGCATGAAGGCGCTCCCGAGAAACCCCAGCGCCGTATCGGAAAGACGCAGATCGATCTTGATCAGCGGAAACACCGCGAACAACACCTGCCGGTCGATGTAGTTAAGCAGGTTCACCGCCAGCAGGAGACCCAGGGCGTAGCGGCGGTACGGTATCGGGATCGGCGCGGCATTCATAAGGTGTATCCTCAATGGCAGAGACGTAAGTTTTTTGTCTCCAACACCAACGGTAAGGGGAATATAAATTTTAAGGACTCTTCATACTCGCACGGCGCATGAAGAGTCCTTAGGTTTAAAGACAATATCCGGGGTTAATTATCGCGTCCCCGCCCCCGTTCCTCGTCTCTGTTCTGCCCCTGCCCGCGGCCCCGACCAGGTTCCTGCACCTCTCCCCTGCCATGCGGACTCTGTTCCTGGACTTGCGGCCGTGGCGCGTGCTGCTCACGCTGTACATCCCCCGGCTGCTGTCTGTGATCCTGGATTACCGGAGCGCGCTGCTGAGGGGAGGGTGATCCTTGAACATTTTCTCCACCCCGTTGCGGCGACTGCAATCTTGGGCCGGCCGGAGCTTCCTGCCTTCCCCGCTGAGCGGGTAGCGGCGCTTTTGGTCCACCCTGCTGCTGGAGGTGCTGGCGGACTACCGTGTCACGCGGCTGGTAACGGTAACTCTGGTTGCGCAGTGCATGCTGCTGCTCTATCCGTTGGGGATACCGGTCCCCTGTATACTGCCGCTGATAGGCAGGGCGCGGCGCACGCGCCGGAACTGAAGCGCGGTTCCACCTGTCCCACCCTCCTCGACGCCGCTCCCATTCACGGCCCCAATGCTGCCCCCAGCGGGGCGGCGCATTCGACTGCCAGCCGCGGAAATAGACCGGAGGCTGACGGTAGTAGCGTACGGGAATGCGCAGGATGAACAGCGGGACAGCATATGGTTCAACGAACCCCCAGGGACCGTTGTACCAGGAACTCGCATACCAGTTGTCATTCTGGTAGACCCAGTACAAGCCATCGTAAAAGAAATAATTGGCATCAAGCTGCGGGGCATAATAGACCGGATAACCAGGCACCGGAGTCAATTCCGGATACAACGGCAGGTTAATGCCGATGCTCAGGTTGGGGAGTCCGATACCGATGCTCACCTGCGCTCCGGCAAAAGTAGCCGAGCAGAACAGCATAGACAGCACCATCAATCCATAACGAATTTTCCTCATTTTGACCTCCTTCGGTTCAAGATTAACCACCCACGTCCCTAATGGCGCTCCTGTCGCAAGCCGCCTTCAGATTATATCGCATAAAGGCACCGTTGTTATTAATTATAATTCAGAGCGAGTTTCGGAGGAGACAACGACCTGATTACACTCCGGCATCCCCGGACTTCAGCGCCTGATTCAAGCGATATTTCTGCTCGATTTGCTCCCGAAATACCGTTGGCGCATTTCAGGAAATGCTGGTATATCTATCATCATGAAAAAACAAGCAAATCCGGCGAACAGCGGCAATGAAACTGCCCCGGCCTTCCCAGAAGAGACTCCCCAGTTACGGCACGGGCACCCTCCCTTTCCCATTGTCGGCATCGGTGCCTCCGCCGGCGGACTGGAGGCGCTGGAGCAGTTTCTGAGCCATGTGCCCGAAGCGAGCGGCCTGGCCTTTGTCATCGTCCAGCACCTGGACCCGACCCACAAGGGAATCATGCGCGAGCTGCTTCAGCGCATCACCCGCATGGAGGTGTTCCAGGTCGAAGACCGGATGCGGGTAAAGCCTGACTGTGTCTATGTGATCCCGCCGAACTGCGACATGTCCATTCTGCACGGGGTGCTGCACCTGTTCGAGCCGATAGCGCCCCGCGGCATGCGCCTCCCCATCGATTTTTTCCTCCGCTCGCTGGCCGAGGACCGGCAGGAGCGGAGCATCGGCGTGATCCTCTCCGGCATGGGCTCGGACGGCACGATGGGCCTGCGGGCAATCAAGGAAAAGGCCGGGTTGGCTCTGGCGCAGGAACCTTCCTCGACAAAGTTCGACAGCATGCCCAGAAGCGCCATTGATGCCGGGCTGGCCGACATGATAGCCCCGGCGGAGGAACTGCCCGGAAAGATCATCGGCTTTCTCCGGCACACCCTGAAAGCCGCAAAGAACGAGCCCCTGCTGGAAGAGAAAGACCAGAGCGCCCTGGAGAAAATTCTGATCCTTTTGCGCTCCAAAACCGGGCAGGACTTCTCCATGTACAAGAAAAGCACCGTCTACCGCCGCATCGAGCGGCGCATGGGGATACACCAGATAGACAAGATCGCTGTTTACGTGCGCTTTCTGATGGAGAATTCCCAGGAGCTGGAACTCCTCTTCAAGGAGCTTCTGATCGGGGTAACCAGCTTTTTCCGCGATCCCGCCTGCTGGGAACTGCTGCGGGAAGAGACTATCCCGGCGCTCCTCGTGTCCCGTCCGGCCGGCGGGTCGATTCGCGTCTGGTCGGCGGGCTGCTCGACCGGAGAAGAGGCCTATTCCCTTGCCATTGTCTTCAAGGAGGCGCTGGAGCTGATCAAGCCCAAGGCCGGCTTCACTTTGCAGATTTTCGCCACCGACCTGGACCCGGACGCCATCGACAAGGCGCGCCAGGGGGTCTATCCGGCCAACATTTGCGCGGACGTGTCTCCCGAACGCCTGCAAAGATTTTTCATCAAGGAAGAGTTCGGCTACCGGGTAGGCAAGGAGATCCGGGAATCGGTGACCTTCGCCACGCAGAACGTCATCATGGACCCCCCGTTTACCAGGCTGGACATCCTCATCTGCCGCAACCTGCTGATCTACCTGACACCGGAGCTGCAGAAAAAACTTCTGCCGCTCTTTCACTACAGCCTCAAGCCGGGCGGTGTCCTGTTCCTGGGCAGCGCGGAAACCATCAGCTCCTTCGGCGAGCTCTTCACGCCGCTGAATCCCAAAGCGCGACTCTACCGAAGCCGCGAACCGGTCCTGCCGGCCGAACCGGTGGAGTTTCCCGCTTCGTTCTCCCCCGCCCTGCCGGGAGTCTCCAAGGAGTTGCCCATGATAAAACCCGTCGCCAATCTCCAGCTGCTGGCCGACCAGCTGCTGCTGCAGAACTTTTCACCGCCTGCCGTGCTTACCAACGACAAGGGTGACATCATCTACATCAGCGGCAGTACCGGCAAATATCTGGAGCCCGCGGCCGGCAAGGCCAACTGGAATATCTTCGCCATGGCCCGTGAAGGGTTTCGCTATGAACTGGGCAGAGTTTTCAACAAGGCGCTGCTGCAAAAAGAGACCATCACCGTCAAGGGACTCAAGACCGGTGCTAAGTGCGGCACCCAGACCGTTGATATATCGGTCCAGGCGATCCAGGCACCGGAGGCGCTGCGGGGCATGGTGATGATCGTTTTTACCGACGTGGCGGAGCCCCCGAAGAGGAAAGCGCCCGGACGCAGCGGACCCGAACCGGCCGACAGCGCCATGGTTCAAGAGCTGCAGCAGGAAACCCAGCAGCTTCGCGAAGAACTTCAGACTACCCGTGAGGAGATGCAGTCCTCGCAGGAAGAGCTAAAGTCCACCAACGAGGAGCTGCAGTCCACCAACGAGGAGCTGCAGTCCACCAACGAGGAACTGACCACCTCTCGGGAGGAGATGCAGTCCCTGAACGAGGAGCTGCATACGGTGAACGCCGAGCAGCAGTCCAAAATCGAAGAACTTGCGCGCATGAACAACGACATGAAGAACCTGCTCAACAGCACGGAAATCATCACCATATTCCTGGATAACGCCCTTCATATCCGGCGGTTCACCAGCGGAGCGAACAAAATCTTCAAGCTGATACCGGGCGATGTGGGCCGGCCGCTTTCCGACATCGTCAGCGACCTGCTCTATCCCGGGATGACCGAACAGGCGGAGGAGGTGCTGAGAACCCTTGCCTATTCGGAAAAGCAGGTCTCCGCCTCCGATGGACGCTGGTTCTCCGTACGCATCATGCCCTACCGCACGCTGGAGGATGTCATCGACGGGGTGGTAATCACCTTTATGGATATCACCATTGCCAAACGGCTGGAGACGGAACTGCGTGAGGAGAACGCAAGGGTCAAGGGTCTGCTTGAAGGTGGACGTTCGTAGCAGGAACAGCTCCTTTTCTCAAATGATGCCGTTCGTTCCCGCGGCATCATTTGAGAACCTTCTCTTTTTCCTCATTACCACGTAAAACAGGACCAGCGCCACCAGAGCCACACTGCCGGCGGCGGCGAAGCCCATGGGATAGCCGATCCGTTTCAGAGCAACTCCCATAACGGTGGATCCGCACATCATCCCCAGATAAATGCAGCTGTTATACATCCCCATAGCCAGCCCCCGCTGCAGGGGCGGGACCAGTTCCGCAATCAGTGCACCGATAGCGGTGAAGGTCAGGGCCATACCCACCCCCATGACGACGGCGCAGACCACCAGTTGCGAAAGCTGCTCCGCCTGCCCCAGCGCTGCCAGCGCCACTGCCAGACAGAACAGTCCGGCAGTCACGAGCCGGCGCCGGTCGAAGCGGTCGGCAAGCTTTCCGATCGGTATCCTGCCGGCCACATTGGTTACAGCCTGGGCGGCAAACAGCAGACCGACCTGGCCCGGATCATACCCGTGCAGCGATGCGTACAGGGGGAGAAAGGTCAGGAACACGCCAAAGCCGATACAGCTGCCGGTCGTCGCCAGCAGGCAGGCAAGCAGACTGCGGTTTTGCAGCAGCTCCAGGCTGCCGGCCAGGGCGGTTTGCAGATCCGCCTTGTGGCGGGGAGGACTCCGGGGCAATGCCAGCATGGCCAGGAGTGCGACCGCCACCAGCAGGCTTCCGGATACGAGAAATACCTGGCGAAGCCCCAACGCCTTGGCCAGATAGCCGCCCGATGCAGGCCCCAGGGTCATGGCGGTATAGATGGCTGTGGTGTACCAGCCGTAAGCCTGACCGAGCAGATTGGACGGCATGACATCGGCAACCAGCGAAAGCATTCCGGGAGCGAAAGCCGCCAGGCCGGCGCCGAAGAGGATATAGGCCGCCGCTATCTGTCCCGGCTGGTGGCACAGGGTCACCAGAAGCGAAGAGGCGGCCGTGGCGATCAGACCGGCAACAATCGGCAGCTTGCGCCCGGTGCGGTCGGCCAGCAGACCGGCGGGAATGGAAAGCAGGCCGGCCGTCAGCATGAAGGCTCCATTAATAGCCCCGACCTGAGCCGGACCGGCCCCCAGCGTGACTGCAAACAGCGGCATGACCGGGATGCGCAGGTACGAGCTGAAAAATGCGGCGAAGCCGATCAGACAGAGCAGCAGAAAAGGGGTAAGTTCGCCTTTGCTGCTAGCGGTCATCCGCATGCCGGCGGGCATTATGTTCTGCCACGATTTTTTTGAATTTGACCTGTTGGGGGGGACGCAGCAGGCTGCTGATGCGCAGTTGGCTCTCACTCAGGAGGGCTTCTATCTGTGGTCGTGTTTTCTGGCGGATCTGGCGGATATCCTCATGGGTTTCGTGGATAATGGCCTTGACCTGCTCATGCTGCTGGTCATCAAGGTCAAGATCCTTTGTGAGCCGCTTTACCAGATGCTCTTCCCGTGCCTGGGGGCCACCCTTCATGAACGTCTCGATACGCGACTGCGATATCAGGAATGTCACAAGGGAGCCGGATGCGGCGCCGAGCATAAAAACCAGAATAATTCCCAACACGGGCTTAACAGGTTTCATTTCACTCTCCAGTCAGATAGTTACCGGCAAGAGTCATCTCCTGACCGCCGGTAATAGCTGCAAACACATCGCTTTTGCGTGACGGGTTGAACGCCACTGCCGAGATGGCCACGACCGCAGCAAGAACGGCAAACATCGGAACCATTTTCCATACCAGAGCGTACCAGGAGGGCGTCTCGCGAAGCTCCCCGATCCGAGCCAGCAGGCGGGTCTCAAAGAATTCTTCCGCACTTCCCGTGTCAATGCGCTCTTCCCGTGCGGCAGCCAGCAGTTGCTCCAGCCGCATGTCGGCATTATTTTTCATCCTGTTCCTCCACTACTCTCTTCAGCGCCTGCCGCGCCCTGTGTGCACGCACCTTCACGTTCGCCTCACTCCATCCGGTTGCCGCAGACGCTTCCCGCACACTGAATTCTTCCAGCTCCAGCAACGTAATGATCAGCTGTTCGTCAGGCGAAAGTCTGGACATGGCATATTTGAGAAACTGTCGCGCCTGTCGCACTTCGCTTTGGGAATCAACGGCACAATCAGGGAGTTCCACCGCCATGCCGTCCAGTGACGTATGATGTTTTTCATGGCGCCTGCTGCGCAGGGCATCATGGCAGACCCGGACGGCAATCTTTGTCAGCCAGTGTTCAAAAGGGGCCTCACGGCGAAACGCCGACAGATGATCGTACACCTTGATAAATACGTCCTGGCAGATGTCATCCAGTTCATCGGCGTCACGGGCAAAACGAGCGGCGAGGGTGAACACTCGCCGCTTGTGCCTGCCTACCAGTCGCGCAAAGGCCCCGTCATCGCCCCCACGCGCAGCCTTCACCAGGCATTCATCGGTCGGTTCCTGCTCGCTGAAATCCATGAGTACCGTTAGTTACCCTGTTCAAGGTGTTTTCTGCCGCCCTGCTTCCGGTCCATATCCTTGCGGCTTTCACGCGCGGCTTGAATTTCCTTGAACTTCTGAATCTGTTCCGGTGACAGGATGGTGCGGATCTCCTGGGCAAGTTTTGCGTGCTGCACCGCCATATCCGCCTGCAATGTCCCCATTTTTGCAACCTGGGCGCGAATGGCTGCCTCATCAATCGTATCCGCCTGGACAAGATTTCTCAAAACATGCCGTTCGCTCTTCAGCTGTTTCATCAGCGGTTCCGTCGCGGGGCGGTTTTTGGCGAATATCCCTTTGACCCCCTCCTGCTGCTGGGCGGTGAGGCCAAGCTCGGCGGCCATTTTTTTGAATTGCCGGCCGGCCGGCGGCATCCCCTCATCACCCATGAATGCCAACGCCTGAAGAGATGAAAAACCGATGACTGCAACTACGACTGCTGCTGATGCAAAAAGCTTCACTGACGTTCTCATGTTCTTTTCCTCCATTTGTGGTGTGACTTCTAACAGATAAGACGGCGGCCGGTCCGAAAAGGTTACACTTATTTTTCCGCTGAACCGCAACACTCACCGGAAGCGTTCAGGCGAAGCCGCGGTACCGACGAGAACCTGTCTAAAACAGCGATAATCTGGTAAAATGAATTGTGTCGAGGGGAACATTCTATCATGACATGGAAGTCCCCGGTACTGCTAATCAGCAGAGGAGATGAATCATGAAACCATCAGATAGGCGGGCAAAGGCATGTCACTCCTGAACGGCATGTAGTGACGGACGCGATTACAATTCCAGAAGGAGGACGCCATGAAGAGGGCGCTTTTAGGAATAATGGCCATAATGATGCTGGCGGTGGCCGGTTGTGGAGATACTACTGTTGCAGTGGTTGTCCCGGTGATAAGCCCGCCATCGATCACGTCACACGTGTTCACCCAGGACCGGGTAGCGGAGCTTATCAGCGGGAGCGTCGCCTTTCAAGCTCCCGATTCCGATATCGACACGATGACGGTCGTTGCCCTTGATCCAAGAGGACTCGAAATATCCAGATCGGTAGTTTTAATCAACCTCCCGGGGGTAATACAGGGCACCATTCCCTTCCGTATCGATTACAGAAACTTCCCGACTGAAACATTCGCATACACCTTCATCATCTACCTGACCGATTTCAACGGGAACAGATCCAATCAGGCGGTGGATACGTTCTTTGTCCCGTGAGCAATCACCCTGACGGCACTCCCGCCGCAACCTGCTCCTGCGCATAGCGCCGCACGCCCGGAAGGAAGCCGCGGAAATCGGCACGCAAGCCGTCGTAGTTCAGCTCCAGCTGGCTCTCCGCACCCGCCAGCGGATTTTCCCTGACGACTCTCTTGGACATGCGCTGAAAGGCGCGTGCGATACCGGCCACCGTTCCGTAGGAGGGGAGCAGTTCCTCGAAGATGGTCGGCACAAGACCTTGCAGCCTTTCGGGCAGATAGCCCCGCTGACCTTCGATGATTGACCTGCTCCTGGCCAGATACTCGTCGAACGGCTCATCCGACCAATTGCTCCACTCCACTACCAGGAAATGATCATAGAACAGATCGACCAACACCCCGCGGTACAGACCGAAGTCCGGGTGTAGTCGCCGCCTGCTCCGCTGGAACAGCTCGTCCCGGCTGGCGAAGGAGTCTATCCGGCGGTGCAGGGTGACCCCCTGCCTGATCCGCTCGGGAAAGCGGCCCGCCAGCGGGCCTTTGACAAAATCTCCCATAAAGTTGCCGGCCAGGATCTGGTCGTCATCGCCGGAGAGCAGCATGTGGAAGAGGAAGTTCATGGGTCAGTTCCGGATCAGGAAGCTGTAGCTCGCCGTTGCCGGAGAACCGGCAGAGCGGTCAAAGGTCCGCTCAATGAACGTCAGACGGTCACTCCGGTCGATCAGCAGCACTGTTGTTGAACGGGTACCGTAGAGTTCGCCATCGATGAAGATCGGTGAGAGGATGCGCTCCCGGTCCGGGCCGACTCCGGTGTCGGGAAGCAGGCCGGCGGCAAAAGGGACGGGATCGGACAGCAATGCAAATATCTGCTCAGGATCTACTTTCGTCTGCCGCACGACGGCTGCGAGTCGGGATGCGGCGGCTGTTGCCTTGGGCCAGCGGGTGTCGAGAAGATGATTGGAAAGGACGTGGATGCCGGGCGTGACCGGGCCGGAAGAGCCGCCCCGGTTGGTGAAGTAGTGCAACTCATTGCTTGAGCCGTACAGCAGGTTGAAACCGTCGTACATCTCTCCATCGCGGTTGAGGGTCCCAAGAAATTCTTCGGGTGTTTCCTGCCGATTCCTCAAAAAACCGGCGACCAGCCCGCCGCGCGAAGGGGGATTATCAATCTGTCGGCGCGGGTCGCGATAATTGGTGACCGCCGCCAGCTTGCCGCCGCGCGTCACACCCAGCCAGGTACCCCCGGCCAACCTGTCGCGGCCGGCCAGAACCTGTGGGGCATCACTCCAGAACGCAGCCGGATCGGTAGCTCGATCGCGAAACTCATCACGGTTTGCGCCCAGGATCAGGCGATAGACCGGATGACAGTCATATGCAAATACGATCAGGCACACGGCATTACAGTCATCCGCTTGCTCCTTTCCCTGAATATCTGCCGGATGGCATCAGATTCTGCGCGACTCATTTCACCTGATAAAAGTGAAGTCCGGACAGCCCCTGTTCACTAATCGAGCATACCTGTTTTCGCTTACCTGTCAAATATTTTGCATGTCAAACGTTTTGCAGCTTGGTTTCTTAAATCGTTGGAAAACTTGCGTTCAGCCATCAAGGCGTCCTGCTCAAAACTGCAGGCTGAACTTGAGGCTGATGCCGCTCAGGGAGGGGCCGTCAATCCGCTGTGCGATTCTGAGCCGCTCCTTGGGGTCTATTATCTCATTGGGCGGGCTATAGGCCATGGTCAGTGATACCTCGCTGCGCCGTATCACCAGGTCACCGTTCTCGTTGAGGCCGATATCCGCCTCCCTCTTGACTGTCTGCCGTGAAGCTTCCGGAACAGGAGGGGTAGCCCATGCATCATGCAGTTGTAGGAGCAGTTCGGCATTTACCGGTGAGGGCGCCATGAAGATGACCAGAATGACGGCGGGAATCATGGGGAATGAACAGATTATTCTTCTTGCGAAATCTGACATTGCGGTCTCCTTCTGCCGGGCTCTGCGCCCGGTGCCGCATTTTTCCGGCAAAAAAAGCCGGCGCGCCGATACCCTTAAGATATTTCGGCGACCCGGCTGTCTCAGAGAGACCCAATAGGCTTTCCGTCCCACCCTTGCGGATGGTTTAGTATTTTCGTGTATCCGGTTATTTAATCTGATGAATTGTCCTGCACAATACGTGCCTCATAGTGTAATTTTCTATAATACCGTGCTGGACGCTGATTTGCCGAAAAAACGGCATGATCAAGCAAAGACGATTAAAAGCTAAATGACGATAATAACGATCTGGAATAACATCTTGCCGTGAGGTCCGGAACGTCAGCTGTAGAGATAGGCGCTCATGACGGCCCACCCCAGTGCCACCAGCGTAACCACGCCGCAGAGCATTGCCAAAACATGATCGAGGTTGTTTTCCCGCCGTCGTTCGCTGTATCCCAGGAGCGCAGCGACACCCACCCCGCCGAGGATACCGCCGGCGTGCCCCCAGTTATTGATCCCCGGAAAGATCAGGCCGAACATGAAAAGACTGATTACCCAGCCGCTCACCTCGCGGTAAACCGAGCTTCCATAGGCTCCTCCCCTGCTTTTTCCATAATAAAGCAGGGCTCCGATCAGGCCGCAGACGGCAGCTGAAGCGCCGATGGTGAACGGTACTCCCGCCAGGTAGGAAACAACGTACCCGATGACGCCGCCCAACGTGTAGATGGTGAACATGCGGCTGGCGCCGTACTCGCCGGTGACGGTGGGCGCGATCTGTTTCACGGCCATCAGGTTGAAAACCAGATGGAGAATGCCGCCGTGCAGGTAATTGGCGCTGATCAACGTCCAATAGCGACCGAAATGATCCATCGGATAGGTTCCGGTCGCCCCCAGCAATAAGAGGCTGGTCTGCCCGGGGGTGAGAAAACCGCCGCCACCTTTGCCGGCGCTCAGCACGAGCGAAAGGGCGAAATAGAGTACGTTGGCGGTGATCAGCGCTTTTACCGGCCAATCTCCATCCATGGTTCCCCGCGACCAGTTCAGAAACTGCCACCATGAGGCGGAACGTGATGTACCGCACCACGAACAGATTGTCTCTTCGCTCCCTATCAAACGTCTGCAACGCGGACAGAGAATCGCCCGTTGAGTCATCAAATACCTCGCTACTTCATGTTTTATGCGATTGAAGTGTCTTGTACCGCAAACCTCGGTGAATTCCCTGTCCGGGAGCCCGCCGGGGTGATCCAATATTTCGCACGCATGGACATTTCAGTCAGAATATGCAGAGTAACACAGAGGAGAATCAAAACAAAGGAAAGGGATAAATCTGGAAGCGGCACGCAATTTGTTTATACAACCATCATTAAAATCAAGCTCATAACCGAAATCTCACACATGATGTCAGTGAATTCCGCACTTTGAGGAAAGTTCCTTTCCAGCCCACATGATTAAAGGCACTAACTCGTTTTTAAGACGTTCACGAGACAAACGATAAACTGGTGCAGAAATACCGATTGCACCTATAATTTTGTTATCTCTATTTATAACCGGGGCAGCTATCCCCCCAACATCAGCTTCAAACTCTTGATCTTCAGTAGCATAGCCTTGCGATAATATCTTTTCAAGCTCATCCTTCAACTCGACTGGATTAATTATTGTGTTTGAGGAAAATTTTCTCAGTTTGTTTGTATTGAACCATAGCTGTAGTTCCATCTCATCAAGATGCGCAATCTGTGCTTTTCCAGCGGCGGTACAGTGCAGAGGATATCTGCTGCCCACCATATTTGTAACTCTCACGGTTAAATCTGATTCGACACCATCTACAAAATAAGTGAAATCACTCTTAAATATGGAATAGCCACTGGTCTCATGACATTCGTTTTTTAAATGTTCAAGCACAGGTCTTGCATGATTAATTAACTCTTGCTGTTTTAAAGCTGTCTGACCTAACTCGAATGTTTTTAAACCGAGCTTATACTTGCCGTTAGCTGGATTTACATCCACAAATTGTCTAGATTGCAACGTCAGCAACAATCTAAATATATAGTTTTTATTCGAACCCGTGTTCTCAACTAATTCAGACACTGAAAACTCTTTATCAATGACATTAAATTGTTCAAGAACATCAATGGCTCGTACGACAGACTGGATTGCGTATTTATCTTTCATAATAGTCCCAAACTTAGCAGCATTATTTTGCTCTGACATAACTAATCGGGAAGATTGCTACCCCCGGCTATGAAAGGAGCACATATGGCAGTATGTGTTCGTTACATAAACAGCTCTATTAGTCATGGCTTATAAACCTTCATCAGTGCCAGAGCCATCTCGGCCGGGCTGGCGGCGACGCTGATGCCGCACTCTTCCAGAATCGCCACCTTTTCGGCCGCCGTGCCCTTGCCGCCGGAGATGATCGCGCCGGCATGACCCATGCGCTTGCCGGGAGGGGCGGTGACACCGGCGATGTAGGCCGCCACCGGTTTGGTCATATGCTCCCTTACGAAGTACGCCGCTTCTTCCTCGGAGCTGCCGCCGATTTCGCCGATCATGATGACCGCGTCGGTGTCCGGGTCCTCCTCGAACATCCGGAGGACATCCAGATGGTTGGTGCCGTTGACCAGGTCGCCGCCGATGCCGACGCAGGTTGACTGGCCGAGACCGAGACAGGTCAGCTGCCAGACCGCCTCGTAGGTCAGCGTGCCGGAGCGGGAGACGACGCCGACCCGCCCCGGTTTGTGGATGTAGCCGGGCATGATGCCGATCTTGCATTCGCCGGGGGTAATCACGCCGGGGCAGTTCGGCCCGACCAGACGGGTATTCTTGCCGATCATGAAATGTTTGACCTTGACCATGTCGAGGACCGGAATTCCTTCGGTGATGCAGCAGACCAGTTCGATCCCGGCGTCAACGGCCTCCATGATCGAGTCGGCGGCGAAGGGAGGCGGGACGTAGATGACGGAGGCGGTGGCGCCGGTCTTTTCAACGGCTTCCTTGACGGTATCGAATACGGGGAAACCGTCTATCGTTGTCCCACCTTTGCCGGGGGTTACGCCGCCGACCATCAGGGTGCCGTACTCGCGGGCTCCTTGCGCATGGAAGAGGCCGGTGGCGCCGGTGATCCCCTGAGTGATGACCTTGGTATTTTTATCGATCAGAATACTCATTAGTTGGCTCCTTTCACGGCCTGGACAATTTTTTG
>WNGL01000910.1_pt1 | contig 40374 bp, 40 predicted proteins | sample 5400591 | NCBI WGS metagenome assembly WNGL01 (sample SAMN13153377, study PRJNA577476) | soil metagenome | isolation source: 80 cm soil or saprolite under Garry oak tree replicate 1 | place: USA:California | collected 2016-06-15
CGACTACGACTATTACGACGAGGAGGATGAAGACGACGAGGAGGACTACGACGACGGCGTCTCCCGGGGCCGGGGCGGCGACCACGATGACTACCAGCTCAACGAGCTGATCGACGACGAGATCACCCTCGGCTGGTGGACCAGCCCCGACGGCACGGGCGGCGAGCCGATATCGCTGCACGTCCCCGACTCCGAGGTGTGTGCCACCACCCCGAGCGCGGACCTGGTGCCCTATCAGTCCGAATACGAGGGCTACATGGGCAACTACGGCAACACGCTGGACCGGTGGTACCGCCGGGCCGCGGTCGTGGTGTGGCCGCTGGACCGGGCGTTCGCGGCGCGCGCTGAAGCCGGGTCGCAGTGGGCGCTGTCGGAACTGCGCACCCGCATCGAGGCCGGAGACCTGGAAGGGGCACGTGCTGGCGCGGAGTCGCTCGCGCCGTTCTGGAAAAAGATCGGATCGCAGGCCGGACTGCTGGGCACGGCGCTGCATGTGGCGGCGGGCTTGGGGGCGGCCGGGACGGCGGCGATGCTGCTGGAGCCGTTCAGGGTGGAGACGGTCGCGCCGGAGCACGCGGGTGGGCTGGCGGCGGCCGGACAGTATGGCGAGGAGTGGACGCGCGGGGTCATCGCCGGGTGGTTCGGGCCGGGGCACTACCTTGAGGCGGACCGATACGAATGGGTGGAGAGGCTGCCGGGGCTGTGCACGGCGCTGCGTGCCGCCGGGGGTCCGGAGGTGGCACGGCTGCTGGCCGCCGGCGCCTGGGGCTGGATGGGCGACCAGCTGCGGCTCTGGACCACCACCGCGCGGACCGAGATCCGGCAGCCGCGACTGGAGATGCTGAGTTCGCCGCTGGTGCGGCTGCTGGAGGCAGCCGAGCACGAGCTGCGGGACGAGATAGTGGCGGCGCTGGGCGGGTACAGGGACAACGTGCTGGGGTGCCTGATGCCGGCGCTGCGTTCGGCGGCTGCGCTGCCGGCGGACGCGCGGCGGGCGGCGGGGCTCGATGTGGTCGCGCGGGACTGCGGGCAGCGGCTCGGCGCGGTGATCGCCCGGCCGCTGCGTGACGAAGACGACTGGTCGATCGAATGGACCGGGTGCGGGTGCGGCCTGTGTGGCACGCTGGGGACGTTCCTCGGTTCCCGGTCACAGCAGATCTTCGAGTGGCCACTGGCGACGGACGGACGGCGGCACGTCCACACCCAAATCGACTCGGCTGCGCTGCCGGTGCGGCACCAGACCCGGCGGCAGGGGCGGCCCTACATGCTCGTGCTGACAAAGACCGACGAGCTGTTCACCCGCGAGAAGGACGCGCGGCACAAGGCCGTGACCGACCTGGCGTGGCTGGCGTCGGCGTGGGGTGACGGTCCGCCGGGAACGTTTTGACTTCCCTGGCTATACCCAATTTCTCACTGCACTTCATAGACAGGCTCTGAGCTGCGGTGATCCTCGCTCAGCAGGATGACGAGTGTTCTGTCCTGCTGGCCGAGCTGCTCCTTCGGCACCCTGAGCTGGCCGCCGAGGCAGAGGAGATCACGTCCACGCTGCTGGTCGTGGAAAACGATCAGGAACTCGGCGACGAGATCACGGCCAAACTAAGGGCGCTACGTGCCAACGGGCCGGTGTCCGTCGATGCGGGACGGGGACGGGTCGTGGATGTGCTTCAGCCGTACATCGATGACCTCACCCGGCGGAAGGAACGCGGCGCCCGGCGTGCGGCCGCCGGTATCGCGATCGATGTGCTGTCTGGGTTGTACGGATGTCGCGAGGACACCGAGGACACCGAGGAGGACATGCTGCTTGTCCGGATGGGCCTGCCCGGCGCGGCAGATGACCTGGCACGCATGGTGTACAAGAAGGTGAAGCCGCTGCAACTCTCGTTGCCGTCGCTGGCGGACGAGTGCCCCGAGTGGGAATGGTACGAGGAGAGCTGAAACCCGTATCGCGGTCGGGTGGGCGGGGTCATTGCTGTGGCGAGCCTTGCTCGCCGAACTCGGAAACGAGCGCGGCCCGCCGTTCCTTGAGGGCGGCGAGCTGAGCAGACAGCTGTTTCAGCTCGCGGTTGATCCGCGCCAGCTCGGTCCGCGCCTGCTGTTGCCGCAGGTAGCGCTCGCCATGCAGGGTCCTGGCGAGATCCTCGACCTCGCGGCGGAGCAGCCGCAGCCACGGGTTCCCGTGCATCGCGGCGGGCCGGTACTGCAGCTTGCCCACGTCGATCGCCGCGAAGATCTCATCTTGCGTCAGGCCGTACTCCTGGCGAGCCGTCTTGTCGCTCAGCGTCGCGCCCTTGCGTCCCCATTCTCGATCGTGGAGGTCCATGACCCGCCATTATCTACCGGCGGACGAGTTCGCTAAGGCGGGCGCCGATCACGGAGATGCCGGGACGGGACTCGCGCTCGTAGCACCGGGGCTTTCGCCGGCGCATCAGGGCCTCGCCGTGCTCGGCCCAGGTGAAGTTCGGCTTGCGCAGGACCTTCCGGAACACCGCATCGACCGTATGCCGGTGGTGTCGGCGTCCGCGGACCCGGTCAGCATCGCTGCAGCCACGGAGCGCGCCAGCGGCCCGCACCCCAAGAACGCTGTCAACACCGGCCACATGATCAGCCTGCGAAATCCGCTATCTTGTTACTATGTTACTATGGTAACAAGCCAGCGGGTGCAGACCGGCCTTCGCATCGAGCGCAACACGCTGAAGGTCCTCAAGGGCCTGGCCGAATACCTCGACCTGTCCCTGGGGGATCTTGTCGAGGGCATCGTGTTGCACGCCTTCGAAGGCAAAGCGCCATTCGGGCCGCCCACCCTTGCCAAGATCGAGCAGCTCAAGGCGGTCTACGGCCTGACCCTGACCGCCGCCGACGCGCACAAGTTGGAGGAGCGACAGTGACCAGCACGCAGCGGCGGCTCACCGGCCGCATCCAGGTCGGCCTCCCGCCTGGCGAAGCGTTCCGCCTGTTCACCCCGCGCGGTGAGCAGGACTGGGCGAACGGATGGCACCCCCGCTTCCCCGTCCCGGCTCCGGACGACACCGAGCCAGGCACCGTCTTCGAAACCAACGCACATGGCGAGGACACCGTCTGGCTCGTGCTGGACCGGCAACCAGGCAAGCGCATCTCGTATGCCCGCGTGACCCCCGGCAGTCAGGCTGGCACCGTGACCATCACGATCAACGGCTCCGGCCGCCACAGCGAGGTAGAGGTCACCTACCAGCTGACCGCGCTCACCGCCACCGCCGGGCACAAGCTTCGTGAATTCGCCGACGGTTACCGCGCCTACCTCCAGTCCTGGCAGGACGCCATCACCGCCTGGCTACACCAGCGCCTGCCCCCAACCACCACGGCAACTGACAGCCATCCCGCGTCCCCGCTTATCTGCGAGGAACCCACAGCGGGTCCGCGGCAACGAGTTGCTGGGAAGAGCGCATGACGAGCCGCATTGAGCCGTTTGACCAGTACCAAATAGTTGGATACCGCAGGTAGTTTTCCAGGAGAATCGCGCTGCCGGTGCGGTTCACTGCCAAAGCCGGCGGGAGCACGCCGCTCGTCTGGGTACGGCTGAGCTGGAACAGTCGGGTGGCCCGCCCTTCGTGCCACCGGATGGCCCACTCCGCGAAGCTAGCGCCTGCCGGGTCTTCCCGCCATTTGAGGAAGGTCAGCCTCCCGCCGGCATCGAAGACGGGATCCAGGCAGCCTAGGTAATCCCCAGCGCACGGCGGCATGGCCGGCGCCGTCGCCACGTTTGCCGCATGCCAGGCATTAATGACCGCCAGGCCATTGATGACCGGGGTGGGCGCCATCGCCACGGCTAGGTGCACATCGTCGGGTGCCCAGCTGAGCTGGGCGGTGAAGGTCGGCTGCATGGACAACGCCGTGTTGTGGGTCAGGAAGATCCGGCGCTTTTCCCCGGACTGGCGGTTGACGACGACCAGCCGCAGGGTGCGGCCACAGTGCTTGGCCGATATGTATGCGTACATGCCACGGTCGGGGCTGAACGCGAGGCTGGTCGTGTTGATGCCCGCCCGCTGCCGCCCGCCGCTCACGCCAACCGCCCACAAGACCGGTTCGGAGAACCCATTGCCACGGCAGTAGGCGTGCGCGTGCGCTGCCTGGGTGTAGTAAAGAACCCACCGGCCATTGGGGTCAACGGCGACCGGCACCGGGCCCAGCCTGCTGCGGACCAGCCACCGCAACAGGTGCCCGCAGGCGCCGAAAACACAGCCAATCCGGGACTTGAAGCCGGGCCTCCACCGGTAACGGACGCGACGAAAACTTGCTGATCCACCGCGCCCCCCGTGGCTGAGACCGTGTGCGCCGCCGGCGCTGGCGCGACAGCGGCAGAATCTCGCCAGCTCAAAGCGCTATCCGCCGTCCGGGCCGGCCTTGTTCCAGCGGGCAGCGATATCGCCTGGGTATGGGCCACGCCACCGGCCACCGCCCCGCTCAGCGTGGCAATCGCGGACACGATGAGCAGTCCCTTGTAGCGCGACAGCTTGGTACCCCTACCATTACCGGCGATTACTCCGCCCTTCACACCCACTGCACTCAGCGCCTTTCCCCGCGCTCGAGAACGCCAATCCAGCACCGTTCTCACACCACATAACGAGTCCCGACCCTACTGACGCGCCCAGGTTGCACAGGGTTGCGCGGATCCGGAGCCTCATTGCAGCCGGAGGATGGTTTCCTCGGCCGCGGTTCGCGCGGGGCGAACGAGTGCCCGGTTCCGATGATCTTAGAGCCTGCCTTCTGGGGGACTCTCAGCGAGGCAATGTTGTCGCTGGCTGCCCGGGCGTGCAGCGGCCGGACGGGTATAAGCCTGAGCAGTAGCTCAAGGAGCCTGGCTCGCGATTCCCCATCCCAGGCGGGCCGGCCGATCAAGTAGGTGACCTACGGCGCTTCTGGGGAACAGGGCAGCGCCCGTGGCCAGGAAGCACCCACCCGTCCCGTTCAGGTGCGCGCCTGGGAACCTGGCATTTGGGCCTTCGACTATCGGGCCGCGTGTTGCGATAGCGTGCCGGGGATGGCGAGGGTGCGATTCGGGGTCGTGAGTGAGTCGGTCCGGGAAGGCCGGGCATGGCTCGATTTCGCGCGGCAGGTCGAGGACGGCGGGGTCGACGTGCTGCTTCTGAGGGACCATTTCTCGGCGGGCGCGTTCGGGCGGCAGCTGGCGCCGTTCAGCGGCTTGGCCGCTGCGGCCGCGGTGACGACCGGGCTGCGGCTGGGCACCATAGTGCTGTCGAACGACTTCCGGCATCCGGCTATCGTGGCGCACGAGGCGGCGAGCCTGCACCTTGTGTCTGGCGGGCGGTTCGAGCTTGGCATCGGGGCCGGCTGGTACCAGCCCGAATATGACGCGGCGGGGATCGCTTTCGGTGCGGCGAGTCAGCGGATCGCGCGACTGGACGAATCGCTGAGCATCATCAAAGGACTGCTGGCCGGAACACCGGTTCACCATACGAGCGATTCCTACAGAATCGACGGGCTGGATCTGGACGTCCTTCCCGCGCCGCGGCCGGATCCGCCCCGGCTGCTGGTGGGCGCGGGCGGGCCGCGCATGCTGCGACTCGCCGCCGGGCACGCGGACATCGTCGGCGTGCTGCCGGCCCCGATCCGGGACTCGACGGACAGCGACGATCCCCGCGACCGGCTGCCCCCGGCGTTCGACGCGAAGATCGGCGTGATTCGCCAGACGGCCGGGGACCGGTTCGGGAATCTTGAGATCAACGCGTTTGGCACGTTCATCATCACCGGCAAGCGCCGTGCCGAGACGGAGGACCTGATCGTGCGGCGCGGCTGGACCGGGATCGGCGTCGAGGCGGTATGGCAGATGCCGACGATCTTCATCGGCAGCCTGAACCAGATCCGTTCCGATCTCCAGGCCCGGCGCGAGCGATTCGGCTTGTCATACCTCGTTGTCGGCGAGAACGATCTGCCGGCACTGGCTGAGATCATCAGCGGTCTGTAAGGGCACCCCGGGACCTGGGACGCCGCGTCGGCCTGAATCGCCGTCGCGGGCGCGCTGCCAGGTCCAGCCGACGCGGGGGTGCTGGGCTCCATGTTCTGCGCGAGGTTTCGGCGGCTGGGCGGTGAGAGATGCTGCAGTGCATGAAGTTCATGCTGTTGATGTACGCCAACCCGGTTGAAACGAGGAACATGTCGGCTTCGAACCGACAGATCGTCGCCGAGAAGCACAAGGTGCTGGTCGCCCAGCTCACCGATTCTGGAGAGCTGATCGATGGGGCAGGGCTGGACTACCCCTGGGAAACCATCACGTTGCGGTGGTGTGACGGTGATCCCGCCGGGACGATCGGACCGTTCGTCGAGGCCGGCGAGCAGTTGACCGCGTATTACCTCGTCGAGTGTGCAGACCTTAGCCGGGCACGCGAGATCGCTGGCCAGCTGCTGGACTTCCACGTCACCGCTGTCGAGGTACGCCGGATCCACACCTAGTCCGCCCGGGCCGGGACCGGCGCTGCCGGGTTGCCCGATTGGAGCCCCGGAGCCGCGGGCAGAGCACTCGCGCCGGCGACCGACTGAATCGCCCCTCCCCGGCCGGAGCGTGCTGCGGGCTGGCGTCGCATACTCTTCCGTCCACCCTGTGCGCGGACCACCACCGGGTCCGCTCGGCGCTTGTGCGGCTCGCCGCGCAGGGTCCGCTAGAAGTGCACGACCCGCCATGCGCGGCCGCCATTGTCGGTGCGGTAGAGGTGCTCGCGTGAGTAGTGGGCTGGGCCGACCACAAACCCGGTATCGGTGTTCACGAAGCGCAGGTCGGCCCAGCCGCAGAACGATCCGCCGTCGCGCAGAACCGTGTGCCAGTGGCGGCCGCCGTCGAGGGTTCCAACGAGGGTGTCGAAGATTCCTTCGGTGGTGAGGAAGGCGTGCCCTGAGCCGTTGTCGGCGAGCAAGTCGGGCATGTTGTGCCTGGTGGGGTCGGACAGGCGGACCCAGGACAGCCCGGCGTCACTGGTGCCATACAGGTGGTGCTGGGTGTTTTGCTCTTGGGAGGATTGCTCGTTGTTGAAGCAGTCGAGCAGCCAGGCACCCGGGTGGCCAAGGGCAATGCTGCCGACTGCCGCGCCGCCGCCTTCTGGGGGCTTGCACGGCACGTGCCGCGCCTGCCAGTCCGTTCCACCATCGCTGCTGACCCACAGCTGACCGACCTGGCCGGGGATAACCGCGGGACCGGTGAAGCCCGATCGCAGCAGCACGAGGGTGCTGCCTTCGACATATAGCTGAGTCCCGTGCCCCGAGCTGGCCGACGGGGAGGCGCCGGGCGGCAGCGGCAGCCGGATCCAGTGGCTGGCGCCGATGGCCGTGCGCCACAGGCCCGCCGAGCCGCCGTGCCGCGTCAGCGCGTAGACGTAGCCAGTGCCGACGCTGAGTGCCTGGACCGGCGGCAGCGGCTGGCGGGTCCAGGACCGCCCAACATCGTGGGTGGCCAGCAGCCCGGGGCCGTAGAGGAAGCCATTGGCGTCGCCGGCGAAGGCAATATCCGTCACCGCGTCCGCCGAGCTGCGGTAGTAACCCAGCGGCCCAGGCGGCGCCGGAAGCACCGACCAGTGAACACCGCCGTCCCCCGTCACCAGCACCTCGGCGCAGTCGGAGCAGCCGCTGCGCCCCAGCACCCACCCTCGGGTCGGCGACACAAAGCTCACCGCCGCCGGCTCGAACCCGGCTGCCTTGCGCGTGCCGGGCGCTCGTGACGCGGAGGTTACCGTCGCCTGCGAAGGCGAAGGCGTTGCCGGGGACCGCGAAGCTCCCGTGCGGGCGGACTGGCCGCAACCAGCGAGCAAGCCCGTGGCAAGCAATGCCGCAGAGCCAATTGCGAGCACGGTCAGCGACCGTCTGACGGTTTGCGGGTGTGCGCCCTTTCGGCCGCTACCCGCTGCTGCGGCATGCCCTGACCCCTTAACCACGGGGGTGGCGAGACGGCCAATCAGAACTGCTGTCCGGCAGGCTCTCATCCGCATGAACTCGTAGACGCCATCGCAGCCCGTCGCGTTGCGAGTGTCGGCTGCCCCGTGTCCCCTCTCATAGATGCTCAGTGCGCCTTGAAACCTTGACGCTGTCGGCTTGATCCCAGCCCTGCGGATGTCACCGTTTCCCGGCCCACCGGCTGGGAGCAGGGCGACGGGGCCGCTCGTCAGGTCGCCGTCGGCGATCAGACCCTGCACCCGGTGACGCGTGACCTGCTCGGATACCAGCCCCGGGCTGCCATTACTAGGAGCAATCTGGCTCTTCGCCATAAACCGTGGATCTTGTTCCGCGACACGCCGGTGAGGTAACGGGCAAAAGGCGGCGGGTGAGCTGGAACTGCTGGTGGAGACCCGTCGCGGCCATTACGGCGACGCTGGCACTGCATCCACGCATGACCGGGCGCACTCGGCTGGCTGCCAGTGGCTCCGGTTTCCGGCACAGGAGACCTGGACGAGAAAGAACGCGGCATGGAGCGGAGGAACATCGCGAACGAGTAGACGGTGTCGTACGGGTCGTTCAACCAGGGTGCGTGATTGTAAAGCGGGGCGAACTGCTTCGCCGGAATCAGGCCGAGCATGAGGAGCCGTAACCTTCTGCCATAGTCGGAAGGTTACTAAGTAACCTCCTTGCTTGCAACTGCGGTTACACTTGCCTTATGAGCGCTGTGCCGCAGGTGCCCCTGTCGTGGCTGGCTACCTTCATCAACGAATACGCTGACCAGCCGCGAGACGAGGCGGGCGAATCCGGCCAGCCCTATCCCGGACTGACCGGTGGCGAGCATCCCGCTGCGGCATCTCAGCTGGGCGCCGCCGCCCTGGCCGCGATCGCCAGCGCACTGTGGCCGGTGTTCGCGGCAACCGGCATGGCCCAGAAGGCGGCTGCGCTGAACCGGCTGCTGCGCGACGCCGACCTTACGCCCGGAGTCACCCCGGACGGGCAGCTCAGCTGGACCACCGGCCAGCGTGCAGCCGCGCGGGTCCTCACCGCTGGCTGCGCCGTCGCCCTCCTCGGCGCCGTTGAGCCCGCCGGGTGGCAGCGGCTGGGCACCTGCGCAGCCTCAGACTGCGCCGACGTCTACATCGACCGCCGCGGACGGACGCCGCGCCGCTACTGCTCGGACACCTGCCTCAACCGGGCCCGCGTCCGCGCCTACCGCAAGCGGCACAAGCCCGACGAACCAGGTGTGACCAGATAACATGCCGTTCTCCCCACCGCCTCCCCCGCGATCAGACCCTGCTGGTGACAGCCACGGACGAGATTCTCGGCACGCACAGGCCGGCGGCCAGATTCAGCCGCCGGCCTCCCGCTCAGGCGTCGCGTAGCCGGAACGTCAGGTCACCGACGAGCAGTGCGCCGGCGGCCCAGAGTGCCAGCACTCCGAGTCCGGCCCATGGCGTGATAGCGAGGCTGCGCAGGCCGGTGGTGTCCTGGATGGTCAGTCCCGCGACGGTGGGCGTCCATCGTTCGAGCCGGTGCTGCCAGTGCGCGTTCCCGATGAACGCCAGCAGGATCGGGAACAGGTACAACAGCGCGAGCACGGTCCCGATGGCAGCGGCCGAGTCCCTGACGATGACCGCCACGCCAAGGCTCAGCAGCGCGATCAGGGCCAGGTACAGAACCGACCCACAGGCGGCGCGCAGCGTCGGCCCGTAACTCAGCCAGACCGGGTGGAAGCCGCGGGCGGCAGTGAACCCGTGGCCGGGCAGAATGAGGTCCCCGGCCAGAACCGACCCGAATACGGCCACCGCCCCGGCGACCAGTACCAGCGAGGCGATGAGGAGCGCCTTGGCCGCCAGCACCGCGTGCCGTCCCGGCATCGCGGCGAGCGTGACCCGGATCATGCCGGTGCTGTACTCGTTGCTGATCACCAGCACGGCCAGTATCGCGACCACGGCCTGGCCGAACTGGACCCCGGTCAGGCTGAGCTTGGTGGTGTCGACTGGGCAGGTCATGTTTTGCGGGCAGTGGGTTGCCCCGACGGCCGCGGCGCTGACCGCGATGGTCAGCGCCGCGGCCCCGAGGAGCAGCCAGGCGGGCCCCGATACCGTGTGCAGCTTGGTCCATTCGGCATGCAGCGCGTACCGCAGGCTTCTCCTGCTTGCCGCCGCCGTGGCCAGTGTTGCCGCGGGCTGCGTCCGCACCGCCGCGCTCATGCGTCTCGCCGCCGGAGCAGAACGAATGCAAGACCGAGCGCGGCGGCCGCCCAGAGGCACAGCACGGCGAACCCGGCATACGGAGGCAGCGGGTAGTAGCCCCGCACGGGCGAAAGGACGGTGGTGACCTGCGGGTACCGCGGGATGCTCTGCTGGATCGCGAGACCGGCGGCCGGGGTCAGCCGGAGCAGCCACGCGCCAGCGCCCAACGGGACGATGTTGAGGCCCGCCAGCAGGAACGGCAGGACGACCGTCACGACCGCGACCGTGATGGCCGCAGCGCTGCGGCGCAGGATAGCGCCGAGAGCGACAGCGAAGACGGCGGCCACGGCCAGCAGCGCGGCGGTACCGACGATGACCCGCGCCTCGGTCGGTGCGGGCACGGCCAACAGCACCTGGCCCTGGTTCTGTTCCTTCGGGACACCGACCGCGATCGATATCACGGAGGCAATCAGCCCGGTGACGAACGCCACCGCGCCGATCACGAGGGCCTTGGCGGCAAGCACCGCGCCCCTGCGGGGAGCGGCGGCCAGCGTGGTGCGGATCAGCCCGCGACGGTACTCGGCGGTGAAGAACATCGCCGCCACGACCACGATCACGATCAGCCCCAAGAACGCGCCCGCCAGGCTCTGCTCCACCGTCACCGTCGGATAGCCGCTGCCGGGCCCCGGCGTCACCGGCGCGATGTCACCGGAGCCGGTCACCGTGAACGTGCCGCCAACCGGGGTGAACGGCGTACCGCTCCGGCCACCGCCTGGCCCTGCACGGACCGGGCCACCGCCGCCGATCGCGGTACCGGTCCACGTGCCACCCGCGGCCGCAGCGGTCAGGCTGACGTCATCGAAGACACCCGTGGCCTGGCTCGGGCCGCCCTGGTCGCCGGATCCGCCAAACGAGTTCTGGGTCACGACGTAGTTGGGCGATGTCGCGAACATGCCGACCTGGACGGTCTCCGGCAGCCCGGTCAGTTGCGCGGTCCCGACCCGCGTCCAGTGCAGGCCGTCAGCAGAGTCATAGCCGGTGATCGTGTCGCCGGAGCGAGTCAGCCGGAGCCAGCGCGGGTGGGCGGCCGAGACCTTGCCCGGCAGGCCAGAGGCGTCCTGGGTGTAGTTGTACTGCATCCGGACGCCATCACTGCCGGTCACCATCATCGCGGCGTAGGCGGAGCCCCGCTTCGTGCTCTGCTTGATGATGATCCCGGCCTTGGACCACGGCGCGAGGCCAGGCACCATGCCCGGTCCGTTGCCTGCCTGCACGGGCTGCCCGGTGAGGTCCGCGTGCTCGCCGGTCAGTGAGGTGACGCGCGCGGTTATGCTGCCGTTCCCGGTCAGCGGCTGGCGCACGAAGTAGAAGCTGTCGCTGACAACCTCGCCACCCGGCCCGTGCGGGATCTGCGGCAGGCAGGCCTTGCCGGACTTGGAGAGACCGCCGTTGAGCTGGCAGCCGATGTTGGCGTTCGCTGCCGCGAACACGCCGATAAACACGGTCAGCACGGCGGCCAGGATCATGCCGATCACCCAGCCGCGCACGCTGCGGAATTTGGTCCATTCGGCGCGCAGGAGCGCGCCGAAGCCGGTCCCGCGTGGGCTGTCATCGGTGCCGGCGCCGGGCTGGGGCTGCGCGATCGTCTGCGTGGTCATCGCCCGACCTCCCCGGCCTCAGCGGCATCGAACCCGGTCGGACGGAACTCGACCGCGTCCCTGGTCAGCTCCATGTACGCCTGCTCCAGCGTGGCCCGGTGCGCCGACACCTCGGAGAACGGCACGGCATTCCCGCTCAGCAGCGCGACGACCCGCTGCGCGGGCAGCCCTGAGATCGTGAGCACGTCCGCGCTGGCGGCGGCGACGGTGGCCCCGGCGTTCTCCAGCACTGTCGTCGCCTCTGGCCGCGCGGACGTGCGCAGCGTCACCCGGTCCCCGGATGCGGCCGCGAGCAAGCTCGCCACTGTGGTGTCGGCGATGACCCTGCCGCGGCCCACAACCACCAGGTGGTCGGCGGTGTCCTGGAGTTCGCTCATCAGGTGGCTGGACACCAGCACGGCGCGGCCCTCGGCGGCCAGCCCGCGCAGGAAGCCGCGCGTCCACACGATGCCCTCCGGGTCCATGCCGTTGAACGGCTCGTCCAGCATGATGACCGCTGGGTTGCCCAGCATCGCTGCGGCGATCCCGAGCCGCTGTCGCATGCCGAGTGAGTAGCCGCCTGCCCGGCGCCTCGCGACCCCTTGCAGGCCAGCCTCCCCGATCACCTCATCAACCCGCCGGGCGGCCAGGCCCTGCGAGCGAGCCAGCCAGAGCAAGTGATTACGGGCACTGCGGCTGGGCTGCAGCGCACCTGCGTCCAGCAGCGAGCCGATTACCCGCATCGGGTGCCGCAGCCTCCCGTACGCCTGGCCGTTCACCAGGGCCTGGCCCTCGTCGGGCGCGTCCAGGCCGAGTATGACCCGCATGGTGGTGGACTTGCCTGCGCCGTTCGGGCCGACGAAGCCGGTCACCTGGCCCGGCGGGACGGTGAACGACATACCGTCCAGCGCCAGCGTCGGCCCGAGCCGCTTGCGCAGCCTGGTCACTTCGATCGTGGCGTGCATCACTAGATCCTTGTCGGTCGGGGTTGGAACTTGCTGTGACCTGGTTTTACGGGAGCGGCCGTAACATGGGCCGCACGCGAGCTGTTATCTCGTTGTTAGGCCCGCCAGAGCATGCTGAATAACGGGATGGCAGGGTCGAAGCCCTGATCGGGGCCATTGCCGAGGCGAAGGGGGAGGCGGATGAGGCTGCCGGGCCCGGTGATGCTGCCGGGCTGGATCCGGCTCCCTGGCCGTACCGTCCGCGTACGCCTGACGGCACTGTACGGGATCATGTTCGTGCTGTCCGGCGCGCTGCTGCTGGCCATCGCCAGCGGCGTGGCGGTGGTGCGCTCGTCCGCTACCGCTGCGGCGCCGGCGCCGAACACCGCGGTACCCGGGACCGCGCTAGGCCGGGCCCAGGCCCGCATACACCAGCTGCAGGCTCAGGTCCAGATGCTGCAGTCGCAGGTCACCGGTCAGCCGAGCCAAGGGCGGCTATCACGCGACCTGCTGATCGCCTCGCTGATGGCGCTGGCTGTCATGACCGTGGTGTCGGTGGCGCTTGGCTGGCTGGTAGCCGGGCGCGCCCTCCGCCCGGTGCGCGAGATGACCGCAGCGGCGCAGCACATCTCCGAGGAAAACCTGGACGAGCGGCTGGCCGTGCAAGGCCCGAAGGACGAGCTCAAGGAGCTCGGCGACACCATCGATGGTCTGCTGGAACGGCTGGAAGTCTCGTTCAAGGCACAGCGCCGGTTCGTCGCCAACGCATCGCACGAGCTGCGCACGCCGCTGGCCACGATCCGGGCCGCACTGGACGTCGCGCTGGCTAAACCCGAGCCCGCTCCGCCGCAGACAGCGGCGCTGGCCGCCCGGCTGCGCACGGAGCTGGACAAGATCGACCGGCTGCTCGAGGCCTTCCTGGTCCTGGCCCGCGCGCAGCACCGCAGCCTGCCCGGTCAGGCGGTCTTGCCGCTCGACTACATGACAGCCAGTGCGCTGACCGATCAGGCAGCCGCCATCAGGGCACGAAGGCTGACCGTCCAGGACGACAGCGATCCCGGCGGCGCGTGGGTGGCAGGCAGCCAGGCACTGATATCCCGGATGGTGGAGAACGTCATCGACAACGCGGTCTGCCACAACACCGACGGCGGCTGGATCCGCATCAGCTCCCGCACCGCAGACGGGCAGGCCAGCCTGGTGGTGGAGAACGGCGGACCGGTGCTCGAGCAGGATCAGGTGCGCGAGCTCTCGCAGCCCTTCCGGCGGATCGGGGCCGACCGGACCGGCTCAGACCGGGGGTCGGGCCTCGGGCTCTCGATCGTCGCGGCTATCGCCGAAGCGCATGGCGGCTCGCTGGACCTGCAGGCGCGGCCAGGGGGCGGACTGCGAGTCGACATTCAGCTGCCCGCCGTGGCGGGCGTGTCGGCCGGAGCCCGAGGGTGAGAGTCCTGGTCGTCGAGGACGCGCGTTCTCTCGCCGAGGTACTGGTGGAGGGCCTGCGGGATCAGGGCATGGCCGTCGATGCTGCGCACGACGGGCTGGAAGCGGCCGCGAAGCTGGACATCAACTCCTACGACGTCGTGGTCCTGGACCGCGACCTGCCCGGCATCCACGGCGACGCCCTGTGCCAGATGATCACCGACCGGGAAGACCGGTCCATGGTGCTCATGCTGACTGCAGCTGGTGCGCCCGGCGACCGGGTCTCGGGTCTGGGCCTGGGTGCCGACGACTATCTCGGCAAGCCATTCCACTTCCCTGAGCTTGTACTGCGCATCCGCGCGCTGGCCCGCAGGCAGCCGGCGGCACGAGGCCGGATCCTGCGCGTGGCCGGAATCGAGTTGGACCAGCTCCGGCGCACCGTCTGCCGGGATGGGCGCCAGCCAGACCTCTCGGTCAAGGAGTTCGGCGTGCTGGAAGCGCTGCTGCTGGCTACGCCCGCCTTCCTGCGCGCGGAGGATCTGCTTGAGCGGGTCTGGGACGAGCACGCCGACCCGTTCACCAACACCGTCGCGGTCACCATCGGCAGGCTCCGCCGAAAGCTCGGCGATCCGCCGGTCATCGCGACCTCCCCCGGCGTCGGCTACCGAATCGCGCCGCCAGTCCGCTGATCAGCCGCTCCCGGAGCATCCACCACGGCCATACACCACGGTCGGGCGGGCCCTGAACCGGATGCTGCGGGCCGCGCTGGCCGCGGCCGCGCCCGGAGAACTCGACCTCGGTACCTGGGCTGGGATCGGCCCGTTTCCGCCAGGATGCCGGCGAATCGCAAGTGCTGAACCCGCGCTGACCCCGGAAGAGCGTGCCGACGGTGAAGAAATCACACGCCAGCAGCTCGGCCTGAGCGCGCGGAAACCTCCGCCAGGCCTCATAACGGACCACGATGATCTCCACATCCTTGGACGCCTGGCTGCGGCCCAGCAGGACCATGGCTGCGCCGCAGCCAGGACAGTACCGACGCCGTGTGTTCGCCCAGCTCGGGCACAGCACCTGCCGGTTCGGGCCATCGCGCGCAGACCGGTGGCAGCAGCATCTGGACCGGGCCGTTCGGGGTGCCCACCGACCGCCACCGGCTGCGCGCCCGAAGCTGCGGGTGGTCGGCAAACTCGGCAACGGTCCGCTGCTGGGCGTGGGCGATGCCGGCCGCATCAAGCCGGCGCACGGCCTCGTCCAGGGGAAGGTCGGCGAACACCCGCGCCAGCACCGCGTCCAGCGCCTGGCGGTGAGCGACTCGTTGCGCGTTGCCAGTGAACCTGGGATCCGCGGCGAGTTCGGGCAGCCGGAGTACCTGCTGGCAGAATGCCATCCACTCCCGTTCGTTCTGCAGACCCAGGATGACGGTTTGCCCGGACGCCGTCCGTACTGGACCATAGGGCGCAATCGTGGAGTGGCTCGGTCCCGATCGGGGTGGATCGGTGCCTCCGTAGCCGGAGTACAGGTAGGGGTAGCCCATCCATTCCCCCAGCGCGTCGAGCATGGAGACCTCGAGCGCCTGCCCTTGGCCGGTGTCACGACGCTGGTGGAGAGCAGTGAGGATGCCGGTGTAGGCGTACATGCCGGCGGCGATGTCCGCGATCGAGATTCCTACCTTGACCGCTTCCCCGGGCGTTCCGGTGATCGACACCAGCCCGCTCTCGCCCTGGATCAGCAAGTCGTAGGCCTTGCGATTCGAGTACGGCCCGCCTGTCCCGTAGCCAGAGACGTCGCACGCGACCAACGCCGGGTGCTTGGCCGTCAGCTGGCGGGCCAGTACCCCCATCCGCTCCGCCGCGGCCGACGATATGTTCTGAACGAACACGTCGGCGCGGGCCACCAACGCCCCGAGAATCTCGCGGCCGGCCGAGGTCTTTAGGTCAAGCTCGACACTTTCCTTACCCGCGTTGAGCCAAACGAAATGGCTGGCCTGGCCGTGGACGGTTCGGTCGTAGCCGCGCGCGAAGTCCCCCTCCCCAGGCCGCTCGATCTTGATTACCCGTGCACCTAGGTCGGCCAGCTGGCGGGTGGCGAAGGGAGCGGCCACGGCCTGCTCAAGGGCGGCGACGATAATGCCCTCTAGCGGCGGCCGGGCGGCCTGGACAGGCGGATTCGTCATTGCATTAATCTGACCGATCCGAGCTACGGGCACCATACCGACCGCCAGGCTGCGCCCATGTCGGCCGCATAACCCCGCGGTGGCTGATGTGGATGAAATCAGGCCGGCTGGACTGCCGTGGCGTACATCGAGTCGATGACCTCGGCGTACTTGGCTGCGATCGGCCGGCGTTTCAGTTTCATGGTCGGCGTGATCTCGTCACCTCCTGGCTCCCAGAAGGCAGGCAGGATTGTGAATCGCTTGACCTGCTCGACCCGTGACAGCTTGCTGTTGCCGGTCTTGACCACGGTGTCGATGGCGGCATAGCTGGCTGGGTGAGTGGCAAGAGCCGCCGGTCGCCAATGGCCACCACCTGGCCAATCAGGGCGGTGGGGCCGCGGAGAAGCAGCTCTCCGTCTCCCGCTAGCTTCAGATCCACGCCCGGGATCGGCTTGCCGACCGTGCCGATCCGGATCGCGCCGGGCGGGTTAGCGGTCCCTATGCAGGAGGCCTCCGACATGCCCCACACCTCCGCGATCGGGATCCCGAGCGCGAGCATGAACTTCAGGACCTCCGGGGCGATAGGCGCCGCGCCGGACACCGCGATCCTGAGCTGGTCCAGGCCGACCGCGGACCGGATCTTCGACAGCACCTGCTCGTCGGCCCGCTGACAGGCCTCAGCCAGCGCGACCGTGTCCCCGCGGCCAACACCGAGCCTGGCCAGGCCCGGCCGCGATCTCCCGGACCCGGCCGGCCTACTTCCGCCACGTGATCGTTACCGCATCGCCCGGCGTCCGCAGCGCGACATGTTGCGGATACCGCGCCGCTGTTGCCTGGAAGGCCTCGCATAGCGTAGCCGGAACACCTTGGTCCGTCATGGCGCCCTGGCTGTGATACATGCCCGGCTCCTCCAGTCACGTGGAGTTGTGTCCGTTGGCCGGAGGAACCGGCGGCGCATCCAAGTATGGGCCCACGCCCTGGAGCGGGCCGATCCCATGCTGGACCGACCATGCATGGACCGCCAGCAGCCGTGCTGTCTGCCGGCGCCGCAGCGGAGGGATCAACATGTCGGACAGCGGCGCCGACCACAAGGCGATGCGGCGGCGGCGCCACCAACACCTGCGGCCAGCACCTCCCATCGGCCCGGCCGGAGAGGCAGCCGGGTGGCGCAGATCCGCTCCACGTCAACGACGGCGCGTCGGCGGATCCGTACCGGGTTGACCACCAACAGCCGGTCGGCGCTCAGCAGGGTGAAGGTGATCGCGCCTCGGAGGAGTCCAACAATAGAGCTCCAATTCACAATGGCTCGCTGGATCCCTGGGGCAGTTGCTACAGCGCCCGCCAAGACCGCAACCGGCGCGGCGAGGAAGGCGGCCGAACCTGCCACCAGGACCGCAGAGACCAGGCTCATCCACGGGCTCCACAGCGTCATCCTGCGGCTGGCGCCTGGTTGCACTCCACACCGGGTGGTGGCACCTGCACGCGGTCTTGGAGGACTACGCCACGCACTACGCACTACAACCACCATCGTCCGCACCGAGCCCGGAACCTGCGGCCTCCGGACTGCGATGAGAGCGATCCGGCGCTGATCACCGACCCGGCCAGGGCGAGCACGCGAAGGCTGAGGGTCCTGGGCGGACTGATCTACGAATACGAGCTGGCAGCATAACGGTCACCAGCCTAGCCACGATGTTGCAGGTCAAGACCGTGACGACGTTTTGGAACCCGACAGGCCCGCCTGCGCCCCGTGGAGTAGGCGGAAACGGTCCCCGCGGCGGACGCGGGCCCAGCCCCGTGGGGACAGCATGAGAGCGTCACGTACCTCAAGCGGCGCCAGGAGCTATGACCATGATGTCCACACAGGAAACACGGCTGCCCAGCGGCCGCTGGGCGGTCAGCAGGGGCGCCGGGGCGCTGATGGCCGTCGAGGCGCTCTCGTTCGCGCTCGCGTCGCTGGCCCACTTCGCGACCGACTTCCCCGATGCGGCGATCCCTGAGCTGCTGATCGCGGTCGTGCTCGCCATCGGTACCTGGACGGTCCGGTCCCGGCGAGCCCACGCGTGGGGCATTGCCCTTGGCGCCACGGTATTCGCCACCGCCGGAACGGCGCTGGGCCTCACCATCATCGCCACCGGCCGCCAGGACATACCCGATCTCGCCTACCACGCGGGGATTTTGTCGGCGCTGTGCGCAACCTTGATCATCCTAATCCGTGGCAGGCGGACGCGGATGCGGGCAGTGGGTTCGCACTCGGCAGGCGGCGGAACGCGTGAACGTTGACGGCGCGCGCGCCGGCGGGCGAGGCCGGCTATCGCGGTATGCCGTCCAGATCATGGAGGAGCAGCGGGATCAGGCGCTCCTCCATCACGGCGCGGCCGGAGGATCTCATTTCTTCGGCCAGCCGGGCATCCCAGGGTGACTCCGATGGCGGTCCCTTCAGCGGCTCCGAGTCTCCCAGCGCCACCGCGGCCCGGTAGTCGCCAGCACCCATCCGCCACGGCACCGCGCCGTAGCGGGATATGGCCGCAGCCATCCCTCGCAGCCCGGTCCAGTCGAAGTCTCCGCGCCAGTGGAGTGCGGGCGCCTGGCCGAGCAGGTGGTGACATGCTGCCGACGGTATTCCTTCGGTGCAGACAAGCGGCGCGCACCGCGCGCCGAGTTCCGCGGCAGCAGCGCGCAGCACTGCCGGGTTCTCGCACACCCGCAACTCCTTGACGTCAAGCGTTACCGGCATTGATGCGAGCTGGTACAGGGTGAGACGGAAGGGCGCCCCAAGCTCCGCTGACTCGGTCAGCCAGCCGCCAAGTCGGCTTCCGCTCGCTCGAACGTTCAGCACGAGAACCTGGCTGGCCAGGTCGTCCGCGATGACCCCGTGCGTCTCCCACAGCGCCCGCCGTGCGGCCCGGGTGGCGGGCATGTCCGTGCCCTGCCAATGGGCGAGCGCGCGCAGCACGAGGCTGGGCAGCGGGGCGGCAGACAGGGCCTTGGTATCTCCGGTGGCCCGTTCGGCCAGAACAGGCAGCGGAAGGCCGGTTGCGGGCAGCAGGTCCAGGACGGCAGCGACCTGCGCGAGCACATCATCCCGGGAGGCTCGCAGCAGCCGCGTGAGCGTGCCGTCTGCCGACAGTTCCGCCAGCCATGCCGTGAACCAGTCCTGGCCCGCGTGCCGGCACGTCATCGCTGCGGCGCGGGCGGCGTCCCGGCGTTGAGCGAGCCGTGTGCGCTCGGCCGCCATGTCGGGGACAGTGCCGCTGAGCGCTTCGACCGCGTCGCGCAGGCTTACAGCGAGACCTGCGGCCTGGAGGGCCGACTCCACAGCGGATAGTGAAACCGAAAGTGACGAGCCGCGTCCGGGCAGGCGGCCCAGCAGACGTGCCGCCGCCTGCCGCTGCGCCGCAGTCGCCCCCGTCAGGGTGACAACTCCGTCAAGCGCCGCGCCGCGGGCGATTCGGGCACGGGCACGGTCTACCAGCCAGCTCAATTCAGGCGGGCCGAGGACCCGCTTGAGCCTGTCCTCATTAGTCATCTGTGCGGTCCAGTGCCAGGATTGGCGGGCGGCTGCTCACAGCTGGCGATTGCGATCACCACAGGGCGGTGGCATTCGGGGCGTTGGAATCTGGATTTTCCCGGTCTGCGGTGCCTCGGCCGGGTGGGGCTGGTGCGCGGCCGCTGAACTCCCGCTCGACGCGGCTGTGGGAGATGCCGTTCCAGTCCCATCTGGTGACATGCACCGCGTCGATGCCATCGCGCCGCACAAGCTGGTGCGTGGCGATGCCGGGAACAGTCGCGTAGAAACCCCACTCGCGTTCGCTCGTCATCACCACGTCGAGATCGAAGGTAGCGAGAAGCCCCAGGCATTTGGCGCGCGCGTCGTCGTCCACCCCGGCGAACGCCTCGTCGAGCAGGACCAGCCGGGGCGCTTCCTTGTGCGCCGAACGATAGTGGGCGGAAGCTGCGGCGAACAGCGGCAGAGAGGCGGTGAGTACCCGCTCGCCACCCGAGGCAGGCCCTGTCGCGGGGCGCCATCTGCCGTCCTGGAAACGCTCGATCACGAACCGGTGCCACGCGCGGTAGTCCAGCGCCAGCCGCAGGTGCTCTTGCCATGTGCTGTCCTCGGCTCTGGCACGCTCCGCCTCGATTTGGCTCTGCAGGAAGTCACTGACCGCCGCGCGGTCGGTCGGCGACCAGAGTTCCACGTCCTGGCGAAGTAGCCGCCGGCGGGCCTGCACCAGACCTGACGGCCCATCGGGTGACGGCTCCCAGCGCAGCCGGAGACGCATGCCCGTGCTTGTCGGCCGCTCCGACAGCTCGGCGTTCATCTCCTCAACCTGGGCTTCGGCGTCGCTGATCAGCTCCTGCAAATGGCTGGCCACGTCGTTGACCAGGTGCTCCTCGATGAGTTCGCGCTCGCGGGCGGTAAGCATCCGCTCCCGGTAGTCGATCTCGCCGGTAAGCAGACTGATCAGCTCACCTGGTGCCCGGTCCTTGCCCTGGAACGCGATAGTCACCACGACGCGCTCGTCCACCAAACTGAGCGCCGCGTAATGGCCGTGCCGGGACAGCGCCTCTGCCAGCTCACTGTGGCGGCGGCCGATGTCGTCCTGCACCCGCTTCCAGGCGGCATCGCCGTCGTCCACCGCAGTGAGCTCCTGCTCGGCCTGGCGCGCCAGGCGCACCGCGGGCGCGGCCGGCTCTGTCAGCGCCGGGCCGGGCGCCACCCCATCCAGGCCGACCGTTTCGCGGGTCGGCGCGGTCCCGGGATCCGGCATGTCCAGCTCAGGCAGCGCAACAGCCAGCAGCCCGGTTCCCACGAACCGCCAGAATGCCGCGACCGTCTCATCTCGCCGCGCCTGTTCCTTCGCCTGGTCGGCCAGCAACTGCATCTCCTGGCCCTGCATCATGGCGCGCTTTTCGGATTGTTCGCGGTACGTCCGGTCGAGCTGCTGTTCGGCCACCCTGAGCTTGATGATCTCGTGCTTGACAGCCGCCAGCCGTTCACGCAGCTCATCGGCGGTGGCGCCGATCGTCTCGCGCAGCGCGGCCGTTCGCGCTGCCGCGTCCCGGGCTATCTCCATCGCATCGGCGCACACGGCTGTCGCGGAGACCAGGTCCTGCTCGGCCCGCTCCAGCTCGGCCGCGCAGGTCGCTACGCCGGCCAGCGCAGCGTGGTGCTGCCACAGCGCCGTGGCGAGTTTCTGCGCCGAACTGCCGTAGGACCGCACGGCGGCGGCGGCCGCCTTGAGGCCAGCCACAGTTGCGGGAACGCCGAGATCGGCGGCTATGTCGTCCCGCTCAGCGGCTGCATCGGCTGCCTTTCTTTCAGCGATCGCTACCCGTGCCACCTGCTGCTCGACCTTACCCAGGGCACGTGCGTGCGATTCCTGGGCACCAGCGGCCTTCCCGTGCGCATCACGGAGTTCCTGGTCAGAAGGCTGAGCGTCGACTTCGGCTTCGAGCGCGGACTGCCGGGCCACGACATCGGCCACAGCCTCGTCAGCGGTCCTGACCGCGTGCTGCGCCAGCTGGATCTCATCCGCCAGCGAGGCCAGCCTGCGCCGGCGAGCCTGCTCCCGGGAGCCCGCTCCGACATATTCCGCGGCGGGCTTCGCCCAGGCCCCGCGCAGCGGCCCTACCTGCCACCGGCCATTCATACCGACCCAGGCTGGCCTGGGTCGGGTGTCGTTCCCCGGGCCGAGCCCTATCGCCATGAGAATGCCCTGGACTGTGCCCGCCGGAATGTGAGCAGCCGCGCCGTCCAAGACGTCGATCGCGGGACGAAGTACCCTTGCGACGGTGAGGCCAGCCCCGGTCACAGGCTGGCCATCACGCTCGCCCGCGGTTGGCAGCGCGGCGATCGCGCTGCCAACATCACGCTCGCCCGCCTGGCCGTCGCGCTCGACCCGCGCGCCGTCGCGCTCGACCCGCGCGCCGTCGCGCTCGACCCGCGCGGCGTCGCCCTCACCCACGCCGCGCAACAGGGCGCCGGGCGCTGTCGCAGTCACCAGGACGTCGTGTGTGTCGGGGTCTACGAGTGTGCCTTCTGGTGTAACCCAGGCATCCAGCAGGCCCGACGCCTCCAGTGCCGCCTCCAGCCCGGCCCGCTCTCGTTCGGCGAGCGACTCGGCGAAGTCGGTGACCTGCCACAATGGCGCGCCGGGCCGCCTGTCACGGACCCCATCCCCCCTGGTGTAGGGAACCGGCGGTCGCGCGGTCTCGCCCGCCTCCAGCCGGTGACGTTCTTCCTCCAGGGTCCGCAGCGCCCCGGCAGCTTCCTCGGCGCGCGCCGCGCCACGCGCATGGGCGGCCGCGAGCGCCTGGGTAGCGGCGACGGCAGCCGAGCGCAGCACAACCTCAGCGGGGTTTGCCCCTTCGAGGTTTGCCGCCCACCCCGTCAAGCCGGTCTCTTCCGGGTGCGGCAGGGCAAGTTCACACACCCCGGAAGCGTAGGCGTCCCACGCCTCAACCAGGGCGGCGCCCGCCGTGGCCACCGCGTCCTCCGCGGCCTGCCTTGCCTCAGCGGCATCATCCCGCTCGCCTTCCAGCTCGGCGAGCCGGGCCCGCGCCGCGACCGCGTCCTTCTCCCGTTCAGCCGCCTTCTCGGCGAGCCCGAGAACGTGGGCCACGGCCCGTTCGCGGCGCTCCGCGAGTTCCGCGAAATCCTGTTCGGCCGCCCTGATCAGTGGATCGCCGATGACGTCCGGCAGGTCCAGGCGTGCGACCAGGCTGTCGTGGTGGCGGACGATCCCCGCGTTCGCCGCTTCCCGGCCCGCCGCCGCGGCGGCGCCGGTAACAAGCTGGCGTGTCCCCGCGGCCACCCCGAGCGCAGATTCGTGGTTGGCAGCGCGGTCGCCGCGTACCCGTTTGGCGGTATTCTCTTTTTCTTTCTCCCGAGCGGAAGCCGCGGCGGTCGCGCTCGCGTGGCGTTCGGCGTGCTCCAGGCTGGCCAGTTCTGGCCGGCCGGCCAGTTCCTCACGAACGGCGGCGAGTTCTGCCAGCTTCCCGCGGACAGTTGTCAGGTGCTCGCTGGCCCGCGTCTCAGCCACCCGGGCTGCCCCGATCGCGTCCCTGATCCCGGACAGGCTCCGGCCGGCCTGTTCGTAGGCTGACTGGGCGGTGCGCAGCACCCGGCCCTGCCGCCGTGCCGCGACCTGGGCGTAGTGCTGGTAACGCTTGCTGAACCTGGTGAGGTGCTCCCGCGTTTCCTGGAGCGCCTGCAGTTCGTCGCGTTGCTGTTCGAGGTCGTGGAACGCGGTCGCGATGTCCGCGATAACCGACTGGTCCACCGGGGCGAGCGCTTCCGACAGGGCGCGCGACAGCTTGCCCTCGTCCGGGCGCTTGGAAAGCTGCGGCTGGCGCAGCTGGATGAGCAGGTCGACGAGCGAGGCGTACCGGTCGGGGCCGAGGTGGAACAGGTGCTCGTCCACCGCCCGCCGGTACGATTCCGCCCGCTGGGTGACCATGCCGTACTCGCCGACCGCCGCCGTCAGCCGGTCCCGGGTTAGCACGGTGCCGGTAGGGCCGATCAGGTGGAGGTCCGCGCCGATGCGCTGTGATGTGGTGAAGTACCAGCGATCCGCGATGCCCCGGCCGGCGACGGCCTTGAGGCCGCATCCGAGGGTGAAGTAAGCGTGTTCACCGTCCTCGGTGCGACGGCCAAACTCCAGCCAGGTGTAACCGAGCCGCTCGTCGTACTTGCCGCCGAGCAGCAGGTTCCACTCCATCTTCTTCTCGCGGTCGCCGTCCGGGTCCACGCGCGTTGGCGAGAGGTCGGCATCGAGCAGGAACGGCAGGGTGAGCGCGAGCACCTTGGACTTGCCGGTGCCGTTGTTGCCGCGCAGCATTAGCCTGCCGTCGCGAAACCAGAACTCGTGGTAGTCGTAATAGAAGAGGTCCGCGAGGCCGGCCCGCAGCGGCTGCCAGCGGGATCGGTGCGGTACCGGAAGTGCCGCCTCCGGGGCTTGATCGGTCACCTCTGGCTCCCCGTGATCGTGGCTTCGGCGTAGCCGTACCTGGCGAGCGCCGGGAGGGGCACGACCGCGTCGCCATCGCGCCGGATCAGGCTGAGGGCAGACAGCCTGCGCAGCGCTCCGGCGGTCAGTTCCCGCTCGGCACCGGGATCGGCGGCACCTTTGCGCCAGTGCGGCTTGTGCTGCCGTGCGAGCGCCGCGACACGCTGGTGCAATTCTGCGATGCTCACAGACACCCCTGGCCGCTCGCGCAGCGCCGCGGCGAGGTACTCAGCGACAAGCAACGTCGCGTGGCCGTCTGTGCCCTCCTCCGGCATGCCCAGGTCGGTCGCCTCACCTGTGGGGTCAATGAGCGCGATGCCTTCGGCACGGACCTCGGGCAGCAAACCCGTAGCGTCGGTGAGCCGACGCAGCAGCAGGCCGCGCTGGCCCGACAGGTACGCCCGTTCCTCGTCGCTCAGCTCGGCGTAATACAGCACGGGGTCGTCGAGCAGCCTGCCTGCTAGCCGGTGCCTGATCTCCCGGTTCCGCGCCTCCTCGGTCTCCGGCCTGGGCTCCGCGATCAGCGCGCGCATCCGGTCCTCAAGCCCGCCTGCGGTCACTGTCGAAGCACCACGCCTGGTGACGAGCAGCGAAGCCAGAACCCGCCGGTTCACGTCGTACAGGGCGTCACCGCTGCTGGCGATGAATGCCTGCTCGTCCCCGGCAACCCGGGCCAGCACCCCCACGTCGAGCAGCAGCCGCGCCACCGCGACCAGGTCGCGGCGCTCCTCCTGGCTGTCGAGCGTGAATGTGATCCCGGCGTCCCCAAGAGCGGGGTCGGCGGCCAGGGTGACCACGCGCTCAACCAGCCAGCCGAGTGTGACCTGCGCTTCCGCTCGTTCCAACGCCGCCAGGGCAAGGCACGCCAGAACATATCTGCGGCGTCCGAAGGGAACCTTGGCGACAGCGCCGCGGCTTGAGTCCGACAGCTTGCCAGGGATCTTCTTTAGCCGGACCACCGCGTGATCGGCGTAGACGGTCCAGCCCACCTGGCTTGCGAACCATTCGCTCAGCCACACGGCATGCCGCCTGGCTAGCACGAACGCCTGCCGGTCGGGCCCTTCCGGCGTCAGGAGCGGATGGCGCAGCAGTGCACGGATGCACCGGCGGCGGTCATCCTCCCGCTGCTGGTCGAGGACGTCGGGCAGGCCTGCCGGGCTCACCGCAGGGCCCCTTCGACGGGCGCAAGGGACACCCGATCAGCGTCCGCGGCCATGCGGCCTGGTTCTGCGGGGGACAGCGGTTCGTGGCCCGGTTCCGTGATATCGGTAATCGTGATCTCGTGATCGGGGCCGCGCAGGACTCCCTCCGCCGTCTTGATCACCGCGACTGTCCCGTCCCTGAGCGGGCGGAGCACGACCTGCATCGTCCCGTCCGCGGTCCTGGTGGCCACGATGCCATCGGGGCCGGCGGGGCCTGCCGACAGCGCTTCGCCGAGGACCCGGAGGAAAAGGCCGAACTCGCTGCGGTCCAGCTCTCCCAGCGAGCTCAGCCGCGCCACCCGGCCAGTGGCCAGGCGCCGCCGCGCCGCGTCGGTCTGCTCCCGCTCCGCCTCAACCTGGCTGGCGAGGTGCCTGCGCTCGGCTGACCGGTCCCTGATCCTGACCGGGCCGCCCCGCCGCTCATACCGTCCGGTCGCGCGGAGCCGCGCCGAGATAACCTGCGCGGGCGCGTCGAGCCAGCTCTGTCCAGCGGTGCCTCCCTCCGGCGGCTCGCCGGTGAAGTGCCGCGACGAGGAAAGCCCGAAGGCCGCCCGCCACAGCCGGTGCGCGTTGTCCTCGCTTGAGGCCTGGGCGAACCAGCGGGCGAGCGTGCGGAAGTCGGCGCTCCGGTCGCTTCGCCCAGACCTGCGCTCTTGCAGCACACTGATCGTGGCCAGCAGGTCCGGGATGGCCTTGCGCGCCCGCTGCCGCAGCAGTGACGACTGGCTCGGGTGCGCGCGGTCGCCGCAGAACCACGACCAGATACCCGACCACCGGCTCTGCCAGTCCCGCAGCTTTACCTCGAAAGGACCGGTGCCCGCGCTGGCATCCGCGCCGCCTGGCGCGACGTCCGCAGCCTCCCGCCGGGCGGCGATACGCAGCAAGTACCCAGCGCGCTCTGCCTCGATCGACTGGAGCAGCGCCGCGATATCGGACGACTTGATGACCAGCTCGGAGACGAACCGCTCCAGGTAGGAGAGAAGCCTGTCCTTGTAACCAAGGAAGGCATCCTCCTCGACGTCCTGCAAGTCGATGGTGCGCTGCAGGCCGCTCATGAACGCGCTGGCGTTCGCCGCCAGGCTGTCCAGGCGGCCGGACAGTTCCAGCAGCAGGCTGTGAACCACGGCCGGGTCCGGGTCAGCAGGCAGCCCTGCCAGCGCACGCAGCCGCAGCAGGAGGTCTTCCAGGGCCACGGCCTGCAGCTCACCGCGGCGCGCGATCTCTTGCTCGTACACCTCCAGGGCGCGCTCCGCCGCCTCCCCCTCGCGGCTGAGCTGATAGAGAAAGCGTGTCCGGTAGAAATCTTCCACTGTCGTGACCCTGCTGGTGTCCGGCGTGGCCCGAAGATTGCCCCACTCGGCCAGCTTGCCGAGGGCTTCCTGCACCTCCTCCTGGCTGGCCGGCGCGGTGCCCCCGGCGCGCAGATCCTCGGTGACATCCTCTGGCCGCAGGTGCACGACGAACCGCTGCTTGCTCAGCCGGAAGACAGCCATCACGCGCCGGTACAACTCGTGCAGCGGGGCGTTCAGGTGAGCAAACGGGCGCGCAGGCAGTTCGTCCATGACAAGACAGCAGTATGCCGCGACCCGCGGACACTCACGCGTGCGACGCGCACCCGCCTCCCATAAGAAATGGACCACGGAACGGCTGCCGCGAAATGCGAGCCCGATTCGATGATCACAGCCCGGCCGCCTGGTTAGCGCCGTGGCTACGTGTGCGAGCAACGGTCCAGTTGGGCGCGGACTTTGTCGGCGTCGGGGTGGTGCAGGCTGTCAAGGATGGCTAGAGCTTGCTGCCAGGCGTGGCGCGCGGCCGGCGGGTTGCCATTGCCGTGGTGGGTTCACCGAGGTGGATAAGGGTCTCAGCGCGGAAGTAGCGATCGCCAGCGTCGTGATAGGCGTCAGCCCGTGCTGCTCGACGGCCGGGACCAGTGTGCAGCCCAGCAATCCGACGCTGCTCAGCCATGGCCCAATGCAACAGCGCCTTCGAGCCTCACAGCATGGGATGAGCCACCTTGTGGAGGTAAGGAATGCTCAGACCTGCGGTCGCCAATAGCTCGCATCCAGGGCGCATGGTGGTCCCGGTGACACCGCGCCAGGCCCCGCTGGCGGCGGTGGCATCGGCTGCCGTAATCGTGGCGATGTTCGGGCTGGGCGCCTGGTCCTTCAACGCCATGCGTGAGTCCACCACTACGCTGCACCCCGCCCGACATCAGCTGCAATCCAGGAATGCCGCCCGATCCGCCGGCAAGCAGACATGCGCGTTGTGCCATGCCGCCAAGGGCCTGGCAGGCGCTGCCGACCCTGGCCCGCACGGATCGACCGCTGACCGCATGCCTTCGTCCTCGTCGCTCAGCCAGTGGCGCACCGACTAGCCTCAGATTGCAAGCTCGTATTTGGGGCCGTTCGCAGGCACACAGAATGCGCGGATCTGCATGGCGGGCACCTGCTATGTCTCGGGCCCACGTCAGCAAACGGCGGCTCCGCGCGCTGGTTCACCGCTGCCGACCACGCTTTGTTATCACCTTCCAAGGGCCACCTGCGCAGGCGCACCGCAGGCCCCCGTGCCCGCGTAGCCAGGCGGCTGCAGCGACGCCCACCGGTAGTCGAACTGGTGGACGCTCGGTGGCCTGGACGTACCTCACGCGGCAGATCCGTACGTTCGGCTGGATGAGTCGCAGCGAACATTTATGCGGCCGACCTGGCACAGGGATGGCGGAACCTCGCCAGGCGAGCGCTGGCGAGCGCGGACGCTGTCTTGTCGCCTTGAAGTGACCGAGAGAACCATCCATCACGGGTTGACCAGTTCAGGCTTTCTGTTGCTGTGTTCCAATCCGGCCTAACGTCGTAGGCATGGCCGACCGGGATGTAGATGACGCGCTGGCGCGCAGCTTCCTTGCGGAGCTGCCGGCGGAGCTGGCTGGCAGGCTGCGGGCAGAAGGCGAGCGCGCCGACTACCCGGCGGGTACGACGGTGTACCGGGCCGGGGACGATCCGCAAGCGGCGCTGGTGGTCCGGGGCCTGATCCGGGTGTTTCTGACATCGGCGGAGGGCCGGCAGGTCACGGTCCGCTACGCCCGGCCCGGTGATGTGCTGGGGATCGCGGTGCTGGTGGGCGGACCGGCCAGCACCGGCGTCCAGACGGTGGAGCCATCCAGCGTGTTCCGGATAAGCGCGCGGACGCTGACCGCGGCGGCCAAGCGCGATCCCCGGGTCTCCTGGGCCATCGCCGAGGAGCTGAACAGGCGCTTGTATGAGGTGCTGGAGCAAACCGCGGTCAACGCGTTCGGCTCGGTGCGCCAGCGCGTCGCCGCTCACCTGCTCGATCTTGCCTCCGACCGGCAGCGCCCGCGTGGCCGCCTGGTGGCCCAGGTGTCGCAGCAGGAGCTGGCGGATGCGGCAGGGTCGGTCCGCGAGGTGGTAGCCCGGGCGCTGCGCGATCTGCGCGTCGCGGGGATCGTGGCCACCGCGGCGGACAGCGTCGTGATCCTCGACCCGGCCCGGCTGTACGCCGCATCGGGGGCCGGCGGGGCTGTGACTTTAGTCGCCCGGCACGCGACCAAGGTCACTGACGCCGCCGTGAGGCCGCGGCAGCCTGGGTGGGTTAGGCCCGGGCACCTGGGCGGCCAGCAAAGGAACGAGAGTTTCCCGCCATGAACGCTTTGACCGCGATGTCCCGGGCCGAGCCCGGATCGGCCGGGGCGGTGGGAGCGGTGTCGGTGATCAGCACCGGGACATTGCGGATCCACCCTGAACACCCCTACGGCACCCGCAAGCCGCTGTATTGGTGGCTGCTGACCTCCCGGCGGTGGACACCGCCACGGTCGATCAACGTCTACGTCATCGAGCATGCCAACGGGCTGATCTTGTTCGACACCGGCCAAGACCGGGCCTCGGTCACCGACGACACCTACTTTCCTGGCGGTGTCACCGGCTACCTGTATCACCGGCTCGCCCGCTTCGACGTCGGCGAGCAGGACACCCTCACCGCCCAGCTCGCCGCGCTCGGGTACGCACCCGCCGACGTGGGCACCGCGATCGTGTCCCACCTGCATGTGGACCACATTGGCGGGCTGCGCGAGCTGACAGGCTCCCAGCTGCTGGTGTCGGCCGCCGAATGGGACGAGCTGGCCAAGCCTGCCCCGGAGCTGCGCGGCTTCCTGCGCAGCCACATCCAGCTGCCGGGACTGACATGGCACCAGATCAGCCTCGAGCCCACCGATGATCCTGCTCTGGCGCCTTTTACCCAGTCGCTGGATGTGATAGGTGATGGGGAGATCCTTCGGCGCGGCCAGCTCCCCGGCGTAGGGCGCCGGCATCTGCTCGCCGAGAGCACCCGCAAGGTCCTCGCGCTGCAACAGCAGCAGCCGGGCCTGGCCGTGCTGCCCGCCCACGACCCAACAGCCGCCCAGCGGCTGCTGGACAGCTAACGACAGCAGATATGTGCCGCAGCGGACGGCAGGTGGGACCTGCCGGTAGATAACACCTCACGAATATCTCGGCACGTGCCGGTCCCTTCGCGACGCGCCAGCCCAAATTCAAATGGAGACGACATGGAAATCGATCGGCGCGAACCCGTGCAGTTCGGCGCGAGCACGCAGTGGATCCGCATCCGGGCGGCGAGCGCCCGCAACCCGCCCCTGCTGCTCGTACAGATGGGCCCAGGCCTGCCAATGCTCAACGAGGCACGGACGTTCGGGCGCCTGCTCTCCCTTGAGGCCGACTTCACGGTCATCTACTGGGACCAACGTGGCTGCGGTCGCTCGCTGCGGTCCACGGACGCCACACGTGACCTGAGCGTCCCGGCGATGGTCAGCGACACCGAGCGGCTGCTGGCGATGCTGTCCGAACGCTTCGTCACGCCCCCGATCGTGGCCGGGTTCTCGATGGGCGCGACGATCGCAGCACTCGCCACCGCGCGCCGGCCGGACCTGGTGGCGGCCCTCGTCGCGGTGGGCATGGACATTGACGGCCCAGCCGCCGAAAAGAACGCCTACCAGTTCGCGCTCGAAACCGCGCAAGCCAGGAACAACCGCAGAGCGATCCGGCAGCTCCAAGCGATCGGACCACCACCGCACCTCGAGCCCACGCAGTTCGCGAGGCGCGCGCGGTGGGCTGCCAATTTCGGCGGTGTCCGCACCGGTCACACCTACAACTCGATCGGCCGCAGCCTGCTGGCCAGCCTGCTTCGCTCCCCCGACTACTCGCCTGCGGACACCGTCCGGGCCCTCCGGGGGATCACGGCGTCGCAAGCCGCGCTGTTGCCGGAGCTGGCGGCGCTTGACCTGACGCACACGCTCACCCGCCTGAACACCCCCATCGTGATAGCCCAAGGCCGGCACGATCAGGTCGCACCCCCCTCCGCAGCGCAGCGCTACGCCGAGCTGCTACAGGCACCAAGCAAGCAGCTGGTGTGGTTTGAGCACTCCGCCCACATGCCCCACCTGGAGGAGCCCGAGCGGTTCCGGGAGCTACTCGCAAAGATCCGTCTCGGCCTGCCAGCCAAATCATGACCCCCGCATTGCGCCGGGCGGTCCCGGCCCAACTCGCCATCTACCGGGCCGAACCGATGCCGCCCACCATCGCCCCCGCCCCAGTTCAACCGTAGGAGAGGTGTGCTGTGACGACCGCACCCGAAACCAGTCTTGTCAGTGGTGGTCAGGTGACCAGCGATGTACTGCTGCTTGGAGCGGCGGGAAACAGCGGCCGCCTCATCGCGGCCGAACTGGCCGCCCGCCGCCTGTCCATCCGGTTGGCTGGACGCCGCCGCGGCCCACTGGAGGACCTCGCCCGGGCTTTGGCCGCCGATGGCGCGACGACGGACGTGCGAACCGTCGATATCAGCGACACAGCGTCACTGGCCGAGGCGACCATGGGCGCCGGTGTGGTCGTGTCCACGATCGGGCCGTTCGTCCGCCAGGCCGACCCGGTGATCGACGCCTGCCTCGCCGCAAAAGTGCCCTACGTGGACATAGCGAACGAATGGCCGGCGGTGAGGGGACTGCTTGACCGCGACGAGCAAGCACGCGCGCACGCGGTCACGCTGGTCACCGGCGCCGGGTTCGGGCCGGCCGCGACCGAAACACTCGTCCTGCGCCTGCTCGAACAGATCGGCGTGGTGCCGGACCTCGTGCGTGTCGCAGCCGCTGCAGGGGTGACCCGCCAAAGCGACGGTGTGCGCCAGACCATCCAAGAGTCCCTGTCCTACGGCGTCACCATCACCTACCGTGACGACCAGGCGGTCCGGCAGGCCCTCGGCAGCGGCGCCACGGTCTTGACCTTCGGCGGCACCCAACGGCAGATGCTGCCCGGGCCGGTCGGCGACCTCGAAACGGCCAGGCTGGCCAGCGGCGCCGCCAACGTCGTGGCATATATCCCAAACCCAACAGCGCGCGGCAGCGGAACCGACTCCTACACCTGGGCCGAGGTCACCGCGTCCGACGGGCAGACTGTCACCGCCGAACTACACACCGGTGAAGGCGTCCGCGCAACGGCCGCCATCGCCGCCGAAACAACCCAGCGCGTACTGGCCGGAGTCAAACCCGGCGCGTGGACCGCTGGCCAACTGTTCGGCGCCGCCCTTGTCACCGATGCCACCGGCGCGCACGTGACCGTCAACAGACAGCCGGCATAAGCGCCGACAAGCGAAGGGTAAAGCATCCCTGCTACAGAGGTTGGAAGGCTGAGGTCTACGGTGGTTCAGGTTCGAGGGTGAGCCCGGTCTGGGCGAGGAAGCCGTCGATGAGAGCAGGCCGGTACTGGATGATTTTGAGCCGGTTCTTGATGATCGCGGTGAGCTGGTCCACGTCAGCGGCGGCGAGGTTGCCCAGGCCGTTCTTCATGTTCGACCAGGCGCTCTCGACAGCGTTGAGGTCAGGGGCGTAGGAGGGCAGCCTGGCCTCGGTCAGCCAGCCTGGGTGGGCGTCGGTGAATCGGCGCATCGCGGCGCTGATGTGGGTGTTCAAGTTATCCCACACGAGAATCATGGGAACGTGCAGCTGGTTGTGCGCGGCGGTGACCAGGCCGGCATAATCGGCCTCGGACAGGGAGCGGCGTTCGCCTGTGCGCCCGCGGTGGGTGCGGGCCCGGTAGAAGAAGCGGCTGCGTGAGCCGGGCTTGTAGCAGGCCAGCCCGGTGACCGAGACCCGGCCCGAGCCCTTGCCAGACACCCGCACCACGGGGGTGTGGCCGCGGGGTGCCCAGGTGCGGGCCTTTGGTGCTCACCCGCAGCCGGTGCGCGACCTGCACCGGGCTGACATCCTGCTCAAACAGGTGCGCGGCCCGCAGCCGCACGCTCTCACGTCTGGCCCTTCCAGCAGCGGTCAGGCCACCACCATCTGGGTACCTCATATCCCCGGCGTAGGCCCACCACCCGGCCCGATCACGCAGGCGCGCCGAGAGTGATCAAGCAGACAGAACCCCCGCTATTCAATCCCCGTAGCGCATAAGCATTCGTAAATGCAACACCCGCTATTCGGCATGTGAATGAGCGGGCAGGCCGTGTCAGCCAGGCGCAAAGGCATACAGATCATCCTGCTCGACGCGGCAGGGGCGGCGTTCCGGGAGGCAGAACCCGGAGCGCCGATCGGCGGGACTACGCGCCGCGCGGGGCGGTGATGGGGCACGGGGCGTAGCAAGGCTCCCGGCGGTGCCGGTGTAACAATGCCCTGTGGAGCTTGAAGCGTTCGAGCTGGTGCTGTTGCGCAGGCCGCAGGATGCGACCCCGGAGGACGTGCTGAAGCGCATCCAGGACGAGCATCTGGCCTATCACGCCCGGCTGCGCGAGGCGGGCGACATCGTGACCAATGGCCCCGTCAGCGATCAGCCTGATGGTTCGCTGCGCGGGCTGACGTTCTACCGGACCGGCTCGCTGGCCCACGCCCGGCAGCTTGCCGAGGCCGACCCGGCCGTGCGCGCCGGGCGGCTGACTGTTGAGATCATGACGTGGTACTGCCCCCCGGGCACCATGAGCCAGCCCGGCCGCACTGTCTCGCTGCCATGACCCGGTGCTCCCGCCCGGTGCTTGTGGCTGCCAGCAGCTACTGCGGGGCGATAAGTTGAGCTCGATCTCTCCGTATGCAGGTGGCGTCCTCACGCATCTGGCCCGTAGAGCGCGGCTATGTCTTCGGAGCTGGCCCACCGGCTGTAGGTGGGCGACTGTGGCCAGCCCTCGGGCGAGTCTTGCCACTCCTCCTGCCGCCCATAGGGCAGCAGATCGATCAGCGCAAAGGCGTAACTGAGCTGCTCGGTGCCACGGCCGGTGGTGTGCCAGGTGCGATACACGGTGTCGCCATCGCGCAGGAACACATTGACGGCGAATCCGCCGCCGGGCGGTCCGCCGACGTCGCTGCCAAATGGGCTGTTCGCTGTGGAATACCAGGTCATTTTGTTCCCGACCCGCCGCTTGTATGCGAGTGCCTCGCCGATTGGGCCCTGGGTGACGATGACGAACCGGGCGTCGTAGCTGTCCAGGAACTCCAGCCGGGTGAACTGCGAGGTGAACCCTGTGCAGCCCGGGCACTGCCAGTCCTCGCCGGGGAACCACATGTGGTTGTAGACGATCAGCTGTGACGTGCCGCCGAAGACGTCGACCAGCCGGACCGGTCCCCGCTCGCCCTCCAGGGTGTAGTCGGGCATCTTGACCATCGGCAGTCGCCGGCGCTGCGCGGCGATCGTGTCGAGTTCTCGGGTCGCGGCCTTCTCCCGGGCACGCAGTGCGTCGAGTTGGCGCTGCCAAGTGTCGGCGTCGACGACGGGCGGTAGTGCGGCGGCGGTCATGGGGTCTCCTAACTGATCATGTTCACAGTCTGCAGCGTGCAGCTTGCAGTTATAGACCCTGCCGGGCCGGCTAAGTCATCGGTGGCTCGCCACGCTCATCGAAGGGTTGCCTACGGTCGAAGCTGATCTTGCTCGGTCGCTCCATCTACACATCGGCGGGTATACACCTTTGGTGGCGTGGACATGAGGATGTATCAAGGGGACGTCAAGCTGACTCTTCTTATGATGACCCGGCGCGCCGTGGAGCGCGCGTGTGTCCACTGCGGGGGGAGTCATGCCCAGGTTGACTGCTGATACGTTTGTGCGCCCAGCCAGCATGAATAACAATGACGATCCGGCAGTTCTCTATGTCCGGTCGTACCTCTTTATCCGGACAGTGGTTGGCCTCATCGGCATATTGCTCCCGATCGCACTCATCGCCTGCGAAACGTTCTTCCTCAAGGGCAGTGTCCACGTTCGCGGCTCTTTGAGCGCCTATTACCATACCTCAGTACAGGACATATTTGTCGGCAGTTTGTGCGTAACGGGATTCCTGCTAATCACCTATATGGCGGGGATGCCCAGAACGTGGGACTTCTGGCTGAGCCTGATTGCAGGAGTCGCCGTGCTTGTGGTGGTCTTCTTCCCGACGTGGCGTCCGGATATGCCCCCTGGCGCACCGCTCTGCGGCAGCAATCCGTCACTTCCAGGATGTTCGCCCATTGAGCAGGTGCTGGGAGAGGCGCTCACTGCCAGAATTCACGCCGCAGCCGCAGCAGTGTTCATCCTTTCTCTTTCGGCGATCAGCTTCCTGTTTGCCCACCGGGAGAAGAAGTACAATCACAGTACTTCCAGGCAGCTGCTCCATATGCTTTTTGGGGTAACGATCCTAGCAGCCGTCGCCTGGGTGCTAATTGGTGGGGCGCTCAAAATTAATATTTGGGAACTGACCCCTCTCTATGTCGGGGAAATAGTCTCGGTGTTGGCATTTAGCGCCTCATGGCTCCTGAAGGGCAAGGACCTTCGCGGCATGCTGAGTCGTCCGCAGTCCCCCCGCGATTCCGGTCAGAGCAAGGTCGACTCACTCCAAGCCGCTGCTGGTTGATGGCGAGTCGCCCGCTGGTGGCCTCGGTTAGCTCCGGGAAACCAGGCGACGCTGCGAGCGGCCCTGTGCTGTGCCCTCCAGCAGAGCCCCTGGACCGAAGAACTCACCGTGTATTGGCCCTACTGACATCCGATAAAGCAGAAGATCAACCCCCGAAACCGAATCCAACGGCATGCAGAACATCCGGATCTGGGTAACCCGCGCCCTGGCCGAAGCGAAACCGATCTCCGCACCAATCGGCGGATCTTGCTTGTCAATCGCCAGGGCCAGGTTCCGCTGCGGACGCGGCCTGCTCCATCACCCACCATGTCACGGTCACGGTCGCAGTCGCTCACGGACACGTGGCGCGCCCGGGTCGTCCCGATCTGAGCGCGGCGCGGGACATGCCCGCACGCTGCGTTATTCGCGCAATCCCTCGTAGCGATGACTGAGCGTGACGTACCGAAGAGGGCGGTGACTGCCCCCGCACTCGGAGTACGGGTGCCTGCCGGGCGATTACTTTCCCGGGTCTTGGGTGTGATCTGCGGCGTTGCTCCTGGGAAGGGTGACACTTGGTGTGTACGGTGCAGACACTTCATCGCAGGTGTGGGAGGTTGAGATGACCCAGAGAGTAACCGTGGAGCTGGAGGACGACCTTGATGGTGGCCCGGCTGAGGAGACGGTGCGGTTCGGGCTCGGTGGGGCGGAGTATGAGATCGACCTGAGCAATAAGAACGCCAGCGCGTTCCGTAAGCAGCTTAAGCCGTTCATCGAGCACGCCCGCAAAACCGGGCGCGGACAGTCCCGTCGGCCAGCCCGTACCGCGGCAAGCCGTCAACGAAGCGGCGATATCCGGGCCTGGGCGAAAGACCACGGTATCGCGGTCAGTGAGCGTGGCCGGATCCCGGCGAGCGTGGTGGAGCGGTATCAAGCGGCTGCCAAAGGACGGTGACCCAGTCAGGAACCGTCTGCCGGTATGGGCGAATAGGCCGATGTACTGTCCTTGTTCGATCCTGTTACTTCATCTCTTCAACCTTCACGGAAATGGGAGGACTTGCCGATGTCGCGCGGTGCGGCGCTGCTGAGCACGCTGCTTTGCGTTGCGGGGCTGGCCATGGCGACGCCGAGTCCGGACAGTAGCAGCGGTGTGACCAGCTGCCAGTAGGACAGGGTCGGTGCGGCGATCAGCGCGATCCAGGCCATGGCGGCAGCGTGCAATGCCATGCCGGCCGCGATGAACGGTCGCTCGCCGAGGCGCGGGATCCGCGCGCCGACGATCCGCGGCACGGCCATCACGATCGCTCCCCAGGGCATGAGCCGCAGCCCGGCGTCGAGCGGCCGAAGCCGAGCCCGGTCTGCAGGTACTGCGCCATGAAGAACAGGGCGCCGAGCGCCGATCCCCACAGGAAGAACATCGCCGCGTTGCCGGCGGAGAACGATCGGTTCCGGAACAGCCGCATCGGCAGCATGGGCTCGCGGGCGCGCGTCCCCCGGAGCACGAACGCGATGGTGAGCAACCCGCCCAGCGTCAGCGTGAGCAGCACCTCGGCGCTACCCCAGTCGGCCGAGTTCCCGCGCACCAGCCCCCAGACCAGCCCGAGCGCGGCGCCGGTCACCAGCGTGAGGCTGGGCATGTCCAGCCCGGCGTCGTGGCCGAGGCTCTCTTCGATCCGGGTGAGGGTAAGCGGGATCAGCGCGGCCCCGATCGGAACGTTGAGCCAGAAGATCCAGGGCCAGGAGATGCCCTGGACCACCGCGCCGCCGAGCAGCGGGCCGAGCGGCACGGATGCCCCGATCACCGCGGTGTAGATCCCGAGCGCCCGGGGTCGCTGCCGCGGCGGGACCGCCGCGGTGAGCAGGGTCAGCGTCAACGGCATCACCGCCGCAGCGCCCGCGCCTTGCATGGCGCGCGCGGCGATGAGCCAGCCGGCGCTGGGCGCCAGCGCACACGCCGCCGACGCCGCGGCGAACACGCCCATGCCGGTCACGAACGTCCGGCGACGCCCGTACCGGTCGCCGAGTGCGGTGGCGGTCATCATCAGTACGGCGAAGTTCAGCGTGTAGGCGTTGACCGTCCACTCGAGCTCTTCGACGGAGGCGCCGAGGTCCGCCCGGATCGTGCTCAGCGCGGTCGATACGACTAGGGCGTCCAGCCCGACCATCATCGCCGCGACCGCGGTCAGGCCGATCACCCAACGCTGTCGAGCAGTCCATGTGCTCCTCATGCTGGTTGGGACACCGGCGGCGGACCGAACGGAACGGCCGCGGGTGGTGTCATTACCGGTGATGAAGGACGGCGAAATGCGAGGACATGCTGGTGAACGAGGATCTGCTCGTGCGCGCCCAGTCGGGGACGAGGACGCCTTCCGCGACCTCACCGAGCCGCATCGGCGCGAGCTGCATGTGCACTGCTACCGCATCCTCGGCTGCGTGCAGGACGCCGAGGACCTGGTCCAGGAGACGCTATTGGCCGCCTGGCGCGGGCTTAACGGTTTCCATGAGCGCTCGTCGGTCCGCGCGTGGCTGTACCGAATCGCCACGAATCGCTGCCTGAACGCGCTGCGCGACACCTCCCGACGTCCGCAGCGAGCCGCCGCGGTCGAGCTGCCCGAGCCGACCCGCCGAGCGGAACCGGTCTGGCTGCAGCCCTACCCCGATGTGCTGCTGGACGATCTGCCCGATCACGCAGCGGGCCCTGAGACGCGTTACGAGGCCCGTGAGTCGATCGAGCTCGCGTTCATCATCGCGCTGCAGCACCTTCCGCCGCGGCAACGCGCGGTGCTCGTGCTGCGCGACGTGCTCGGCTACCGCACCTCCGAGGTCGCTGTAATGCTCGACACCAGCGAAGTAGCGGTCAAGGGTATGCTGCAACGAGCCCGTGCCACGATCCAGACTCACGTGCCCGCTGGCGACACCGCGGCCGTCGTCGCGCTGCTCACCGCCGACGCCTGGCTGAGCATGCCGCCTGATCACAACTCTGGCCTGAACCAGTGTGGCAGATTCGGTCAACCCCATCGCAGCGGCGTTGAACACGCGGCGGTCTCGGGGTCCCAGCGGTGGATCTGGTAGAGGTCGATCCAGCCGGTGCCGAGCCGGCGCAGCGAGTCCTCGACCGCGCGGATGATCCAGCGGCGGGAGCTGCCACGGTGGTTTGAGGTCGCGGCTCATCGGCATGAACGCCTTGGTCGCGAGCACGATGTCGTCACGTCGCCCGGTGAGGGCCTTGCCGGCGATGACCTCGGACTCGTCGGCGGAGTAGACGTCTGCGGTATCGGCGAACGTGATGCCGGCGTCGAGCGCGCGGTGGATGATCCGGATGCTCTTGTCGTGGTCCTTGGTGCCCCACTCGCCGAACATCATGGTGCCCAGGCACAGCTGGCTGACCCCAGACCCCGGTGGTGCCGAGGCGTCGCTGCTCCATCGTCACTTCGTCTCCTCGATGGTCTCGGACTCGCGCGGGTTCACAGGGGATGCCCGCGCGCTCCAGCTCGCGAGGAAGTTCAGGGCCTGTTCGGAGGCGCTGTGGGGTTCGACGGTGTAGGTGATGATGGTCAGGCCGTGGTCTCCGGGGAGGGTGAGTGCTTCGCTGGTGAGTTCGAGCTCGTCGGCGGCGGGGTGGCGCAGGGTCTTGGCGGCCGTGGTGTGGAACTTGACGTTGTGGGCGGCCCACCAGGTGCGGAACTCTTCGCTGCGGGTCGAGAGCTCACCGACCAGGCCGGTCAGGCCGCGGTCGTAGGGGTTGCGGCCACGCGGGTCGAGGAAGAGGTAGCGGGCAAGGTTGAAGCCGGTGGCGCCCTCTGCGTAGACGTCGGCGAACAGAGCCCGGCCGGGCCGGTTGGCGGCGAGGACGTCCATGCGGTTGTTGCGGACGTAGGCGGGGGCACTGATGCTGTCGAGGACGCGCAGCACACCCTCCCGCGCGCGGGGTGGGCTGGAGGAGCAGCGCGGCCGGCCGGGCCCGGGGCCGCCCGGCGCACTTCGCCCCGTCTGGCCGGGTCCGTTGGCGGTGGCGGCGAGGTCGAACAGGTGCGTCCTCTCGGCCTCGTTGAGCTGCAAGGCGCGCGCCAGCGCGTCGAGGACTGAGCCAGAGACGCCGGAGAGGTTCCCCCGCTCCAGGCGCGTGTAGTAGTCGGTGCTCATGCCGGCGAGCATGGCGACCTCCTCCCGGCGCAGCCCCTTGACGCGGCGCCGGCCGCCGTAGAGCGGGACCCCCGCTTGGCCGGGGGTGAGCCGGTCCCGGCGGCTGGTGAGGAAGTCGCGGACCTCGTCCCGGTTGTCCATGCCTTCGACCGTACGACCCGGGCACGACGCTAGGGAGGGTCTGGCATTACCGGGAAACACCGTCACTCCCGCAGGCGCGCCAGAAGGGGTTTCGTAGAGTCAGCACCAACGGCCACCCCGCCCGGCCTGGCCCGCCTCGTAGCGGGTCACGCGGCTCCATCATCTGCGAGAAGAAGGTTCCACCGTGTCTGTCCAGGTCCCCACCGTCACCCTCAACAACGGCGTGAAGATGCCGATCCTCGGCTTCGGCGTCTTCCAGATCCCCGCCGAGGAGACCGAGCAGGCCGTCGCCGACGCCCTGGCCGCCGGCTACCGCCACCTCGACACCGCCGCCTCCTACGGCAACGAGGAAGCCGCCGGCCGCGCCATCGCCGCCAGCGGCATCGCCCGCGGGGAGCTGTTCGTCACCACGAAGCTGTGGGTGCAGGACACCGGCGAGGAGAACACCAAGAAGGCGTCCGACGCCTCGCTGCAGCGTCTCGGCCTCGACTACCTCGACCTGTACCTGATCCACCAGCCCTACGGCGACTACTACGGCTCCTGGCGCGCGATGCGTGCCCTCAACGAGCAGGGCCTGGTCAAGGCCGTCGGCGTCTGCAACTTCTACCCCGACCGGCTCGTGGACCTCATCGACCGCACCGGGTTCACCCCGGCGGTCAACCAGATCGAGACCCACCCCTACTTCCAGCGGCAGGCCGACCACGACCTCATGGCCGAGCGCGGGGTCCAGCACGAGTCCTGGGGCGGGTTCGCCGAAGGCCGCAACAACCTGTTCTCCGACCCC
>WNGL01000684.1_pt1 | contig 40266 bp, 26 predicted proteins | sample 5400591 | NCBI WGS metagenome assembly WNGL01 (sample SAMN13153377, study PRJNA577476) | soil metagenome | isolation source: 80 cm soil or saprolite under Garry oak tree replicate 1 | place: USA:California | collected 2016-06-15
CCAATGGCGCGAATGATCACGCGCTTTGTGCCGGTGCCTTGGACAATGAACCCCCCAATCATCACGTTGTCGCCCGTCTGAACAAAGGTGCGCGTGGAGATGTTCCCAAGCTGCGCACCCGCTATTGTGCCGTTGAGCCGGAACATTTGATCGGGTTCGTCCGGGTCTATGTCGCAAGTTGCTCCCCGACGGCTCCAACTCGGGCAGACTCCAAGGCCGCCACCAGGATTCTGCCAGGCGGCAGGGTTATTCGCCGTGACTGTGCGATTGCTCCAGCCCCATTCGCCCTGGGTGCCGTAGGTCATGTTGGCTTGGATCTCAACCCAGTAGGTACCAGGATTCAGCAAAGCGGGTGTAGGCAGGTTTATGGTGAACGTGCTGCCGTTTTGCACGTCCGGCTGATGAATCGCGCTGTAAACCCGCGCGCCAGGAAATCCAGCATTATCTGCATAAAAAAATACATTCCAATCGATGGCTGGTCCCGACCCATTGAAATACACGCCATCCGCGTCGATCGACTGCACATTCCAAGTTTGACCCGACGGCACGACAAAGTCGTCCGCCAGATCGGCGTTGGACGTAGGAAAATCGGTGAACGTGGCCGACAGGGTAACATCCTGTCCAGAGTTGTCGTACTGATCGTACAGAACTGTCTGCGGCGCTCTCGGTGGTGACGGAGCGACGAGGAAGCGTGCGCCAAGTCTGCCACTGCTGAACTGAGGAACAACAGGTGGGCTTGACGTCGGCTTGGCGGTACCTCTGTTGGTCACGTTTCGTTGCGCCAGAGCGAATGGAATTGCCGAGACACCAAGCAGCAGAACCAGGTAAAATGCCCCTCGAATCAGATAGGCTTTAACGGCCGGACGAATTTGCTTTTTCATGTCGCTGTTCTGTGTTCGAAAGCAGGGCTAGACGTAGCCGTATTCGCTGGAGTAATCGCTGTCATGAGCGTATGAGCACTGGTACCGCTTACCAAGAACAACAGTAGCAAGAAGAGCCCTCAATTTCGTAAAACCCTAATTTACCGAACCGAGCGCCGAAACTAGAACCGGCGCCACAACCTGTCAACAAAACATGCTGGCACGCAAAACAAGACAGCGTGAACGCCGGTCCTCTGAACACTTCCGGTGATTTGGCAACGTTGACGCCTTGGGATGATGAGCTAATTAACGCCAGATGGAACAGCAGCCGGCGCGCTCTGAATACAAGAAGGTTTGGTCGGCGCTTTCAACCACCGAAGATCAGGCAAAGTTACATGTCATCGGTGTGACGGAAGAAGACGCGCTGCGATCGACTGGTGAGCAAACTTTGAAGTTTCTTCAGGAAAGCGTGGGTATTAGAAAGGATGATGTTATTCTTGAAATCGGGTGCGGGATCGGACGCGTCGGCAAGTTGGTGGCGCCGCTCTGCCGAAAATGGATCGGGTGCGATGTCGCCTCGAATATGCTCGCGCTCGCAGCGAAGCGACTACGAGGCTTGGACAACCTCGAGCTAAAGGAGATATCCGGATATAATCTGAGCGGCGTTGCGGATGCTTCTGTGGATGTTGTTTATTGCACAGTGGTCTTCATGCATCTCGAGCCCTGGGACCGGTACAATTATGTTTTGGAGGCATTTCGTGTGTTACGGCCCAACGGCCGAATTTATGTCGATAACATAAATCTTTGCTCCGATGGAGGCTGGAAAGTGTTCGAAATCCATCGTGCGTTTTCGGCCACGAACCGTCCGCCCCACATGACGCAGAACTCCACGCCACAAGAGATCGAGACGTACCTGAGCCGCGCGGGCTTCGGCGACGTGCGAATTCGTACGGATGATGACTGGATCCGGGCTTCGGCGGTAAAACGCGAGACGGCGGCGTGAAACGCCCAATAGTTTAGAACCTGACAAGTCTCATCTGAGCGTAGCGACGAATCTTTGATCACCTCTGGCCTGTTCCGCGACGACAATAGACGGAGATGTTTCGCTTCGCTCAACATGACAGCGGAATTGATAAGAGCGTCAGCCACGAGCTCTGCGGTTTTGGGCGCTCCGCACCGGTCTGAGTTTCCCAGCACCGGTAACCGAAACATTAGCTTGATTCACATTTCGCGCGCGCCCGCATTTCCACAAAAAGGGGCAAATCTTCTCTCGCTTCTTTGAAGGTGGGGAGATGCAGCTGCGGATCAATGCCTTCAGTTTTAACGCGCAGGTCGCCAGCGGATTCCAAACGTTCGGCATCACCCTGCAGGTGGATTTCGTCCCAAGCATTTTGTGCGGGGAAGTCCAAGAAATTTCGGTTCGCGTCGGAAACACGGAGCGATGCGAGTTCGATCAGACGAAGCCGCGGCCCGGAAAAGTCGATCCGCACACTACGAACTTGTGCGTCTGCTGGTAGACCAATCCAAACTTTCCGCCAGTGATCGCCATCCAGGAATGAACAAACCGATTGCTCTTCCCGGTACGTTTGATCGGCCGCAAAGAAAACCTGTATCCAGCAGTCGATATTTTTGAGAGGTGGACGAACACGGCGCTTTGACCAGCGGTAAATCCGCTCACGGAACTTCCGCCCGCCCTCAGGCTTTCGGGCGATAAGAATCGACTCGTGCCATTGATTGCTGTCTGCGTCGTACTTGGGTGAATCACCTGTTTGACTCCAGGCTTCCAATACTTCGAGGCCGGCATATCGAGCGATGGCGAGCATTCCATCACAGTTCATCCGCCAGCAGTCGAGGGGATATCGGTGAACAGGTCCAGTCCAAGGAGCGATAATACAACAAAGACCGTTTGGTTTCAGGATTCGCTCTATCTCCCCGGCCGTCTCCCAAAAAAACTCGGTGTGCTCAAACGTTTGGCCGGAGATCAGTACGTCAACGCTATTAGACTTTAGTTCCCGCCAGTTATAGGGATCGCGGATAACCAGTTCGACATTCTTACCCGGCACGATATCGACGCCCACATATCGCCATGGAGGACGATCAAATATTGCTCGATAACTTCCCCGAATATCCTGACTGCCGAGATCGACAATAACAAGCGGTTGAGATGCCTGGGAATCGAGGTATCTACGGCGAAAGGCCGTCATTTTGTCAATTGAACTCAGATGCACGTTCGCCTTATCAATCCAACAGGGTGATTGTCCTGCAAGCGCTTTGAACGAGCAATTCGACAGGGGCGCTTTTGCGGGCGGCTTGCCGGGATTTCACTTTTACTCTCGCCGTAATGCGACCGCGACTTATGGTGATCTAAGTTTTGAGCCGAAATTCCTTACCGGCGTCGCCACGCGCATCGGGTGCGTTGGTCTCGCTTGCGCCGTCGCGCTCTGCGAGGGCGCGGAGTTTGTGCCGGTGCATTCCAAAGATTTTCTTGCGGGCAGGATAGCGATCTACCAGCGCGTGGTAGCGCTTTTGTAAAACGCGCACCAGCTCCTCCTCGAACAGATTGGTGGTGTTGCTCATCGATTTGTCGTGATGGCGATAGAAACAGAGGGTGTTGGGTACGAAACCAACGGAGAACCCGCGCGCGGCAAACCGCAGCCACATTTCATAGTCTTCCCAACCGAACCAACCGATCTGGCTCAGGGTACAATCATAACCGCCAAGCTCGAGCAAGGTGGCGCGCCGGAATAGCGCCATGGCGTCGATATAGGGGCTCTGCACGAGAATCTCCGGATCCCAATCGTAGTAGGACAGAAGGCCAAGCGCGTTTTCGGGCGAGCCACGAAACCGACAGAGCAAACTATACGCGGCGGCATGCTGTCCGCGCTCGATCTCTTCAAACAGCAACCGTAGCGCACGCGGGGTGATGAGATTGTCCGCATCCATCATGAACACGTAAGGCGCGCGCGCAATCTGCGTCCCGACGTTGCGTGCATCGGCCAGGCCAGTGTTTAGGTGCTTCTGGACAATCCGCACCGGTCGGTCGAGCCCCATCTGGATCGTGTGCGCCCTCGCAAATGAGCCATCGGTGGACGCATCGTCGACGATCACGATCTCAATTGGAGCGGAAAGTTGAGCCGCCGCCCGGTCGATCGCCTCCGCACATCCTTCGATGAATTGCTCGTAATTGTAGAGCGTAATGATTACCGAAATCTGCGGTGGCGGGGAGCGGCTGAACGCCCCGTTGTCATGCAAAGTCCAGACTTTTTCTCCACGTTTTCGTCGCCTGGCTTGCTCTTGCAAGCGCTGGTGGTACGCCGCGCGTTTTTCGATGACGCCGGAACGGACTGCAATCAGACTTTGCGTCAAAGCACTCGGCGTTTCCGATGATGGTTGCGCCATGGTCATATGCGAACGAGAGGAGATGTTTCGTAGGTCACTCCCAAGCGCCTTCCAGAGGCTGCGGCGGGCAGCTTGATTAAGCGATCTATCCAGTGCCAGCGGTAGACCGGCCGGGGCGGGATCATCGCTAACATCAGTCGGTAGCATTTGAAAATTCGAAGTCTCATCGCGCCTTAAATCCAGCAAGAACTTTTGGCAGCCGTGCGACTGGCGAAGCGAATCGCGCACAAAATCGTGACCTGCGCCGGCAATGCGCGAGCACTCGCTCGGATGCTCCAGGTAAAATCGGCACGCGTCGATCAACTCGTCCTTTTCCACCATGACGAAGTGTCGATTGGGAATTAGCGGGCCAAAACCCACGCTCGTTTCGCTGATAACGCAGCAGCCATTGGCGAAACCGAGCAGCATGCGGTGCCACTCGAAATACCGCTGACCGGAATAGTGCAGGTTGAGCAGTATGCGGGAGTTCGCAAGTAACACGTTACGTTCAGCGGTGGAGAGATAGCTGCGGGAGGATTCGGTCTTCGCAAAGCCGAGCGGCACAAACCGCAGATGACAATTGTATCGGCTAAAGAAGCTGGCGTGACGGGAGAAGAAAAGATCGCGTCGCGGAGTGAGCGACCCAAGGAAAGTGATGTCCACCTGCCTCTCGAGAAGCGGCTGTTGCACGCGGCTGGCAAGAATTTCGTGAAAACCAAGCTCGAGGTGATGAGTTCTGATTCCCAGCTGGCGATACGCCGCGACACCCAGAGCGTTAATGTCAGCGACGGCACGCGCATAGCATGCCCAGCGAAGATTCTGCCGAAACCAGGTAGTATCCGGTTGCTCGGTGCAGAGGAGAACCACGTTTCTGGTCAGCTCGCGCGCCTCTCTCGGCGAAACGCTTTCCAGTAGGAACAGATTGTAATATTCGTGTGGAGTTAGCACGATTTGAAGCAAGTCGTCGCCAGACGGCTCCGGTTTTTGGTCCAGAACCAGCTCCGCCTCGAGGCCAAGCTCAATAAATCCAGCCACGACTAGTTCACCTACCTCGCGAATAAAAAGATTCGATTTGGCGGTGGCATAGACGATGACGCGCTGAAGGTGAACAGGCGCGCTTTCGTCTTGCACCGGCACGTGCCGCATGCGGCGATTTGAAGAAGCGGGAGAGCGACGTCGCCGATGCTGACGCCGGGTGCGCAGGTGTTCATGGAGATTGGTCAAACCGAGCCTCAGAAGAAAGTCGAGCGGCACCGCTTTAATCTCGGCTTTGAAAAAAGTGCGCCAGCATTTTCGCGCATCTTGTACTTGGAACAGTAGGCTGTTACGCCCGGCCCGCAGAGGAACATTGACATAGAAACCACTAGATCCGGCTGCAGGTATCGCCGGGAAAGCGGTACCTATATCGGGTCGGCTGCGCTTGCGTCGCGCACGGACGACATGGCGTGGCCGCAGGCGCTTACTGGCAATTACCCGAATAGCGTGAATCGGTTCCCCGCTCGTGTCGACCAGCCAGCCGCTTACCGGTAGCTCACGGCTGAAAACGAGGGGCTCGAACGGCTCGTCAAATCCAAACGCAAATTCTTCCGCTGTTCTCCTTTCAGCCGCCATCATTAGGACTTCCCCCTTTGCCGGTCGCTTTATTGGCGCGATCGAAATCCTTCCACGGCGCGCGCAAGCGGGGTGGAAACGCCAGGGTGAACAGCTCGTCGGTCAGATCGAGATTCGGGTTGTAGAAAGGATCGTCGTGCAAGGGTTCGCGCCAGCGTTGCTGCATGTATCGAAGTTCTTGGTGAAATCGACCCTGTTTCTCTTCAGTATCTTCGAGCCCACGTGAACTTGATTCGTGATGGATGAGTTCGGCATGTGGCGTCCACACCACCCTTAGGTTCAATTCACGTACACGCAGGCAAAAATCGATGTCGTTGAATGCAATGCTGAGATCGCGCTCATTCAGCTCGCCGACCTGCGCATACACTTCTGCCCGCACAGCAAGGCAGGCGCCAGTGACGGCAGCGACGTTTCGAACGAGTTGCAGTTGCGAAAAATAGCCGGTACCCCCGCGGCGCTGCCGGAAGTAAGCATAGTTGCCAATGCGCTCTGGACTTAGAACAATGCCCGCGTGTTGTAATTGCCCATCTGGAAACCATAAGCTCGCCCCCACCACACCGACTTCTGGTCGCGTTACCTGGCTCATTAACTCGGATAACCAACCGGGGTCAATGACTTCGATATCATTGTTCAAGAGCAGTAAAACCTGGCCACGCGCAGCCGCCGCGCCGCAGTTGCAAAGCTTACTGTAGTTGAATTCGCCGGGGACGGAGATGACGCGAATGCGCTCGTCTTTTGCAACCTCTTGAAGTAATTCACGGGTCGATAGCTCGGAGCTGCTGTTATCGACGATGACAATTTCATACAATTCGTAGTCGGTTTTTTCTTTGATGCTGCGCAGACATTTCTTGAGCAGGCTGGCTTGATCGCGAGTCGAAATAATGATGGAGGCCAGCTGCGAAGGTATTGCGTATCGCACTCGCTGAAACTCTCCTTGCCGTGAAACTACCGCAGCAATGCGGCGTCTCTGCAGACACTCTTCCACCGCTCGGGCGCGCGCGTCGAGCGCATACGGTTTTGCGGACACTGCCTCCGCTGTGCTGTGGGGCGTCGCGCGCCAGTGATAGAGTAGCCACGGGATGCGTTTGATTTGCGATTGATCAATTAGCTCGACGCACCGGAGCATGAATTCATGGTCCTGCGCTCCATCGTACTCCGAACGAAATCCGCCCACGTCCCGGGCCAACCCCGTATGCAGGATTGCCGGGTGGGCCGCGTAGTTTTGCACTAGAAAGAGATCGGGATTCCACTGTGACTTGAAATAAGGGCTAAATCGGCGGCCGTTCTCGTCGATTTTATCTTCATCACCATAAATCAGCTTCAGATCTGGCTGCCGATTAATCGCTAGAGCCGCGAAGTAGAGAGCATGTAGCGCCAACTCGTCGTCGTGATCGAGCAGGACGATGAAATCGCCGGTGGCCATAGCGAGCCCGTCGTTCGAAGCAGCCGAAATGTGACCGCGCTCACGGCGACGGTGGATTTTCATTCGCGGTTCACGCTGCGCGACGCTGTGCAACAGACGCCAAACGGCTGGATCTTCTGAAGCATCATCGACCGCGCAGATTTCCCAGTCGGGATAAAGTTGTCCTCGCACCGAGCGTATTGCGGCGCGGAGGAAACGCAGATCGGAATTGTAGCACGGTATCAATACAGAAAAGCGCGGTCTTTTGTCGAAGCTGCGGATGTGGCGCCGGATTGCCGAGCGATCCCGCGCGTCCAGTCTTTCGTACAGGCGGAGCCAATATTCGTAACGGTTCGCTTTCCCAAAACGATTCTCCCCACGTCGCCAAAAAAACGGGCGATAAATCCGATAAGCGAAAAAAGGCTCCCACAGCTGGCCGGAAGAGGCTTCCAGTAGAAGTAAGCTTCTTCCCCGCGGGGGATTTATGGTGACCGAGAAGCCGCTGTGCAATGCTCCGATAACGTCGGGGTATGCTGCCTTTACCTCCGGACGCCTGATTCCCGTCTGGGCCTCCCATTTGTGGTGGCCGATACGCGCGCGCACTGCTTCGATCGGTTTTCCGTGGAGAGCCACACACCAACCCACGAGACGCTGGCTTCTAGGTAGCCGCGACCAGTCACAGCGAGGTTCAAGCCAAAAAGCAAATCGTGATACGATGTCCCGGCGATCGACGTCGAAGAGCTCTGCGTCCTCAAGTGGCGGACGATCTTTTCTCGCGGCTCTACATTGCCTTATGACTTGCCGTTGGAGGAATGAGCGCCACTCGCCGCGAACATCCCTCACTTCCAATGCGAGGGTGCTGCGGCCAAGCGGCAACTTCGCTGTCGCAGCGAAACCTGCACAATGCGCATACGGGGAGTCGGGGAAGCTTCCCCGCAGATCCCTTCGTTGTATGCCATAAGTGCCGCGAAAAATTTTGCGGCCCACTCGTGCGCGGAATCCGGTTATTCGTTCTTCAACTCGATCGATGCACCAGCCGCAGATTGGAAGCTCGCGTTCCAGTTTGTCCCAATTCAACGGCCGATCAAGCCACCAATGGAAACGATCGGCAGCGGCAACTTGCGTCTTCCCGCGACGCTGACGGCGTTCAACGGCGGAAAGGAAGATCGGTCCAACGACGTTTTTCTGCCAAACGATGCAATAGCCATCTGCGCCATTACTCGCCTCGATGCGCAACGGCCACTCTCCTCGTGGCAATCTGACTTCAAGTGAAAAGCCGCAGCGGACTTGATCAGCGCTCACGCCGCAGTGCTGAATAACATCGTGGCGATCGTGGAAGACTCGCGCTTCAAAAACGTGTCCCCCAATCGTCGCCCGGATTGCTTGCAATGGAGGGCCACTTCTCCACACACACCACCCTGCCAGGGTTACCCATCGCGTTTTTCTGTTCCACGTTTGTGGAGCATCCAACCAGAAGATTAAATTGTCGTTCACGGCCAACGCCTTACTTGAAACGAGGGACTGAGGCATGCGCTGTTAATCTATCGCTTACGCGCGACTAGCTCGAACCCCGCGGCGATCTTGCTTTGAGCTGACTGCGGCAAGCTCTGTAGAATCTCGAAGCCACCCGGGTGGTGTCCAGTTCCTGCCCAGAGATCGGCCCATTCCCCCAGGGTGGTGTTCCTTAAGCGCATCACTTTGTCCAAAGCGGCGCCTCCCTCTTTGGCCGTGTTGATCACGCTAGACATTAGATACGCGAGCATCATACCCGGAGCGAAGTTTCCACTTACATGGCAGCGCTCAACTTCGAAACTGGAAAACCACTTGCGAAGGCCGAACTCGGTGGCGTTAAAATAGTGGTGCGGCGCTTCGTGTACGGCCTGCAGAAAGGCGCTGTGAATGGCGACCGATCCGCCAGGCTTAAGCACGCGTAGGATTTCAGCCGCCGCTTTTTGCGGCTCAGCCAGATGCTCGAAAACATTGAAGGCAAATACGCGATCAAAGCTGCCGGCGCGAAACGGCAATGAGTGCGCGTCGCCTATAACATCAGTGTGGCGGAAGGGCCGACGCTCGAATTCAATGCAGTTGGGATAGCGCTGCGCCGAAACTCCTGCGCCAATGTGGAGAACGAAATCTTTTCCCTCGCGGAGAATTGTCTCGAATTCCGCGCCAATCGGGTTGCTCCTGTGGTTTTCCGGCAGAATCGTCACCGGCTCCTTAAGAAAAACAGGTATATGTCCGTGAAGTTTGAAAACGGCGCTGCACTGCACACACGTGACACTTGTTGAGTGGTGACGGAGGTCACCGCTGCAAACTGGACATGCGAGCACCGCTGCCAACACTGCTTCGGTTCGCTCGGGTAGCATGAGCCACGTAAGTTAGGAAAATCAGCTTACGAAGCAAGCCGGGGACTACGGGACGGCAAAATTGCGACCGAAGCGGTAAGCTGCAGGGCGTGATCCCAGCGCGAATGCGCTCGATTGGCTGACCGGCATGTAAGCACCAGCTGCTGATCCGCAGCCAGCGCGCCGGATTTCTTCGAGGTCCCAAGCAACACGCCCGCATTGGAGCGGTCGGCGTAAGATATTCGAGCGAAAACCGCGCGACATAAAAAAACTTTTCGCGTGGTCTCTCCGCTTCGTATCCCGGCGCTCCCTCGATGAACCGACTTGCGCGCCGTCTCCTTTGCTGCCGTTCCAAGCAAATTATTGGGAACCTCGGCGTCTGTTTGCTGTAGAACATACTGGGAGGATAAAGTGCGCCAGAATTTTCGCGGCCCAGTCTTTGGCCTGCTCTTGTGCCTCATACTTGTCAGCACTGGCCGGACTCAAAATGGTTATACCTGGCAACTAGGCGCCCAAATGCCTGGCCCCCGACAGGAACTCGCCACCGGGGCGCTAAATGGAAATGTGTACGTCCTCGGCGGTTTTGATGCAGACGGGCATTCCACGGACACGGTGCTAGTCTATAATCCAAGTACGGACACATGGACCTTGGCGCATCCGCTTCCCTATGGAGTTAATCATAACAGCGCGGCTGTGGCAGGAGGAGCGCTTTATAGTTTTGGTGCCGGAGGAGGCGAGCTGTTTGTTTACAATCAGAACACCAACTCCTGGGCTGCAAGAGCTTCCAGTCACTACGTCCACAGCCACACTGCGGCAGTCGGGGTGATCGATAATAAGATTTATGTCGCCGGCGGCACGGGTACTCCGAGCCAGCGCGAACTGGAGGTGTACGATCCGGTCGCAAATACATGGACAGTCAAGGCTCCCATGAGCGTCCCGCGCAATCACACAGCTGGCGGGGTGATCGAAGGGAAATTTTATGTTGCAGGTGGACGGGCTAGCGATTTTTCAGGTTCAACAAACGCGCTTGAGGTTTACAATCCGCAGACCAATACCTGGTCGACTCTTGCACCGATGCCAACTGCTCGTTCCGGGCTTGCCGCCGCGGTGGTGGATAATGAGCTGTGGGTTTTCGGCGGGGAGGACGTCCTGGATTTCGTTGTGCATGCAGAGGTGGAAGTCTATAATCCTGCTACTAATAGTTGGCGTCAGCTACCCAACATGCCTGCTGGTCGGCACGGGATCTGGGCATCGGCGATCGGCAACAAAATCTATATCCCAGGTGGCGGAGTCGGCCCCGGGGGCTCCGCTTCTAATACGAACCAAATCTATACCGTTGACACTGCAGCGGCAAACCTGGGCGACATCTCAACACGCGCGTTTGTTCAGACGGGCGACAACGTGATGATTGGGGGGTTCATTGTCCAAGGCACCGGCACAAAGCGCGTGATCATTCGCGCCATTGGCCCTGAGCTGGGCCAGTATGGTGTTCCGAATCCGTTGGCTGATCCGACATTGGAACTGCACGACGGCACCGGAGCTTTGATTGGCTCCAATGATAACTGGCAGACTACAATCATTGGCGGCATTATCACCCACGATCAAGTTCAGGAGATTCAGGACGGCGGCCACGCTCCCGGAGACGCAAGGGAATCTGCAATCATTGCAGACCTGCCGCCCGGTAACTACACGGCGATCATGCGTGGGGTAAATAATACCACTGGAGTTGCTTTAGTGGAGGTGTACGACATCGGGGCCGGTACCAGTTCAATTCTTGGCAACATCAGTACCCGCAGCTTTGTGCAGACCGGCGACAACGTGATGATTGGTGGTTTCATTGTCCAAGGCACAGAAACAAAGAGAGTGATCATACGCGCCATCGGTCCGGAGCTCAGTCAGTATGGCGTACCGAATCCCTTGGCTAATCCGACGCTGGAACTGCACGACGGCCCCGGAACTTTGATTGCCTCTAATGATAACTGGCAGACTACAATCATTGGCGGGATTATCACTCACGACCAAGTTCAGGATATCATGAACAGCGGCCACGCTCCCGCTGACTTGAGCGAATCTGCGATCATTGCGGACTTGCCAGCGGGCAACTACACCGCCATCGTACGCGGGGTAAACAACACCACCGGAGTCGCTCTTGTGGAAGTGTACGATCTGTCCGGCGCTCAGTGATCGTGCCGAATCGATAAACCAGTTCGGGTGCCCAGATCTCGGCTTCGGCGGTCCGACGTCTTCACGGCGAACTCCAGTCTGGTGGTAAGATAACTTCGCGAGTATCGTGGCGGCTGAACGATTTCAATTGGCTGGTCGAGCGTCCCATGCGCCAGCCTGAGGGGTGGATACGCTCTCGGGATTTGTGTCATGAGTCTGAAGGTTTTGTAGAATACCTAACGGAAAATTGTTCAAAACATCCAACAGCGCGAGGCGCGACGAAGCATTTTATATGAAGAAAAAATTTCCCTCCCAATCTGTACGCGCCCGCCGCAGCATCCGTGAAGGCGGGTTTTTTAATCTGCGCGTGTTCGGCAGTGTTCTTGCTCGCACTGCTGGGGTATGTTTGGCGCTCACTGCCCTGGCATATGAGCCTGTGGCCTTTGTGCCCGCGCCTCCTGCGACCAGCATCGTGGTCAACCCGACCAGCCAAGCCCTGGCGGCAACACCGGAAGCAGCGACGCTCTCCAACCTGAGCGCTCGCAGTTTTGTTCAAACGGGCGATAACGTGATGATCGGTGGTTTCGTGGTCCAGGGCCCGGGGACAAAACGAGTGATCATACGCGCCATTGGCCCTGAGCTCAGCCAATATGGCGTTCCGACCCCGATGGCTGATCCAACCTTAGAACTGCACGATGGCACAGGAGCTTTGATTGGTCGTAATGATAACTGGCAGACTACGATCATTGGCGGCATTATCACCCACGATCAGGTCCAGGATATTCAGAACAGCGGCCACGCTCCGGCGGATGCGAGGGAATCTGCCATCATTGGAGATCTTTCACCCGGTAACTACACCGCGATCGTACGCGGAGTAAATGACACCACGGGCATTGCTCTGGTGGAAGTGTACGACATTGGCACCGACACCACTTCAATTCTTAGCAACATCAGTACGCGCAGCTTTGTGCAGAACGGCGACAACGTGATGATCGGCGGATTCATCGTCCAAGGCATAGGAACAAAGAGAGTCATTATACGCGCCATTGGTCCGGAACTCAGTCAATATGGGGTGCCCACGCCATTGGCTGATCCCACATTGGAACTGCACGATGGTACCGGAGCTTTGATTGGCTTTAACAACGACTGGCAGCACACAGTTATCGGTGGAATCATCACCCGCGACCAGGTTCAGGATATCATCAACAGCGGCCACGCCCCGGGTGACCCACTGGAGTCTGCCATCATTGCAGATCTGCCAACGGGCAACTACACCGCGATTGTGCGTGCAGTAAACATCGAGGTCGGAACTGCCTTGGTGGAAGTGTACGACCTGTCCGGCAGTCAGTGATCTTGTCGAAGCCTAAGCTAAGTTCGACGCCTGCGAACCGCGGCTACTTGCCTACAGAGAAATCGGCGCGCTCGCGGGAGAGATTTGGGTTGTAATAAGGATCGCGCTCTAGAGCATCAGGCCAACGTTGGCGCATGATCGCTTCACCGCCCGTGCCAGTCTTGGCGTCCGCTGGTGTGTCCCAGCAAAGTTTGGCAAGCGGCGTGTAAACAATGAGGTAACCAGCCCGCCGTATCTTGAGACAGAAATCGATCTCCGCAAGATTCGGCGAGAGCGTCTGATCGAATCCACCAATTTGTTGAAAAACCTCGCGGCGGGTCAACAGGCATGCGCCAGAAACTGCGCTGCAGTTACGAACCATTTGCAATTGACGGTTCACGCCCGGATCTTCCGCTGGGAAGCCGCCAAAAGCCGGCTGCGCAATTCCATTGACGCCAAGAACGATCCCGGCGTGCTCGATTGTGCCGTTGGAATTCACTAACCGCGCACCGACTGCGCCAACTTCCGGTCGCTGGACGTGCTCGGCCATAATTGTCAGCCAATCGTCTTGTATTGGTTCGATGCCAGCGTCCAGGAACAAAAGCCAGGAACTATCGGTCTGTTGTACCGCGAGATTGTTTAGCGCAGCGACGTTGGATGCATCGGGTGCGTGCACCACGCGGCATGGTAACTGCGCGAAGGGTTCGTTTCCCTGTCGAACAATGATGATCTCGTAACTGGGATAGCTCGTTCTCGCAGTTAGACTTTCAATGCAACGTTTAAGTTGCTCCGCGTGGCGTGCGCTTTGGATGACAATCGAGATCTTCTTCGCCTCCAATAGTTCGCGTCGGACATGGAAAACGTGTGTCCGCCAATCTACCGCGACATGAGCGAGTTCACGGCGACGCTGCAGATGACCTTCGATTGCAAGTCGGGAAGCTTCGAGTTGCCCAGGTTTTTGGCGAACGCTGTCAGCGCTGGAGCTTGGGCTGCGCCGCCAATGATACAACACCCGCGGAATGTGCACGACGCGATCGGTGCGCTCGATAATACGCAGCAGAAGATCGTAGTCTTGCGAGCCATCCAAATCGGAACGAAAACCCCCAACATCGCAGATAAGCTGTCGCCGCAAAAAAATCAGATGACATAAATAGTTGCAAGATAGAAAGAAATCGGGCGACCAGTCCGGTTTCAGCATTGGCGAGCCCAAGCCATCCTCAGTGAGTTTGTCTTCATCGGAGTAGATCAGATCGACGCAGGAATCTTTTTGAAGCACACTTACATTTTGGAAAAGTGCATCAGGTTCGAGGAGATCATCATGATCAAGAAAAGCCACCCACTCTCCGTGGGCTAGCGCGAGTCCATGGTTTGACGCAGCAGAAATACCTCCGTGTTTTCCGAGACTGGCAATTACGATGCGCTGGTCGCGCGCGGCAAGACGCGGCAGCAGATGGAGCAACTCGTTGTTTGTGGATCCGTCATCGACTAACACGAGCTCCCAGTTTTCATATACCTGCGAGAGGATCGATTGGACAGCTTCCTCAAGCCATTGCACGGGCGTATCAAAAACTGGCGTGATCACGCTAATCAACGGCCGTGAGGCGAATTTGCGCGCCTCATCGCGCATGCGCTCCAAGTCCTGCACACTGGCACGATGTCGCTCAAACCACTTTTGATATTCGCTTGCTGTAGCAGACTTTGGCTTTCGCACCTTTTTCCACACTGTTTTGGCCAGCTTTTCCGGAATCCGATAGGGCGCGAGTAGCACCTGACCCACCCGACGCTCGGCGGAGCTGCGCAGAAGTCGCCTCTCCTTTTTCAGCAACTTCAACTCGCGCCTGTATTCTTTGAGTTTTAGAAGTTTCTCTTCTAGTCCAGCGACGTGGCGACGCGCCTCTTTCAATTCCGCTTCACGGATCTGAAGCGTTCGCTGCAGAGCACTCAGCTGGTTCGTGATTCTCGCGAGAGCCTTCTCGATCGCGAGCGCGTGCTCGCCAGCTGCTTCGCCCCGCTGACCCCTGAGACATACAGCTCCCGGATCCAGTTCGGTCAGGCCACATTCATAATCGGGCACAAACCCAAAGCGGCCGAAGCACTGAACTAGTTGCGGGCGCCGTCGTCCAGTATCAGCACCCGGACCTGGCAGTAAGACCACGGCGTCTGCGCAGCTCGCGAGCGCCTCCGCAATGATGTCGTCCTGATTTTCTTCCGAAGAATAGAACCATAGCGCGGTTTCGAAGCGTCCTGTCCATTCACCGCGACGTAACTTTGAAGCGACATCATCGTAAGACCACACCTCGGCTTCTCGTTTCGCCTCGGTAAATTGGGACTCCAGTTTCCCGGCGTCGCCTCCGACGATGAGAAAACGTCCATGCTCGAACTTCCGCGATATCACGCGCGCGAAATCGGAATCAAAAGAATTAGAATATCGTGGCGACACCAGGCACATTATATTGGTTGAAGCAACCCGCAGGCAAATCTACCCTGCCCGCAGCAGCTTCGCGCAGCGACGCGGGCGCGGCCCTGCCGCGCCACACTGCGACACGGCCGCTTCCGCAATGCTCGACTCTGTCGTTTATCTTCTCTACCGCGCAGGCTTGGCCATCGCCGCCGCGCTGCCATTTCGGTTTTTGTTTGCTGTTGGCCAATTCCTCGGCTCGTGTGCTTGGCTGCTTTCCGGCAAATACCGGAGGTTAGCGGAATGCAATGTTGCGATTGCGTTCGCAACCGAAAAGTCGCCCCGTGAACTGCGTCGCCTTGTGCGCCGGCATTTTCGACGGCTCGGCGCCAATCTCCTTTGCAGCGCAAAACTTACAGCGATCCCTCCAGAGGAAATCCTGCAGCACGTCGAAGTCGAAAATATCGAGGCCATGGCCCGCGAATTTCGCGCAGGCGTTCCCGTGGTGCTCGTTCTAAGTCATCTCGGAATCTGGGAATTATTCGCACAATTGATGCCCAAGTTTGTTGGGTTCGTACGAAACGCGAGCGTTTATCAAAAGCTCGGCAACCGTCTCATTGACGCGCACGTCCGCCGGACGCGCAGCCAAACTGGCTTGGAACTATTCGGTCGCCAGGATGGATTCGATCCGGTCATTGAGTTACTGCGCTCGGGCGGCGGTGTGGGTGTCTTGTCCGACCAACACGCTGGCGACCACGGGCTTTGGACGCCATTTTTTGGCAGGTTGGCTTCCACTTCGCCTCTGCCTGGCTTGCTTGCGAAACGCACCCGAGCGGCGCTTATTGCCGCCGGGGTGTACACAACGGGCCCGGCGCGCTGGCGCCTGGTGTTCACCGAGCGCTTTGATCAGCCCGACGCTTCTGTTGCAACCCTCACGTTGAGAATAAATGAGATTATCGAGCAACAGATTCGCGTTGCGCCGGAAGATTGGTTTTGGGTTCACAATCGCTGGAAAACGCCGCAGCCCAATTTCCTTCTCGCCCGTTACAAACGCGGCGTGCAGCTGCCGCCGGGGCTGTCACCTCGCGATCTAAAGCCATTTCGAATTCTCATTCGTTCAAGCAATTGGCTGGGCGACGCCGTGATGAGCGTCTCCGCAGTTCGCGCCATCAAGAATGGACGCCCCGACGCTCACGTTACAATCGCTGCGCCTATGAAAATCGCGCCGATGTGGAAGCTGATTCCTGAAGTGGATGCAATTCTTCCATTGCCAAACGGTTCGCTCATTCCGGCTGTCTCATTGCAGAGGCGACAACCCGCTTTCGACGCTGCAATCCTTTTCCCAAATTCGCTGCGGGTTGCTCTTGAATCATGGCTGAGCGGGATACCGCGCCGGGTTGGGTATCGCGGACACTGTCGGAAATGGCTATTGAACCAAATCGTGCCTGAACCGCGAAAAGCAGGCCCACTGGAACATCATTCGCTTCGATTTCTGCGAATCGCACGGGATTGCGGTGCAGAAACATCAAACGTTGAACATCGAATATCGAACGTTCACGTTGCAGTTTCGCCGGAACAACTAAAAATCGGCCTTTGCCCAGGCGCAGAGTACGGCCCAGCCAAGCGATGGTTCCCGGAGCGATTTGCCGAGGTTGCGAAAGAGATTAATGCACAGTCATCGGCGCAATGGATTTTATTTGGGACAGAGAAGGACGCGGCAATAGGCGATCAAATCGCGGCTGCGATCAGCGATCATTGTGTGAATCGGATTGGCCACACGACACTAGATCAACTGATCAACGAATTACGAGAATGCCGCTTGCTGCTCACGAATGATACCGGGACGATGCATCTTGCAGCTTTGCTCGGCGTGCCAGTTGTCGCGATCTTCGGCTCGACTGAGCCGGCTCTGACGGGGCCGCTCGGGAATGCTCACATTATCCTGCGCCATCACGTCGAATGCAGCCCGTGTTTTCTCCGCGAATGTCCAATCGATTTTCGCTGCATGAAAGCGGTTACCACCGGGGAAGTTGTGGACGCCGTGCGGTCAATTCTGACCGATAAATTTCAAATTTGAATTTGGAGACTTCAAATCTGAGACTCGCAATTTGAGATCTCAAATCTGCATGGCTCGGCCGCGAATCTACACAGAGGTGCAGGTAATGTTTTTCGACACCGACTGCGGGGGCGTCGTTTCGAATATCGCTTATCTGCGTTTCATTGAGATTGCGCGTACGCACCTGGCTGGCGAACTCGGGCTTGGCCTTGCGGAAATGGCCGAAAAGCAAAGATATCCCGTCGTGGTGCGTACGGAGATTGATTATCGCCGCGCAGCCAAGCTGGGAGATCGGTTGACGATTGAAGGTTGGCTAGACCACGTGGAGCGCGCACGGTTCTGGTGTGGATTTCGAATTACCCGACCGAGGGACGACACGCTGATTGCGCAATGCCGCCAAATGCTCGCGCTGATCGAAATGCCATCAGGAAAACTGCTGCGTCTGCCCGAACATTGGCAAGAATATCGCAAGTTCGATCCGGTGCAGTATCCCAAAGGCGAACGCCAAATCGGGATGCACATTTCTAGCGAAGAAGACAATCAATGACCGCAGGGACCCAAAGCTTAACCGTCGAACAAACTTTGCTCGAGCCGCCCGCGCTGCCCCCGCCGCCGACGCGGCACGCGCTTTTAGGGATTCTAATCGCGTTGGCGGCGCTGTTGCACGTAGCAACAATCGGAACAGGCGATCTCTACAGTCAAACCGAAGGTCAATATGCAGGAGCTGCTCGGGAGATGTTCCAGAACCATGAATGGCTTCTGCCGACGAACGACGGTATCCCGCGCCTGCAAAAACCGCCGTTGCTCTATTGGCTCATTATTGGCTCGTTCAAGCTCTTCGGCGTGAATGCGGCAGCTGCCCGGCTCCCGGTTGGACTGGCAGTTGTCGCCGTGGTTGCCTTGATTTTTCTAATCGGCGAAAAGCTCACGGATTACTGGCGCGGCTTCATTGCCGGCGTGATTTATCTTAGCTTTTGCGGGACGTTTCTGCTGGCGCGGATCGTCATGCCCGAACCGCTCGTCAGCGCATTGATCGCAGGCGCGATTTTCTGCGCAGTGTGCGGATATCAGCACCGGCGCCATCGGTCGGCCTGGTTCGCTGGCTTTTGGATTTGCTCAGCCTTTGCTTGCTTAACAAAGGGTTTGCTCGGCGCCGTCTATCCGGTGGCGATTGTGGCACTGCTGTCGATCTTTTATCGCGAAGCGCGGCTGCGATATCGCGCACTGTTGCGATGGGAATATCTGACGATTTTTGTTTTGGTTGTTGCTCCCTGGCACATTTGGGCAGAGCGGCATTTCCCGGGTTATTTTCGGTATCAGCTGGGTACCGAATGGCTGGGGCATCTGCGCGGGCTTACCGATGAGACGCATGATTACAAGGGGATGCCTGCATACCAATTTCTGGTCATGCATTTGGCGTGGTGGTTTCCGTGGTCCATCGCACTGATTCCCGGCGTAATTTTCGCCTGGCGCCGCGTAATACGGCCGCATGAGATCAATTTCGCCGATGCGTTGCCGCTGTGCTGGATGGCGGTTGTTTTTGTGCCACTGCTCTTTCTCGGGCAACGGCAGGATTACTATTCGATGACGATGTGGAGTGCGGTTGCACTGTGCGCAGCGGTGGTATGGGACCGGACGCCGCAGAAGTTACGCGCCGCAGGAACAATCGCAGTGGGCCTCACAGGAATCGTGACTGCCATAGCGGCATTGCTACTTACGGGTGTCGCGCATCCTGCAAACGGAAATTGGGGCGTAATGGACGCGCGTTGGACAGCGTGGAAGGCATTGCACCAGATGCCGATGTCAGTTTGGTTCACACTTCGGCCGTTGGCCGTGACCGTGGGTGTTTCGGTCATGCTACTTTCCCTGGTGGCGCTCTATTTTATTTTCAATCGGCGCGAGAAACTCGCTGCCGTTGCCCTGGCCGCAGCGATGTTTCCAGCCGGGCTCGCCATGATCGAAGCGGTGGCGCGAACCGCGCCTTATTTTTCACTCGCTGATTTAGCGCGATTTCTAAATCCGCGCCTCGACTCAGGCGGCGATGCGATTTTTGAGGGGCCGCTCGACGACAGCAGCAGTCTCATTTTTTATCTCAACCGGAAGTTCCTTTTCGTTAATCAAAACCGCCACAAAGAGGCGCCGATCGGCAAAACCTCGATCGATCTTTTCCTGAATGAAAAGGCAGTCTTGGACAAATGGGCTGGTCGGGATGCGGTTTATCTCATTGTGGAGCAAAGCCGGGCCGATTACTGGAAAGAGCTATTGAGCAACCGGTTCCACATTTATCACCAGATCACCACATCGGGAACGTACGTGGTGCTTGGTAATCAGCTCTAAGAGGGGTTGATTGGTTAAAAACCTAAAAGGGTTAAAAGGATGCCGTGCGTTGGTTGAAAAAGTCCCCTGCTGGCTTAATATGCGGGCTCATTTTCTATTTTAACCTTGTAACCGTTTAACTTTTCAACTTCTTGACCGATCCATGTCTCAACACCGCAGTTTAAAAGGTACAAGCACCATCGCCGCCAGGCGAAACGTGCTGAAACGCTTCGAGCGCGTCGAGCTTCTGAAGAAGCGCGGCCAATGGAAAAAAGATAGTAAAGTCATCGGCTTGCCAAAGACGAAGCCGGACGTCTGAGCCGAGGGAAGTCACCTTTGTAGCCCCCTTGCGCTTGAACCGTTTTCTCGCCGCTGCCGGCGTCGGTTCGCGACGACATTGTGATGGGTTGATTGCGGCAGGTCGCGTTACTGTCAACGGCAAGATCTGCACGAACTTCAGCGCACAGCCAGGGGCACAAGACCATGTCAAAGTCGATGGCAAACTTGTTCGCACCGCTCCGGCTCTTACCATCATGTTGCATAAACCTGCCGGATTTATTTCCACGCGAAAAGATCCGCACGCGCGCGATACTGTGTTTGATCTAATTCCACAAAAATATCACCGCCTGTTCAACATCGGCCGTCTCGACGCGCAAACTGAAGGTCTGCTTCTTCTGACGAATGACGGCGAACTGGCGCAGCGGCTTACCCATCCACGCCACAAGATCGACAAAGAATATGCGGTGACACTTGATCGCCCCTGGGACCCGGCACTTGCATCGCAATTACTGCGCGGAATTTTTCTCGACGGCCAGCGCGCCAAAATTGAGAAAATTCACTCTGTCTCGCCCACGCGTTTACGCGTTGTGCTGCGACAGGGAATAAACCGGCAGATTCACCGCATGTTCGAAGTGGTCGGCTATCGCGTGAAACATCTTCTGCGGCTCCGAATCGGAACTCTTCGGCTTGCCGATTTGCCACGCGGACATTGGCGGGTCCTAACCGCGCGCGATCTCTCTCGGCTCGGAGCAGTGCGATGAAGAAAGCTCAAGGATCACTTGCCCTCATTATTCTCTTGATAATTGGTTTTGCGATTGAGCTCGTCACCGGTAGCGCCGGAAACGAGGCTGCATTGCTCAAACTTGGCGGCCTCCCGGACAACGGCGAGCTCCATGGTGAATACTGGCGTATTGCAACGTACTCGTTTCTGCACTTCAACTGGCTGCACCTCATTGTGAATGTTTCTCTGCTTCTGTGGATCGGAAGGATCGTTGAACGACAAGTGGGAACTACACAGGTGATGCTGATCTATTTTGCCAGCGTGCTTTGCTCGGCCGCACTAATTCTCGTGGTGCACAATTGGAATCCTAAGGCGGGCGCCACTGTTGGCGCGTCGGGCGGAATTTTTGGCTTGTTGGGCGCAGCGCTAATCATTTCGTGTCAGCAAAAAGGCGATGATCGATTGCGCAGATGGCTTTGGATCGCACTGTTAGTCGGGTTCACCGTTTCCCTTTTTCCTGGGATTAGTATGGCCGGGCACGCTGGCGGAATCGTTGGTGGCGGCCTGATGGCGTTGCTCGTGAAAATCCGAATGAATGAAAGTTGATGGCTGTAACGCTCTAATCACGGGAGCTTCGGCTGGTATTGGCTGCGAATTTGCGCGGCAACTCGCCGGACGTGCACGCTCGATGACTTTGGTGGCGCGACGCGAGGACAGGCTGGTTGAGCTAGCTGATGAACTGCAACGAGAGCATCCGAACCTCCGCATTCATATTCGAAAAGTTGATCTCGCTGATCTTGCGGAGTTGCAGGATTTGCTGCAGTGGCTCGATCGCGAAAAGCTCGGCATCGATCTTTTAATCAATAACGCCGGACTCGGCGATAGTGGCCCATTCGCGAACAGCGATCCCGTTCGCAACAGTGACATGACGCTTGTAAACGTCACGGCGCTTACTTCGCTCACTCGTCATTTGGTTCCGCAGATGATCACAAAACATCGCGGCGGTATTCTCAATGTCAGTTCGTCGGCTGGCTTTCTCCCGATCCCCGGCTCCGCTGTCTACGCCGCGACCAAGGCGTATGTGACAAGTTTTTCCGAAGCGCTCCGAGCCGAGCTTTGTGAAACAGACGTGAGCGTATGCGCTGTCTGCCCAGGCCCTGTAGTCACCGAATTCCAGCAAGTGGCCAGGCGCGAGAATGCTCAGGCAGAGGTCGGTCCGAAGTTCCTCGTTGTGGCGGTCGAACAAGTTGTGCGTGATGCGCTGGCAGCGCTCGAAGCAAACCGGCCGCTAGTGGTCCCCGGATTCGCCATGAAGATACTGATGCTCGTGGCTCGAGTAACGCCGATGCCCGTCATCCGCCTCGTAGCGCGCCTCTCAAGAAGCAGACGCGGAGTCGCGTAGCGTCAGGTCGCGCTTCCAACTGCAGAAACCTCCTAAAGATGAAACCAATTGTGCTCGCTCGCGAACACGGCGCGATTAATGAAAATCTCCGACACAGTCGCAAATGCCATGATCCCGGCGACGACGATGATTGAAGCAACCCTGCCAACTCGCCGCAAGAGGTAGCCGATGCCATAGACATACAGCAACGCAAACGGAATCAACGCGCCGCTCATCAAGCGGCCCGACGTCAAATACGGGTGAGCGCGAGACGGATAAATGCATTCGCCAAAATCGAACCGGACGGAAAGCAGCGCAAGAAAGGCGAGCGCTGCGACGACTGTGAGAGCAGCGAGGAAGAGCGCCTGCCGCTGGAACGTTGATAGCATGTTGTGCTGTAGTATTCCGACCATCGCGGCACAAAGTAGCACCAGAGATGAGATCGCATAAAATTCATCGGCGACGCGCCAACTCAATTCACGATTCTGCCACATAAGCTCGCCGCGCCAAAACCTAGCGATTACTTCCGACCAAAAAGTCCACAGCCCTTGTGGAGAGAAAATGGGATGGTGCCACCAATCAGCGAGAGGTTTCGGTGTCCAGGTAAGAAGTGCCATCGCAATTGTTGACCCAGCGACATCGCCGAAATGAAACTTGCTCCAGAGCATCCATCCGCCGATTGGGATTCCAGCACATAAAATCGTCAGGACGGACGCAACAGTTGCGACGCCAGGTTGTTGCCGCAGCATCTGTAACCATTTCGCAACGATCGCGATGAGTGCGACTGTGAGCAAAGGCAGGGTACTTAACTTTGTAAGATAGCTTGCTGCGATCGCCAGACCGGTCATTGCGCCAAGTAACAAGCTCGGCGACTGCGCTCGCAACCATTGCAAAACGCAAAGGAACAACACACCAAAGCAGACAGGGGACAGCACGTCGTTGCTAAGGACGTACAACACATCTTGTGGCATGAATGCAAGCAGCAATGGTACGCCCATGCTTAAGCCGAGATGCTCAAGCCCGAGAGTTCGCGCAATCACATAACCAAGCCACACCAGTATCGAGACAAGCAGGCAATTCAGGAAACGAATCCAGTACAACGATTCAATTTCTGTTAGTCCGATGTATTGCCCAACTCTCCACCAAAACCCAACCAACGCGTAATACAGCGGCGGTTGGGAAGATTCCCAATTGATCTCCTTTTGCCAGGCAGCCTTTGTCACCTCAATAACAGGTGCTGCCTCTTCCGCTGATTGTTTCCATAAAGGTGTTGGAAATTTTGCGTTCGGGAATTGATCGGGCGTTTGAAGGAACTCCGGCGAGGCGTAGGGAACGATAAAACTGAGGGATTCATTCGTTAGTACATTGAATGTACGCGGCAGCCGCCCGGCGGCGTACTGCGTAACAAGGTCGAAATGTAAGTCCTCATCGCCATTACTGAAAAACGGGAAGGCAGCGGCGAAAACAAAAACGCGAAGAGCCGCAATGAGACATAAGAGGAGGATCAACAACCGTTGGACGTGAAAAATCGCAAACATGCTGGTGAACTTTTTGTAAAGAGGCAGCGCGCCGTGATGATTCAATATTGCCGCTCCTTATAAGTTTGGATGCTACACCCACAGCGGCGAGCTTTGCTGCAAGCGGCTCTAAACATGTTTCAATTAAGTAAGCGAATCCGGGGCCACTTCCACAGACTCAGCAAAAGAACGCCAACAAACAGTAATGTTACGGCTGCTCCTGCATACAGTAGAGGAGGCTGGTAGCGCAGCTCGATCCGATGTTCGCCATCCTTTAGGGCGACGCCTAGCAGCCCGCCATCCACCTTAAGCGTGGGTATCGCACGGCCGTCGCTGAAAGCATGCCAACCGGCATCGAACGGCATTTGAAACAGGACGATTCCATTCTGATTGAGTCGAATCGTCCCATCGATTCGTGTTTGTCTAAATGAGTGCATATTCATTGCCGTTGCTCGGCGCTCGGCAAGAGCGTCGGGAATCGAGCCTTGGCTCATTTGCTGCATTAATTCATCGAAGCTTAGCTGCGAGAGCTCCGATTGATGCTCGGCATCTTGCTCCGAAAGAACGACCCCGTGCAGCAGCGCCTCCGGCTTTGCCCGACTCGGCAGATGCAGGAAGAGATCTTCTGGAATGTAGCGGTCGAACGCGAGTCCAAATGGCAGACCCATCTTATCACGGAACAGATAAATGTCGCCATAGCGCCGAATAAATTCGAATTGCTCAGCCGTCTCGAACGGCACGGGAGTTTTCGTCAGGACGTACTTCTCACAAGCGAAAGTCGCAAGCAAAGGCTGTCCTACCAGCCCCGGCGTCCATTGAGCTTCTGTCGCTATATCACCGCTTGATACGGCATCCACCGCCAGCAGGAACTTGATGTAGTTAAGGCTGTTAAACGAGCTGTAGGACAGCGTGCCATAGTAGTTAAAGACCATTGCGTCGTTATAACTAGGACGCGTGGCAGGCCCCGAGCCCCAGGTCTTGGTGATTCGGAAGAAGGAGCTGTCGCTGGCTTTTATATCCCGGATGGCATCAACAGTCTCGTCATTAAAACCGACGCGTTCATTCAATTCTTGCTTGGTAACGGTTGGACGATTCACAGTTATTCGATCGAAGTGGACAAGCTCGATCGCGGTCAGGAACAGAATGATCGAACCGGTGATGCTTTGTCGCTTTGCGATCTGACCAGCGATCAGCAAAGCTGCGTATAGAATGAGGAAAATTGCGACAGTCTGTTTAAGCTGCTTGCTAATAAGCATCTGTATTTCATGGTTGGGCAAATACAGAACGCTAAGTAACAGAAGTAAGCTCGCGCCCAGAATCCATAGATTAAGAGGCTTGCGCTGGGTATAGCGTGAGAAAGCCGTCATGCTTAGGGTGATGATTCCAAGAACAGAGAACAATGAAAACGCTCGGAAGTAGCCACCCTTAAAAATCCAAAACAGATATCGGAACCACGGAAAAATCACTGGAACAAATACAAAACCCAGGAACAGGCCGTAGAGAATTCGCTGCCGGCGACTGGCTCCGATAAACGCTTGTGGGACCATCAGCAGACAAAGCAATCCGCAGTAGGTCATGGGCGCCTCGAAATAGTTGTTTAACCAGCCCCGAAATTCATCCCCAGTCCCGAGCATATCCGTTGAAAAAGGTCGCAACGCGGCTGTCACATAGTAGACGGGCGACTCCAGTTGAAATATCGCCGGTGTTGGTGCCCAAGTGAAGTTGCCAATAGTACCCGAGCCGCGCGGACTATTTAAAATAGATTGCGCGCTTCCAAAACAGACGACAGCCGCCAACCCAACACCCAGCAAAGCGAAAAGGGCAAGACGAGTGCAAGCACTGCCTAACTCCATCGGCCGCCAGCGGTGTATTTCGAAGAGCCGGGTCGGAACATACAAGCAGAGCAATACCGCGCTCAGGTAGAAATGAAATACAGTAATCAGACCCGTCAGAGCGACCGCGAACGGAATATAAATCCACCGGCCACGAGAGATGGCTTCTTCCATCGCGAACAACAGAAAGGTAAATCCTACGGTCTCATCAGCGCTGACAATCCAACAGCTACCCGTGCACATGTAGGAAGAGAACGCGAGCAGGAGCGAACCCAATAACGAAGCGTACAAAGTAAGACCGCGCAGTTGAAGAAATCGGAAGAATAGCAACCCAGCTATCAGAGCTTTGAACAGATGTTGGAATATCAGCGCATGAGCAATCACTTCTCTAGGTAGCCATATAACGGGGTCCCAGATCAGGCTACCCATAAGATAAAAGAGACTCTGGCCCATGCCGACACAGAAAGACCATGACGGAAGACCCTCACGCCGAATGTAATCCGAGAGATGAACGAAATACGGATACGAATCGTTTACCGAGTCCGCTCCCACATCTTTGTACAAGAGTACTTTATCAAGTAGTAGGAAGTTGCTGAAAACTAAGACTCCGACCAGCAACAGAGACAATCCGGCGAATAAAACGGCCCACCGACGCCGAGCCGAGGAAGGATCGAACTGCGATTTCGGAGGGGCAATAGGCGTTGCCAGTTTTTCAGGGTTATGGCTGTTCATCCTTCAAACCGACAAAGGACCATCTATCATGTTTTGGAATTCCAGTAGTTGGCGTGATGTTTTCTGTAATATGCCAGCGTCATTGCAAGGCCGTTTTCGAGTACGACCTCAGGAGACCAGCCAAGCGCGTTCTGGATCTTGCTGAAATCGCCATAATAGTCGCCAATGTCGATCGCTTTGTGATCGGCAGGGAACGGGATCAGCTCGTAACCTCCGCGCTTATTTAATCGCACAAGCAAAGCCGCCAACTCCTCAAGGCTGATGTGTTCCCAATGTCCTAGATTGAAGAGTTGACCTTCAGATGCCGGATCGCTGGCGGCCTGCAGCAGCGCTTTTACCACGTCGGTAACGAAATTAAAATCCCGCAGCTGTCTTCCGTCACCGTAAACATGAATTGGTTCTCCTTCGATAACGCGACGAAGCCAAACACCCAGAAACGTCTGGCGCGCGTCTTTAACGCGCATACCGGGACCATAAGTATTAGTTAAACGCAAAGCGCAGGCTCGGATTTTATAAATGTTGTTGTAAAGCAGATGATAAGATTCACCAGCCAGCTTGTTAATTCCGTTCACGTCAACTGGGTTAGTTGGATGCTTTTCGTTTACCGGCAGATACTCCGGCCGGCCGTAAATCTGTCGGGTGCTGGCAAAAACAATTTTCACATCCGGGTTGTGCAACCGACATGCCTCCAGAATATGGAGTTGCGCAACGGCGTTGATGTTTAAGTCGGTCAACGGATCGGTCATCGAATCCAAGTGGCTTGTCTGACCGGCAAGATTAAAAAGGAAGTCGCGCTTTTTGATCAGCGCGGCCATAGCCTTTGTATCGCGGACGTCAGCAAGCTCAATGCTCACCTTGTCGCGGAAATCATGGATGTTGAAAAGGTTGCCACCGTATTCCGGAATCAGACTATCAACCAACGTTACCTTTGCCCGGAAGGCGACAAGCTGCCGGGCCAGCGAAGAGCCAATGAACCCGAGACCGCCTGTTATTAGAACGTTGGCACCGGAAAAAAGTTCGTCGTCGAACGGCATCAGTGACATCGTACGTCGCGGCGATACGTTTGCTATACTTTTTGCACTTTTTTGCGAAGCTCCCCGGCGTTATTTATAGCACCGCCCTTATGACCGAGGAACGAGAGACTATCGAGCTATCGCTAGTGATTCCCGTCTACAACGGTAGTCGCACAATCGGACCTCTGGTTGAGCACATCCAAACGATTTTCGCGACCACGCCTTTCGAAGTCATTTTGGTCAATGACGGCTCCGACGACGAAAGCGAAATGGTCTGCTGTGAATTGGCCGAAAAATTCCCGCAAACCGTCGCATTCGTGCACTTAAGTCGGAATTTCGGTGAGCACAGCGCCGTCCTGGCCGGTCTCAGTCACGCTCGGGGTCAGTATGTGGCGGTCCTGGATGATGACGGCCAGAATCCGCCGGAAGAAATCATGCGGATGTTGCAAGAATTAAAACGTAAGAATTTCGATGTCGTTTACGGTCACTACATCGAGAAGAAACATTCGAGGTTCAGAAATGCGGGCAGTTGGTTCAACGACAGGGTCGCCACATTCCTTCTTCAGAAACCGAAGGAGCTTTATTTTTCCAGCTTCAAAGTAATGAATCGATTTCTAGTCAACCAAATCATCAAATATCGGGGCCCATACCCTTACACGGACGGTTTGATCTACCGAACCACGCGAAAGATCGGCCAGATACCGGTCGAACACCGCGCTAGTGCCAGCGGACCTTCACGGTATACGTTTCGAAAACTTGTGAGGCTCTGGCTGAACATGTTTTTGAATTTTTCGATCAAACCGCTGCGATTTTCAGTTTACGTTGGACTACTCGTCTCCGCTTTTAGCGTACTGGCGCTAATTGCAATTGTGATCGACAAACTTTGGATCACTCGAAATATGACGTTTGGGATTCCGACGGTGCTTGCGAGTATTGTCTTTTTCGCTGGCCTCGAGCTAATGATTCTTGGGCTTGTTGGCGAATATCTCGGGCGACTTTATCTGGATCAAACAGGAACGCCGCAATATGTCGTTCGCTACACGGTGCAGGCTGGTCTCAAAAACGAATCGTCTGCCGTGGCAATCAATGGTGAAGATCGCTCAGAGCGCAACGCCGCAGCCTTGTAGCAGCGGAACCGCTCTCCCGCGACCGAGGGTGACCGCACGCGCGCGATCGTAACCGAGTCAATGCAGCCGGAAGAATATGGCGTCATGTTTCGCGTCGAGGAGACGCACTGGTGGTACCAGGCACTGCATCGGCTGATCTTTCAAACACTGGAGAGCGAGCTCCCTGATTGGCGCGAAAAGGAAATTTTGGACGCCGGTTGCGGCACAGGTGCGATCTTGAAGCAACTGGGCAACCCCACGAAGAACGTCGGTGTCGATTTGGCACCGGAGGCAGTTTCCTTCTGCCGGCAACGCGGTCTGAACAACGTACAGCAGGCCGACATTTGTGCGTTGCCGTTTGCGGACGCCTCGTTCGACGCAGTGATTTGCTCCAGCGTCCTTTACCATCAATGGGTCAAGGACCCCGCTGTGGCAGTACGAGAATTGCACCGCGTCTTGAGACTCGGAGGATTGTTATTACTGAATGTCCCGGCTCTCCGATTTCTCCACAGCGCCCATGATGAAGCAGTTATGACTGCGCACCGATTCAGTAAGAGCGAGATTCGGCAATTGCTGCGCGACAACGGATTTGCTATTGGCCGGTTGACCTACTGGACGACCTTACTGTTCCCGCTGGCGGTGATCGTCCGGACGCTCGGAGGGTCTTCAACTGGCCGCGATTTTCATTCGGTCGCAGATTCACTTCCGCATCGTCTTTTTAAGCACATGATGGCACTGGAACTCCGGCTTTTAAAAAGAACTTCCCTGCCAATTGGCGTGGCCCTATTGGCGGCGGCCCGGAAACAAGAGGCCGGTTAGCCCGCAAAGGAATTTAGAAGCGAGCCGGAAGCTTTTACAGCGTTAGGACGATTTGTATTTGACCGAGCAACCGTACGGCTTCGTCTGTGGCGTCGTAATCGGTTTGCCTGCCAAAGATTGATCCAGCGCTGCCTTCACATAGTTTGTCGAGCTGGGAATATCCGCCGGATTCGGACTCGCTTTGCTGTCGATTGCCCCTTCGTAGGCGACTTTTCCTTCAGGATTAATGATCACCATGTTCGGCGTGTTCTTCGCGCCATATGCGCGTCCCGCTTTCCCGTCCGGATCCAGTAGCAACGCTGTCTGATGTGTTTTCCAGGAGGCGGTGATCTTCTGCGCCTGCTCCGGAGTTATGCTGCCCTCGGTGCCGGGCGCATTCGAATCGATAGTCAACCACACAACACCTTTGCTGGTGTATTGCTCCTGCAACTTTTGCATGTTGTCACTGCCGTAATGCTTCTTCACGAACGGACATTCCGGGTTGAACCATTCGAGAACGACGTACTTACCCTTGTATTGGGAGAGCGAGTGGCTGTTGCCCTTCGCGTCCGGCAGTGAAAAATCGGGAGCAGCGCTGCCAACCGGTGGCGGCTCGAGCGCAAATGCTGCGGTTGCAATGAATGATGTGAGAACGCTTAAGGCTATTTTGGTTTTCATAAGATCGTAATCGTTAGAAAACAACTTCCCGAAATGGTTCAAATTCTCAAGGCTAACCAAATTCTACCCTGCTTCTCCTCCGGCTCTGTAATGCCCTGCTTCGAAAACGCCGCGGGATTTCAACAAAATTATTGTGACGCCATCGTGCGTCCGACCGTTTCGACTTTCTCCAAGAGCATCCCTTTGGTGAGCAGCTCAGGAAAGACGATCGGCTCTTCGTTTTTCCCGGGATAAAGCACGTAGAGCGGAACACCTGGGCGGCCGAAGTGCTGCAATAGCTTCGTGATCACAGGGTCGCCATTGGTCCAATCGGCTTTCAGTTTCACGATCCCGTGACGCTGGAACGCATCCCGCACATCCTGACTTTCGAGTACATTGGCCTCGTTGAATTTGCACGTGAGACACCATGCAGCCGTGAAATCGACGAAGACCGTGCGGCCTTGCTCCAGTTCTGCTTGCAGACGCTCTGGTGTGAACGCCTGCCAACCGCCTCGAAGTTGTAAATCGCCAGAAGCAACTTTCGCCGACTGAAATTTGTCGCCGATGAAGTAAATGCCGCTGCCGATCACGAGCAGGACCATGAGCACGAGTACGAGGCCCTGCTTGGCAGCCGATGTCGTTGGGACCGCGAACGCGCCTTTCATCCAGCATGCGACACTGATCACCAAGAGAAAACAGCTCGCCCAGATTGCGCCTTCCAAGCCGCGCTGGGCGCCGAGCACGTAAAGCAGAAACAGCAACGTCGCCAGCAGCAGAAAGCCCATGAACTGTTTCAGATGCAGCATCCACGGGCCGGGCTTCGGCAAAAAGCGCAGCCAGGCGGGTTGGGCGCTCAAAAGCAAATAAGGCGCGCTCATCCCGGTGGCGATGGCGATGAATATCGCCAGGATGACCGCGGGCGATTGCGTAAAGGCGAAGCCCAGCGCCGTTCCCAGAAATGGCGCGGTGCACGGCGTGGCCAGCACAGTTGCGAATACGCCCTGGAAAAACGAGCCGAGAAAATCTTTGCGTTCGCTCGTCGAAAGCAAGCCGCGAGTCATGCTTTGCGGCAACGAAATCTCAAACACGCCGAAGAGATTGAGCGCGAACACGAGCACAATCACGCTGAGTGCGAGAACGAAATAAGCGTTGGTGAACTGAAATCCGCCCCAAGTGACGTCGCGGCCGGTGCCTTTCAGCGTGATCAGGAGCACCGCTAGCGCGATGAACCACGCGAAAATTCCGATTGTGAACGCAATCCCGCTACGGAAAATTTTCTGACGACTCTGTCCAGCTTGTTGAATAAAGCCGAAGATTTTCAGCGAGATCACCGGCAACACGCACGGCATCAAATTTAGAATGATCCCACCAATGAAACCGAACAGCAGGAACGTGAATACTCCACGCGCGGCCGCCGGACGAGCGGTCGAAACAACCGGCGCAGTCGCAATCTGCCACGCCGCACGATCATCGCCGTTCGGCTGCTGCGAAAAAACAACGAGGCCCGCCATCGACGACAAATTCGTCGGCGCGGACTCAATCGGAATGCGAAATACAATTTCGTTCTGGTTCCGTGATTGGATTCCTGGATGACCAACTACGGTGCCTTCATCCGGCAACGAGAAAAAATCGACTGCGGGATACTTTGCCAGGGTTGGACTCGTGATTTTCAGGCGAAGATCGGAACCGACCCGCTCCCAATTCGTACTTGCTAGATTCGCGCCCGGCCAGTTTTGCGGCAACAACCGCCGGTAGCGCGCGAAAAGTTCCGTGTTCGCCGGTTGGCTCGTCGCGGATACCGGCAATTCCAACTGCAATGTCGCGCTTCCAGGGATACAGATTTTCTCGCAGACCAACCAATTCGCATCCGCGGAAAGTTTCACGGTTGTAGCCGGGATCGAAGATCCCGGCTCGTGATCAGCGCGCGCAACATTACCGGCATCACCGATGCCGGCTACAACATTCGGCGGAGTGATTTCCTGCATCAGCAGGACCTCATCGACGTAGCCGTAGGTTTGAATGTCGCCGGGATCGATTGTCTTTAGCGGAATCGGCCATTGGATCTCGCTAATTTTCCAGCCTGCTGGCAGCTTCCATTTCATTTCTGTAGGAAGACCAGCGTCACCGGAAAATTTCCAATACGTGTGCCAGCCCGGAGCCATTCGCAGCAGCAACCCAACAATGAACGGTTTGCCGGGGACAACAGCTGTTGTGTCGGCAAGCAGCGCCGGCTTTACCAGTTGTTTTCCTTGGTACGTCTGGCCCAGGCAATGCGGCTCGATGGCAAAAATCAACCAACAAGCCATCAAGCACGTCGCAAGTCTTGGCCACACTCTCATGTGATCAGGTAACATTGGCCGGACTGTACGGCAATCAGCGCCTGTAGCCGCTTCGCCGTGCGAACCGTGATGTTGATATCATTCAAATCTTGGCCACGCCGGCCCACAGGGCGACGGCTACAGAAAGCGTTCGATCTACGGAACAATAAAAATCTTGTCGGTCCACGGATCCTTCACCTTGGTACCGGGTGCGTAACCGCTCACATCGACATACCTTCCACTGGAATCAAACGGGCTGAACACATAGCCAGGCTTATCAGGCACTGCTTTTGCAGTTGGAAATTCCGCCTGGGCGGAGGCACCTCGCGGCGACGATGGTGATTTCGGATTTGCGTGAGTTGTTTCGCTGCGACTGACCCGCGGCGTTGTTCTGGACGAGCTTTGATTCGTTTCCGTCTGAAGGTTCTGCCGGCTCTGCCGCGTTGAAACAGGCTCGCCGGGATGAGTAACATCTGATGGGATTGCATCTGTCGTTCCGACCATGACCGGTTCGTTACGATGACTTCCCGTGGCATAGCGCACCGGCGCGCTGGCCACGCGATATGAACCAACGGCGACGGCTCGAGCTACTTTGTAAGAGCCTACTGCGCCAGCGCGCGTCACATGATAAGAAGTTTGTGCGACGTTGCGGGTAGTTCCGCATGCGGCAAGCAGCAACGCCGTAAACAGCAAAGGTCGTTCCAATATATTCATGTCGTTTCTAACAGATGTGCCGTAATCGCCATCCGTTCAATCATTTTGTCGTGAGGACATCGGCAATAAAACTTGAAATTTCCTCCTCGTTGGTGGCCCAGGAACACATCAGCCGGTAAACGTCGGGCTCAATGAATTTATAAAAACGCCACCCAAGCGCTTCGAGACCACGCACGAGTTCATCGTCCATCCGGACAAAAACCGCGTTCGATTCAACCGGGAACAGGGGGTCGATTCCTACTTCGCCTCGAAGACGCTGCGCAAGCTGGCGCGCTGCCCGGTTCGCGTGCCGCGCATTTCTCAACCAGACATCTCCATCCAACAGGCCCAGCCACGGTGCAGCGAGGAAACGCATTTTCGAGCCGAGGTGCCCAGCTTGTTTCACTCGATATTGAAAATCACGTGAGGATCGCTTGTCGAAGAAGATAACCAGCTCTCCCGCCGCCACGCCATTTTTCGTGCCGCCAAAGCTGAGGATATCGACGCCTGCCTTCCAAGTAATCGTTTTCGGCGCGCAGCCAAGCGAAGCAACTGCATTGGCGAAACGCGCGCCGTCAATATGAAGCAACATTTGCCGCGCACGCACAAAGCCGCCAATCTCTGCAACTTCATCCGGCGTGTAAACCGTTCCGAGCTCCGTCGCTTGCGCGATGCTGATGACGCGCATCATGTGCCCGTGCAGTTCGACCTGCTGCGCGATGAGTTTTTCTGCCTGGCTGCGGTCGATCTTACCGTCACTGGTGTTTGTCAAAAATAATCTGGCTCCCCGTGTGTAAAATTCCGCTGCGCCGCCTTCGTCCGTCTGGATGTGGGCACGTTCGTGGCAGATCACTCCGTGAAAAGGTTGGCAAAGCTGGGCGAGACCTAAGGCGTTTGCGGCCGTGCCGGTAAACACAAAATAAACATCGCAATCGACCTCGAAAAGTTTCCGGATGCGTCTGCACACCTCCGCCGTCCATTCGTCCTCGCCGTAAGCGGGCGCATACTTTGTGTTGGCTTCCTCCAAAGCCGCCCACGCCTCCGGACAAATCGCCGCCGTGTTATCGCTGGCGAAATCGTAGCGAATGCTATCGGCGCGCATGCCCGCTCTAATTACGCCAGTTTTTCCTCCTGACAATCAGCATAAAAGAGATTGCCTGACAGCTCTGAGCCCTGGGCCTCGGAAATCTGCCAGGCAAATCTCGTTGCATTTACTCCTCGAAAATGCGTGCAGCAGCTTCATCTTAGTTTCGAAGACGGCCAGCGAGATGAGTGTGTATTACCGCCAAATTTTTTCGCCTGAAGAACAGCGCCGACCGACCTCTGGCTGTTCAGTGAGCGCGGTCGTAGCCGGCCAGCACGGAAATTTTGCCTAACCCGCACGCGGGGACTAACCTTCGCCGATGGCACCCCTCCAGCGGGAGATCGAGCAGCGCGGCAGGCGCATTTTTGAACTCGTCGATAAGTATCCGGAATCGCTTTTTAGCAAGGCCGGGTTCTATCAGCGTCTGATGACGCTCTCGATGCGCGACGAGCGGTTCAAGACCCAACTTTTTCGCTTTGTTGCCGTCCTGCCCTCCTTGCGGCGATCCAGTGAGATCATTCAGCACCTCGAACAATATTTCAGCGATACGAATAATGGTTTCCACGCGCTCGTCGGCACCGGAGTTCGTCTGGCGCGCCTCTTTCCATGGATAAGCGCTCCGGTGCTGCGCTGGAACGTTTCCGAAACCGCTCGTCAGTTTATTGCGGGACGAAATCCCGATGACGTGATAGCGACTTTGCGCAAGCGGCGCGCGCAAAAAATCGGCTTTACCGTAGATGTTCTGGGCGAAGCCGTTGTGAGCGAAGCCGAGGCGGATGAATATGCTGCGCGTTACGCGGATTTATTGGACAAGCTGACGCGCGAAACGAAAAACTGGGCGGATCCACTAGGCATAAACGCAGAGCTTTTCCCGGTCGTAAATCTGTCTGTCAAAATCTCCGCGCTGTATTCGCAAATGAATCCGGCCGCTCCGGCCGATGCTATTGCCCATCTCGGGACCAAGCTGCGTCCGCTTCTCCGGCGCGCACGCGAGCTCGGCGCGTTTATCAATTTCGACATGGAAAGTTACACGCTCAAAAACACGACTCTCGAACTGTTCAAAACCGTTTTCAGCGAAGAGGAGTTCAAAGATTGGCCCCATGCCGGGATTGTCATTCAAGCATATTTGCGAGATGCAGATCGCGACTTGCGTGATCTGATCGACTGGGGTCGCGCCCGCGGGACGCGTTTCGCGGTCCGACTGGTGAAAGGCGCATACTGGGATTATGAGACAACAAAATCGCGCCAGAACGAATCGAATCCTCCGGTGTTTCTTCAGAAGCCTGAGAGCGACGCGAATTTCGAGGCGCTGACGCGCGTACTTTTCGAAAATGAATCTATCGTTGCGGCTGCATTCGCGTCGCACAATGTCCGCAGCATCGCGCACGCGCAGGCTGTCGCAGACGAGCTCGGCATTGATCCCAGTCGCTTCGAGTTTCAACTGCTTTACGGCATGGCCGGCCCGATCAAACGCGCGCTCGTGGAAATGGGTTATCGCGTCCGTGAATACTGTCCCATCGGCAAACTGCTGCCTGGTATGGCTTATCTGGTTCGACGCCTGCTCGAGAACACGTCGAACGAAGGATTTTTGCGGGCAAGATTTGCCGAGAACGTGCCGGCTAAAGAATTGCTGCGCGACCCCAGAGAGTTAATCAGACCCGCTGTAGCTGGGATCGGCTCGTCCGCCGCAGCCTTGGCAAAGGCGGGTGATCTCGGCGGGGTTATTTCGTCAGATGGAAAAAATGCTACTTCACTTCGAGCGCCACCCGGCGATATTTTCAAAAACGCACCGCTTGTGAGCTTCATTTACAAAGACAATCAGGACAAAATGCAGAGCGCGCTACGCGAAGTACGCAAGCGCTTCGGCGAAAAACATCCGCTCTATATCGGAGGCGAAAAGGTTTGGACCGATAATTTGACGCCTTCAGTTAGTCCAGCCGAGCCGAGCGAGATTGTCGGTTACGGAACCGAGGCAGGAATTCCCGAAGCTGAGCGCGCTGTTAAAGCTGCGCGCGCGGCATTCGAGACCTGGAGATGGACGCCGTTTGAAGAGCGGGCGCGTTTGCTCGATCGGGCGGCCGACATTTTGGAGCGTCGCCGCTACGAACTCTCGGCCGTCGAAGTTTTTGAAGTCGCCAAAGCGTGGTCCGAAGCCGACGCCGATATCCGTGAGGCGATCGATTTTTGCAGATTCTACGCCCAGCAAATGCGGCGACTCGGGCGACCTAAACTTACCCAACAGGTTCCCGGCGAAGAAAGTTATCACCATTACTGGCCGCGCGGCGTCGCGTTTGTGATCGCGCCGTGGAATTTCCCGATCGCGATTCTTTGCGGGATGGCGGCGGCTGCAGTCGTAACGGGTAACACCGTCATCATGAAACCCTCCGAGCAATCGATCATCTGCGGCGCGATGCTCATGCAGATCTTTGAGGAGGCAGGCGTTCCGGCAGGCGTATTGAATTTTCTATCCGGCCACGGCTCTGTGATCGGAGCTTACGTTGTTGATCACAAGGATGTCGATTTGATCGCGTTTACCGGTTCGCGCGAAGTCGGACTGAAGATTTGGGAATCGGCCGGCATCACCCGTCCCGGTCAACGCGAGCTAAAGCGCGTGATTTGCGAGATGGGCGGCAAAAACGCGATGATCGTCGATGCGGACGCTGATCTTGATGAAACGATCATGTACTCCATCTACTCCGCGTTCGGTTTTCAGGGACAAAAGTGCTCTGCGCTGTCGCGTCTGATTCTACTCGAGGAAAATTACGATCGCGTGATGGAACGCTTGATTCCCGCAACAGCCAGTCTGCGCGTCGGGAATCCAGAGCAACCGGGTATTATGGTCGGCCCGGTCATCGATGAACCTGCGTACCGGCGGATTCTGGAATACATAGAGATCGGGAAAAAGGAGGCCACGCTCGCGTATCAGGCCAAGGAATTACCGCCGCACGGTTACTTCATTCCGCCGACAATTTTCAGTGATGTGAAACCAGACATGCGCATCGCGCGCGAAGAAATTTTCGGCCCGGTGCTGAGCGTCTTAAAAGTGCGCGATCTCGACGAAGCGCTTGAGGTCGCAAACGGAACCGACTACGCGTTGACCGGCGGCTTTTTCTCGCGCAGCCCCGACAACATCGAGCGCGTGAAAGCACGATTAGAGGCCGGCAACGTTTACATTAATCGCTCGTGCACAGGCGCGATCGTCGGGCGGCATCCGTTTGGCGGATTCAAAATGAGCGGCAGCGGCACCAAAGCGGGTGGCGAAGATTATCTTCTGCACTTTCTCGTGCCGCGCGTTGTGACCGAAAACACCACTCGCCACGGCTTCGCTCCTGAACAGACGCCCGAGTATCGCGACGAATTTCTCTGGCCCAAACCGGAACCGTAACGGCCGGAAATTCGCTGCGGGATCAATTCAGCGGCCGGCCTTTGCTCAGCAATTTCACAACCGTGACGACCATGTAGAGCACGGGCCACGCCGACGTCAGAACGATCAACGCGAACACCGCCATTTCCTTTGCGCGTTCCCGCGCAGCTTCAATACGGTATTCGCGTCCCAAATTGTAAAAATTCCTGAACCCGTATCTCTCCTCTCCGTCATAAGGCGAGAAGTGTCCGCCACGCCAGTGGCCGAAACCCGAATGGAAAAAGTAGTCCGTATGGGGGAATTGTCCCTTGCCGCCCGCGGAAGGATTCCTCGGTTTCATAATCTGTCACCCACAGCTAAGATCGAAACTGCGACTATGATACCATGTTCGAAAAAGGATTCAGCCTGAAAAATAGCTTCAGATCGCGAACGATTTGATGAACTCTTCGTGTGGCATGGGTTCAGAATACGCGACATGAACACAAGCAATGACGAATGCCGTATGTCTAATGACGACGGAATGACGAAATCCGAATCGCGAAACGCCTCTGCTGGTCTTCGTCATCTGAACATTCGGATTTCATTCGTCATTCGTCATTCGTGCGTCGTCATTGCCTCAGCATTTCATTCTTGCGCCTATCACGTGGGATGGTTGTGGACGAGGCTGCTGTTCGGCTGCATCGCACGGATTCACGTGCTCGGACGCGAAAATGCAAATTGCTCCGGAGGCTTTCTACTCGCAGCAAATCACATCAGCCATTTCGATCCATTTCTCATATCGCTAGTCGTCCGACGAAAGATCGATTGGATGACAATGGCGGAGTTTTTCCGGCCGCGCGCGCTGGGGTTCTTATTGCGCGCGATCGACGCCTTCCCGGCAGAGCGCGATCGCGCCGACCGCAAGACAATTCGCACCGCAATCGACCGACTGAAAAATGGGCGCGTGGTCGGTCTCTTTCCGGAGGGCGGGATTCGCGATGGCGTGCGTTCAGTGCTGGAAGGGGCGCCGCTTCGACCGGGCGCGGCGACTCTCGCGCACATCGCTGGCGTTCCGATACTGCCATGCGTCATCCTTGGCAGCGATCGGCTCTATTCCGCAAAGCAGTGGCTTCCGCTTAGACGCACGCGGATCTGGATCGCGTTTGGCACTCCCATCTCACACTTCCCAGAGTTGCAAAGATCAGAGGCACGCGAGCGAATTGGATCCCAATTGGCGGCCGCGTTTAACAATCTTTACGCTGAACTACGTAGAGAGCTTCAGCTCACTCCTGATGATCTGCCCCATTCACCGCGAGAAAGGATGAAGCATTGTAGGGCAAGCAGTCGCCGCGGCGACCTTGCCGTGACTGGGATTAGCAACCGCAGCGGTTGGCATGCAAATTCGGAAAATGCGCTGCGGCGTTTTGCTTCGGGAACGGTTGATTCGCTTCTATGCGCATCCATTAATTTCCTGCACAGGCGCCACCGCTTGAACGGGAGTAGTCGCGAGCAGATGGAGCGCTACGTGGTGATGTGCGAGGCGCTTTCGCCGCACCAGTATTACTCCGCCCCGAACGTGATTGCTCGCAACGGTGAATCAGATTCAGAGCCAACGGTCGATGGCATACGTGATTCACGTATGGCAACGCTGTCATGGCGTAGCCCCATCCAAACTGCATTTGCGGCAAACAATGTCGCGTGCGTGGAGCTTTTCCGAACCGATGCACGGAAGTGGGAGCGAACGCCAACGGTGTTTCTGCTGCATGCACTCATGTCCACGAGTTCCACCGGCTATCACCGTTGGGCAGAATCGTTCAACGAACTTGGCTGGAATGCTTGTTTCGTTCATCTGCCCTACCACTTTTCGCGTGTCCCGGCTGGATACTGGAACGGGGAACTGGCGATCACACCGAATCTGATTCGCAACGCCGAAGCATTGCGTCAGGGTGTGGTCGAGCTGCGTCAGTTAATGAACGCGCTGCGCGAACACGGCTGCCGCGAGTTCGGTGTGCTTGCCACCAGCTACGGCGGATGGATCGGCGCGCTGCTCGCCACCGTGGAACCTGATCTTCGTTTCGTTGCTTTAATGGCGCCGATCGTGAACGTCGACCACGCCATTTGGCAAAGCCCCGCTGCGCGTCGCATTCGGCACGAACTGATCCGCGCAAACATCGAGCCCTCTCTCGTTGCCCGGCATTTTCCCCTGAGCTCACCGTTGCACTGTGTGCCACGATGCGATCCCGCTCGCGTTCTTTTCGCGACCGGCGAATTCGATTCGATCGCGCCTGCTGAGCAAATCGCGGCAATCCAGCGAAAATGGCATGGCTCGGAACTGTTGCGCGTTCGCCAGGGCCATTTCGGCCATCGCATGATGCGCGAAACGATCACTCGGCTGAAAGCGCGCGGCGATTTTTAAATCGCAATTTCCCGGGCGACTTCCGATTTACGTGTTCTTATTGACACCGCGCTTCAGCGCGGCGCACCGACGTCCAAAAATCAAGCCGTTTAAACGGCTTATCGGCGCGGTGCGCGGAAAATACCCGGCTAAAGCCAGGTGTTAATTAGATGGCCGGTTGATCCCAACAAATTCCAGGCTCCGGGCGACATGCGGGAGGCGCGCGATTAGCTCCGCACGCGTAATCTCACCCTTTCGGTAGGCGAGATAATCCGAATTAAACCGCGATGTTGGATCAGCGATTTGCTCAAAAAGCTTCGCGTTGAGGAACCGAGCAGATCTCATCTTGGAACGATGAATGTAACTCAGGCATTTTGGCTAACTGCGTCAAAGGCTTCTGGCCTGCAGGATTCGGTGCAGGCTGAGCAGCCGCACAACGAGACAGCCAAAATGGCTGTGTTACTCAGTCCAGCCAATCCATCGCGTCCAGCAAACGCCGAAACTGAGGGTCGTTTACGTCCAACGCCGGCAACCATTC
>WNGL01000879.1_pt1 | contig 40205 bp, 38 predicted proteins | sample 5400591 | NCBI WGS metagenome assembly WNGL01 (sample SAMN13153377, study PRJNA577476) | soil metagenome | isolation source: 80 cm soil or saprolite under Garry oak tree replicate 1 | place: USA:California | collected 2016-06-15
CGCCATCAACGCCGCCGACCGGCTCAGTGCCTGGAACACGGCGATCGCATCAAGGGCCCGCGGCGCCGGTTCCCGCGTGAACTTGGTCAGCAGCCCGGCCAGGCGGCTGGAAGCGTCGGCGAGCGCGTCGGCCTGGCCCTCGATGTCTCTGCCGAGGATCCGGCCCGGTACGGCGGTGATGCGCGGCTCGTTCGTCTCTTCAGCCACGCGCTCGCGGAAAGCCCCGGTGATCTTGTCCACCAGGTCGGCAGTCTTGCCCGGGTCGGTCATGATGATTCCTCTCATCTCGCGGAACTTCGCCCTGTCCCGGAGGGACAGGTGACAGACCGCTACACCAAGGCCATCGAGCAGCTTGGCTCGGACAAGCTCGACGTGCGCATCGTCGATCCAGCATTCGGACCAGAAGGTGTCGATGCTGACCGGGAAGTCGCTGTGCCGGGCCGCGCGAGCGTAGCGCTTGACCCGGTCCAGGCTGGCGAGAGGCACGAGCAGGTCGATGTCGGGGATGCTGTCAACCGGGTGGCGTGCGCCGGGACGGTTGAAGGCGCTGGCAGCAGTGGCCAAGGAACTGGCCCGGGCCGGCCAGCACGAACGGGCCGCCGCGGTGGCGGCCCAGGCCGAGACCATGGCCCGCTCCATCACCGACCCAGACCGCCAGACGCAGGCGCTGGTGGCGGTGGCTGAGGCACTGGCGGCGATGGGGAACACGAGACATGCGCGTCATGTGGCTTCGGCGGCGTGTGCCGTCGGATGGTGGACGGCGGTGCTGGGGCTAGTGTTGTCGCTGGAGCCATCAGCGGTCAGAGTGGTTCGGACACCTGGGACTGGCCACTCTCGCTAAGCGGTGCCCGGTGTTGCGGGGACCACATACGTGATGTAAGTCACGATGCATTTTTATAACTAACGCATCGCCTCGGCCAGCGCGTCGTGCTGCTCCCGGGTCCGGTCGTCGTCTTTGCCGGCCGGGGCGCCCAGCGCGTCCAGCACCCGCCCGACCATCTCGGCGCACTCCGGCGTCAGGTCCCCGTGGATCACTCCGGCGCCGCCGAACGTGGTCGCCAGCTTCAGCCCGCGGCCGGCGAAGTCCCGGTCCGGGTCCTCATCAGGCCGCTCGGACCGGGACCGCTCGTACATCTCCGCGAACAGCGACGCCAGCTCCTCCAGCCCCAGCCCCGAGGCCGCGGCCGCGAGGAGCACCTCGTCGGCGTCGTCCCGGTGCTGCTCCGGCAGCTTGCCGGTCCACAGGCAGATGAGCCGCCCGACCGACTCCGAGACCTGCCGGGTGGCCAGCGCCGCGACGACCCGCGGGTGGGTGGTGAACCGCTTAGCCCAGGCGGTGTGCCCGACGGCGGCGCCCCGGGTGATCCCGGTGCGGTGCATCAGCCAGGACACCGCGCTGTAATCGGCGTCGCCGGCGTAGCCCTGCCCGGCGGTGAACCCGGCCAGCATCGAGGCCCGCGCCGCGGTCGCGACCGCGGCGTCCTGCTCGAGTTCGCGCAGGCATTCGGCCTGGGTCGCGGCGCTCAGCTGGGTGGCATCGGCGGCGGCCAGGTAACCCAGCCCGGCGCGGACCATGTCCAGCGCCTCACGGGCCGAAGCCGGGGCAGTACCCACCCAGGTCACCTCCTCCACCGGGACTGGTCGCTGCTGCTGGCGCTACTCGTCGTCCCCGGAGGGCAGGCTTCTAGGATCTGAATTCGATTCTACCGCCCGGCGACGACATTTCCCGGGACAAACACGCCGCATCATGAAATAGGTACGCCTGGTTGAAATGAGGCCTGTGGTGACATTGGAGAGTCAAGCCGACAAGGCATATGACTCGTCAGACATCAACGGCGGGGGCGGGGCGGGGTGGATAGGTAGGCGGCTAGTAGGTCGCCTGGGGATCGGCTGGGAGGCTGACGCTCGCGGTCGTAGCGACGCGTGGTGCGCGGGTCGGCGTGCCCCATGACCTCCTGCAACTCGCTGAGCGACCCGCCGGCGTCGAGGTACAGCGTCGCGAACGAGTGCCGCATCGCTTCCGGGCCGAGCCGGCCGGTCAGGTCGTCCGGCAGCCCGGCCCGCCCAGCGAGGCGCCGCATGACCCGCCACACGTCGGCGGCGAACAGCCGCCTCCCGGTCCCGGTGGCGAACAGCACAGTGCCGCCCTGGCCGGGCTCGGGCCGCCCGGGCCGGCCCTTGGCGCCGGCCAGGTCCGGCCGCCGGGCGAGATAGGCGTCGATCCGGACCGCGGCCGGGCCGGGAAGCGGAAGGCTCCGGCGGTCACCGTCGCCGCGGGTGACCCGCAGCACCCGGCGGCCCCGCTCGGTGCCGAGGTCCCCGACGTCGGCGCCGATCACCTCGGAGACCCGGGCGCCGGTGAACAGCAGCATCGCCACCAGCGCCGAGGTGCGGGCCCGCTGCGGGCCCGCTGCCGTGTCGGCCGCGCGGACAAGCCTTGAAGCCTGATCGCAGGTCAGGACCGGGGTGGCCGGGCTGCCCGTGGCCAGCCTGGGACGGGCGATGCCGACCGCCGGGCTGGCGGCGATGTGCCCGCGCCGGGCCAGCCAGGCGTACCAGCCCGACACGGCGGTGAGCTTGCGGGCCGCGCTGGCCGGGGAGAGTTCGGCCGCGGCGAGCTGGCGGGCGTACAGCGCCACGTGCAGCCCGGTGACGCCGGTGACCGGGTGCACGCCTTCCGCCCGGCACCACGCTAGCCACGACGGCGCGTGACCCGCCCGGCGCCGCGGGGTGATACCGATGTCGCGGGCGTAGGCGGTCCGGGTGTTCTCCGACCGCTTCCCGGCCAGCCAGCCGAGCACCAGGCGGGTCACCGCATCGGCGTCGGCCGCCTCGGCCACGAGCGCGGCTCCCGGGGTATGAGTGCTGCTGCTCATGACAGGGACACTGTCCCGGAAGATCCTCGATAATCGCGGTTATCGGGGATCCATGACGATATATTTCCGGCTTTTCTGGTTCCGGGCCGCTGGCTGATGAAAACCGGTTCGGCCAGTTCAGAACGTTACTGGTGACGGTGAGTGGAGAATGTTACCGGCGCGTAACCGACGCGGGGCCCGTTGCGAGGTAGCGGAGCGTTTTCCTAGGCTTGCACGCCGTGGAGGGGAATGTCCCCATCTGCTCGAGGGTGGGGCTAACGAAGGTAGGTGCCTGGACCCTGCGGGCGTGCTTGTACGCCTGCGGCGGGCTGGCCCTGACCTTCATGCTCGGCTTGATCCTCACCGTGATCTTCGCCCGTCCGGCGTCCGCGGCGCAGAACCCGATTGCGGTGCCGCCGGTCGTTTCGTCGGCTACTTCGGCGGTGTCGTCGGTTGCTTCCGCGGCCGGGTCCACGGCTGGGTCCACGGTCGCGGCCGCGGGGAGCGCCGTCCAGGGGTCCGATAGCGGGTCGCAGCCGACCAGCCAGCCTCCCCCGGCCAGCCAGGCTGCCCCGGCTGCGCAGGCCGCCGCGAGCGGCACTGCGGCCCCGGCCACCAGTACCAGCAGCCCGGCCACCCCCGCCGCGAACTCCGTCGCTCCCGCGACCAGCGATCCGGCCCCGGCCCCGGCCCCGGCCCCGGCCCCGGCCCCGGCCCCGGCGGTCAGTATCGCTGTCCCGGCAGCCAGCGCTCCGGCCTCATCGGCCAGCACAGGACCGGCGTCCCATGTGGCATCCCCGTCGGCGCCCGTTTCTGCGGTCACCGGCGTCGTCCAGAGTGCTACCCAGACCGTCACCGCCGGGGCGGTCCCGGCGGTCACGAGCACCGCTGCGGACCTTACCGCCAGCACGGCAGCCACCGTGGGCACCGTTGCCGACACGGTTCCGGCCGCCGCAGCCACCGTCGCCACGAGCGCGCTCCCAGTCGTCACCGATACGGTCTCCGGGCTCGCCGCTGGCGCGGTCCCCGCCGTGACGAGTACGGTCGGCGGGCTCACCAGCGGCACGCTCCCAGCCATCACCGGGACTGTGACCGATCTTGCGGCGGGCACGCTCCCCGCCATCACAGGTACTGTCACCGGGCTCGCCGCAAGCACATTGCCGGCGGTCACCGGAACTGTTACCGGCCTTGCGGCCGGTGCGCTGCCGGGCGTGACTGGCACCGGCAGCGGGGTTGCCGTAAGTACGGTCTCCGATGTCGGCGGGGCGAGCACGGGCATCGCTGGCGCCTCGAATCCGGCGGTCGGCGCTACGCTCCCGGCCGGCTCCAGCGCAGTCAACGGCCATGTCCCTGGGGTCCACGTCAGCCTGGCCGGGATGCCCGCCGACTTGTCCGGAACGGGCGCGAGCATGTCCGCCGGCTCGGGCGGCGGTTCGCCATCCTGGCCATCCCTGCCGTACGGGAGCCCGGTTCCGTGGGTCGCCGGCGGTCAGGCCGCCGGGCAGGGTGCCATGGGCGGTTCCGGCCACGGAGGCGGAACGGGCCTGGCTCTCCTGGCCGCCTCGCTTCTCGTCTCAGTAGGCGTACTGCGGCTGCGCAGGACGAATCCGCTCAGACCACGTTCGGCGTGGCTTTCTGCTCTCGAGGTTCCTGGATAGCTGACCCAGCGGTCAGCCCTACCCGGGACCAGTTGCTGGTCCTGATCCAGTCCATGAACCTCAGCAGAAAGCGAGCTTTCCAATCATGCATACGACTTCTCGGTCCGTCGTGGCCGCTGCGCGCGCGCATCCTGCGGGAGTCGCCGCCCCTAGCGCGGTCATCGTGACGGCGATCGTGCTCCTCACGTTCGTGACCTCAGTCATCGCTCCCTCGATACCGCCGGACCTGTTCGGCGGCGGCTCCGCGCCGGCGATCCAGCCGGGCCCGGGCCAGCAGCGTCACCGGATCCTTCCGCAGCAACCGGTGCTGACCGGGCCGCCCATCCTGCCGAGCCTGCCCGGCAGTCTCGGACAGGGCGCCCCTGGCGCGGCAGGCAAGCCGCGGCCGGGTTCCTCGTCACTGCCTCCGTCGGCTGCCGGATCGCCACCTGCATCCGGGTCGGCGCCAGGGGTGAGCCCGCATCCGGCGCCAGGCTCGGCCGGCGGCTGCCCGGCGTGTTACGCGGGCCAGAAGCCAGCCTCCGCGGTCACCACCGTGGTCGCGGGCGCCGGTGGCGCCCTGCGGGGCACTACCGGGGTTCTGGTCGGCTCGGTGGTTCCCGCGGCGACAGGTGTGGCGGCCGCCGCGTCCGGTACAGCAGTCCAGGCGGTCGGCGCGGCGACGTCCACGGTGACGTCGAACATGCCGGTCGCGCTGGGGAGCGCCCGTTCGGCCCTCAGCCAGACGGGCCAGGCGGCAACGGCAACAGTTGCCGCGACGGTCACCGGCGCCGGCCAGGCGCTTCAGGACACCACCCACGCGCTGGCCACCGCGTCCGGTACCGCGGTCAAGGCGGCCGGCGCAGCGACGTCCACGGTGACGTCCGCCGCGTCGGCGGCCGCGAAGGCACCTGCGGCGGTCACGGCCACGGTCACCGCGGCCAGCAACACACTGCAGGGGGATACCGTGGAGCAGGCGCTGCCTGTCACGGGGTCCTTGCCTGGAGTGGGTTAGCAGTGATCCGCACAGTCATCGCCGAGCGCATTGCCCTGATCAGGGCGGGGCTCGTGGCGTGTATCTCACAGGAGCGCGACATCGAGGTGGTAGCCGAACTCGACCGCCGCGAACCTGTGGTACCCACTGTGTCCTCGCTGCGGCCCGACGTGGCCGTCATCGACGACGACATCGCCTGTCAGGACGGATTCGCCGTCATCCAGGCACTGCACACGATCACCCCGTCTTGTCGCACCCTGATCATGGCGAGCAGGCCTCACCTCAGCGACCTTCGCAAGGCGGTCGCCGCGCACGCGGCGGGCTTCGTGCTGAAGGACACCTCCCCGGAGAACATCAGCGAGGCCATCCGCCAGGTGGCCAGGGGCATGAAGGCCCTTGATCCCGGTCTGGCGTTCGTAACGCTCGACGCTCCCGCCAACCCGATGACCCTCCGAGAGTGCGACGTACTGCGGCTGGCCGCAGGCGGAGCATCAACCGCCGAGATCGCCGGGCAGCTTTGCCTGACGGCCGGCACCGTCCGCAATCACATCTCCAGCATCATCACCAAGATCGGCGCGCGGAACCGCGTCGACGCCATCCGCATAGCCGACCAGTCCGGGTGGCTGTGAGTGAGTCCGCGGGCGGTCACGCCGCACCGTGAACCGAGGTGATGAGCTCCCGGCCGGGGCGGCCACACGCCCCGGCCGGGAGCCCCCATGGCCCGCTCAGGCCGAGGGCGTGGCGGCCCACAGCGGCGTGTCATCGGCTGATGCCGTGCGCAGGGGCCCGGGGCCGGAGGATTGGGCGTGCACCAGCGCGCTGTACAGCCCCTGGCGAGCCATCAGCCGCTCGTGCGTCCCGGTCTCGACGATCCTGCCCTCATCCATGACGAGGATCAGGTCAGCGTTCCTGATGGTGCTCAGCCGGTGCGCGATCACGATCGTCGTGGACGAGATCGCGTCGAGGTTGGTGTAGATCTTCTGCTCGGTGACGGTGTCCAGCTCGCTGGTTGCCTCGTCGAGCAGCAGGATCGACGGCCGGTTGACGAGGGCGCGGGCGAGCGCGATGCGCTGGCCCTGCCCTCCGGAGACGGAGGCGCCACCGTCGTGCAGCTGGGTGTCGTAGGCCATCGGCATCGCGGCTATGTCGTCGTGGACGCAGGCCATCCGGGCCGCCTCGACGATGGTCTCAAGCGGGAGTTCGGGGTGGCTGAGCGCGATGTTGTCCCGGACCGAGGACCCGAACAGGTAGGGACGCTGGGTGACGATGCCGAGCTGACGGCGGACGGATCCGGCGTCGAACCCGGCGAGGTCCTGGCCGTCGTACTCGATGCTCCCGGACGTCGGCCGGTACAGGCCGAGCAGCAGGTGCGCGAGCGTCGACTTCCCCGATCCTGACCGGCCGACGATGCCGATGTGCTGGCCTGGCTCGATCTCCAGCCAGACGTGGCTGAGGACCGAGGGCGCGAGCTTGCCGTAGGAGAACGACACGTCGGCGGCCCTGATCTGGCCGGCGAGGCGGGGCGCCGGGCGGACATGCTCGCCGTGCTGTTCCCGCGGGGTGTCGAGGACGTCGTTGATGCGCTGCATGTAGCTGACGAGCTGCTGCAGCTGCATGCCGCTGTTGATCATCGTGGCCAGGGGGTCGAGGAACCCTGCTCCCAGGGCCGCGGCGCTCAGCATCGTGCCGAGCGAGACGTTCCCTGAGAGCACCTGGAAAGCGCCCACCGTGAGGATGACCAGTGGCGAGGCGACCTGCAGGGTGCTCATGACGGCCTCGACCGCGGCCGTGAGGCGGCCGCGGCTCAGGTCGATGTTGACCTGATCGATGAACAGGCCGCCCCAGCGGTCCACCGCGCGGTGTTCGGCACCGGACGCCTTGAGGGTCTCGATGCCGGCCAGCAGCTCGTAGGCGTAGCTCTGGGTGTCCGCCTGCGCCTGCAGGGTGCCGGCCATCAGCCGCTGGTTTCGCCGCCAGGACAGGACCAGGGTGGCGACCTCGAACAGCGCGAGCACGAGGACCACGGCACCCAGGACCGGACTGATGACGAACAGCGTGATCAGGTACAGGCTGGCGAAAGACCCGTCGAGGACCGCCGACAGGGTGCCCGTCGCCAGGATGTCCCGGACCGCCGAATTGCTCTGCAGGCGCATCATCAGGTCACCAGCGGACCGCCGCAGGAAGAAGTCGTACGGCAGCTTGACCAGGTGGTCGATGAATCCCATGGTCAGGCCCATGTCAAGGCGGGTCCGCAGCTCGACCAGCAGGTTGGCGCGCAGGAACGCGGACAAGAAGTTGTAGCCGATGATGGCGCCGACGCCGAGGGCGAGCACGAGAAGAAGATGATGATCGCCGCGCGGGACGATCTCGTCCACGACGAGCGCGGTGAGCAGGGGCAGCCCGAGCGCGGCGAGCCTGAGGAACAGGGAGGTCACCAGGACCCTGACCATATTCTTCGATTGCCTGAGCATCGGCCGCAGGTAACGCCAGGTGCCCTTGGCCCCCGAGCCGGTCCGGTCAAAGTCGTCCGCGGGCTCGAAGATGATCGCGACCCCGGTGTACGCGCGGCGCAGCTCGTTCAGTGACACGATCCGCCGCCCGTGCGCCGGGTCGACGATCCTGGCGCCGTGGCGCGTGATCCGCTCGAACACGACGAAGTGGCTGAACTCCCAGTGCAGGATCGATCCTCGCGGCACGTGCCTGAGGTCGTCGATGTCCGCCTTGACGCCGCGCGCCCGCAGCCGGTGTGCGCGCGCGGCGTTGACGATGGACAGCGCGGTGACGCCGTCGCGGCTGGCCCCGGTCATGTCCCGTAGCTCGCTGAGGTCGACGCGCTTGTCGAAGTAGTCGAGCACCATCGCGAGGCAGGCTGCTCCGCAGTCGGCATCCTCCATCTGCCGGATGCACGGGATCGTCCGTCTCATGGAGAGGTCCCCTGTCCGAGCATCGATTTGAACTGACGGGTCAGGACGCTGGCCAGGGATTCGGATCGCAGCACGACGGATGCTTCGGTCCGTAGCCGCGCGGTCTGGGCAGCCGGGCCGGATGCGCCGGACGCGCCGGAACTCAGCCGGCCGGTCACCAAGATGGCGGGCTGGGCCGGAGGGACGAGCCCAGCCCGCCTGACGGCGGCGCCGTCGGCCAGCTCCGCGTGCGGGGAACTGAGCTGTACCGCCCGGCCGCCGGGGAGGGTAACAGTGATTCCTCTTGAGTGCGCCAGGTCCGGGCCGGCCGCCGCCGGCAGCAGGGCGGCCACCGTACCGGTCCGCCCGTCGACGACCGCTGGGCCCGAGGCGCTTTCGCTGGTGTGGATGACCAGCGTCCCGGCCATGGAAGCGGCGAGGGCCGCCACCGTTATCCGGTACCCCCATCTGATCCGCCGCGAGCCCAGCCGCACCATCCCGCCATGGGTGTCGTGGCCGCGGGCCCGGAATTCCAGCGCTTCCTGGCGAAAAATCGTGTCCGGGTCGATCCTGACCGCCGCCGGCCGCTCCAGCGGCGGGCGCGGCGGGGTGAGCAGGGACGATCGTCCGCCGTGGCTGGCGAGCGCATGGCCGAGGCTGTCCCGCACCGCGTCCACCTTGGCCAGGTCCAGCCCCAGCGCCGCCTCGCCGAAGACGGTGTCCCAGCCGCTCATCGGCGCCGCCGGGCGGCTTGCGAGCTGTACGCGCGGCCGAGCAGTTCGTACAGGACCAGCTCCTGGGCCCGCTGGGCGGAACGCAGCGTCCGGTTGACGTGCATGTGCGCGAGACTCATGGCCAGCGCGGGGACATCGACGGTAAGCCGCCCCGCGTCCGCGGCCGCCCGCAGATCCCGCATGACCGGGGCGAGCGCGGCGGACCGCTGGTGCAGCGCCTGGATGCAGGCGGCCAGCTCGGCCGGCGCCTCCCGCTGCGGGTCGAGCAGCGCCTCCAGACAGGCTCGCTCCGTGCGGTACCGGCGGCTGACCTCATGCTGGAAGGCACCGTCGGCGCCGAACTCCCGGCCGTAGCCGCGCTGTGCCCGCAGCGCGATGTCCCTCTTCTGCTCGAGGGTCAGGCCGAGATCGTCGAAGAGCAGGTCGATGCCGCGCAGGGCCGCGCGCCAGCGCAGTTCGGCCCCGGCATCGCCGGTGAGCTGGCGCACGATCGCGAGCGCGGCCTCGCTGTCGGCGTAGAAGACCCGCTCGGCCAGGCCGATCCCGGCCTCGCCGCCGTAGCGCTCGACCTCCCGCTCATAGGTGTCCAGCTGCACGCGCCACAGCTGGCCGGTGCCGAGCAGCGGCGCGGTGACGCGGGTCAGCAGCGGCAGCGTCTCGTGCAGCAGCCGGCCGGGTGCGCCGTGGATCCGGAGCCGCAGGTGCCAGTCCGGATGTCCGTAGCGGATGAAGAACCACTGGTCGGACCCGCCTGCCGTGAGGGCCCACCTCAGCACGGTGGCGATCCGCCGCAGCACCTGATCCGCGCCCGCGGTGCCGGTGAACAGCTTGAGGTACAGCCATTCCGAGCCCGGCGGGAAACGCCGGGCGGCCGGCGTGGCCGCCGACCCGGCCGAGGGCTGTTGCGGCCGGGCCGGCGGTTGCGGCTGCAGTTGTGACTGCGGCCGCGCCTGAGGAGACCGGACGAACGGCACGATGATCTCGTGGGTGAACGGCCCGTCGGGGCCGGAGGCACACAGCTCGCCGGGACCGGGCAGCATCTCGACCAGCGACGCATGCGTCCGGCCCCGCACCTCGTGCGCCAGCGTCTCGATGCCCAGCACGTTGTCCAGGTCGACGACCAGCTCGTTGTCCCCGTCGGCGAGGGCCACGTACCGCGGCATGCGGCGGCTGTCCCGCAGCCGCCGCACCGCCGCGAACTGCCTGGCTCCGCGCGGCTCGCGGAACACCGCGAGGTCATCGTCGCTGAGGTTCCAGCGGGCTCTGGACAGGATCAGCCGGCCGCTGACGACGCGGGGCAGGAACGGCGCCTGCCCCAGCGGTCCCCAGTCCCAGGTGATTCCGGGGCTGACCTGCTGGTACTGCAGCGCGCAGAGGAAACGGTAGACGCCGAGACCGCGCGTGATGTGGTTGTGCGCGCTCGTGAGCCGAGGGATCACCTCACGTCCGAGCCGCCGGGAACGGAGCACGATCCGCTCGTCCTGGACGGATACGAGCAGGTCCGACACTGGAAGCTGGCGGTCGGCGGGCGCACCGGAGCGCCCGAGGTAGGGAATCTCGTAGCCGCGCAGCACGGGCCTGCTCAAGATGTTGCCGATGCGTCCCTCCGGCAAGTGCACGACCTCGGCGAAGACGCGCTCCGGACGGACCGCCTCCTCGGCGGCCAGGTGCGCCCGGACAAGCTGGTGGAGCTCGTCGTCGGCATGGCAGAAGCGGCCGAGGAGCCGCGCGCCGGACGGTCCGGATGCCGAATGCAGCACCACCCGGTGGTCGTCCCGGTGATTGTCACGGTCCCCGCCGGCCACGACCGTGGCCATGACCTCGAACGCGTCGGGCAGCGGCGGGATGTCGCCGTCGCGCACCGCCTCGGCCTCGGCCGCCTCCACCGCGATCTCGCGGTTTCCGGCGGCCAGGGCGCGGGTGAGCTTGTCCAGCAGAAGCGCCTCGCGACGGGTCCACTGGGCCGTCTGGTCCTGCCCGCGGCCCGGCGGACGCCCGGCCAGCAGGGTCAGCCCGGCCAGCAGCGGCGCCGTCCCTTCGACCTCGGCGGCCGGGGAGCCGGACCGCTCGAACCCGATGCCGTTCTCCTCGTCGAGCGCATCTGCGAGCGGAACCTCCCGGGTCTCGTACCGCCCGACGAACTGCTCGCGGAACTGGCGGAGGCCCTCGTGCCTGCGGTAGCGGCTCAGAGCGTGCAGGATCGCGACCCCCCGCTCCAGCTCCGAGACGACATCGGCGCCGACCGTGACCTCAGCGGCCGGCTTCATCATGTCGACCTGCACGAAGCGCGAGGGTTCGGGGGACACCGGCAGGCTGTCGAGGGCACCCGCGACCACGCGATACCGCTCGGCCGGGACCCCGATGCCGTCGGCGTCGATCGCGGCCAGCCCGTCGGCAGCCTCGCCGAGCGCGCGGGCGAGGCCGGCGCTGCGCTCGTGCCGCTCCAGGCTCGCCGCGAGGATACCCGCCGGCGGGGGCCCGGTCAGCTGCGGCCGGATGTCGGCGACCAGGATCTGGCTGTCGGCGAGCTCGGCGAGGTACCCGTCGGCGTCGGCGCGCGTGATGTCGTCGCTGACGAGCGCGTCCGCCAGGGCGCCCAGTCGCGCACCGTCCCGGGCCCGGGTCAGGGTCTGCGTCAGGTACGGCGTCGTGTCCACGGCCACGAGCCGGTAGGAGATCCCGGCCTGGCCCCGCAGCTCCTCGGCGAACAGCAGCCGGTCGCCGACTTGGTAGAGGCTGGAGTTCGGCCGGTAGTCCAGCTCGCCGCGCATCCGGGGGTCGCGCTCGACCGCATCCGCCAGGGCCCACAGGTAGTCCATGTCCAGGCGGGTGCGGCGGCGGTAGCGCGCCGGGCCTTCGAGCCGCAGCCGGGTGCGCTCGCCGACGATGCCTGTCGTGCAGCCAGCGAACAGGCCGAACGGAGTGGGCCGGGCCGCGGCCCGCAGGAGATACGAGACGAGCGACCGCTCGGTGGCGCGGCCCCTGTCGCTGTCCGGCTCCTTGCGCCACGGGTCGACCGCTGCCGCGAGGCTGGGTGAGGCGACGAACAGGGCATCGCGGAACTCGGGCGTGGTGACGATGTCCTCGAGCCGGCGGCGTAGCTGGATCCGGTCCGCGGCCACGGCCTCGTCGAGACCGGGGGTGTCGAGGGCCATCGGCGCCTGCAGCCCGCTGGCCCACGCGGTCACCTCCGAGAACGGCAGCAGGGGCGTCCTGAGCACGATGAACCCGGACGGGGCCGCGGCCCGGCCGGATCTGGCACGGCCGCTCATCGTGCCTCGGCTCGAGCGGTTTCCGGGGCTTCAGCGGTTTCCGGGGTTTCCGCGGGTTCCGCGGTTTCAGCGGTCGAGACCAGCAGCATCTGGTCCCAGGCGGGTTCGGCTGTGGTGCACGCCGCCTCCATGGCGAGCGCGACGCCCGCGGTGCCCTCGAGCAGCCCGGGGACGTTGCACCAGGGCTGCTCGAGGGTTCGCCCAACCCAGAAGCGTGCCGCGTCAGCCAGGGCCGCCTCCGCGGTCATCTGGTACATCAGGCCGAACAGGTGCGCCAGGCCGGCCGAGCCGTGACACAGGCCGGCGTCCACGACGCCGGTCTGCGCGGCGGGCCGGGCGGCGGCGCGCACCGCGAGATCGGTCGCGGCGGCCGCCCAGGATGGCTCGCCGACGTCCCTCGCCGCGAGCAGCAGCGCGCCGGCCACGCCGGGATCGCCGTAGCACCACGCGGACCGGGCCGGTCCAGGCTCGACACCGTCGGCCACGTAGTACGGGACCGTAGGCCCGGACGCCGTGTCCACCAGGTGTGCCAAGAGCCAGTTCACGCATCCGTCGAGCAGCGAGCGGACGGCCGGCCGGGCCAGCCCGAGCCTGTGCACCCGCGCGAGGAACGGGATGACGCCGGCGATGCCGTGCGCCACGCCCAGGTCTACCCCGGCGGGCTGGTACCGCTCCCCTCGCGGGCCTCGCCACGACGGCGGGGTCCACCAGTAGATGCCGTCCCTGTCGTGCCGCGCCCGCCGGGCGAGCTGCTCGACCACGCCGAGGAGGCACGGCGCGGCACCGGGACGCGGCCAGCGGGCCAGCGCGTAGACGCCCAGCCCGGTGAGGCCGTTGATCAGGTCGTACGGCGCGTCGTCCGGGTACCGGTGCAGCAAGCCCGTCAGCGCGTCGTCGATGTCGCCGTTGCGGTCCTCGCCCTCGTTGCCGAGCAGCCGGTCCACCAGCTCGACGGCCCAGGCGATTCCGGTGAACCCGGAGTACAGCGAGCTGGTGAGCGGCTCGGTCGCCAGCACGTCGACAGCCGCCTCCAGGTGCGTGAGGGCGACGTCGGCCACCGACTGGTCGGACCGGGTGCTAGCGAGCTGGCCGGTGCACACGGCCAGGCCGGCCGACCCGGACGCCAGGGACGGGTTGCGGTGGTCCGTAGCGGCCGCGGCGGGAAGGGTCCTGGTGAGCGCACCGGCCAGATGGAGGGCGCCGTCCCTGAGCTCGCCAGAGAGCAAGGGGCGCCGCGGTGCCCCGGTCACCTCCCGGCCAACCGGGGCACCGCCGGCGGGTGGAGCGTGCATGCGCATCAGCCGGTCCTATGCCGGGCCGGCTGGGGCATCATCCGCAGACCTATGTGTCGGTTCACGCTGTCGCGAGTCCGGCTAGAGGCAGATCACGCTGTCGCAGATGGCGACGCTCTGGCACTGGAAGCTGACGCAGATACCGGAGCAGCCGAAGGAGTTGAAGTTGTTGACTCCGCCTCCGCCGTGCTGCTTGCCGCCGCCTCCGACGACGCCGGTCAGGTCCTCGTCGTCCAGGCTGCGCAGCGTCTCCTTCGACAGCGCGAGCTTCTTCTGGGTGTTCATCACAGGCCTCCTCGGCTTATGTGGAATGTGACTACTCCAGGTTCCCGACCCCTTCCTTAGCCACACAAGTGGGCATCGTCATGAATGGACCATGACACTCAACATGAGGCATGACACTTAACATGGATGTACCGCACAGAAAGTCGCTCGTCCGGCTATTTCCTACCGGCTAGTAAACTAAGTGATGGTCTTTGATCTGAAGTCTCCGGATCATCGGCTATTCATCCGTAGCGAGATTTGAAAAATGCGGTCTTAACTGTTTGACCAGCTAATTTGTCATCGTTAACCTCACTTCCCGCGCATCTCCTAATGCGGATCTGCAGATCTGCGCGGCGCGTTCGCTACGTACGGTAGGCGTATGGCGTCGGGGAGAGCGGGTTACGGGAGGGTTCACAATCGCCGGGCCCGGGGCCTATAGTTGGAATATGGCCGTGGCAGGACTGGCGAACAGCGTCGTTTTGCGATGCGATCTCGGCTGGGAAGACGTGCGCGAGGTAATGGAGACATCGCGCCTACTCACCCTGATGCGCCGTTCCTGGATGGTCGCGGGATTCATGTTCACGGCCTTGCTGGCGGAGTCGGTCGTGCTGCTGCGCGTGGTCGCCGCCAGGCCGGCGTCTTACGGTTCCCACCAGGGGTCACTGCTGGGCGAGTTGATCGCCGCCGCCTGCCTGTGCGGGCTGCTCGTGTGCTGGAGCGCACTGCGGGTGTGGCGGCTGTCGCCCGGGCACCAGGCCCGTCACGCGCTCGCGAGCGGCGTGTGGCAGAGCGGGATACACCAGTACAAGCTCAGGGACGAGGGCGTGGCGTGGAAAGCGCCGGATGGTTCGGCTGTCTTCCTGCCGTGGTCCGCGCTGACCGGCGTGCGCGAGACCGGGCGACTGTTCCTCCTGCTGGACCTTCACGACCGCCACGTGCGGGGGTTCATCCCCAAGGCCAGCCCGGGCGACCTCCCGCCGGACGCCGTGCTCGGGGACTTCATCCGGGAGCGGATCACGGCCGGGACGTAGCGTTAGCCGCGCGGTTTGCTCCACAGCAGCGAGTAGCGCCACATCAGGTGGCGGCGATAGCGCACGCCGGGGAGTAGTCGGCGGGCGGTCGCCCGGACCTCCGCCCAGGTCATCTCGGGGTCCTCGATGGGCGCGCCGGGATCACCCTTGCCGCGGACGGCCCGGTAGACCAGGTCGGCCGGGATCCCGGGCGCGTCGGCCAGGTAGTCGCCGAACGACCCGTGAGCGGCTAGCCCGATAACCGCGAGACGGCCACCGGGGCGCAGCGCGCGGGCCATGGCGGCCAGGGCCGCCGTGAAATCCATGTGGTGCAGCGAGGTGTTCGCGCACGCGAAGTCGAAGCTGGCGTCGGCGACCGGGTAAGCCAGGTAGTCCGCTTCGACCACCGTCAGCCGGCCCGGGCCGGCCGCCTGTGCCCTGGACCGCGCCAGCGCGATCATCCGCGCGTCCCGGTCGATCGCGGTGACCTCCGCGCAGCGCTCGGCGAGCCTGCTGGCCAGCAGCCCGTCCCCGCAGCCGACCTCGAGCGCGGCGCCGCGGCCCGGCGGCACGGCCCGGAGGATGACCGGCTGGTAGTGCACGTTGTGGTTCCAGTAGTCAACCCGCGCCACCGCGCCTCCACGCCTCCCGCGTCACGTCTCCCGGGTCCGGAGGATACCGTTGGCCCCATGCGGGCACTCATCATCGTTGATGTACAGAACGACTTCTGCGAAGGCGGCTCGCTCGCCGTAGCCGGCGGCGCCGCGGTGGCGCGCGCGATCAGCGAGCACGTGGCGAGCGAAACCGGCTACGGGCACGTCGTGGCCACCAAGGACTTCCACATCGACCCGGGCGCACACTTCTCCGACCATCCGGACTACGCGGCGTCCTGGCCGCCGCACTGCGTGGCCGGGACGGCCGGCTCGGACTTCCACCCGAACCTGGACGCCGACGCCGTGGAGACAGTGTTCCTGAAGGGCCAGCACGCCGCCGCTTACAGCGGGTTCGAAGGCGCGGACGAGAGCGGAACGCCGCTGGCCGACTGGCTGCGCGCGCACGACGTGGACGAAGTCGACGTCGTGGGCCTCGCGACCGACTACTGCGTGCACGCCACCGCCGCGGACGCGGCCCGGGCAGGCTTCGCCACCCGGGTCCTGCTCGGCCTTACCGCGGGCGTCGCCCCCGACTCGACGGCCAGAGCCATCGAGGACCTCCGCGCCGCTGAGGTCGAGCTCACCGGCACCCCGGCGGGCGCGTCCTAGGGCGCTGTGCTATCCGGTAGAAAGTCACTCTCTACCGGATCTATCCGGACAGGGAGGCCGATCCACTGGCTCGCAGCGGCCGGCAAGTCCGTGCCCGCCCCGGCCGTCCGGCGCCCCGATGCCCCGGCAGCCTCATCCGCCCCACGCCGGGCGGGCACTGGCATTGGAGACGGCCGCCACGCGGCCCCGGTGCGGCTGGGGCTCTGCCTGAGGCTCGCGGGGCGATACAACAGCTGGTTCCGCGCCGGGTCCGGTCAGGTTTTCATGATCGTGAGCAGTTCGGCACACATAGCGCCCAAAACTGCTCACGATCATGAAACGGGTGGGTGAGGACGCCCGCGGAGCGCGACCTTTGTGACCCGTGGGGCGGTTGGGGCGATGCGGCGGCATATTACGTGCCGGCGCGGCGGGGGTCTCCCTGAGATCAGGAAGGATCTGGTACTGGCAGCGGGGTCTCTGGCTTAAATCTCGGGCCGAAACGCCCCATGCGCCTCACAGGCACCACCGGTCACTGCCGACGATGGGCGATACGGGGGTTGTGTGCCCCAGCCCCCATTACCCCTGGCACCGCGGCCGTAACCATCCAGAGAGACATACGCCAGAGCCGGCAGCGGTACCAGATCCTTCGCGATCATGGAAACTGGTACGCCGCCTCGATCCTCGGCCCGCCCGAGGGAGCCCAGGCGATCCCCGGCGAAGGGCTAACGACCGGCGATGGCCCAGCGGCGGATCGTGTCGATGCGGGTTTGGATCTGCTCCGCGGTCGCCTGGGGTAGCGGCGGGCCGCCGCAGGTCCGGCGCAGCTCGCTATGGATGACTCCGTGCGGCTGGCCGGTGCGGTGACTCCAGGCGCCGACCAGGCCGTTGAGTTCCTTGCGCAGCGCGGCCAGGGCCTGGCGGCTCACCGGGGGGGCCGCCGGGGCTTCGGGGGCGGCCGTGGTGGAGGGGGCGACGCGGGCGGGGCTGGCGGGGGCGGGGCTGGCGGGGGCGGCTAGCTGGGCGTCCTGGCGCTTGCGGAGCAGGGTGCGGACCTGGTCCGGGTCGAGCAGGCCGGGCAGGCCGAGGAAGTCCTCTTCCTCTGGCGAGCCAGCCGCCGTGGCGGTGCCGAACTCGCCGCCGTCGTACAGCACCCGGTCGAAGTGCGCGGACGCGTTGAGGGCGGTAAAGGCGGGCTCGTCGAGCGGGGCGTCCGGGGTGTCGCGCTCGCGCAGCGCCTCGGCCAGCGCGAGCTCGTCCTCCTCGCCGGCCGCGCCGGGGGCGCGCAGCACGTGGTCGCGTTCGGCCTCGAGCTCGGCGGCGTAGGACAGCAGCACGGGCACCGACGGGAGGAACACCGACGCGGTCTCGCCGCGCTGCCGGGCCCGGACGAACCGGCCGACCGCCTGGGCGAAGAACAGCGCGGTGGACACGCTGGTCGCGTACACCCCGACGGCGAGGCGCGGGATGTCCACGCCCTCGGACACCATCCGCACCGCGACCATCCACCGGTCACCGGACCCGGCGAACGCGGAGATCTTCTTGCTCGCGGTCTTGTCGTCGGAGAGCACGACGACCGGGCGCTTGCCGGTGAGCCCGCGCAGCAGCGCAGCGTACGCCCGGGCGTCCTCGTGGTCGCCCGCGATGACCAGGCCGCCCGCGTCGGGCATGCCGCGGCGGACCTCCGTCAGCCGCTTGTCGGCCGCCTCGATCACCCGGCTGACCCACTCCCCCGCCGGGTCCAGGGCGGTCCGCCAGGCCTGCGCGATCTGGTCCTTGGTCATCGGCGTGCCCAGGGTGGCGGTGATCTCGTCGCCGGCCCGGGTGCGCCAGCGCATCTCGCCCGAATAGGCCAGAAAGATCACCGGCCGGACCACGCCGTCCTCGAGCGCGGGACCGTAGCCGTAGACGTAGTCCGAGGCGCTGCGCTTGCCGCCGCCCGGCTCGTCGAGGTAGGTGACGAACGGGATCGGATTGGCGTCGCTGCGGAACGGCGTGCCAGTCAGCCCGAGCCTGCGCCGCGCCGGGTCGAATGCCTCCTTGACCGCGTCCCCCCAGGACAGCGCGTCGCCCGCGTGGTGGATCTCGTCGAAGATGACCAGCGTGCGCCGGTTCTCGGTGCGCTGCCTGTGCAGCGCCGGGTGCGCCGCGACCTGGGCGTAGGTGACGGCCACCCCGGCGAAGTCGGCGCCGGCCCGGCCCTGGGCGTTGCGGTACGCCGAGTCGATCGCGATGCCGAACCTGGCCGCGGCGGCGGCCCACTGGTGCTTGAGATGCTCGGTCGGCGTGACGATGGTGAGGAACGCGACCTCGCGCCGGGCCAGCAGCTCGGCCGCCACCGTCAGCGCGTAGGCCGTCTTGCCCGCGCCGGGCGTGGCGACCAGCAGGAAGTCGCGTCTCGGCAGCCGGAAGTACTCGTGGTAGGCATCCTTCTGCCAGCCGCGAAGGCCAGGAAGGAGATCATCCCGAACGGTCTGGGTTTGAGCAGCGTCAGATCGAGGGGTGATCACTATGACCTCCGAAGGATGCCACGGCCTTCAGGCTGGGGCGGAAGCCAGTACTCCCGCGAGGCAGGACAGCATATCGGATGGAAACGAATACGGCGCGCCTGCGCAGCTTTTACGAAAAAGTGTGCGATGGTAAGCATATGCGGACAGCGTATCGGTGCCGGGCCTATCCCGATGAGCAGCAGCAGGCAGTGTTGCGCCGCACATTCGGCTGCGTCCGCGTCGTGTGGAACCGGACCCTGGCGGCGCGGCGCGCCCGCTACGCTGCCGAGGGCAAAGGCGTCTCCTATGCAGAAACCGACCGGGCGCTGACTGAGATGAAACGCGACCCGGACTTGGCGTTCTTGACGGAGGTGTCCAGCGTGCCACTGCAGCAGACGCTGCGGCACCAGCATCAGGCGTTCACCGCGTTTTATGAGAAACGCGCTCGCTACCCCCGGTTCAAATCCCGTGCTGGCCGACAGTCCGCACACTACACCCGGTCGGCGTTCTCCCTGCGCGGCGGGATGCTGCGGCTGGCCAAGACGGCCACGCCGTTGCGGTTCACCTGGACTTGGCCGGAGGTGGACGTGACTGCGCTGGACCCGGCGACGGTAATTATCTGCCGGGAGCCGGACGGCCGCTGGTACGTGACCTTCACCGTCGACACTGGGAGCCCCGAACCCCTGCCAGAGGCCGGGCACGCCGTCGGCATTGATCTTGGCGTGACGGTTTACGCCGTGACCAGCAACGGCGACAGGATCGCCAACCCTCGGCACCTGGACCGCAAGGCCTGCAAACTGGCTCGTTACCAGCGGCGTCTGGCCCGCTGCCAGAAGGGTTCCGCGAACCGGGAAAAGGCGAAACTCAAGGTCGCCCGCGCCCACCGCAAGGTGCGCGACGCGCGGCGCGACTTCTTGCATCGGGCCAGCGCCAGGCTTGTCCGCTCCGCCGACACAATCGTGATCGAGGACCTGAACGTCTCCGGCCTGGTCCGTAACCGGCGACTGGCCCGCGCCATCTTGGATTGCGGTTGGGCCGAGTTCCGCCGCCAACTGGAATACAAGTGCCAGCGGTATGGACGGCAACTCGTCGTCATTGACCGTTGGTTTCCGTCGAGCAAGACTTGCTCGACGTGTGGGCACATGCTCGCGGAGCTCGAGCTTTCGATCCGCCACTGGACGTGCCCCTCCTGCCGTACCCGGCACGACCGGGATGTCAATGCGGCCAAGAACATCCTGGCGGCAGGTCTTGCCGTGACTGCCTGCGGAGCTGGCGTCAGACATTCCGGGGCCTCCGGGTGCAGCCGGTGATGAAACAGGAACTCCCAGATGTGAGCCCGGGAATCCCCGTCCTTCAGCTTCAGGGTGGGGGGTAGTCAAGAGGCCGAAATGCTACCGGCCGGCCGGCTACGGCGCGCACGACATCCGCTGGCAAAAGCGCGCCGGAATGGCTCTGTTGCTCTAGGGGACGCCCCCGGGACTGGGGGGACCCGTCCCCCTTGCCTCACTCGCCGCCGTCGTCGCCCGAGGGCAGGCCCTCGTAGATCTCCTTGCAGGTGGGGCAGACCGGGAAGCGTTTCGGGTCCCGGCTGGGCACCCACACCTTGCCGCACAGCGCGATCAGGGGCGTGCCCATCACCGAGCTCTCGACGATCTTGTCCTTCTGCACGTAGTGCGCGAACCGCTCGTGATCGCCGTCGCCGTGCGACAGGTCGGGCCTGACGTCCTCGTGGACGCGCGTCTCCTGCTCGGGAAGAACCTCAGTCTCACTCACGTGGGCGAGTCTAGTCGACGGCGGGCGCGGGGAAAGGGGGCGGCGAGTCTCGTCGCTCAGGGCCGGGGGTCTAGTTGAGGCCGGGGTCGTCGGGGTAGGTCGCGACGTAGGCGAGCTCGCCGCCCTGGCGGCGCAGCACGGCCGGCCACAGGTGCTCCGGCTCCGGGCAGAACGCGTCGGACGGCTCGGCGGGCAGCACGTACCAGGCGCCCTCGTCGATCTCGGCCTGGAGCTGGCCGGCGCTCCAGCCGGCGTAGCCCGCGTACACGCGCAGCGAGGCGATGGCCGCGGCGAGCAGGCCGGGCGGGGCGTCCAGGTCGACCAGGCCGAGCCGGGCCACGGCGCCGGGAATGGGCTGCTCGCCGCCCTCCAGCGGGTGCCAGCCCACCGGCTCGTCGGTGCCGGGCACGTGGGCCAGGGCGAGCGCGCTGTTCGGCGAGACCGGGCCGCCGGTGAACACCACCGAGGGGTCGGTGACCAGTTCGGTCCACGGCTCGAGCACCTGGCCCACCGGGACCTTGGTCGGCCGGTTCAGCACCACGCCGAGCGTGCCCTGCTCGGCCTCGTGCTCGACGACGAGGACGACGGCGCGGCGGAAGTTGGGGTCGCCGAGCATCGGGGTGGCCACGAGCAGCCGGCCGGCCAGGGCTTCCGATGCCATTTCGTCCATGGCTCTATCATCGGTCAGGCTGCTGGGTGGCGGCGTCCCGCACCGCCACGGCGACCGACGAGGCCACGTCCGGGTGGAACACCGACGGGATGATGTAGTGCGGCCCGATCTCGTCCGGCGACACCACGTCCGCGAGGGCCTGCGCGGCGGCGATCAGCATCTCGTCGCTCACGTGCCGGCTCTGCGCGTCGAGCAGCCCGCGGAACACCCCGGGGAAGGCGAGCACGTTGTTGATCTGGTTCGGGTAGTCGCTGCGGCCGGTGGCCACCACGGCGGCGTGCTCCAGGGCCGCTTCGGGATCCACCTCGGGATCGGGGTTGGCCAGCGCGAACACGATGGCGTTGCTGGCCATGGCGGCGACGTCGCCGCCGGACAAGATGCCCGGCGCGGACAGCCCGATGAACACGTCGGCGCCCCGGACCGCCCCGGCCAGGTCCCCGGCGTAGCCGCCGGAGTTGGTGTGCTCCGCGATCCAGCGCAGGCTGTCGTTCAGGCCCGGCCGGGCCAGGTGCACGGCGCCCCGGTCATCACAGACCACGATGTCGCCGGCGTGGGCGCCGGCGCCCAGCAGCAGCTTGAGCACGGCGGTGCCCGCCGCACCCGCCCCGGCCATGGCCACGCGCACCCCGGGCAGCTTCTTGCCCACCACCCGCAGCGCGTTGGTCAGCGCGGCCATCACCACGATCGCCGTGCCGTGCTGGTCGTCGTGGAACACCGGGATGTCGAGCAGCCCGCGCAGCCTGGCCTCCACCTCGAAGCAGCGCGGCGCGCTGATGTCCTCCAGGTTGATGCCGCCGAACCCGGGCGCGAACAGCTGCACCGCCCGGACGATCTCGTCGGTGTCCTGGCTGTCCAGGCAGATCGGCCAGGCGTCGACGTCGGCGAACCGCTTGAACAGGGCGGCCTTGCCCTCCATCACGGGCAGCGCGGCGTACGGCCCGATGTTGCCCAGGCCGAGCACGGCCGAGCCGTCGGTGACCACGGCCACCGAGTTCCGCTTGACGGTGAGGCGGCGGGCGTCCTCGCGGTTCCCGGCGATCGCCATCGCGACCCGGCCGACGCCCGGGGTGTACGCCATGGACAGGTCGTCCCGGTTCCGCAGCGGTACCTTGGACCGCATCTCGATCTTCCCGCCGAGATGCAGCAGGAAGGTACGGTCGCTGACCTTGTGCACGGTCATGCCGTCGATGGCGGCCAGCGCGGTCACCACGCCGCCGGCCCGTTCCACCGCCCGGGTGATCGCGCTGACCGCGCGGCCCCGGCTGGCCACCTCGAGCCGCACGGTGATCGAGTAGGAGACGCTCGGCCCCATCGCCACGTTGTTCCCGCCTTTCGCCGCAAACCAGGGTACGGCCCGCACCGCGTAGGCTGGGGAGGTGAGCATGGAATCGGTCGTCACGACGACTCCCGATGAGGCGGGTATGGACGCGCCCGCGGTCGACGTCACCCGGCTCCGGGTCGCGCTGGCCCGGCTGGCCCGCCGCCTGCGCAAGCACGAGCTGGCCGGGCTGACCCCGACCCAGCTCGCCGCGCTGGCCACGGTCGAGCGGTCCGGGCCGATGCGGCTCGGCGACCTGGCCGCGGCCGAGGGCATCGCGCCGTCCACGCTCACCCGGCTGGTGACCGCGCTGGAGGAAAGCGGCTACGTACGACGGCACGCCGACCCGCGCGACGCGCGGGCCAGCACCCTGGTCATCACCCCGCGAGGCCAGGACACGCTGGAGCGGCTGCGCACCGAGAGCACCCTGGTGCTGGCGGCGAGCCTGCAGCTGCTGACCGCGGAGCAGCGCTTCGCGCTGGCGGAGGCGCTGCCCGTGCTGGAGCTGCTGGCCGAGCCGCCCGGCGCCGACCAGGCCGGGGCGCGGAGCTTACCGGCGGGCACGCGCCCGGACCGTTCGGTACTAATGGTTGTGACGTAGTTCCGCTAGGCGGCGGGCCAGCTCGTCACGTTCGGAGGTGACCGCGGCCAGCTGCCGCTCCAGCTCGATGATGCGGCGGATGGCCTGCAGCGTGATGCCCTCGTCCGCCATCGAGACCACCTGCTGGATGACGCGGATCTCGTAGCGGGTGTAGCGGCGCTGACCCCCGGCCGACCGCCGCGGCGAGACCACCCGCAGGTCGTCCACGCGGCGCAGGAAGGCCTGCTTGACCGCGAGCATCTCGGCGACCTGCCCGACCGTGTACAGCGGGGCGTGCTCGTCGTCGAGCGGCGTCGGTGCCATGGTGTCCTCACCTCCTGCCCCAGATAGTAAGGTGCCGCACATGGTAAGCGGCCGGCCGGGCGCATCAGCGCCGGCCGGCCGCTCGTCTGTTCGGTGAGCTGCGCTGACGAACGTCAGGCGGCGAGCTCGTCCTTGGTGTCCGCCTGGGCGATCTCGACCTTGCGGACCTCGATCTTGCGCGGCTTCGCCTGCTCGGTGACCGGGATCCGGACCTCGAGCACGCCGTTGGCGTAGCTGGCCTCGAGCGCGTCGGCGTTCAGGGTCTCCGGCAGCCGCAGGCGGCGGGTGAACGTGCCCATCGTGCGCTCGCGCACGAAGAACTTGTCGTTCTCGGTCCGCTCCTCTTCCCGCTTCCCGCTGATCGTCAGGATCGCGCGGTCCACGGTGACCTCGAGCTGCCCGGGGTCGATGCCGGGCACGTCAAGCTTCAGCGTGACGTCGCCCTCGTGCCGTACGACGTCCAGCGCCGGGGCCGTAGCCTGGCCGAACGTGTAGCGGGCCAGCCGCTGGAAGTCCCGGGTGAACGGGTCAAACCTGGTGTAATACATCTGTGCCTCACCTCCGAAAATGGAATTTGCGGAGGATTCGGCCGGGTCGAATCCGGTTTCGCACCCTCCAGTAGCAAGTAACTTGCAACTGGAGTTACATATTCCCTGTTCTCAGAACAGCAGAGCGGACAGGGCCGAACGGGCCTTCTTGACCTGCGGATCGTTCGGCGGGAGGAGCTCGAACAGGCCGACCAGGTGCACGCGGGCCTGGTCGCGTTCGGAACCCGAGGTCCGCCGCACCACGCCGAGCAGCCGGTTGAACGCCTCCTCGATCCGGCCCGTCGCCATGTCGATGTCGGCCACCCGGGCCTGGGCCTCGACGTCGGCGGGGTGTTCGGCCGCGTCCCGGCGGGCCTTCGCCTGGTCGTAGGAGCTGACCCGGCGGATCAGGTTGACCTGGGCCAGCCCGGTCTTGGCCACCGGGTCGGCCGGGTTGGCCGCGAGCTCCTGCTCGAACGCCCGGGTCGCGCCGTCCAGGTCGCCGCGCTCCAGGGCCGCGCGGGCGTCGGCGTAGGCCGCGGGAATCTCGGGGCCCGCGTCCCTGGGGAGCCTTGTGTCCGCGTCGGCTTCGGCGCCGTCCCGCGCGTCGTCCGCGGCGCCGGCCGGAGCCGGCGGCTGCATGCCCATCTTCTCCGCGACCCCCAGGACCTGGTCGATCCACTGCCGGACCTGGGCCTCGGGCATGGCGCCGAGGAAGCCGTCCACCAGCTGGCCGCCGACAACCGCCACCACCATGGGGATGCTCTGCACCTGCAGCGCCGCGCTCAGCTGCGGGTTGGCGTCCACGTCGACCTTGGCCAGGATCCACTGGCCGCCCGCCTCGGCGGCGAGCTTCTCCAGCACCGGGGAGAGCTGCTTGCACGGGCCGCACCACTCCGCCCACAGGTCCATGATCACGGGGGTGGTGCGGGAGCGCTCCACGACGTCGGTGTTGAAGGTTTCCTCGGTCACGTCGATGACCAGCCCGTGGCCGGCCGACGCCGGACTGCCGGGCTGGGACGGTGACTGGGCCGCCTGCTGCTTGCGCTGCGCGGCCGCCTGCCGCGCACCCAGATCGACGGCTCCGTAAAGCGAAAAATCTTGCGGCTGCATGATCCCATCCTGCCGTATGTGCACTACTCGCTGATCCGGGCCCGGTAGTTGGGCCGGTCCCGGTCGCGGGACGCTATGTAAGTGGACTTCCAGGGCGTTCTAACGCCGTGGGACCCGGATTTCATGTCCGGGGGCCGGGATGTCCCCGGCGGGGCGGGCGTCACAGCGCGCGGCCGAGGTAGGTGACCGTGGTCTCGCCCGGCCCTGTGATCTCAAGCGGGGCGACCTCCAGCCGGCGGAAGCCGAGGCGGTGGTAGAAGCCGAGCGCCCTGGTGTTGGCGGTGGTCACGGTGACGTGCACCCCGGGCGCCCCGGCCTGAGCCGCCGCGGCGTAGAACGTCTCCATCAGGGCCCGGCCGTGGCCCGCCCCCTGGAACGGCGGCAGCAGGTCGATGTGCAGGTGCGCCGGGTACGCCTCCAGGCCGGGCCAGACCAGCCGCTCCGGCCGGTAGTGCAGGGCGATCATCTCCTCGTCCGGACCGGCGGGCGGATCCGCCGGGCCAGGGATGGGCAGAGGGTACCGGTCGGCCAGGCGGGGGATCCAGCGGGCCCGGTAGGCGCGGGCGAACGCGGCCGTGTCCGGCGTCCCGATGACGTAGCCCACCGCCCGGTGCCCGTCGTCCAGTACGAAGGCGAATTGCGGCTCCAGGAAGACGTACGGGCCGGCGAACAGGTCGGGCATCAGGTCGTCGCTGTGGTACTTGCCCCGGGCGTCCCCGCCGGCGTCGGCGGTCCGGACGCAGACGTCGTAGACCGCGGCGTGATCGCTCGCGCGGTACGGCCGGATCGCGGCTGTTGTCTGGCGCATTCTCTGACTATAGTCAGAGAATATGGAGCGGGCGATGATCGACCAGGTCCGGCGGTTCAACCGGGCCGTCACCCAGCGGGCCGGCGCGCTCGACGACGCGTTCCTGGCCCGTGGCCGCCCGCTGGGGCAGGCCCGGGTGCTGTGGGAGATCGGCCCGGACGGCCGCGACGTCAGGGACCTGCGGGCGTGGCTGGACCTGGACTCCGGCTACCTGAGCAGGCTGCTGCGGGCGCTGGAACGGGACGGGCTGGTCACCGTCGAGGCGAACGAGGCGGACGGGAGGATCAGGACGGCGCGGCTCACCGTCGCCGGTCAGGCCGAACGGGCCGAGTTCGACCGTCTCTCCGACGACGCCGCCGTCTCGCTGCTCGGGCCGCTGAGCCAGCGGCAGCGTGGCCGGCTCGTCGCCGCCATGGCGGAGGTGGAGCGGCTGCTGGACGCCTCGGCCATCGTGACCGGCGTGCGCGATCCGAGGGACCCGGATGCCCGGCGCTGCCTGCGGGCCTACGTGGACGAGCTGGCCGGGCGCTTCGACGGCGGCTTCGACCCGGCCCGGAGCATCTCGGCGGCCGACCACGAGATGACCCCGCCCGCGGGACTGTTCCTGGTCGCGACGCTGCGCGGGGAGCCGGTCGGCTGCGGCGCGCTGAAGTTCCACCCCGGCGCGCCCGCCGAGGTTGCCGGGATCAAGCGGATGTGGGTCGCGTCCGCGGTCCGCGGCCTCGGCCTCGGCCGCCGGCTGCTGGCCGAGCTCGAGGCCCGGGCTGCGGCGCACGGGGTCCGGGTGCTGCGGCTGGAGACCAACCAGGCACTGACCGAGGCGATCTCGCTGTACCGGGCGGCCGGCTACCGCGAGGTACCGGCCTTCAACAACGAGCCCTACGCGCACCACTGGTTCGAGAAGAGCCTGTAAAGAGGTCGCCTGCGCGAGGACGGCTAGCAGCCGGCCGCGGTGCACGGCCAGCCAGGTCTGGCTGGCCTCCAGGACCGCCACGCGGTCGGCCACGTCGCTCAGCCCCGACTGGCCGCGGCGCCACCGGCCGGCCCGCCAGAACACCGAGCCGACGCAGCGCGTCACGAGCAGGTCCGGCACGGCCATGATCTCGGCCTGACCCAGGCGCAGGACCGCGGCGTACCCCCGGACCAGGGCGGCGGCGCGGCGGGCCCAGCCGGGCCCGGCCAGCGCGCCGGACAGCAGCAGCCCGACCAGAAGGTCCTGCACCCGCACGTCCGGCCCGGCCAGCTCGAAATCGAGCACACCGGTCGTCTCCCCGGTGCGCTCGTCCACGAGCGTGTTCGACGCGCCCAGGTCGCCGTGCACGACCTGGACCGGCAGGTCAGCGCCGGCCTCCGGCCCGCCGGGCTCGATCTGCCCGGCCGCCGCCTCGAGCCGCCGGACCCGGGCCGCGGGCACCCCCGCGCCGCGCAGCGCCCGGGCCAGCTCGCCGGGCCGCGGGGCGTCGGAATGCGCCCGCAGCGGATCGCCGCGCCAGTCCTGCGGGGCATCGGACCAGGTCACCGGCTGCAGCGCCCGGCTGAGCAGCCCGATCGCCCGGCCGAACCGCTCCAGCGCGGGATCGGCGGCCAGGTCGGGCCGCACCCCGGGGATCCACCGGCACAGCGTCGCGGGGCCGGCCGGCGTCTCGGCGACCGTGTCTCCGGACAGCGCGGCGACCGGCTCGGGGACGCCGAACGGCAGGTCTGCCGTGCGCAGCCGGCCGAGCAGCCGGTGCTCGGCGCGGGCCTGGGCCGCGGACAGGTTCTGGCTGATCCGCAGCACCCAGCGGCCGCCGCCGTACGCCACCGCGAACGTCTGGTTGTTGCAGCCGCTCTCGGCCCGGGTCAGCTCCGCGTCCGCCGGGATGCCCCAGCGGGCGAGCAGCCCGGCCGGGGCTTCGAGGAGCGGCCCGGACACCATGATGCGAGCCTAGGCGGGCGACCTCAGACGTCGCCAGGACGGCAGCCCTGGGCAGCGGGATCGGGATCATGGGCACGGCAATTCACTGGGAGCGCAGGAGCACCAGAAATGAGCGTTCCGGGTGCGCTCATGATCAACATGACCTGGACGGCACTGGGTTCGAACGACGTGAACGCGGCATCCATGCGCGATGGGATTGGGCTGGCGGGGGTGGGTTGACGGGCTTGCGTTGGGGGGTTGGTTGCTCTAGGGTAACGGTTGCTGATGAGTAACCAATCGGCGGATGCCGTGTTCGACGCGCTGGGCGAGCCGGTTCGCCGGCGCATCCTGGAACTGCTGCGCGAGGGCCCCACGCCGGTGGGGCGGCTGGCCCAGCGGCTCCCGGTGGGCCGGCCCGCGGTGAGCAAGCACCTGCGGGTGCTCAGCAACGCCGGGCTGATCGAGCACCGCAGCGCGGGCACCAGGAACCTGTACGCGCTGGCCCCGGACGGGATCGCGGCCGCGCAGCAATGGCTGGTCGGGACCTGGGATACCGCCCTGGCTGCGTACGCCGCCGAGGTCAGCCGCCGCCGGAGCGAACCCTCCGCGCCCGAGCCAAGGAGCCGCCCGTGAGCACCGTCCCGCCGATCCGCAGGGAGATCCTGGTCGACGCCGACCCGGCCGTCGCGTTCGAGGTGTTCACGGCCGGAATCGGCCAGTGGTGGCCGCTGGAGGAACACGGCGTGCACGGCAAGGGCGGCGCGGTGGCGTTCGAGGACGGGCGGCTCGTGGAGCGCTCGGCTGACGAAGAGGCCGCCGTCTGGGGCACCGTCACCCGCTGGGAACCGCCGACGGCGGTGGCGTTCACCTGGCATCCCGGCCGACCCGCCGAACGGGCCAGCTACGTCGCGGTCACGTTCGGCGCCGAGGGCGGCCAGACACTGGTCCGGCTGGAGCACACCGGCTGGGAAGCCTTCGACGACCCCGCCGCCGCCCGGGCCGAATACGACCACGGCTGGCCGCTGGTGCTCGGCCGCTACCAGGAGCACGTCAGCGACGGAAACGAGGCCGGCGACACGTGGGTAGCACTGCTGCATCGTCCCGGGCCAGCCGCCCCTGTTAGCGGATCCCTGCTCGGCTCGCGACCGAGGACGACGCCAGCGTGGCGGGCGGATTCCTCGCCGTCACCGTCCGCCCGTGGCAGGTCATGATGACGGCGGGATCGTGAGGTAGCGTCGTCGGGGAGGTAACCGATGACGGATCTGCCGCGGCTGATCGAGCCGATGCTGGCCAGCCTGCGCCACGAGTTCCCGGCCGACGAGGAATCATACGGCTGGGAGCTGAAGTGGGACGGGCTGCGCGCGGTCGCTTACGTCGAGGACGGGAAGGTCCGGCTGGTCTCGCGCAACGACAAGGACATGGCCGCGAGCTATCCCGAGCTCGGCGTGCTCGCCGAGCGGACCGGCACGCCGGTGATCCTCGACGGGGAGATCGTGACGCTGCGCCACGGACGGCCCGACTTCGGCCTGCTGCAGTCGCGGATGCACGTGCTGCGGCCGCAGGACAAGCTGCTCCGCTCGGTGCCGGTCCAGTACTACGTCTTCGACCTGCTGCACCACGGCAAAGAGCCGCTGACCGGCTCGCCCTACACCGAGCGGCGGGCGCGGCTCGAGGACCTCGGCCTGAACTCCGATCCGGTCCACACCCCGCCGTGGCACCGCGGCGGCGCGGACAAGATCCTGGCCGAGAGCATCGCCAAGGGCCTGGAGGGAGTGGTGGGCAAGCCGCTGGGTTCGGCCTATCATCCGGGCCAGCGGCGGGACTGGATCAAGGTCAAGAACGTCAAGCAGCAGGAGGTCATCATCGCCGGCTGGAAGCCGGGCGAGGGCCGCCGCGCCGACAAGATCGGCTCGCTGCTGCTCGGCGTCAACGACGACGACGGCCAGCTCAGGTACGCAGGACACGTCGGCACCGGATTCACCGACGACCTGCTGGCCGACCTGGGCGAGCAGCTGGCGCCGCTGGGGCGTGAAACCAGCCCGTTCGGTACCAAGATCCCCAACCCGGCCGCCCGGGACGCCCGCTGGGTAGAGCCCAGCCTGGTCGGCGAGGTCGCCTTCGCCGAGTGGACCACCGACGGGATCCTGCGCCAGCCGAGCTGGCGCGGGCTGCGGATCGACAAGGAGCCCGCCGAGGTGCACCGCGAGGATTAGGCCGGCGGGGCGGCGTAACCGCGGGTGTAGGCGTAGTGCACGGCCTGGCCGCGGTCTCGTGAGCCGGTCTTGGCGAAGATCCGGTTGACGTGGGTTTTCACCGTGGCCTCGCTGACGAACAGGGCCCGGGCGATCTCCCGGTTGGACTTGCCCGCCGCGATCAGGCGGAGCACCTCGGCCTCACGCGGGGTCAGGTCGTCGTCGGCCGACCCCGACCCGGCCGGGGCGGGGGCGGGCGCGCGGACGGCGGCCGACAGCAGCCGCTGCTGCACCGCCGGGTCGAGCACCGCCTGGCCGGCCGCGGCGGCCAGCACGGCCCGGCCGATCTCCGCCCGGGTGGCGTCCTTGGTCAGGTAGCCGAGCGCGCCCGCCTGCAGGGCGGCGATGATCGAGGCATCGTCGGAGTAGGTGGTCAGCACGACCACCTGGGTCTGCGGGTGGCTGGCCCGGATGCGCCGGGTGGCCTCCACTCCGTCGCACCGCGGCATGTTCAGGTCCATGAGGACGACCTGCGGGTTCTTCGTCGCGACGGCCTCGACGGCGGCCTCGCCGTCCTCCGCCTCGCCGATCACCGCGATCCCGGGCAGGGTGCCGAGCAGCAGGACCAGGCCCTCGCGGACGGCGGACTGGTCGTCCGCGACGACAACGGTTACGGCGTCGGTGTTCTCGGTCATGCTGGAATTGTGAGGTCGATCCGCCAGGCGCCGCCGGCCGGCCCCGCCTCGAGCGTGCCGCCGGCCAGCGCGGCGCGCTCTTTCAGCCCGGTCAGGCCGGCGCCGGCGCCGGTTTCGGCGAGCGGGGCGTGCTGGTCTTCTGGGGGCAGGGGGTTGGTCACGGTGACGGTGACGTGGCCGGGCTCGAAGCCGAGGCCGAGCGTCACCGGCTGGCCCGGCGCGTGCTTGCGGGCGTTGGTCAGCCCTTCCTGCGCCGTCCGGTAGGCGACGTGGGTGACCTGCTCCGACAGCGGCCGGGGCGGCCCGGTGACGGTCAGGTTGATCGCCGCGTCGCCGGCCGCCCGGTACTGGGCGGCCAGCGAGGCCAGCTGGTCGGGCAGCGGCGCCGCGTCCTCGCGCAGCGCCAGGATGGCCCGGCGGGCCGCGGCCAGGCCCTCCCGGGTCAGCGTCCCGGCCCGGTCGATGCACTCGACCGCCTTGGCCAGCTCGGGGTTGTCCGCGGGGAGTGATTCTGCCGTTAGCAGGCCCTCGGCGGCCTGCAGGTTGACCGACACCGCGGCCAGCGAGTGGGCCAGCACGTCGTGGATGTCCCGGGCGATCCTGGCCCGCTCGGCCAATGCGGCGGCGTGGGTTTCCGCCTCGCGGGCGCGCTGGGTCTCGGCGAGCATGTGCTCGGCTTGTTCGGCCCGGACCAGGTACTCGCGCCGGGTCAGGGCCACGCTCCACAGGCCGGCGTAGGCGAACGTGTAGCCCAGGAGCGCGCCGGCCGGGGCCCCGGTGGCCAGCCCTGTGATCAGGAACGCGGCTATCGTCTCGGCCGTGATGGCCAGTGACGCCTCGGTCCGCAGCCGGACGCCCGCGCTGAAGGTGGCCGCGCAGCCGACGGCGACGGCCGGGCTGTTCGGCGACAGGCCGGCGAGCGCGCCGCCCACCCCGGCCATCGCGATCAGGCTTCCGACGCTCAGCCAGTGCCTGTCCCCGATGCTGCCGGACAGCATCCAGGCGACCCACGCGACGACGGACAGGCCGAGCATGACCGCGATGGCCACACCGAGGGCGCCATCCGAGCCGGGCCCCGGGCTGGCCAGCGTGACGGTGACGATCACCACGAGGAGACCGCAGGCCCGGATCAGGTCGATCAGCCGGGTGACGCTGACCGCACCTGTCGCCGGATCCCTCCGCGACACGAAACCGAACACGCTCGTCGCTCCTGCCCGACCTGCCTTCTTGACCGCTGATACCAAACGTAGCCCAGCCCGGCCCGCGCGCGGCCGGCCGGCCGGGTTGACCCGGGGTTGACTCCGGGTGGACGCGGTGGCTGCTGGCGGCCTCCACCCGCGCTGCACCTGTGATCATGCCGCAGGCCGACGCGCTTCCAACCGGCCGGTTCCTAGCGTGGCAGACATCAGCTAAACGCCTCATCAAGGAGCTCGAAGTGGACGCCAGCGTCTGGATCCTCAACCTCGTCATCCTGGCCGCGGTCCTGTTCAGCGACATGGGCCAGCGCAAGGTCGGCCCGCTGCGGCTGCTGCGCCCGTTCATCACGGCGGCGGTCGTGGTCCCGTTCTTCATCAAGGGCGCCGCGGTCTCGGGCAACGGGCTGGCCCTGGAGATTGCCGGGGCAGCCGCGGGCCTGGCCCTCGGCATCCTCGCCGCCGCGCTGATCCGGGTGCGCTACGACGCGCCGTCCGGCCAGGCCGTCTCCCACGCCGGCCTGCCGTACGCGCTGGTCTGGATCGCGGTGGTGGCCGGCCGCCTGTACTTCGCCTACGGCGCCAACCACGTGTTCGGCGCCTCGCTCGGCAGCTGGATGGCGACCGCCCACATCAGCGTGGGCGCCCTGACCGACAGCCTGATCTTCCTGTCCGTCGCCATGCTGCTCGCCCGGACCGGGGTCCTCGCGGTCAAGGCCCGCGCCGTCAAGGACCGCGCCGCTACGGACCGCGGCGCCACGGCTCGCGGCGCCACGGCTCGCGGCCGGCAGACCGGAATCCCGGACGGAGCGAGCCACGCGGTCGTCGTCCGCTGACCTCAGCCGCCGGGGGCAGTGCCCGGCGGGGCCCGGTATCGGGGCCCCGCCGGGCATTTCGCTGTGCCCGCGGCTAGCCTTGGTCACGGCCTGGTCGTTTTATCGGCTGGCGCGGCGAACGGGAGTGGGATGACATCGGCACCGCTGAAGTTCGGCCTGGTCGGAACCGGATACTGGGCGCGCATCGCGCACGCGCCCGCGCTCGTCCTGACCGAAGGTATCGAGCTGACCGGGGTCTGGGGCCGGGACCCGCGGGCCGCGGCCGCGCTCGCGGCGGAGCACGGGGCCACCGCTTATGAGGAGATCGACGCACTGCTGGCCGCCGTGGACGGCGTTGCGTTCGCGGTCCCGCCGGACGTGCAGGCGCCCATCGCCGCGGCCGCCGCGCGGGCGGGCAAGCACCTGATGCTGGAGAAGCCCATTGCCATTGCGGAGGCCGAGGCGGACGAGCTGGTGGCGGCGGTCGCCGAGGGCCAGGTCGCGTCGGTCGTCTTCTTCACCCTCAGGTTCCGGGCCGACATGCGGGCCTGGCTGGCCGACGTCACCGCGCGCGGCGGCTGGGCGGGCGGCCTGACCTCGTGGTTCGGGTCGTCGCTGCTGCAGGCCAGTCCGTTCAACACCCCGTGGCGGCGCGACAAGGGCGCGCTGTGGGACCTCGCCCCGCACATGATCTCGCTGCTGTGGGCCGCGCTCGGACCGGTCACGTCGGTGACCGCCGACGCGGGTCCGGCCGACGTCAGCCACCTGATCCTGCACCACGAGGGCGGGGCCAGCAGCACGGTGACGGTGACGCAGAACGGGGGCGAGGCGGCCGCGGGCTTCGAGGCGTACCTGTGGAGTGATCGCGGCCGGTCGGTAGCGCCGCCGTTGCTGCCCGACCCGGTGCCGGCGCTGAGCACCGCGCTAACCGAACTCGCCGCGAACATCCGCTCCGGGCGGACCGAACATCCGTGTGACGCGAGGTTCGGCCGGGATGTGGGTCGCGTCGTCGCCGGGGCGCAGCGCCAGATCGACGAGCGGCGGCGGGGCTAGGCGGGGCGGGCCCGCGCAAGATCGTGGACAGAAACCCGCGCAAATGGAGAGTGTCCATGATCCTGGCCGCCGCCGGGCGGGTCACACCAGCAGTCACGGTAGCATCTCTTGTGCTACGGTGACACGATGAGTGACGCTCCGGACAACGAGCGGGATCCTCGGCCGGTGAGCGCCGGGGAGCGCGGCCTGGGCGGCCGGGGCGCGGGCGGCGGAGGCCGGGCCCCGGCCCGGCCCAGGGAACCCGGCCGGCCCGCGTCGCGCGCCGAGCCCGCCGGGCGGACCGGGTCCCGGCACCGCATCGGGATCAGGGAACTTCGCCAGCACGCGAGCGTGTACGTCGACCTCGCGGAGAAGGGCTACACGGTGGACATCACCAACCGCGGCCGGCTGGTGGCCCAGCTCGTCCCGGTCACGGAACCGGGCAGCCCGCTGGAACGCCTGATCGCGGCCGGGATCATAGAGCCGGCCGAGGAACCGGGCGGCGTCGGCGACCTCGAGCCCTATCCGTCGCCGAGCGCGCGGCCGGGGGCTCAGCGGTGATTTACCTCGACTCCTCCGCGCTGGTCAAGCTGGCCCTGACCGGACCGGAGTCGGCGGAACTGGCGCGCTGGCTGGCCGAACGCGCTGGCCAGCCGCTAGTGTCCAGCGTCTTGCACCGGGCGGAGGTGCCCCGTGCCGTCTGGCAGGCCGAACCCGGCGCGCTGCCGCGCAGCTACAAGGTGATCAAGCGGATCGCGCGGGTGGCGCTGAGCCCCGACGTGCTGGACAACTCGGCCACGCTGCCGCCGCAGGAACTGAGCCCGGCCCATGCCATCCACCTCGCCTCGGCGCTGGCCGTCAAGCGCGACCTGACCTCGTTCGTGAGCTACGACGGGCCGCTGCTCGCCGCGGCGCGGGATGCCGGGCTCCCGGTTGCCTCGCCCGGTTCGCCGTGACGAGCTGACCGCGTGGACTGCATCGGGATCACATGCACGGCCGCGTGCACCAGGCGCTGGCTACCGGACGTGGGCTCAATAACGGGGTAGAAAAGGGCTACGGGGAGGATTTGGTGCACTATAGACCCCCAAATACTCCCCAAAGCCCGAATCCTCCCCGGCGAGGTGCGTGCGGGCTGGTGGTGGTGGGAGGCCGGGGGAACGATGGGCCGGGGGAAGGCCGGTTTAGCGCACGGGGCGGTTAGAAGGAGGCGGGTTCGGTGTAGGCGCCCCATTCGGTGCGGAGGGCGCCGCAGATCTCGCCGAGGGTGGCTTCGGCGCGGGCGGCGTCCAGCATGGGCGGGACCAGGTTCGCGTCGGTGCGCGCGGCGGCGACCAGGGCGGACAGGGTCGCGTCGACGGCTCGCTGGTCGCGTTCGGCGCGGCGGGCGGCGAGCAGCTTGACCTGCTCGCGCTCGACCTCGGGGCTGATCCGCAGGATCTCCAGCGGCTGGGCCACGGTGCCAGTGTGGGCGTTCACGCCGACGATCTTCTTGTCGCCCTTTTCCAGCTTCTGCTGGTAGGCGAACGAGGCCTCGGCGATCTCGCCGGTGAACCAGCCGTTCTCGATGCCCTGCAGGATCCCGTCGGTCATCGAGCCGTCGGAGCTCATCTCGCGGATCCGGGCGAAGATCGCCTCCGCCTCGGCCTCGAGACGGTCGGTCAGCGCCTCCACGTACCAGGATCCGCCGAGCGGGTCGGAGACGTTCCCCACGCCGGTCTCCTCCATGATCACCTGCTGGGTGCGCAGCGCGGTCTCGGCGGCCGCCTCGCCGGGCAGCGCGAGCACCTCGTCCAGGGCGTTGGTGTGCAGCGAGTTGGTGCCGCCGAGCACCGCGGCCAGCGCCTCGACCGCGGTGCGGACGATGTTGTTGTCCGGCTGCGGCGCGGTCAGCGAGACGCCCGCGGTCTGGGTGTGGAAGCGCAGCCACTGCGCCCGGGCCGTACGCGCGCCGTACACGTCGCGCAGCCAGCGCGCCCAGATCCGGCGGGCAGCCCGGAACTTGGCGATCTCTTCAAAGAAATCAATGTGCGCGTCGAAGAAGAACGACAGGCCGGGCGCGAACTCGTCCACGTCCAGGCCGCGGGACAGGCCAAGCTCCACGTAGCCGAACCCGTCGGCCAGCGTGAACGCCAGTTCCTGGCCGGCCGTCGAGCCCGCTTCCCTGATGTGGTAGCCGGACACCGAGATCGGCTTGTAGCGCGGGATGTTCTCGCCGCAGTACCGCATCAGGTCACCGATGAGGCGCAGGTGCGGTCTGGGCTCGAACAGCCACTCCTTCTGCGCGATGTACTCCTTGAAGATGTCGGTCTGCAGGGTCCCGTCCAGGGTGGACTCCTCCGCGCCCTGGCGCTCGGCGGCCACCAGGTACATGCAGAAGATCGGCACAGCCGGGCCGCTGATCGTCATCGAGGTGGTGGTGCCGGCCAGCGGGATGCCCTCGAACAGCACGTCCATGTCGGCGGCCGAGTCGATGGCCACGCCGCAGTGGCCCACCTCGCCGAGCGAGCGGGGGTCGTCGGAGTCGCGCCCCATCAAGGTGGGCATGTCAAAAGCCACGGACAGGCCCGCTCCCCCGGCGGCCAGCAGCATCTTGTACCGCTCGTTGGTCTGCCGCGCGTTGCCGAACCCGGAGAACTGGCGGATCGTCCACGGCTTGCCGCGGTAGCCGGTGGCGTGGATGCCCCGGGTGAACGGGAACTTAATTTGAGTGTACCGGGGAGGGGACTGCGGGTGTACAGGGGAGGGGGCTGCGGGTGTACAGGGCAGGGGGAGGGGGCTGCGGGTGTACAGGGGGACGGGGCTGCGTCGTGCCCGGGACGCGCGCGGAGCGGGACGAGGGCGGACACCTCGGCCCGTTCGGAAAAAAAGAAGTTTCTGTGCAACCGATGAGCGAGTTTTATCGTCTCTTAAGAGCGCGAGGCCGGGACTGGGTCTCGCGCGCAGCGGGGCCCGGACGTCACGGAGGCGCGCCCGGGCCAGTCGCCGAGGAAAGGCCCCAGGCAGACCAGCAGACCGACCAGCAGTCAACCAGCAGGGAACCCAGCAGAGCCGTAGGCAACGAGCAGGCTCCGGCGAGCAGCCTCGCCGGGACAGGAATGTGGTAAAAGTTGCCGCATCACACGGGTGTTCTCCAGGACACCCCGACCGGCCCCGACATGATCCTCATGCCGGGCGGGCGAGCGGGACGCCAGACCGCGTCGTTCCCACCTGCCGGGAACTTCATCAAGGGAGATCCGGTGGGCACCGCTGGCGAGGTTCAAGGGGTCGACGCGGACGCCGTCGAAGAGCTGTTCAAAGGCGTCTACCCCAAGCTGGCCGGCTGGGTCAGGCGACTGGTCGACGACGACGACACCGCGCACGAGATCGCGTCCGAGGCGTTCGTCCGGCTGCTGTCCCGGTGGACCAGGGTGGACAGCCCGCAGAGCTACCTCTATGTGATCGCGACCAACCTGGTACGCGACCACTGGCGCAAGGCCGAACGGGAGCGGAGGGCCATCCGCAGCGTCACCGCGGGTGCGGCGCTGGACAAGGTGGCCTACCCGGTACAGGACGTGGACGTGCGCAACCTCATCGCCTCGCTGCCGCCGCGGCTGCGGGACCCGTTCCTGCTGCACTACTACGGGGGGTTCGGGATCCGGGAGGTCGCCGCGCTGCTGCGGCGGCCGGAGGGCACCATCAAGGCGGACCTGTTCGCGGCGCGGGCCCGGCTGAAGACATTGCTGGGGCAGCGCGATGCCTGACCGGCACGACGACGTGGACGCCTGGCTGAGCGAGCGGATCGAGCCCCTGCCGCCGCCGCCGGGCACGTTCGAGCTGATCAAGCGCAAGGCGCGGCGCCGCAAGTTCCGCAAGCTGGCCATCACCGCGGGCTCGGCGGCGGTGATCGTGGCCGCGGCGGTGACCGTGCCCCAGGTGGTCAACCTGCCGGTGCTGAACCCAAACCCTACGGCGGCCCCGGTCGGGGCCCAGAGCAACCCGGCCAACGCCGACCGGTCGGCTCCGCGGAAAGCCTTCGGCAGTGCCTCGCCGGCCACGAGTTCGGCGGTGCCAGCCGGGCCGGCGCCGGTGCCGGGTAACTTCCGGCCCACCTCGGTCACCTTCGTCGGCCCCCGGACCGGCTGGGTGATCGGCCAGGCCCTCACGCCGGGCCACTGCGCCACCCAGTTCTGCACGTCGGTCGCGCGCACCGACGACGCGGGCAAGACCTGGACCGGCGTGCCCGCGCCGATGACCGGCGCGGCGGACGGGGCGTCCGGGCTGAGCCAGATCAGGTTCCTGGACCTGACGGACGGCTGGGCCTACGGGCCTCAGCTGTTCGCCACCCACACCGGCGGCAGGACCTGGGCCCAGGTCGACACCGGCGGGCTGCGGGTGACGGCCCTGGAGACGGTGGGCGACCGGGTGTTCGCGGTGTGGGCGTCGTGCACCGGCGACGGGCCCGCCTACGCCGCCGACTGCACCAGGTTCACGCTGTACTCCGCGCCGGCTACGGGCGGGACCTGGGCGCCGGTGGGCGCCCCGACCACCGGGCTGACCAACGGAACGGCCAGGGAAGCCACCGAGCTGGTGCTCACCGGCAGCCGCGGCTACCTGCTCGCGCCGGGCGGGGCGCTGTACTCGGGCCCGGTCGACGGCAGCGCGCCGTGGACGCGGGTGAGCTCCCTGGCCGCCTCGTGCCCGGTCGGCCCGGCCCGGGCGGACGGGCAGCCGACCGGGGCGCTGCTCGGCGCGGTGAACGCCAGCGACCTCCTGCTGGCCTGCGCCTCGGCCAGCAGCGGCACGAACCCGTCGGCCTCGACCCAGCAGAAGTTCATCTACTCCTCGAAAAACGGCGGGGTGAGCTGGGAGCAGATCGCCACGGCGCCGGCCGCGGGGGTGGCCTACGGGCTGGCCGCCAGCCCGTCGCAGAGCGTGGTGCTCGCCACCGACCAGGGCATCGACCTGCTGCCCGCGGGCGAGGTCACGTGGCGGACGGCGAACCTTCGAGGCGGCGGGCCGGCCGGCGGGTTCGGCTACATCGGCATGACAACAGCTGATCAGGGCATCGCGCTGCCCGCCGACCCGTCGGCCGGCACGGTCTGGTTCACCTTCGACGGCGGGCAGAGATGGACGGCCTCCCGGCTCAACGGCTCCTAGGTCGGAGGCTGGCCGGCCTGACCGGGGACGAAGTCGCCGGCGGCTAGCCGCAGCTGGAGGAACAGGTCGAAGATCTCCTTGAGCTGCCCGGGCTCGTACCCGCCGAGGCCGAACTCCGCCGCCATCAGGTCCCGGGTAGCCCGCTCCACCACGTCCCGGCCCGCGTCGGTGATCTCGGCCAGGCGGCCCCGGCCGTCGGAAGGGTTCGGCCTGCGGACCACCATCTGCTGGCGTTCCAGGCGGCTGATGATGTTGGTAACGCTGGTGGGGTGCACCATCAGCCGCTCGCCGATCACCCCGAGCGGCAGCGCGCCGCGGCGGCTGAAGGTGAGAAGGACCAGTGCCTCGTAGCGCGCGAACGTCAGCCCGTACGGCCGCAGCAGCGCGTCGAGTTGGCCGAGCAGGATCTGCTGGGCGCGCATGATCGAGGTGACTGCAGCCATCGACGGGGAGGGACCGAACCTGCGTTCCCAGATCTGCGCCGCCCGGTCGATCGGGTCAAACGGCAATTCCAGTGGCTTACCCACGGGTATTACCGTAGAGCCTATTCACTGATTGAGCAGTTCATCGGCGGCCTGGAACGGGTCCAGGGTGCCGTCGGCGACCTGGCCGGCCAGCTCGTCGAGCCGGCTGACGGCCAGCCGCCGGCGCAGCGCGGCGAAGGCCAGCGCGGTGAGCTCCTCGCGCGCCCGGGCCAGCCTGCGTTTCTTGAGCTCGCCGGCGGAGTTGAGCCAGGACCAGTGCTCGTCCAGGCGGCGCACCAGCTCATCGATCCCGTCGCCCTTGACCGCCACGGTCGTGACGATGGGCGGCTTCCAGTCGCCCTCCTTCCGCTCCGCCATCGCGATCATGTTGCGCAGGTCCCTGACCACCTGCTGGGTATCGGGCTTGTCCGCCTTGTTCACCACGAACAGGTCGGCGGCTTCGAGGATGCCGGCCTTGGCGGCCTGGATGGCGTCGCCCATCCCCGGCGCGAGCAGCACCAGTACGGAGTCCGCAAGCGAGGCGATCGCCACCTCGGCCTGTCCCACGCCGACCGTCTCGATGAGGATCAGGTCGAACCCGGCCGCGTCGAGCACCCGGATGGCCTGCGGCGTCGAGGCGGCCAGGCCGCCCAGGTGGCCCCGGCTCGCCATCGACCTGATGAACACATGGCCGTCGGTGGCATGCTCCTGCATGCGGATCCGGTCGCCGAGCAGCGCACCGCCGGTGAACGGCGACGACGGATCGACCGCGAGCACGGTGATGCGGTGGCCCTGGGCGCGGAACGCGCTCAGCAGCGCGCCGGTCACCGTGGACTTGCCCACGCCGGGGGATCCGGTCAGGCCGATGATCCGGGCCCGGCCTGTGTCCGGCAGAAGTTCCTTGATAACCGAACGGACCCGGGGTGACTCGTCCTCCACCAGCGAGATGAGCCGGGCGAGAGCGCGGACGTCCCCCGCCC
>WNGL01002153.1_pt1 | contig 40196 bp, 37 predicted proteins | sample 5400591 | NCBI WGS metagenome assembly WNGL01 (sample SAMN13153377, study PRJNA577476) | soil metagenome | isolation source: 80 cm soil or saprolite under Garry oak tree replicate 1 | place: USA:California | collected 2016-06-15
TTTTCCGGAGAAAGTTCTCGTCACCGGGGGCGACCACAATTGAGAGCGCCGAACGGATGGGGATGCGTCCAGTGATGAACGAGGCGCGGCCGGCCGTGCAACTGGCCTGCCCGTACCAGCACGTGAACATCGCGCCCTCCTTGGCCATCCGATCAACGTTCGGGGTCGGATGGCCGAGGGCCACGCCGCCTCCCGAATAACAGCCGAAGTCATTCCAGCCGGTGTCATCCTGCATCAGCATGACGACGTTAGGTTTCTTGTCCGCCGCGCGGGCCGGAATGATGGCGCACAGGAGCGCCGCCGAAGCGATCAGCACGGTCAGACCGTATTTGATAAGGTTATGTTTCATGGTTTTTTTGCTTTCGGTTTGGTTTCGATGTAGTTCGATTTACGGGTCCTGCTCTAAAACCGGCCCATCCCCATCCCTACTCCCATTCCCATTGGTCCCCAGCCTGCTCCCCATCCACCCCATCCACCCCAGTCCATCTCCGCATCCTGGTACATCTCAGCGGTTTCGAGATTCTCCTTCGCAAGTTTATTTGCGCCGCGGAGTTGTTGGTAAGCTTGGTACTCCTTAGGTCCACCGACATAGGCCCGATTTTGAGTCGGGTCTGGGAAAATGTAGTACGTTTTCCCCTTTTTGTTGATCATGGTTACCTTGCCTGGCGGAAGCTTTTGGAGCTTTTGCTGCTGCGCAGGCGTCTTGGGGGTGACCGTCTTAAAGCCGGAGGCCACCAGCATGCTCTCTCTGTTCTGGGTGCTGCTCTGTGTGGTGGCGCAGCCGAAGGTCAGCGCTAATAGCACTGCGGCACTGATCATTTTGAATGCGATTCGTATCTGTTTCATGTTTTTGGGTTCCTTTATGTTTGCGGTTGTCCACTCCTCCTATGAAGCCAGGGAGCGAGAATAATAGCGGCTAAAACGATTAACTGCACTACTAAAGTAGATGTGTCATTGGTCATTTACCTCGCGCAGCTATGATAGCCCAGCCTCCTAAGTAAGTGATCCCCAGACACAACAAGAATAGCTGAACTAGCGTTAAAACATATTCCATAAGGCTTTACCTTCCAGTTCTCTGTTCGAGGGCGCGATGAATAGCAGCGACAGACTCGTTGGATTCCGTTCGCGTGAAAGTGTCGAGCAGCTCAGTAAGGCGCGACTCGTAAGAATCACACCTTGGGCATTCGCCATTTGGTTCGACCCATTCGGGATGTTGGATCCGCAGGTCGTCGTGAATCTGTTGCTGGAGCTCGGTGTAGGTCTGGACTTGGTGATGGATGGCAATTGGCTGATCTGGAATGTTCATCTGTACTCTCCTCCTCTGTCGTGATTGCCTTCAAGTGGCGTGGGCTCGTTCCACGGCGGCACGAGCTTTTGCGTATCGTAGGACGTGTAGCTTGGCCGTGGTGCGTGGTGCGTTGAGATGCCGAACCATAGCCCGACCAAGAGGCAGCCCACCGCTACGATGGCTGCCAGTTGCTTGAAATGAGTGAAGAGGAACGGAAGGCGTTGAGAGATTACATCCCGTGTCCACAGTGGCAGGTCGTGGTGAATCTGTTGCCGGAGCTTGGCGTAGGTGTGGATTTGGGGAGCCCCGGCAATTGGCTTTGGTGAAAGATTCAAGTGTGGCGCGGTTCCCACCAAGGGCTCGGCGAAATCGTCGACGGGCCTTGGCGCCGTGAGCGCGCGGAACAGCCAAGTGAGGGTACTCCAAAAGGCGGCACGCATGTGCTTGCGGTGTGCGTGACGCCGGGCCAACTGGATGACTGCGTAGCGCTGGCGTTGCAGCAAGACGGCGAGCAGTCCGCTTTGCGTGAGCGTAAGGATCGGGGTTGATTTTGTCATAACATAGTTCTTTCTGTTTTTCTTGTCCAAAAACTGGACAATTTTCGCAGGTCTCGCGGGCTCTGCCTATGGGACCTTAGTCCAATACGTCCCCGCGGCGGAGCGCACCTCGGATGCGCTCAGTTAGCATGAACGAAACGAACGCGCCTGATGCCACTTTTGAGAACGCGGAAGAATCCTTTCGCGGCGGAAGTCAAGAAACAGGAAGCCTGGTCAACCTGAAACCTGCGATGATTCTATTGATATATTAAGTTTCATTCGGTTGTCGCGGAGGGCTTGTCTTTTTGCGCTACGAGAATTTGGAAGCCGGGAGCACTCTGCGTCGTCGGATCCACTGGCTGGTCGGTGAAGATGATCGTCGCGCCCGGCGTGATGACTTCCTTCGCCTTGGCCAGAAAGTCGGCCGGCAACTGGCTTTTCTGCGCCGCCTCGAACAGGCTCTCGCTTGATTTCTCCTTCCCCGCAGAGGTCACTTCCACCCAGCGCAGATGCCCTTGCGCATCCGTTCCGTTTAGCGCGCTGAAAACCCTGTCATTCAGAGGCGAAGCAGCATTTGAGTTCGGCATGCCAGCCCGGCCGATTTCCACGCCGTTGCGATAGACATACAGCGTTTTGTCCGCGCTGCTGACCAGCAGTGAAACCGGACCGCTTGCCGATTTCTCGGGATTCCATTCAAACTGGCCCGCAGCCATCGGCTCGCTCTCCTCGCCGCTCTGCGTGAAGAACAAGCCCGGATGCACGGTTTCGGCCGGCGCGGAATGCGTGTCGGCAATGATCACGGTCGCGCCTTTCATGGTGACGCCAAAAAGTAGCTTGGAAAATTCTAGTGGCAGCCGGATGCAGCCATGCGAGTCGGGGTAACCTGGCAGATTGCCGGCGTGCAGCGCGATGCCGCCCCAAGTCACGCGCTCCATGTACGGCATCTCCGCACCTTTGTAGATGCTCGAGGTATGATGAACTTCCTTTTCCAAGATCGTGAAAACCCCTGTGGGGGTTGGGTGGCCCGGTCGCCCCGTGCTGACACTCGACCGCGCGATGCGGATACCGTTACGATATACGTATGCCACCTGCTCGGTGGTGCTGGCCACGATCAGCAGGGGTCCCTCAGGCGCACGCTCGGGCTCCCACACATATTGGCCGGGTTTCAGCTTCACGGTTTCTGGAGACACTCGCGCGCCCTCGGTAAAGGTCTCGGCAGATACGATGAACGGCCCAAGAATAAGCAGGCTGGCAGCGAGGATGAGAAATGAGGAGAATGAGTTGCCACGCACCTCTCGAAGAAATAGGAGGCGATGGCCAGACAGGGCTTTAATGCGCGTCATTTCGCGAGGTGATTCAACACATTAATCATCGGCTCGCTGGGAATCCGGATCAGGCCGGCAAGTGGATGGTCGAGTTCCAGAATTAGGAAGACGGCGCAGGCGACCGAGAAGGCGGAGGCGACCAGGGCGAGAGTGGTCGTTGCGTTGGGCGGTGCGACCACGCTAAAGCCAAGAAAGATGACCACGAGCCAGGAGACCAGTGCGATCAACAGCGGCCTCGAAATGGACGGAATCGCTTGAGCTTGTAGCAGCGACCGAAGCTGGCCGAGTTCCACCATGAGGGTCGCCGCCTCTGTCTTGAGGGCGCGTTGCGAGTCATCGTGCGGTGAGAGACGATGGACAGCGACGTAAAACGCGTCACCCATTTGCTTGTTGGGTGCCAACTGGGCAGGCCCGCCTCTCTCTCCCGGCCACATGCGCCGGACGGCGTCGGCGACAGCGTCGCGACATTCGCCGCGCGCGGTCGCCGCTTCGGGTCCGTAAAGGGCCAGCACCCGGTCGAGGAACGCGACCTTAGAGGCCATCTGCATCACTTCACCTCGCACGGTGTCGTAGGTGCCCTTGGCCGAACTGATGAGCAACCCCAGTAGCAGCGCGGTCATGGTCGCGACAAGGCCCATGGCCAGTTTCACGGCGTCCTTGGAGTCCGCGCTCAGATGCTCCTCGGGAACGTAACGACGCACACGCCTTCCGAGCAACGCGACGCCGACGAGGCATACAAACAAAATAGCGGCGGGAATGGCAGTATTCATTGTCGCGTGTTCGCTCGCTTGTCACTAATGCGAGGAGTTATCTCTATCATATCACTGTGGGATTTGCTCGCTTATAAAACTTTGGGGCAACACTCTCGTCCATAGTATTGAGTCTGGCTAATCTTACTGATTGTCTGCCGTCCTGACCGCGCAGACCAGGCTAAGAAACCGCTTCCGATTCGATCGGGCGAGCGCTCCGCTGCTTGCGCCGGGGTAAGTCAGGATCTAGGAAGCCGAGGGCGTGTGGAGGCTTGATCACACGGACGCCAGCGGCGCGTTGTTGATCGACAATCTGGTCACGCAAAGCCTGGGTGGCATTGTGGTTAGGACACTCTTCCAAATCCTGGTGCTGCCCGCATATTGGACTTTAGGCCTACACGGCGGCCTGCGTTCGACCGCTCGCATCGAACATTGTGAATCTAACGAAGGCGATCGTAACAGCCTGCTCTCGGAAACAGGTATCTTTTGCGTATCGCCATCACCCGGATTATTTCTGGTCGAGCACGCCGGTGGCTACCTCGATCTTTCGGTTCTTCAGTTCCTGCGTAGCGCGGTCAGAAGCTTTTCCATCTACCCAAACAGCGATCCCTTTGATGTTATCATCGCCCTGCATCAACGCCGCGATTTCTCCTACACGCCCTGCTGCGCGCTCGCTCCAGATGGCATAATCGCACGACAAAGGAAAAACGAGCGTTCCGTTGGCGTCGAGGGCGCACACAGCCTTGCTCTCGATGCGGATTGAGCGGAGTTTGGCTTTTGTCGCCTGGTAGCGCGCGAGCACCTGGGCGAGGCGCTGGAAATAGATTGCATCCTGTTCCGTCAACGCTTTGCAGGCATTGGCGAGGAATGCCGTCGGATCAACGCCAATTGTGGCGAGGGCATCCACAGTAATGCTGACGGTCCAGGGATTGTACCATGGGTGATTGAGAAACTCATCTGCGTCTTCGCGTGCGACACCGAGCGCAAAAAGTTTCTTGCGGTTCGCGATCTGCAGATCATTCGGCGTCGAATTTACGAGTGTCTTTTGCAGGGCCTGGTTCACGTTTAGGCCCATGAGCACATCTCCAGCTGGTCCACCGACTGCCATAGTAGCAGCTCTGACGACGAGGCCACCCAAGGCCATCGCGCGCGCGTTAATCATCAGTTGTTTTTGGAGTTCTTGATTAGAGCTATACGGATTGACCCCAAGTTGAGCGGCAAGAGTGGATTTGGCCTTACTGACACCAGTGACTTTTTGTAATCTACCGCCTTGCTCCGCCTCTCCTCGGTACTTGATCCTGTCGCCAATGCGGCCAAAGAAGCGCGACGCGCCTAGAGGGATATTTTCTATGGTACCGACTGGATTCGTAACGATGTCGACGGCGCCCTCGATCTTTTGCCGGCCAGCGTTTGCTATCGCTTTGGTAAACTCGGCCGTCTTACTCATTTCGCGCAACTTATCGATCGCGTAAATTTCACGGATCCGCGTGCGCAGGGCGATACCGGTCGTTACTGCCCATGCATCGTCTCCAGAGTAAAGGAAATAGGTGTTGTTCATCCCGTCGTTTTCGGCGTAGTCGCCAACGGAATGAAGCGGGCCGGTCATCAAGTCGGCGGGAATGAACGTCTTTGTCTGGACGCGCCCGGGAGCCTCGAAGGTCTGAGGCGGCGGAGATGTGGTAGTATCGGTCTGGGCAAGCGCGGTGATGCTAAGAAATGTGAGAAGGACAAGGATGTATTTTGGTTTCATAAGTATTAATCCTGGAGTTTGTCTTGGGGCGCTCGACGCCTACGGATTCGTTTGATGAGAGGGGCATTGGGATCAGACTTATCTGAATCTACTGCGCGTTGTGCAATCCGAATATTGGACTTTAGGCCTATGCCGGCGTGACTTCCTAATTCGATCATCTCGGCACGTGATACCTCTCGAAATAATAGGTAATGGTGAGGTTCGCTTGAAACTCCTTATTGCCGCCGTCGAACGTCTTTTCTAAGGTGGCGCTGAGGACGACTGGGACATTCGGAAGGCGTTTTGCAACACCCGCGTCCACTGTGTGAGTCCAGCGGTGCCCATTTTCAAAGTCGATTTTCGCTTTGTATCTCGTAGCGATCGACCAATCGTACGGCAGAATGAAAGTGGCCGCTAAAGACAACTCAAGAAAGCGCTGCGGCGCGACATCGTGTTCTTCGGCGATTGAATGGCTGTATTCGGCGGTCGGCGCAAGCGTGAGCCAATCCGTAACATCGCGTGCGACAGCCCAAAACGAGTGTAGGCGCCACGCACTATCGCCAAGCGCGGGACTGGAAGCAGTATCACCGTGCAACTCAATACCACCGCCCGTTCGCCAGCCGTTGTTCAGGCGAAAAGCGGTGCCTGTCCCAAGCTCGAGATCGCCGAGACCGCCGATGTCGGCGTGGCCCGATGCTTCATCGCTTCGGTCATAAACGACGGGTAATTTGAGCCGTACGGCCCAGTCTTGCCGATCGCTCACAGGCCACCCCCATAATCCTGCTGCCGTCCACCTGGCTTTTTCCGCGCCGTGTTTGAACTGATCCCATTCTGTGTCCAATGACATGTAAGATCCGATGATGGTCCGATCGTTTAGTTGTTTCAGTTGGTCTGCGGTTGACTCAGTAGAACCAGACAACATTTCAGCCGCCAGCAGTCGGCCTGCGGCAAGTATCAGTGCAACAAACAGGGATTGGTTCAAAAACTTCCAAAGATTTGGGGAAATAGGCCGCACTAGTTTGTAATGGGCGTCCAAATCTAGCATCATCAGAGCTTCATTCGTATTCCGAATGTCAGCTATCGCCCTGACGCGTCCGATGGAAGCGCTCCAGGCAGGCCTTCGCGGATCAGTTTTGAGAAATCAGGAGAGTCGTTTGCGGCGCGGGCGCGCGTGTCGATCAGGCTTTGGGTTTTAAGCTCGGCAAAGGGAAGCCCGCCGGTGACGATAAGGTGGCGCTCATACAACAGTTCGTCGCCTTTGCCATTGAGCAGGATGCGCCAATCCCACGGCAGGCGCTCGTGGAGTGGATGCTGCGTACGGATGCTCGTAGTGCAGTTGGTGGTGATGGCGTTATACCAGCGTGGTTTGTTCCGCAGAGCGTTGAGCGAATGGATGTATTCAAGGAAACGTTCGCGCGCGTGCGCTGGCGAAATGGTCGTGCGATAAAGATAGATGTCCTCCTTGCGGTAGTTTGTGCGCACGCGGATCACGTCGCGCTCATCGGCCACGATGTAGATGAGTTCGAACTGCCGGTAGAGCCCGCCGATAGTCGAGTAGGTTTGGCCAAGCTTCTTGCGCGTCTCGATGGAGAAGCAGAGCGGCGGCGCGTCAGCGAATTGGAAGCTTACGATGGGATGCGCGATCCAGGGCGAGCCCCAGTAATCGACCGCGAGGTCGATGCCGGTGATCTGCGAGATACGCACAGTGCGCGTCTCCCAATGCGGGGTGTAGTCGGTCTCGGTCCGGTAGTCGCAGTTGCGTACGTTGTGCAACGTTACTTCGTCGCGTTGAATGTCGGCCCACGCTTTCTGGGCCACGTCCGCCTGCCAGTCGCTATCGTTGGTCGGAGAAAGCGTTAACCACCACATGAGCACGCCACCGACAAGCAGCGCGATGACGCCTACTTTGCGCCAGAATGGCCTAACGAATACTAGCGCGGCCGCAGAGGCCAGCGCCAGGAGTCCCGCCACAATCTTGTTTGCATTTCCGAACGGAGCGTCAAACCACACGGCGCCAAATGCCCACGCGATAGCAATGATGGCTGTGAGAAGGACCAGCAGCGCGCCAACCCATCGAAGCACTCGCATCAGATTAGGCATTTCGAGCGTTCCGAATCCTGCGGCGCCGGGGCTTAGGCTTTGCGTCTTTCAATTTCTGCTGCGCTAAGGCAAACTGTCTCCAACGGCCGCGAACCTGGCACGGTGATGGCCGATTCGAGCATAACGATGGCGTGAATGGACTTAATGGGATTGAACGTTGAGCTGGAGAATGCGATGGACCTCGGCGATGGCTTGCGGGTTGAGGGGCGAACCGTGACCTGACGGAACGATGCGTTCGCTCCTGGCCCCATCGAGGTGGCTGCTCCAGTAAGGAACAACGCCGTCACTGCTATTCGGAGTGTCACCACGGCCGCGGTCACCAATGATAGAGTGATAGGGAATTCCCTTCGTGATCGGAACAGTGTTAATCCCCATCACGAAACGATTATTCGGCGCCATAGTGTCGATGCTGTTAGGAAGACGCTTTAATTGCAGCGCGGCGGGATCGGCGGTAAGCGATGCGCGCAGAGCCTGGTTGACTTTGAGCAGCGTCGTTGGCGCTTTCACCAACATCGAGCCGATGCGCCCGATCCAGTTGCTGGCAAGATCCGAACCGCGATGCGGCGCGGACATGAAAATTACGCGCCCTATTTCTCCTCGATGTTTGAAGATGATCGCCTGCTCGAGAAGGCGTTTAGTGTCGGCCGGCATCTGTGTTTCTGCGGGTGAATGGCCGAAGGCCTCGGTCCAGAGTTTTGTCCCGGTGTCGGTGATGAGCGTTCTCGTAATGCATCCACCCATGCTGTGGCCGATAACCACCATTGGTTTGCGCAGCGGAAATTTCTTTTCGATGGCGTCAAGCTCCTGCCGTAAGATAGCTGCCGAGTATGGATAGGGATAACCGCTCGGGTAGCTATAGAACCAGAACTGGTAATTCCGCCGGATATCTTTGTCGCCACGCAGATCGTTCAGCATTGGCACCCATGTGGCTGGTGTGTCCATGAGACCATGGATCACGAGCAGGACCGTCTTGTTGGGATTGTAAGGTTCGAGGCGCGCCACTCGGGCGGTCGCGGCGTATTCCTGCGGGCGGAGCATACGGGCGAGTCCAAGCTTCTCTGGTTTTTCCCGCGCAAGCAGCATGGCATATGACGCCGTGAAATTTGCCGCCAGCGGATAGGTATGTCCGTCAACGCGGACTGATTCCGCGGCCAACGGATCGTTGATCGAGATAACGCAGCGCGAACCTTCGAACTGCGCTGTCGCGGTAACGCTATAATAAATAAATGGCGGACAGAAGAACGCACTGGCTTGTTGCGGGGTGAGTTCGCGCTTCGCTACAAGCGGCGCGCCTATTCCGTCTTTCTTCACGTGATCTTTCACATAGGTGCCTTTGAAATCGAGCTCATCGGCCGGGATCAAGTCGTAGAGGGCCAGGTTCCACTCCGGCCGCGGATCGCGCTTCCACGTAAGAGTAAATTCGCCATTTGCTCCGACGCGCATCGGCTTAGTCCACGGATCCAATTTCGCGTCGCGAACGACTGTGAAAATACGTGCGACGGCAAAATTGTAATCGCGCCGTGCTTCAGTGTTCGCTGGGTTGCGATCGAGCTGGCGTAAGGCGTCTCGCGCGGCCGCTACGAACGCGCCGAGAGCGACGATTGGCTGCTTCTTTTCTTCGACCAGTGCGCTATTGATTGTTTGCGTCGCGATCTGATCCGCGCCTGAGCCGGGCGGCAATGCGGCAGGACGTTTTTCCGACACCACGGCGATTTGCGCGCAGCCAGCCATTGCAAGCGCCAGGACTGATGCAGTTATGGAGTAATGAATTTTCATAATAGAATAAGGTTAAGTGACGGGGAGCATGAGCATCCGCACGGCGGCGAAGAGAAAGACTGCGACGGCGAAGAAGAGACTGCTTTGTCGCACGTAGCGCTGGTCAAATTTTGCGGACGTGCCGGCAAAAAACAAAACCGCGGCGAGCAACACGGTATTGCTAAGATATTGCGCCGCGACATTACCGGTCCGTTTTGCCTCGGCGTCGTTTCGCCCGGCGTCAGTGTTGGCTAGCCGAGCGTCCTGGACGAAACGCGCTTCATAAAGCTTCGGCACAAAAGGATGCGGATCCGCGTTTGGATTCTCGAAAGGCTTTTCCTTTAACCAGGCATCGTAGGCTTTGCGCAGTTCCGGCGGGAAACGGTCCGAGTAAAACTGGGCGAGCTTGTCGTTCCCGGTCGCGTGCGCATTGATGAACTCGGTGAACATTTTCGCCTGGATGCCGATCACCTGGTTTCCCTCCAAATGCAGCAACGCGGCTTTCTGGTTAAGGCGACCCGCTTCTGTAGCGAAGCCGCCGCTCTGCCCATTCCACCTCGAGGATTGATACGAACACCAGGCCGTGCTGAGCGTGGCCAGCGCCATGAGAATCGCAGACACAGGCTCAAACCAGCGCCGCTTGATGTCGTTCGGGTTCGGATCAGCCATTTGACGGAATCATTTAAAAACGTAGGTGCAGCCAGCGGTCAAGGTGTAATCATCCGAACTGGTGGTGATTGGCAGTTCGCAGCGTGCGCTCAAGACCCATTCACTCCGGGCCCCGAAGCTGCGCCCGATCTCGAACTTGGCGGTGGAACTGAACTCGCCGTGGGGCTCGAAGCCCCATGTTTCTTCAAATTCGCTATAGACGTACCAGCTGTCGGGCAGCGCCAAGTTGATTGCGGGTTTGAGATGGATCTCCTGTTCCTCCGAAACGCCCGTCTCGGTAATAAGCGATTGGTTGAATTGCACGAAAGTCTGGAATTTGAACTTCGGGAGGGGCTGCACGGCAAACGCCACGATGGGCGAGAGTCGAAAGATACCGTCACCCAGGGGCGGTCCACCCGCGGTATCGAACTCCGCCTCGCCGCCAACGGCCCAACGAAAGACGCCTTGGCTGTGAACCACGTGTCCAATCCGGACCTCTATGTCGCCAATGCCGGTGCCACTTTCTACTCCGGTGACATGGCCGGCGTCGTAGTGCACCCCCGGCAAATCCATTTGCGCTGTCCAGTCGCGCCGTGCCGTCTTGCCGAAGGCGTAAGCGAGAGTGAGCGTCGCGGTATCCTTGGAGGCGCTGAATTCCTGATCTTTGAATTCATTGGTCAGCGCCGCGAAGCTTTGTGTAACAGTGGCGTCAAGAGCCGGACGGGGAAAAGCGTCCAAGTCTTCCGGCACGGAGGCTGTTGTCCCACCAGGCCTTTTCTCGCGGGCTGGCAAATCGTCGGCTCGAGCCGTAGCCGCAAGGAGATAACTCGCAGTGAGCGCCGCCATGATGGAGGCACGGCCCGCCAGCTCCGGCGTCACCGCGCTGCCGGCAAGGAAACCAAGGCATGTTCCGGCCGCGATGAAGCGAAATCGGATCGCTGCTCTTGAATGTTTAGGAATCATTAGATTTCGGGCTGGAATAGAGGCCCACCAAGCGTGAGATCAGGATCGCGACATAGAGTAGCCCCGTCATCGCCTCCATCGCCGCAAGCCAGCGCGCAATCCTTGAGACCGGCGTGATGTCGCCGTAGCCGACCGTGCTCAGTGTGATGAAGCTAAAGTAGAAACCATTGAACCCGTTCATGGATCTCGGCCCTACGTTGAAAGCGAAGGCTCCTGGCGTCAACTGATCCACGAGCCAGTAGGCCATCGTCCACATCAAACCCAGCATCAGGTAAGCCGAAATGCTCGCACAGAGCACTTCGATGTTTACCGAAGGGGCGCGCCAAACGAAGCGCAGCAAATTCACCACCACGAAAGCAGTCAAGACAAGTGCCGCGGTCAGGAAGACTGCAGGCCGAACCAGATCTGGCCGGAAATGATTTATCCACCTGCCGGCGATTGCCGGAATTGCAAGCACAAGCGCGATGAGCAGCACGCCTTTGCGATCCGAGACGGCAAGGACGCCAGAAAGCAGCACCAGCGAAAGCAAGAGTGACACAATAAGATCCCCGCCTTTGACTTCTTCGACAAAGGGGAAAAAGAAGAAGAGCAACGCGAGAGCGATCAGAAGTTCCACTGCCGAGAAGCGGCGGGATTTTAGTGGCCGCCGAACCATTTCCAGTGACTCTTTCGCCTGTGCGTTTTCGTTCATTCGGTTGCACAACTCACGACATCACAGGTCGCGGTACAGTGTCGTAATCCTTTGGCGTTTTCTCGCGCCAAACCTAACGAATGCTGGCCCATGTCTCCAGCTTGCTTAATCATTACTTTACGAAACCCGTCCTCTCGATGGGCTCGGGCCGCCGGCCCGTCGGATAGAGCAGCGTCAAGGCGAAGCGGACGCCCCAATCAGGGCCGTAACGCGGAGAGTCGGCATAGTATTTGCCGCCGATTTGGAGGCTGATCGGCTGCTTCCCGATCTTCAGAATCTGGCTAATCTGAAAAATGAGCGGCACGGTCCATTTCGCGTCGCCCGGAGTGTTGTTCCAGTTTGCCGTAGATTCCGAACTGAGGGTGAACGTCGTATGGGTCTTCGTGGTGTAGGCTATAAACGGCTGAAGGAACATTTGGCTGAGACTGCTGCGATGTTCCTCGATCACGACCGACCAGAGCTGGTTCATCAGGGCGCCTGCAGTCAAGGGGCCCGTCTGCTTCAATACCACCAGCGTGGGTCCGATCGAGAATGTGCCCGTGCCGAGAAACGGATGGGTCCCGGTGGGATAAAGAAACACCGGACCGAGACCCCAGATCAGTCCGAATGGACCCGGCTTCTTGGGCGAGAAAAAAAAGCTTTGATTGGTGTCGCTAAGACCATCCTGCGAACGGTTTTGCGGCTGCACTGGCGAATTCTTCGGCAAGTTCTCAACGTAAAACAGATCGTGCTGCGAAACGATCGGGAAGATTGTGCGTAGAATCAGGTTCCAATCTCTGCTGATTGAGATCGGAATGACTGGCTGAATGTTAAGGGTAAACTTGTAGCCATTGTGCGAAGGACCATAGCCGAAGTCCTCGTTTGCCTGAAAAGGCACGCTGATGAGCGAAGCGATTGGATTGGCAAGTTCCTTAGCCAGCTTATCGGCTTCATCGGCCTCAGCGGAGGATTCGGTGACTGCACCCAAGCTAAGATTCTCAGTCGTCTTAAGAGGCAAGCTGAGCACAACGCCCTCGCCCGGAGCGGCAGGTTCGCCCATTACGTTGCCGTTGGTATCGACAGCCGAAGGTTCGGTCGCGTGAATGCCCGGACCGACTGAGAGAATTCCCAATGTGAGGACCGTAACTCCTAAAACAATTTGAGACTGTTTCACATTGTCTGCTTCATCCTTTCGGTGGCTCCAGATCAACGAGGGCAGCAACCATCAGGCTGCCGTCCTCGCATGGTGTGTCACTGCTCTTACCAATTTCCCAGAGCCTGCACACCCATCGGACCGAACCCCTGGAACTGCTCAACTTCAATGTTATTGAGTCCCGCGGTCTCTTGTGTGAATACAGGCGTTGCCGCCATCTGCTGCTGACCCTGCTGAGCTGCGAGCGCCTGTTTGTAGGCGTTGTATTGCTTTTGTCTCCCGACGTAGATCTTGTCCTTCTGCGCAGTCGGAAACACGTAATACAATTTCCCGTTGTACTTAACGGCCGAGCATCTGCCCTGGGCGAGTTGACTGACCGCTTGCTGCTGCTTGGGCGTGGTGACCGTAATAAACTTAAAACCTGCTTGCGCAAGCAGATTCTGCTTCTTAGACGCGGCAATCTCAGCCTGGTTGGTGGCGACGGTCTGGCATGCTGTAATTAGTGCTAGGACCGCGATCGTACTAGCGATACTTGTTATTGTTAATAGCTTTTTCATATGTTTATTTTGAGTGCGTTGTTTGTCTTCTTAATTCTATCGAAAATTTGGAGGTAAATTCCAAGCAATAGTTGTCATCGTCGGCCCCTGCCTCCTCCTCCACCGCGTCCGCCCCAACCGCCTCCCCCTCCACCACGGGAAGCTTGCTGGAAGCGCTGGCTTTGCGATGCACCGCGTTGCCGGTTCTGCGCCTCCCGGTCCACCTCGCTAGATCCAGAACTCCGACTTTGCGCGGACTCGCCCGAGCGTTGCGAACTCTGTGCGCGTTGCTGGGCGGAGGCTTGATTGGCGCCGGAGTTTTGATAGCTCTGCTTTTGTTCCTGAGCGCTCGTCGAATTCGCAGAACTATTTACCGAGTTCCAGTTGCCGTTGTTGTATGAACTCCAACCTGAGCCGGTATTCTTGTAAACGTTGCCGTCGTGGGTGGCGTACATGTTACCGCTGGAGGTCTTCGCCGCGGCGGTGTTCCCGTACTTGGTAGAAGCACCGGCGGCCTTTCCGCCTTGTGAACCCTGGGCTGTTGCGACGGTACCATTCGCATTGGAGTAATGCTGCGTGTAGGCCGATTTGTTACCATTGGATACGACCGATTGGCCCCACGAACTGTAAGCATTGGAACCTTGGTGAGTCGTAGCAGAGGTGCCGGTGTACGGATTATATGCGTGGGCCACACTCTGGCTCCCGTAGGGACCGTAGGCCGTAGCACCGCGGGCGTACGTCCCGGTATAAGGATTGTAGGCAGCACCCGCCGCTGCCCCTCCGTAAGGGCCGTAAACCCCGCGGGCAACTCCGTAGGCCCCAGCATAAGTATTATAGTAAGAACCTACACCGTACGTGGTAGCATAAGGGCGATAGACAGGATATCCACCAACGGGGTAACCATAGTAAGGTCGATAGTAATAGCCGGTGCCGCTGGCCAGCACCGCTCCAACAGCGGCGCCGGTTATGAAAGTTCCCAAATATCCCGCGGTGTAGCTCGACTGGACATTCCCCTCGGGAGTAGTGGACTGGGTAACATAGGTGACGTTGTAAACAGGCGAGCTGGGCGGAATGGCGTAGATCTCTTTCGGAACTGAATTGGCCGTGGTCCAGGGGCCCGACGGATTGGGTGACATGAACCACACTCCTTGCAGGCAAAGATAATAAACACCGCCGACCTTGATCACCTTGTCCGGCGTGTTGGTGGCGTACTCGAGTGACGTTCCTTCAATCGGCTTAAACTCGGGATTGCCGCTGTAGGTGACTTTCGCTTGCTCTGCGGCTTTCGGATCGACTACTGCCGTAGTCGGAATCTGCGCCAAAAGGACGGCGTCCTTGGCTTCGTCGGTTCCTGGAACCGACACGAGGACACGTGCGGCGGGGCTATTTTCGGGAATGTTGGCAAAGTCCGGCGGCAGGTGTTCCGTCGTATATGTCCACGGTCCCTTCAGATTCGACGCCTGGAACCAGCGGCCCGCCGCCAGGTAATAATAATCCTGGGTCGGATTATAGACGAAAAGATCGGCACCGGTGTTGGTCGCGTAGGATAACTGCGTTCCGGGAATTTGAGCGTAGGAAGGTTGTCCCTGGAACAAAATGACTTCCGCCGGCTTGTTTGAATAAAAGATCGTGGGCGGCTTTCCCTTGGCCGAAGGAGAGAGAATCGCCTTCTTCATTTGCGCCCACTGCGGGTCGTTGGCCACCTTCGACATATCTTTCGGCAACTTCGGCGCCGGGGCCCAGCCGCCTTCCATGGAAGCTGACTTGAGCCATTGCTGCCCCGTATATAAATAGTACTCCTTCGGAGATTCCTTCTCGAAGAAGAGCGGGAAGTTCGAGTTAACGACGAAGCCCAGGTTGGTCCCGGCGATGTCGGACTGCACTGCTTCACCGTCCACGTTCAAAAGGATCGCTGGCGTGTTGCTAACGAAAATCGCCGGCGGATCGTTCTGCACCGGCACGACGGCCGGAGCTTGCGTTTTCTCCACGCTCGCGACCAGTCGGTCCAAGGCCATGACAACGGTATGATCCGGCGGCAGAAAACTGCGGACCATTTGATCCACCGTGCTTGTCTTCGCGGGATCCAGCCCCGGCAGCTTGACCTCCTTAATTTTAAAATTGCTGATCACGACGCTGCGATCGTCCACATTCACATCCGTCTGCGCCTGCAACTGGAGGATGCCGACGATTTCTTTCCCACCTTTCGGCGTCAGCGAAAAAGCCATGCGGAAGTCGAGTTGCTTGAAGTTTGTCCAGGCATCGACCTGGGGCTGGTAATAGACCAGGCTTCCCTTTTCGTTCGTGCGTTGCCGCGGCCAGCCCGGATCGGTGGACGCAGATGTCGCGTTGGAGCTCTGTGCGGCGAGATCGCCCGCAAGGAGCGCACTTGCTGCGAAAACGATGAGGGATGTGATTTTCATAAATATTGTAAGAGGTGACGCGGAAACCGCACTGTTGTTGTTGGCTTTATTGGATGGACCGCGTTGGCGGATTGGCAGCCGCCGACAGCCCAACTGAGAATGTGCCGGAAGATTGTTCAGTCTGCATATTGGACTTTGGTCCCATACCAGAAAAAGCCCTTCGCCGTTTGACCGCCCCTTGAAACGGCGATTCACGTAATATGGCTCGGGAGCTTCGCGCAGCGCACAGGTGCGCGGAGCTACGATTAGCGTGCAGCGCGCTTTTTCGCAATCGCTTGCTGGATCTCCTGCTGGCGGATCGCTTGCAGCTGTTGGTACTGCGCGGGGCTAAGAATTTTCTGCAACTGCGGCGCGCTTTGATTGTGGATGGCCCGGAGTTGCTTCATCTTCTGCATTGGCGGAAGCGACGGATTGTTCTTGATCGCCTCGATTTTTGGACCCTCTTCCTTAAGGATCGGCAGCATCTGGATCTTTTGTTGTGGCGTGAGCTTGAGCTGTTGCGACAACGCTTGCATCTTCGCCGCTGGGTCGGCGGCCCGCGAGGCGGGCGCGAGGGTCAGGAACGCATAAAAGCATGCGGCGGACGTGAGGAGTGTGAAAGGTTTTTTCATGGCTGCATTATGCCTGGCATCGCGCGATTGGCCAGCCAAAACGACAAATTCACTTTACCGGCTCGATCTCACTCGGCCGCCAGGTCTTGTCGAAGAACGACTCCTTCTGGCTGTGGGGGCGCAGAAATATCCTACACCTCCAGTGCTTCGACTGGAACACCAAGCCACTTCGCGGCGGCGGCGCGTTCCGTGAACAGCGAAACATGCAGTGGCGAATGGTCAGTCAACATGGCGTGCAATTTTGCGTAGTGGGTGGTGGCGGGGCTCGTGACGTAGAATGCCGTCTTGACCGGCGGATGCGACTCAAAGGCGAGGCGGCGATGCAGCGCGATGTGAAAGACGAACCTGAAATTGAGATCGACCGCGTCGAGCGCCGATAAGTCTGCGAACCGGTTGAACGGCTTTTGAGCTCTTTCTTCGGCAGTTTCGACAAACGCGACGATTTCATTCACGAGTGCCTGGTCCAGAATGCCGTGCGGCTTCCAGACCATGAGCGACAACTCTTTGCGGAACAGAACGTGGGCGGGAAGTTTCAAGTCACCTTTTTGGCTTTCTTGTTTGGAGTTCGCTTTGCGGGAAACAGTCCTTTTCGCCAGCGTGGGAGACGGTCCACGGTTTTAGGAGCGTGGTGTTACTATTTCGCCTTCACGATGCCCGGCGGCTTCCAGGTGCCTTCCCCGGCGGGGAGAATCGAAGGCGCTTCCGTCTTCGGCCAGTAGAGACGCATGACGAGGTAGATGGTGTCATTTGGCGCAGGCAGCCAGTTACTCTCCTTGTCGGCGCCCGGTGAATCCTTTTGGATGTAGAGAGTCAACGAACCATCTTCGTTCTTCTTCATGTTCGGCAACATCGGGGAGTTGATCAGGTAACGATTGATTGGGTTCTTGATCAGGAGCTGGCTCTTGCCGTCATACATTGTGACCGACCAGAAGGCATTCACCGGCGGGAACTGCCCCGCCGCAAAGGTGAGCGTGTAGTTGTGCTTGCTGCCGTCGAGCGGCTCGCCATTGGCCAGCGTTTTGGTCATGGGATACATGGCTTCGGCAGCGTCGTTACCGTAAATGCCTGCCTGGGCGGCGGCTGCTCGCTTGAGCCAGTCGCCGTTGTAAAAAGCGCTGTCGCCAAATAGCGAACCGACTTTCCAGCCGTTAATGTTCTTTTGTCCGGACTCGAGATACTGCTTGATCTTGGCTTCGCCTTCCTTTACGCCCGCGACCACTTGCGCTTGTTGTTCTGGCGAGAGGTCTTTGAAAGCGAATTTCTTTCCCGCTTCGATGCCGAGGCGGGCCAGTTTTTCTCGGATTTCCTTCTCCTCCGGGCCGGCGGGAGCGAATTGCAGCGCGAACGCGAGGTAGTCAAAGAAGCCGGCCTTCACCATTTCCTTATTTATCTTCGGGAAGTCAACGGCAGGTGGTGCCGGTGGCGCGGGCTGCTTCAAATACTGGGAGAGCGGCTGAACTTTGTAGCCAGCCTGGATCTTGACTACGTTCGGCATGTCGTCCGGGTTAAAGAGCTGCGTTCGGTAAGCCACCGCCGAGAACTGCGTGCTCGACCGGAACACCTTCTTGATGCCGGGCGGGGTTGCGCCCTTCCAGTCGGGGCCGGCCACCATGTAATCGCCGGCCTCGCTGCCCGTGGCGCGGCTGCCGATGTAACCGTAATTGTAGGTATTGCCGTCGCAGAGCATCACCGAGTAGTAGCGCGATTTCTCCACCGCCGGCACGGACAACAGAATCGGCTCGGCGCGCAGGTCCGTCCATAAGATGGAATAGGGCGTGTCGCTGTTCGGTGTGATAACCGATGTGTCTTTGTAGGTGAAGACGCGGGCTTCATTGTTAATCTGATTGAATGGCGCTTTGTACTGACCGGACTTCTTGTCCACGGCGTATTCATACATGACCGCATAGTTCATCACGATCGGCAGACCGTAGATGAACCCTTCTTCGGCGATGGCTTTGGTCTCCTCCTTCGTCAAGGCTACGGCGGACGAGTCGGCGGGAGTGAGGTCCGCAGCGCGGGCGCTTGTTAGCGTCAGGCTGGCGGCGAGTGCTGCGGCTAGGAGGTTAAGACAGCGTGTCGTTTTCATAGTTAGGAATTCCGGATGGTTGATTGGTTGAGTTTTTACTTCACCTGCTGCGCAAGCGGTGCACTCCACTTGCCTTCGGTTGCTTCTTCTTTGGGCCAGTAGAGGCGCATGGCCATGACAAAGGGACCCTTCGGCGCGGGGAGCCAGTTGCTTTCCTTATCCTTGCCGGGGGATTCGTTCTGAATGAGCAGCGTCAGCCCGCCGTCGGCATCCTTTTTAAACTGCGGCAGCATCGATGAGTTGAGCAGATAGCGGTTGATCGGATTGGCCACGAGCAGGCTCTGCGGCATTTCATACATCGTCAGCGACCAGAAGGCGTTGACGGGCGGGAGCTCGCCCGGCGCAAAGCGCACCGTGTAACGCTTGGCCCCATCCAGCTTCTGCCTCGCCGCATCGACCAAATACATCGGATACATCGCTTCGAGCTTGGAATTGCCGTAGATGCCGAGGACGGCGGCACCCATGCGGTAGAGATAATTGTTTTTCAGAAACGCCCGCGTGCCGAAAACGTCACCGGAGGTCACCTTCCCCGCGGCAAATTCTTTCTCCAATCCGCCGAAGGCAGCCCAGGCGTCGCCCATACCTTGTTCGATGGCCGTCTTCATTTCCGGCGAAAGTTTGCTCGCATCGAAGGTCTTCCCCGCGCCGACGCCGATCTTCGCGAAACGCGCCATGAGTTCCGTTTCGGATGGGTTGGTCGGGCAGAACTGCAGGACGAAGTTCAGGATGTTAAAGAACTCCGGCGAGGTCTTCTCTTCGGCAGGCGAAAGCGGCTTAATGAAATCAATCGCCGGCGCGGCCTTGGGGGCGGGCTGGTCGAGGAATGCCGAGAGCGTCTGCGCCTTGTAGCCGGCCTGGACTTTCTTCACATTGTCGAGGTCGTCCGGTTTGAATAACTGTGTGCGATAGACCGCGAAAACAAATTCCGTTTCCGCGCGAAAGACTTTCTTCACGCCCTTGGGCGTCTCGCCTTTCCAATTCGGTCCCGCGACCATGTAGCTGCCGCCTTTGTTGCCGGTGGCGCGGCTACCGATGTAGTCGAAGTTGAAGGTGTAGGCGTCGATAAGCTGGATGCTGAAATAGCGCTCCTTTTCTATCGGCGGCACGGTGAGCACCATAGGTTCGGCGCGCAGGTCCATACCCACAAAGGAATAGGGCGTGTCGGAGTTGGGCGTCTGGATCGCCGTATCCGCCGGCGTGTATACGCGAGGGATGTTCACAATCTGGTTCCACGGCGCCTTGAATTCGGGGTTCTGCCTGTCCACGAAGTAGCCGTATTGGATGCGGTAGTTATCCACCAGCGGGAAGCCGTAGATATAGGCCTCCTTGGCGATGGTGCGGGGTTCGGTTGGGGTGAGGTCCGCGGCCCGCGTCGACGTGAGCGCCAGTCCGAAGACGAGCGCGACTGATGTGATTGCTTTTGTTTTCATTTGGTTCGTGTCGATTTTCTACTAGCGACGCCAGGCACGGCGCGCGACGCCGGCGTAGGACATGGGTGTAGCGGGCATCCCGATGACATCGATAAACAATGCACAAGCTCCTCCATTGGTTGGTGGAGTGCCTTCGAGAATGCGCGCGTCGTAGGTGAGATCGTTACCGGAGAGCTGCGGGTTGCTAAGTTCCACCACCAGGTCCGATACGTCGTCGCCACGAAAGACCGAGAGCGTGGCATTAGGATTATCCTTAAGAAAGCTGTCCTTTCCATGACTCCACAGCGGAATGAGCTTGCTAGTCTGCATATGCCCGGCCATCCGCGCAGGACGATCAGTGAAGCACACGGTCACGGGGTTCACTCCGCGCAAGACGAGCTTTCCTTTGCTGAAGCTCATATTCTTCGCGTTTTGCACGAAGAGGACATCCACGTTTTTTGACTGCTTGCCGCCTGCGGTCCAGGTAATCAGCGGCTTTGCGCTGGGAGCCGGTGTCGGCGATGCGGCATAGGTTGTGAATGGGTTTGTTATTATGACGCCTGCCAACGCGCCACATATCAGGATGAGTTTATTTATTTTCATTGGTTTCGTTTGGGTTTGGTTTTGCGTTGTCGTTTCGGTTTTGAACTCTTATCACTTGGTTTTTTCTCTCTTTCCCGCAGCTGTTGCAGATATGCCAGGAGAGGGTGATGAGGTAGTGGTGGGAGTGGTAGCCTTAAGTTTCTTAAGAAAGAAGGCTTTTATGTCTTTGAATTCTGCTGCGTGGGAGCTGTCTGAAACAACCCTGGCGCCAGAAGCATCTATTTCTATTGTTCGGTGAAGGGTTCCCGATCTGTCCGTAAACCAAGCAATGCCTACGGAATAAATTTTTACCTTATCTTGTATTGTTTTGAGCGCAGAAACTACGATGCCTTCTTGCCTGGGATTGGTGCTGACAGCAAATGCGCGACTAACACCGTCCGACGTACGAATCGACTTTAGTCTCACTGGAAGACGGTCGCTGCCAAGTCCGAGTGTGGCCGCTATTTCTGCGGCTATCGATTCTACAGCGCCTTGAGGCAGCACCCATTCTTCCACTTTGGAAAGTTCTGCCTGGTCAGCATAAGGAGGTGTTGGAGCAGGACTCTGAGCTAACAAGCTGATGGCAATGAGCGTCAGGGCTGCGATCAGAAATTTGCCGTAGTACCTTTTCATGGGCGACTTTTACTCGCTGGCCTTGTTGTTGTGCCGTGCGGCTGCCTGCGTCCTCAGCAGAGTCGTGATACACCAGATGGCCATCACTGCGTGAAGAACCACCGCAGGCCACAGCGCGACTCCGTGCAGCCCCAAGCCGATGCCGGCGAAAGCGATGAAAGTGGTGGCGGCAATGTTATAGATCAGCATCGCAACCACCAATCCTCTGGTAGCGCGGCTTTGCGTGTCACCGCGCGCCAGCCAGCAGGCGACACCGAGCGCGACCAACGCGGCTCCCGCGACGCGCGCGAGCATCACCGCGGCGGATGTGCCGAGCGGCGAACCCAGCAGCAGTCGGACGACGACGGAGGGCACAGCTACCAACCCAAGTCCAGTGGCCGTTTCGATGATGGCGGTGAGTTTGAGCAAACGGCTCATCGCGTTTGAGGTGAAAGGCAGGCGGTCATTTCAGACCGCCTATCTCGCGAACACCTCGTGGGGCTAGTTGTTGACTTTAGCGTATGCTTCCTCAGCTGCCTTCTTATCCGCCGCCGACATCTGGGACGGACCTAGCTTGAAGGTCAGCTTGTCAATCGTGCCAGTGAGTTTAAACGGTAACTTGTAGCTCTCGTCCACGCCCGTGCCGGTGTCCAAGCCAATGTCGAAGGTTTCGTCAATGGACATGAGCAATGGAATCGTGTGCGCGATCGTCTTCTTGGCCATCTCCTTCCCATCCACTGTGAACACGCCAGTGCCACCCTTGCCGGGACCGGGGCCGTCGTATTTGAAGTCGAATACCAGCGTGTGCTTGCCCGGCGCGAGCGCCTTACCTAACACGTCGCGCGCTAATCCCAAGCCGCCCTCCCAGCGGAATCGCTCCGTATCTAGCAGGTTGTAGGTGAAAACCGGCTTGCCTTTGAGCAAGTAGAGCCCGTAACCGCCGAAGCGACCACCGAGTGTCACGATCATTCCCTCCGCGCCGCCTTTGGGTACGGTAATCTCGGCGCTGATGGTGTAGTCTTTGTCCAAAATGCTAGGAGCATTGCCGACGGGAATGCCAGCATTCTCACCCGTATAGGTAAACTCGGTTTTCCCGGCAATTGCACTCGGCTTGGGCGCAAGAAGGCGCACAAAGCCGGAGTTGTCCAAGGGAAACACATTGTATTTTCCCGCCTCGGTCAGGAACAACGCCTGCATTTCCTTCAGCTTGTCCGGTTGTTGCGCCGCCAGGTCGTTGTTCTCGGAAAAATCCTTTGCGACATTGTAGAGTTCCCAGTGGTAGTCGCCTAGCTCGGGCATCTTGGCTCCCAGGAGCCAGGGCGCGACGGGCGGTGTCGTGGCAGCTACCCAACCGTCGTGATAGATCGCTCGGTTGCCAACCATCTCGAAATACTGCGTCTCATGCTTTGACGGCGCATTCGCATTCGCCTTATCGAACGTGTAGGCCATGCTCACGCCTTCGATCGGCTTCTGCTTTATCCCGTTGACCAGATCCGGCGCCTTGATGCCAGTGGCCTCAAGGAGCGTCGGCACGATATCAATCATGTGGTGAAACTGGGTGCGGATGCCGCCGACATCGGTGATATGTCCGGGCCAGGAAATGGCCATTCCCTGTCGCGTGCCGCCGAAATGTGATGCCACCTGCTTGGTCCACTTGAATGGCGTGTCAAACGCCCAGGACCATTGCACCGCCATATGTGGATAGGTCTTGTCCGAGCCCCAGTCTTCGTAGTGCAACATCTGAAGCGCCTCCGGGAGCTTTAAAATACCGTTGTAGGCAGTCAATGTGTTATACGTGCCCTCCTCGGTGCCTTCGGCGCTGGTTCCGTTGTCACCGCTGATGTAAATCATGAGCGTGTTGTCGAGCTTGCCTTCATCCTGAACCTCCTGGATCACGCGGCCGATTTCGTAGTCGGTGTAGGCCGCATAGGCGGCGAAGACTTCGGCCTCACGCGCATAAAGCTTTTTTTGCACAAAGGAAAGTGAATCCCACCTGGGTAGTTTTGCGCCACCATACGCAGCCTGCCCATCCGGCCATGGAGTGAGTTGGGTATCCGGCGGAATGACACCGAGCTTCTTCTGATTTTCAAAGATCTGCTCGCGCAGCTTTTCATATCCCATGTCGAACTTGCCCTTGAACTTGGCAATCCACTCCTTGGTCGGCTGGTGCGGCGAATGCGTGCCGCCGGGCACATAATAGAGGAAGAACGGCTTGTCCGGTGCCGACGCGTTCAGCACATGCATGTACTTGATGGCCTCATCCGCCATGTCGGTGGTGAGGTTGTAGCCCGGATGCCCGACCCACGGAGTAATCTGCGTGTGATCTTTGAACAGATAAGGCGTCCACTGGTCGGTCTCGCCACCCATGTAGCCGTAGAAATAATCGAAGCCCATCCCTGAAGGCCATTGGTCATAAGGTCCGGCCAGGCTGTATTGATAGGTGGGCGTGTTGTGGTTCTTGCCAAACCACGACGTCGCGTAACCGTTGTCCTTGAGGATTTCACCGATGGTGGCGTTATCCAGACCGATGACGGAATCATAGCCCGGATACCCGGTGGCCAGCTCCCCGATCACCCCATTGCCGAGCGAGTGATGATTGCGGCCAGTGATCAGCGCCGCCCGCGTGGGCGAACAAAGAGCCGTGGAGTGGAACTGCGTGTAACGCAAACCCGCCTTGGCTACGCGGTCCATGGCCGGCGTCGGGATTACACCGCCAAAGGTGCTCGAAATGCCGTAGCCCTGGTCGTCCGTCATGATGAGCAGGATGTTGGGCGTGCCCTTGGGCGGCACGACGCGCGGCGGCCAGTACGGCTTGGAATCGGTGGCAGCTTCCTTGATCACGCCGCCGAAAGGCATCGGTGGTGGCGGGATTTGTTTCCCGTCAATGGTGACGGTGGCGTCGGGCGAACCGGGTGTGTTAATCTGATTCGTTGTTGCTCATTGACTCTTCTGAATAAGCGCAATCTTGCCGTGCCTACGGCGATTTGCATATAGGACTTTAGGCCAATACTTCTCCGCGATGCCGCCCCTCTTTCGATACGGACATGCTAGCGCATGGCAGTTTAGGACAATAGCTGTGCACCGACGGCTTGCGGCCGATCTATTGATCGACGTGCAGCGCCATCACGGGATGAATTTCCCAAACTGCGTATTTCTTTGGCTTAGTTCGTCGGTTTGAATGATCCGCAGACGCGTGATCGACATCGAAAAAGGCCTTGCCTGTAACCGTGATTACATGCGGCTCGCGCATTTCGAGCCTTTGGGATTCCTTGAAACTGAAAGGAAAGCTCTGCGTCGTCCAACCGAAAACAGTCTGCCGAAGCTGACACCACGTGGGGCCGACGGGAATTTCGGCACCAACACTTCCTGCTTTCTTGCCGTCGGCATCTTTGAGCACGAGAGTAATGTCACCATCTGCTTCGACTTTTACGCTAACGAGGCGACCAGTGAGGTTATACCATTTTTGTTCAGCTGCGATTCTCGTATCCGTCTCGGGCGTCAAAGGCACATTGGGCTCTGGCCCTTTCCACTCGTAAATCTGCGATGGCGTAACTGATTGAATGGTCGACTTGTCCAAAGGCACAGGCGACGGATCCGTTTTGGAAGGCCAGCGACTACCGCTCTTTTGGCCCTGACATTCGCAAGGCGAGACGAAAGTCGCTGCACCCGCCGTCACGGATTTAGCGAACGCCGAGCCAATAACGAAGGCCGCCAGCAGAGCGGGGAATAGGGCGCCGTTCACAACAATGAGCGGATCAGGGGCGCTTACACTACGTCAACATCGATCTTGGAAACGTCGGACTTCCGCAGCTTCGATCGCACCTCTGCTTCCAATTTCCTTGGGTCGACTCCCGCCGGAATGTAGAGGAGAAACACCATCTGTCCTTTGTCTTCGTAGAGCTCGGAACTTTGAAGTCGACAGCGGTGCGAGACAAGCAACGACTGGACCATACCAAAGATCGGGTTCGGATCTACGTTGTCGTCGAGTCGAATCCTGACTCGGCAGCTCGCGTGTGAATCAAGCCAGAACACGAGTACCCAGGTGAATGCGGTAACGAAGACCGCCATCGCCCACGATCCCATGCCGCACGCGAGCCCGACCACCACGACCGTGATGGCTTTCCCAGTGAGCTTCGGATTGTCAAGCAAAGTTCGAAATCGCAACAGCGCGCCGATGCCGAAGATAACAAACGCGAGCGTTTGACTGGTCCCGCTCAGCTCAGCGACAACCGCGCCGACCATACCGAGGATGATGAGTGCCTTGCGCTCCTCGAAGTCGGAAAGCGGATTCATTAGCGAAGAGCGGCGGGGATGCCACGCGATCGCCCACGCACAGCCCACTGCCAGGCTGAGACTGAGGAAGAGTCGCAGAATGAATTCCGGATGTCCGAACTGTTGAATACTCTGCTGAATCGACAGCCACGAATTGCCCTTCGGATCCGTGCTGCCGGTGGCCCCCAGCTTGGCGATCTCTTCCGCCGGATTGGCGCCGAGTGCTGCCGACGACGCCACGCCCATAAGCGCGATAAGAGCGACGGCGCCGATCGTGCGCAGCGCTCGTCCGAGGTGGCAACCAGAGTGAAAGGGAAACGCCGGCATTATATCCTTCGAGCTGCTCGAAATTTTCTTTTTTAACGCTGGCTGTTTACGGACAATTATGTGCTGGGTGTTCATTTTCGGTGGAGTTTGAGTTTATGCCGTGTGCAAGACACCGGACGTGGTCGGACGCGTTGCCTAACAATATCGTCAGTACGTTCATAACCGTGTGCGGTAATCTCCATCATGCGGCTTTGGGATTTTGTCGCCTATAAGACTTTAGGGCAATAGGAATCGCGCGCCGTTTCGTCGCAAGCCGCGCGCGAGTCGAGCTGCGTCCAGCCATCGCTCCCGGTTGACGGTCCTCATTGCGCTTAACTTGTTCTGACCCGTGACCACGATGGCGCGAAAGCTTCTGGATTGAGTTAATGAGTGCCTCCGTCCAGCGATCGCAATTTGCTTAAAAATTCACACCACCCTGAACGAAGGGACCGTTCAATTCAGTCTTGTTGGTGAAGCCGCCTTGGTTGTAGTCGTACTTTAAGTAACGCCACCCGACCTGTGACCAGATCGAACGCGTGAGCTGAAATTCGAGCCCGCCTTGCACTTGATAGCTCCAGTCTGAACTATCCACCGATTCTCGCACAATGGTCCGCCCCTGCCGATGCAGATCAAACGCGGAGCCAGAGTTGGCGTCAAATCCACCTACATCGCCTTCCGCGTAAAGCGATATGGCTTTCCAAATCTTCACTTTCCCGCGGGCGCCGATCACGGGATCGACCCAACCGGTCGAACCCGAGAAGTCCAACTTCTTGCGGATTCCCAGTAGTCGGCGAAGGATGACCAGGCGCGCATCGCCGTTATCGAAAATGCTTAGATCGCCGCCCATGTACGAGTAGCGCGCGCCGGCAAAGAGAGAGAAAGAGGCCTTATCGCAATTGATCAATCGATAACCGAGGAAACCTTCGGTCAATCCGGACTTGAGATGGAGGTTAGCGTTGGTAAAAAGTAAACCAGGTAGCGTAGCAGAAGCACCTACCTCCATGTACTGACCATCGCCGAAGATCTCCCACCGCTGATAGCGAATGTCCGCCGACAGCACAATGGGGACATGAGTCAGATGCCTGAGCAACTGGTCGAAGCTGACATCTACGTTGCTGACCACGCCCTTCACTCCGGTATCGCCCGACAGACCGGCAAGCCACCCGGGAATACCGATCCGAATTTCGAGCGGCGACGGCGTTTCGCACCAGCTTATCGGCGGAGGCGGAGCTTCCTTCGAAGTATCGTAGGGCTCGGGTCCAGCGAGAAGAACTGGCGCTGAGAGGACGATCGTCGCGATTAGGAATTGATTAACGAATCGCTCCATTAAAGTTGATTGATTCATAACGGTACGGTTTCGCCAGCGGTTGTGTTGGCGCTCGCCAGAAATACCAACTTGCCGCCCATTAGAACAATCTTTTTTTGCTGCATTCTTTTGCGCGATAAAGAAAGACAATTTTATTCTCACGGGCTCGATTCTATCGTCGCCGAAGCCCAAATCCGAGGAAATTAAATAGTCACTAGTCGATCCTCATGATCTTGGAGCCTTGGAGACCAAGGCCGGCCATCAAACCTTGCTGATCGAAAGTGAAGGCGTAGATGCCGCTATGTATCGTGTCTGTGGTGAAGCTGCGCGCCATTCCTTTGTCCACGATGACAACGCTCGGGCCGGTGCCGATCTCCCAGCCACGCGTGTTGTTTACCCAATTCACCGCCTTTTGGTTCATCAAGAAGAGAGCGTAACCGTACCTCTGAACGCCGGCCTGCAAGCCATAGGAGGCGGCTACGGTCCGGTAGCGGCCGTTAGGTCGGCCGTACACGAAAAGGATTCCCTGGCCCCCTTGAGCGCCGAAGATGAAGCCGGCTTTCACTACATCCGGAAACACAAGAACGGCGACTGCTCTCGATTTACATTTGGCGGCTGCCGGATTTTGCGCCACCAGCTGTTGCAGAGCGCGACGGGAGTCGCTGGTCAAATCGTCCGCGGATGCCGTGCGAGTGCCAAGTAACGCAACGGTGGCGAGCATCAAGCCAGGCGCGTATTTCCATTTCGATGTGATATTCATATATGTGTTTATTTCGTTCGCTTAAAAGATCGTTTCCCAAAAAAAACCGGCCTCCCGATGAAGAAGAGGCCGGTTACTTAACCAAATTAGTATTAGTTTTAGAAATGGAACCGCACACCGGCGCCCACTAACTGCTGCCCCAGATTACGATTCTCATTGGTATTGATTTGAGTGCTCGTATAGTTGAGGAACTTGTATTCAATAAAGGTGCTGAACTTGGGGTTCCAATAGTAATCTGTGCCGGCAATAATCTGCCAGGCGAGGTCCGCGTGACTTCGCCCCCCGCCAGTGTTGATTGGGACTCTACCAGTTACGGGGTCCTGGACCTCGGTCCCTGCGGATTCTGCATAATAGATGCCAACCCCGGCGCCGGCATACGGCTGGAATCTTCCAAACGCGAATCGCAAAATGAAGTTCCCCATAAAGGCACCCGTATTAATCCAAGTGGTCGCGTTCCTCTGTGCCAGCACATCACCAAACGAATCTCTCAACGTGAAGTTGGCTCCACCCCTAAAGCCGTTGTAGAAGAAGTCACCTTCAACGGTCGGCCGGACTACGCCTGTGAGAAAGACGTAACCGAGTTTGACCCCGCCGAAAAAGCCGACGTCATTTTTTGGGTTGACAGTGAGACTGTCTCCGAAAAAAGGTGAATTCGGATTATCGTCCGTAAAAGTTCTGTCTCCGCCGCGGTCTTGAAAGACATTCGCCCCCATGTCAATCGCGCCGTAAAAACCGAGTCCGTAAAGTTCCGGCGGTGGCGGTGGCGGAGCGACTTGCTTGTATGTTTCGGTCCCGGCTTGCAGAGAAGCGGCGACGAATCCGAACAGGAGTGAGGTTAAGAGAGACAATCTTTTCATAAGCGTGATGTTTATCAGGAGTGCATATTGTTATCAACATCCACCAACTTTCACATGAATGTTGTTATTAATGGGGTCATTGTTAAGGGGCGGCGGTGTGATCGTCTATAGGACCTTAGTCGTACGCCGATTTCAGGCCGCGGAAGCGAGGGCGAGCCGGACGGCGGTGAGGAGTTCTTCGTCGTCAAAAGGTTTGGTGATAAACGCCGAAGCCCCCGCATTCAACGCGGTGGAACGAACCAGTGGATCGTTCTTTCCAGTAAAGATGATGACGCGGGTCGAAGGCGAAATCTCGCGAAGCCGCGATTGCACCTCCAGGCCGTTCATCTGCGGCATATGAACATCGACTAAGGCAACCGCGGGGCGATGAGTCCGCGCATATTGCAAGAATTCCTCGGGATCGCTAAATGTTTCTGCCAGCAAATCAGCCGACGCGAAAAGCCGGCCCAACCCCTTAAGCACCGAGGGGTCATCGTCGAGCAAGCAAACAACAAAGGCAATCGATTTTTTCAACGCCCAAAACTACCGCCGACGGCCAACGGAAGCTATGGGACTTTGGTCTTAGAGACTTTGGTCTTGGAGACTTCGGTCTTACGCTTTACTCTCTGAACCAAACCCACCAGCTCAGCTACCGACGTAACACCCAGCTTATGCATCACCCGCCCACGATGGACTTTCACCGTCTTCTCCGCCGCGCCCAGCTCTCCAGCGATCTGCTTATTTAACATGCCTGCAACGACCAGCTGCATGACTTCCAACTCGCGCGGCGTCAGCAAATCAAGAAGCCGCCGAGCGTCATTCTGCTCAGCACTGCGCCGCCGCTGCTCGACGGATCGAGTCAGGGCCTTCTGGACGCATTGCAGCAACTCGTCATCGTCAAGCAAGCAAATAACAAAGGCATTCGATTTTTTCAATGCCCAAAACTACCGCCGACGGCCAACGGAAAGCTATGGGACTTTGGTCCTAGAGACTTCGGTCTTTACGCGCAATGACCAGCTCCATGACTTCAAACTTGCGCGGCGTCAGCGAATCAAGAAGACGCCGAGCCTCAGTCTTTTCAGCACTGCGCCGTCGCTGCTCGGCCGGTCGAGTTTTGGATTGGGCAAAGCGAGCGAAGACTACACTCGCCGTTCGCCGAACGAATATTAGACCTTAGTCGCATCCCCGAACGGCATGACCGAGCGCATGATGCACCGAAGCAAGGAATTCCTTGTCGTCCAAAGGCTTGATGAAGAAGCCGACGGCACCGACTTGGGTCGCAATCGATTTCGCGGCCAGATCGTCGCGGCCGGTTACAATGATGATACGCGTCTGCGGTGACAATGAACACAGATGCGCAAGTACTTCCAAACCAGTCACCGGCTTCATCCGGATATCGAGCACGACAAGCTCGACACGGTTCGTAGAGATGTAGGCAAGAAAAGGCGTCGCCTCGCTAAAAGCTCGTACGGCCAGCCCGTCCGACCTGAGCAATCGTCCGACCGACTTCAGCACCGACATATCGTCATCAACGAGACAAATCGTTTCTGCTGCTGGAGGTCCGGCTAGCGGCATATGCAACTCCTTTGCTCTTGCAAAGAAGCGAGTGCCGATCGCTTTGTCTATTAGACCTTAGTCCTACTCGTATCAACCGGCGCGCGACTGGGCTCTCTGCACCAAACGCACCAGCTCAGCTACCGACGTAACACCCAGTTTCTGCATCACCCGACCACGGTGGACTTTCACTGTCTTCTCCGCCGTGCCCAACTCCCCCGCGATCTGTTTGTTTAACTTGCCTGTAATGACGAGTTCCATGACTTCGAACTCGCGCGGCGTCAGCGAATCAAGCAGACGCCGAGCCTCATTCTTCTCAGCATTGCGCTGTCGCTGCTCGGCGGATCGAATCAGGGCGTTCTGGACGCATTGAAGCAACTGATCAGCTCGAAACGGTTTCCGAAGAAAATCGACCGCGCCCGCTTTCATCGCTTGCGCGCACATCGGGATGTCGCCATGGCCGGTAATAAATACAAGTTGTTCCTCGCGGCGGCGCTGGATCAAAGTTTCCTGGAGATCCATCCCGTTGATACCTGGCATCTGCACATCCACGATCACGCACGAAGGGCCGCTGTATGGTGGACGCGCCAGAAAATCGTATGCCGATTCAAAAATCTCGCTCTTGTACCCGGCGGAGCGGAGGAGTCGCGCCAGACCTTTTCGCACCGACGCATCGTCGTCGATCGCAAAAACCAAACTGTTTCGAGGGATCGTCACAAAGCTGCGGCGTTTGCGGCGCTTGCCGGAAGAGTAAAGTGGAACCGCGCACCCCCGTCCGCAACATTTTCGACCGCAACCGTGCCGGCATGTGATTCAACGATCGAACGCACGATCCCGAGGCCCATGCCCAGGCCTTCTGCTTTCGTAGTGAAAAAGTGCTCGAAGAGTCGCTCGCGGGCTTCTTCGGAAATACCAACCCCGTAATCGCGCACGCTCGTGAAAATTGTGTCGTCGCCATTCCACTCCGTGGCGATCACGACTTTGCGGCGGCTAAGCGGGATGTTGCGCATGGCATCAAAAGCATTGATCACGAGATTGATCAGGACTTGCTGCAGCTGAATCGGATCGGCTTCAATCGCCGGCAAATTTGGCTCTAGCGAAGTCTCCATCTCGCAGGAATGAAGCACTGCGTCCGGGCTTACCATACGTACCACATTCATTATAAGATCGTTCAGATTCACTCGCTGTCGCGCCGGCGCGCCCTTTCTTACCATGCTCCGGACGCCCCGAATCACATCACCGGCACGGCGCCCATCCGCCACGATATCACCAAGCAAGTCGCGGAGCTCGCCGAGATCGACATTGCCGCGATCAATAAAGCGCTGCCCAGCACTGGCGTTGCTGATAATTCCCGAGAGGGGCTGATTCAGTTCATGGGCAATCGATGCCGCCATTTCCCCCATCACGGCCACTCGGCCGAGATGACCCACTTCCTGGCGCCGCTGTAATGCTTCCGCTTCTGCGAGCTTACGAGCAGAAATATCCACGACCGCGGCCAGAACGAGGATGCCATCCGCGGTTTGAATGGGATTTAGTCCGATCTCGACGGGGAATTCACTGCCGTCTTTTCGTCGCGCGAATAATTCCCGGCCGACGCCCATCGCCCGGGCCTTAGGGGCAGCCAGGAACCCCGCCCGATGATCGGGGTGCTGACTTGCGAACCGCTTCGGCACGAGAATGTCCACGAGTTTGCCGACCAGCTCTTCACGTTGGTACCCGAACAGGTTTTCGATCTGACTGTTCACCAGGACGATGTGGCCCCGATCGTTCACAAGGATGATACCGCTCGGCGAAGCTTCCGTCGCCAGACGAAATTTCTCCTCCGCCTGCTTGCGCTCCGTAACGTCCATTAAAACGCCGCGCTCCCAAGCCGGCTTGCCCTTACCGTCGAACTCGACGCGACCGCGCCTGGTGACCCAGCGAACTCTGCCATCGGCTAGCACTACCCGGTATTCAGCCTCGAGTTCCTTGTCCGTTGTCAGTGAATTCTCCACAAGCCGGCGCACGAATTGATGATCTTCCGGGTGCACAACGCCTCGGACGCGCTCTGCATTAAGTTTCTCACGCTGAGAGAAACCAAAAAGAGCGCGGTCTTTCTCAGAAAGCCAAACTTCATCGCCTTGAATGTCCCAAGTCCATACGACGAGGCCAGCCGCAGTGGCCGCCAGAGTCATCCGCTCCTCGCTGTCGCGCAAAGCTTCTTCCTTGCTTATTAAGTCCGTGACGTCCATGCACGATCCAATGTAGCCGGCGAAGTTTTTCTGAACATCGTAGCGCGGGACTCCGTGGTCGGTTATCCAGCGATATTCACCATCGTGACGTCTCAGGCGGTATTGCACGACAAACGCTTTGCGGGCACCGAATGCCTCCGTGTAAATCTTGAAACACCTTTGCACATCGTCCGCGTGCACGCCTTCGGCCCAGCCGTTTCCCAATTCCTTCTCCAGGCTACGGCCGGTAAACTCCAACCACGGTTTGTTGAAGAAAGTGCAGAGTTTGTCCACGCCCGACATCCAGATAAGGACGGGTGCAGCGTCGGCGACGATTCGGAAACGCTGCTCGCTTTCGCGCAAGCCTGCCTCGCTGGCCTGTAACCGGCGCGCGAGGGCCGCGGCGTGAAGCACATCGTAGCTCAACTCGTAGGCCATCGCCGCGACAATGCCCTGATAGAACAAACTCACCGTCACCGGCATGGAGATGATTCCCCACGTTATTGCCACCCCTTCCCCGGTCCCCACCGTGACGAACAACAGAATGCTGCCGCCCACGATCAGCGCCTGCCGCCGCTCGCCCCGCCGCCACACAGTGATTGTGGCGTCCGTCACAAAGATCACCAACAACAGCAAGCTCACCTGGGCGACCAGCATCCAGGGATTCGGCACGCCCGTCGCGACAGAAACGGATTCGCCGAGGAACGAGACGTGCCGCAGTGCCGTGATCTCCCGATAATTGATATTTGGCGAGAAGGTGAAATTGAGGATTAGGGACACCGTCCGCATACCGACGACCGCCCACGCGAGCCATTGTCGGCCGGCCCGCAGGTAGAGACGCACGAAAATAACGAGCGACGCGATGATGACCCAAACCGGAACATGAATCCAGCGTACCGCGATACCGAATTGTTCGGGCGTTTCCGCCCGCATCAACGCTAACTCTAACGCCGCAAAGGTCGCCACCGCAATTGCCATCACTGAAAAGACCAGGTTGGCGCGCGCTGCTGGGTCCTTCCACCAAACGACGATGTGCATTAACGCCAGCACCACGCACGCTCCGCTGCCCATGGACCAGATTACCGTGACCCAGTTCATAGTGCCGGAAATGCGTGCATCGGATCGCTTAGGATTTTGCACGCTCTCACGAGGCCGACTAGTTTATACACTACCGCGCGCCGCTCAAAATCCTTTTTGATGTTACGTTTTTGTAGCAATGGATGCTCGCTGTGGGTAGGCCTGTTCGCGAAAGTCTTATGTCTTATTTGTCAGTCGGTATGGCGTAATTTCGGCGAACCGTTCATTGTTTTAGATTCCGCACGGCATAGCCAAGGCCGAGCGCGAAGCGCGGTTCGCGCGCGAATTTGAAACTCGCTAGTGCGGCTGGATCGACATCTTTTTCTAGCGCGAGAACTTGGAAACTCCGGCCGAGTATTTCTGGATGCAGCAGGGTTTGTAGCGCGCGCTTCGTTTTTGTATCGACATGTTGCGATAGTTCATCACGAACCAATTCCGACAGGATTCCAGTGATGAAGTGATGTTGATCAGTGAATCCCGTGACGTGTAAACCGCATGCTTCGGCGCGCTCGGCGACACTTGTCCATTCAACATGCGCGGTGATATCGGCACGCCCAATTCCTTCGAAGGCAGATGAGAGAAGGCGATTTTGCGCTCGGACTTGCAGCGTTCCCGCGGACCGGTACGGCGTAAAACTCATCACGGGGATGGCCGTAATCAATTGCGAGCATCGGGCGCCATGATCACGGAGCTGCTTCCGCTCTTGTTACGCAGACTAGAAGATTCGCTGGTGATGACGAGCGCGGTGCCGATGTGAGCGTTTCGTAACTTTCGCGGCAAACTCACAGGGCAGCGTGACATTGGCACTGACACACACGCGAGCCGCTGCATGTGTTTCGCTGGCAGCCGCTGCTTGCAAGAGTTTGGCTGGCCTTCCAGGAACGAAGTGGCTCGGTTCGTTGCTCGGCCGGCTGAGCATTACTACCCAGCGACCGCCTTATGAATGAGCTCCACCAGTACCTCGTCTTCGAACGGTTTTGCGAGAAAGGCGACAGCTCCCGCATCGAGTGCGGTCTGGCGCACTAGCGGATCGTCTCGTCCGCTAATGAAAATGATTTGCGTCTCGGGCGATTCTCGGCGGAGGCAAGCCTGCACTTCCAAACCGTTCATTTGAGGCATCCATACGTCCAGGACCGCTACGCGACATGGGGCATGTTTGAGCCTGGCGAGAAAGGTGGCTGGATGGTTAAACTTCTCGACAATAAAACCGGCCGAATTCATTAACCGACCAAGTGCCTTGAGCATGGAGACGTCATCGTCGAGGAGCCAGATACCATCGCAGGCGGAAGCGCTCAAAGGCGGGCCTTTCGTGTCCAAATCTTCGAAACCATTAAAGGAATTTTGCATTGGGGGATGTCTAATCTGGTCTTTGTTTATCGACTCGTGGAAGAGGAATCATTAATTATTATATTATTATTGGACTTCGATTGATGCAGCGCTATGGGACCTTGGTCTCATCCCACTCGGGAGCAACGGCAGCACGAATCCTGCACCATTTCTATACGTCAGCCGAGGGGCAAGCGGCTGTCTCAAACTTTAGCTCGCTCTTCCGGTTATTTTTCTGCGGTTTCGCCTACTCTCCGCAACTAGAACTAGGCGGCTTGGGAGTCATCCTCCTTGGCCTGCGGTAAACGAACTGTGAAACACGCTCCGCCATCATCACAATTTTCTCCCGAAAGCGACCCGCCGTGCGCTTCGACGATGCTGCGGGCGATGGCGAGCCCCATTCCGGTTCCTTCGGCTTTTGTCGAAAAGAATGGCTCGAAAAGTTGCTCGACAATTCCTGCGGGAAAACCAGGACCAGAATCACGCATGCTGACGAGAATGTCTCCGTTTCCATCACGGCCCGCATGAATGGCAAGGCGTCGCGCATTGGAGGGCAGAGCAATCATTGCTTCAAATGAGTTGATGGTGAGATTGAGAAGGACTTGCAAGAGCTGCACCGGATCTCCCCAAACCTGTCCCGTATCGGAATCAACTTCGGCTGTCACTTCTATCTCCCTTTCAATGGCATCAGCGTGGACAATGCGGAGGAGCTCGCGAATGGTGTCTCGGATCTGGATCAACGCGCGGCGAGCCTTGCCTTTGCGCACCATGTTGCGGATACCCTGGATGACTCCGCGCGCGCGGTGCCCATCGGCCACGATGTCGGCGAGCAGATCCTTCAACTCTTCGGTTTCGATTTTGCCAGACGCGATTAAGCGTTGCCCGGCGTTAGCGTTCGTCACGATTGCTCCAATCGGATTGTTTACTTCGTGCGCAAGCGACGCCGCCAGTTCGCCCATTAAAGTCACACGTCCCACTCGCGCCAGTTCCATGTTTTGCAGCTGGTGCTCTAGTTCTGCCTGCTTGCGCGCGGTAATGTCGATCACCGACGCCAGAACAAATAACCCTTGCGCAGTGCGGATGGGATTGAGTCCTACTTCGACGGGAAATTCGCTGCCGTCTTTCCGACGGCCAAAAAGATCGCGCCCGGCTCCCATGGCACGATTGCTGGGTTGCGAAAAAAAACCTTTGCGATGGCCGGGATGCCGATCGCGGAAACGTTCTGGAATCAATGTTTCGATATTGCAGCCGATCAACTCGCTGTGAGAATAGCCGAAGACGGTTGCGGCTGGCGCGTTTGCGAAGCTGATCACGCCGGCTGAATCGACCATGATCATCGCGTTCGGCGCGCCATCGAGCACAAGCCGGAATTTTTCTTCTGTGCGCTTCTGCTCGGTCATGTCGATGCATGAGCCGATGTAACCGACAAACACGCCGTCCGTGTCAAAGCGTGGCGTTCCGGTATCCAAAACCCAGCGATATTCACCGTCATTTCGCCGCAGATGATATTCCATCGTGAATGGTTGCCGCGCATCGAAGGAATTTTTGTAGACCTCGAGACAGCGCTCCAAGTCGTCCGAATGAACACCTTCGGCCCAACCATTGCCCAGTTCCTGCTCCATCGTTCGCCCGGTAAAATCGAGCCAGCCTTTGTTGAAAAAGTTGCAGAGCTTGTCCGGACTCGACATCCAGATCATCACCGGCGCGGCGTCGGCCACGGTGCGAAAACGCGCTTCACTCTCACGCAGCTCTTCCTCAGCTATCTTTCGCCTGGTGATGTCGCGTGACACCCCGCGCGCGAAGGCCGGTTTGCCATGTTCGTCTAACTCGACGCCACCATAACCCGCGATCCAGCATGTGCTTCCGTCCGGTCGCGTGATGCGATATTCGCTCTCATACTCGCCGCCACCGTGCTCCAACATGTGCTGCACACGTTGCTGTATACGTTCCCGATCCTCGGGGTGCACGACCTGGAGCAATCGGCCAAACTTCAGTGGCTCCGATTCCGCGAAGCCGAACAACCTTCTCCATTTCGCCGTTACCCAAAGTTCGTCATCCCGGATGTTCCAAAGCCACAGACCGAGGTTCGCCGCGTTGGTCACGAGGTTAATGCGCGCTTCGCTCTCGTGCAGCGCCGCTTCGCTGGCTTGGAACCGCTGGGCAAGTTGTGCCGCGCGGAGCAGGTCGTCGCTCAATTCATAGCCCATCGCCGCAATCATGCCCAGATACGGGAAGCTAATGAAGAATGGCGATTGGATGGCACCCCAAATCACCAATGCCGACTCTCCAAGCGCGAACGCGACGAAAAAAATTGCGCTCCCGCCCACCACGAGCGCACGTCGCCGGTCGCCACGTCGCCAGGCGGTGATCGTGGCATCCACGAAAAAGATGAGGAGCAACACCACGCTTAGTTGGCCGACCAAGGTCCAGGGGTTCGTCACCCCGAGCGGCGCAGATACCGTTTCTCCTCCCCACCACGAGAGGTGCCGCAGACTCGTGATTTCCCGGTAGTTAAGATTCGGCGTGAAAAGGAAATTGAGCATCAGCGCCAGCGTTCGCAGGCCGCAGACACTCCATGCCAGCCACGGTCGCCCCGCGCGGAGATAGAGCCGCACGAACCACACGACCGACACGATCAGCATCCACACCGGCAGGTGCGCCCATCGCAGGATCGCGCCGTATTGTGCGGTCGTCTCCGCGCGCATCGAGGTCAACTCGAACCCTGCGATAACCCCCGCCGCCACCGCGCTGCACGAAAATAGCAAATGCACCCACCCCTCGCGCTCCTTCCACCAGACCAGCAGATATATCCCCGCGAGCGTGAAACATAACGCGGCGTCCATCGACCAAAGCAGTGTGACCCAGCTCATCGGCAGAGGTTCGGCAAGTAGATGGTGCGAAAACAGAGCGGGAAGCACGCGCAGCCGCAGTATTCCGAAAACAACTCGATTTCAGGCGAGGCCGAGGCGTGAAAAACCTCGCGGATATTTTGTTCGATTGCGCGGATTATCGATAGATCGCCCCGTTCGCCGTAGAGCACGAGCACTGACTTTTTTGGCGGTCGCGAAGCAGCCTCTGCGGAAACCGAAAAGACGAGCAAGCCCGCTAGTGTGATAAAACGCTGCACAACGCGTGAGTTGGTTGGGATAATGAGGAGAATGAAGCCGACTGTAAATCCAAATCAAGGCGGCATCCCCTTCACGTCGACAAGCGACTAGCACGAATTCAGCACACCATCCTTCTGCCAACTTTAGGTATCGTGCCGCTAGCCTTGCGGCATCAGCAATTCAATTGGAACACCCAGCCATTTCGCGGCGGCTTCGCGTTCAGTAAAAATAGATACTTGCAGCGGCGAACCACCCGTCACGAGCGCGTGCAATTTGGCGTAATGCGCAGCGTCCGAGCTCGAGACATAGAACGCGGACTTCACCTTACCTCCAGCATACGAGAGCCGTCGATAGAGTGCGATGTGAAAGACGTAATCGAAATTGAGATCGACCGCATCGAGAGCGGACAAATCGGTGAATCGATTAAACGACCGGTCGAGCGTCTCTTCCTGCTCCCTGACGAAAACTATTATGTTGTTAACGAGCGCTTCGCTAAGGACGCCGCGCGGCCGCCAGATAAAGAGATTGGCATCCTCGACGTATTCGACATCGGGAGGCAGTTCCATGACTATCGTTCGCTCGGAGTTAAGGCACCGTCAATGATTCAACCGGAACACCCAGGCATTTCGCCGCGGCTTCGCGTTCTTCGAACATCTCGACCTTCAATGGCGAATGATCGGGCATGGGGCGTTGATTCTAACGGGGTAGGCGCCCTGGGCAACATAAAACGCGGCCTTTGGGCTTAAGTCGGATGAAGCTACCTTTTACTCCTCCTACGAAGCCAGGGAGCGAGAATAATAGAAGCTAAAAGGACTAACTGAGCTACTAAGGTAGATGTGTCGTTGGTCATTTACCTCGCGCAGCTACGAAAGCCCAGGCCCATAAGTATGTGATCCCCAGACAGCCCAAGAAGTAGATAACTAGTACTAGAACATGTTCCATAAGTCTTTACCTTGCTGTTTGAGGGCGCGATGAATAGCAGCGATAGACTCGTTGGATCCCCTTCGCGTCAAAGTGTACTGCAGTTCCAGAAGGCGCGACTCGTAAGAAAGTGTGGCGCCTGCGGGCTCCCACAATGGGCTCGGCGGAATCGTCGACCAGCTTTGACGCGGTGAGCGCGCGCCACGGCCAAGTGAGCGTAGTCCAAAAGGCGGCACGCATGTGCTTGCCGTGTGCGCGACGCCAGGCCAACTGGAATACTTTGTAGCGCTGGCGTTGTAGCAACACAGCCAACAGTCCACTTTGCGTAAGGGTCGGCGTTAATTTTCTCATAACGTAGTTTTTCCGTAGTTTTTCTGTTTTTCTTGTCCAAAGACTGGAGGATTTTCGCAGGTTTCGTGGGCTCTGCCTATGGGACCTTGGTCCAATGAGGGAGCAGCAAACGTCCAGCCTCGAATGCGGCTAAAGCGATTATGAGCTCCTTGCCTAATCAAGCGCGTCGTGTCAGGCGGGTGGCCGAGCGCGCGATGAACCATCTCGAGAAATTGTTTGTCGTCAAAAGGCTTAATCAAAAAAGCGACTATGCCGATTTGCATCGCGGTGATCCGCGCGGCGCTATCTTCGTGTCCTGTGATCACGATCACATGGGTCTGCGGCGATATAGCGCATAGCCGCGCCAGGACTTCCAAGCCGGTCATTTCTTCCATCCAAATGTCCAGCACGACGAGCGGCACGTCGTGTGACGCAACATAGGCAATGAAATCCTCGCCTTTATTAAATGGACGCACGGCGAATCCATCTGAGGCGAGTAAACGGCCGGTCGATCTGAGCACCGAGAGATCATCATCCACCAGGCAAACAATCTCCGGGGAAGGCTTTTCACTGGGCGTCCTGCGCATTTGCGCGACCGCCCCATTTTCAATGTGGGACGTAGCGATCATGCCACACATTAGCCCCGACAAGTCGGCAGGGTAGTGGACCTTAGTCTGATGGACCTTAGTCTTATGCGCGCTTGCGGGCCGACGAGACGCCAGCGCGCTGCGAGACGCGCACGAGATCAGGCACGGAAGTGACACCGAGCTTTTGCATGACGCGGCCGCGATGAACTTTGATCGTCTTCTCGGCAGTGTGCAGTTCCGCGGCAATCTGCTTGTTCAAAATACCTGTGATGACAAGCTGCATTACTTCGAACTCACGCGGCGTCAATTTATCGACGCGTCCGCGCGCTTCCTGTCTTTCCCCGCGTCTGCGCAATTGTTTCTCAGCACGTTCCAAAGCACGTCTAACGGCTTCAATCAGTTCCTCGTCGTCAAAAGGCTTCGTCAGAAAAT
>WNGL01000685.1_pt1 | contig 40187 bp, 44 predicted proteins | sample 5400591 | NCBI WGS metagenome assembly WNGL01 (sample SAMN13153377, study PRJNA577476) | soil metagenome | isolation source: 80 cm soil or saprolite under Garry oak tree replicate 1 | place: USA:California | collected 2016-06-15
GAACTGCTGCGCGTTTCCGATTTCATTTCACTCCATGTGCCGTTGTTTCCGGAGACTCACCACCTGCTCAACGACCATACGTTTGCGCTGATGAAACCAACCTGCATCGTCATCAACACCTCGCGCGGACCGGTTGTCGATGAGAAGGCTCTTGTGAGCGCTGTGAGAGACGGGAAAATTGCGGGCGCGGGGCTGGATGTGTTCGAAAGGGAGCCGGAGATCGAACCGGAATTGTTCGCGATGGAAAACGTCATCCTTGCTCCACACATTGCGAGTGCTTCGCATGAGACGAGGCTCAGGATGTGCATGATGGCAGCCGACAATCTCATTGCCGCCCTTAAAGGAGAACGCCCACCGAATCTGGTTAATCCGGAGGTCTGGGACAAGCGGCGTAAATGAGCGGACGCTCTCGAGGGGCGGTCTATGACCGCCCGCGATCTCTCAACTTCGACATTGTGGGCGGTCATAGACCGCCCCTGCAGTCAAGAAAATGAACCTCATCAAGCCGGCTGCTCTGCGAGCGGGCCACCGGATCGGCATCGTAGCGCCAGCAAGTAATATCAAACAGGATCTACTGGATGAGGGGTGTCGAGAGCTCGAAGCCCTCGGCTTTAAAACCTACTATCGTCCCGATATCACGAGTTCGTATCGTTACTTCTCCGGGACGCGCCAGCGACGCCTGGGCGAATTTCTGGAGATGCTGCGGAGCCCCGATATCCATGCGATATTTTGCGCTCGGGGCGGGTATGGCAGCGGGCAATTGATTCCGGATGTCGATGCGGATTTGATCCGGGAGAACGCAAAGATCATCAACGGTTCGAGCGATATTACGCTTCTCTTGAATTGGGTGGAGCGCGCGGGCGTTGTCGCATTTCATGGCCCGATGGTCGCAACAGCGATAAGGCAGGGAACCGAGGGCTATGATCGCGCGTTGCTTCTCGATTTGCTTCAAGGCAAACACGCCGTGAAGTTTCCCACAGGTTCGACGAAGGTATTGCGGAGCGGAAGCGGCGAGGGCCGGCTCATCGGCGGTTGTCTTTCTGTAGTCGTGGCGACTCTCGGAACACCGAATGAAATCGACACGGGTGAATCGATACTCATCCTGGAAGATCAGGACGAGAAGCCTTACCGGATCGATCGCATGATCACTCACCTCAAACAGGCGGGGAAATTCGAAGGCGTTCGAGGGGTCGTGTTCGGTGAAATGTTGCATTGTATTCAGCACCCGGATCAGGGCTACACGCTGGAAGACGTCCTGCTGGATCTACTCCGTGAATATACGTTTCCGATACTTTACGGCTTCCCCACTGGACACACTTCTCGGCCGAATGTTATGGTGCCCTTTGGTGTGCGCGCGCGTCTGGACCTCACTTCAAATACGCCTCTTTTCGAGCTCCTGGAATCCGCAGTGGCTTAGCAGCGAATGACGGATCGCCAGAAAATTTATCTGATCGGTATTTGTGGGACAGCTATGGCATCACTCGCCGGCATGCTGCGCGAGAAGGGCTATGCGGTTAGCGGCTCCGACTCGGATGTATACCCTCCGATGTCGGATTTTCTCGCCAGGCTCGAGATCCCCGTATTCAAGGGCTTCAACGCCGAAAATATTCAAAAGACCAAACCGGATCTTGTCGTCATCGGGAATGCCTTATCGCGCGGTAACGTCGAAATCGAATACGTTCTCGATTCCGGCCTTCGATACGCTTCGATGGCCGAGACGGTGAAGGAGTTGTTCATCCGCGGCAGGCAGTCCATTGTTGTCGCGGGCACGCACGGAAAAACGACCACGACCGCCATGCTGGCGTGGATTCTCGAAGTTGCCGGCCGCAAACCGTCATTCCTTGTCGGCGGTATCGCCGAAAATTTCGGAAGCAGTTTTCAGCTCCGGGACGGTCCCGATTTCGTAATCGAGGGCGACGAGTACGACACGGCCTTTTTCGATAAAGGACCGAAGTTTCTTCACTACTTGCCGAGAATCGTCCTGCTGAAGAACATCGAGTTCGATCACGCCGATATTTACGCGGATCTGGAAGCAATCAAGACGGCATTCCGCCGGCTGATCAATATCGTTCCGCGATCCGGCCTGATTGTGGCAGGCATCGACAGTCCCGTTGTGACGGAACTCATTCCCGCGGCATTTTCGAGAGTCGCCACAGCGGGACTTGGCACCGGGGAGTGGCAGGCAGTGAATATCAAAACAACAGCGGACGGAATGGATTTCGAGATACTGCGATCGGACTCAAACACCGGCTCGTTCGCGATTCCATTGCCCGGCACATTTAATGTGCAGAACGCGCTCGGTGCGATTATCGTTGCCAGAGATTTGGGAATCCCAGATGAAGTCATTCGCCGCGCGCTTTCCACGTTTAAAAGCGTCAAGCGCAGGCTCGAGATTCGCGGTGAAGTGAATGGAATCGTCGTGTACGACGACTTTGCGCATCATCCGACCGCCGTTCAAGAAACACTGCGTGCCGTCCGCGAGCGCCATCCTCACGCGCGTGTCTGGGCCGTTTTCGAGCCCCGCTCTCAAACGTGCCGGCGCAAAATATTTGAGCCGGCTTTTATACAATCTTTCGATCCAGCCGATGTGATCCTCATCGCGCGCGTTTACGGAGCGTCGCATCTGGCTCCAGCCGAAACATTGTCCCCCGATCGTGTGGCCGAAGGCATCCGTGCTCGAGGAAAAAGAGCATTTACTTTCGCGTCAACCGCGGAGATCGTCAGCTTCGTCGCAAGCGAAGCCCGCCCCGGCGATCATGTGGTGATCATGTCCAACGGAGGCTTCGATAACATTCATGTCAAGCTTTTGGAGCGGCTGCGTCGATGAAGACCGTGAAGACTGCCCAGCTCGTCTATTCCATCATCTGTGACGATGTCCGCCTGGAGATGGGAAACAAGCTTTCATTGATGGGACTGTTCGAGAACATCTTCTTTCAGGCCTTCCCGTCGGCGTTGTTGAAGTTCGCGATCGTGAACCATTGGATCGGCGACGGGCAGTTCGAGACGCACGTGAAGATCCTGGCGCCCGATCGCAAAGAGATCGTGGTCTCGGTGCCTTCGAAATTTGCCATCGAAAACAACGGCTATGCGGATAACGTGACCTTCTTCACAAATGTAAGTTTCGACCGTTCGGGAACGCATATCGTCCAGATCTATATTGACGGGAATATCGCGGCTGAGCGGCCCTTGTATGTGCACCATGTACCGGCGCCGCCTGCGAGCGTGAATTAAACCTGAATGGAAACCGAGCGGCTTTACTACAACGATCCGTACCTGCTTGAGTTCGACGCGAACATCATAGAGACCAGGCCCGTCGGCGACCGGCTCGGCATCATTCTCGACAAGACGGCGTTTTACCCGACTTCCGGCGGCCAGCCAAACGATCTTGGAACTATTAACGGTTTGCCGCTCGTCGATTGCTTGGAAGATGAAGCCAGTGGGAACATCATCCATGTCATCGAGGGAATTATTACCGGCTCGTCGGTTCACGGGCGAATCGATCCGGCTCGACGTGCGGATCATATGCAGCAGCATTCCGGCCAGCACGTTTTGTCGCAGGCCTTTGTGGAGCTTTTCAATTGGCCGACCGTCAGCTTTCACCTCGGCACAGTATCGTGCACGATCGACTTGCCGGCGGATTCAGTCTCGCGAGAACAGGCGGAAGCCGCCGAAGATCTCGCCAACCGGATCGTCCGGGAAAATCGAAGTGTCGCGGTTCGATATATTGCGCATGAAAACGTCGCCGAGGCCGCATTGCGGAAACCAACAGAGCGGAGCGGCGACATCCGCGTGATCGATATTGCCGGCTACGACCGTTCCGCATGCGGCGGGACGCACGTACGGATAACTGGGGAAATCGGTCCTATTTTGATCACAGGCATTGAACGCGCGAAAAAGCAAATCCGCGTCGAATTTATTTGCGGAGACCGCGTACTGCAATACGCACGGAGGGCCAACTCGACTCTGGAATCGATCAGCCAAACGATTTCAGCCGCCCCTTTCGAGACGGCACGGGCTGTTCGGGCGCTCTGGGACGAATATCAGAAAGCCCGCAAACGTATCGAAGAACTGGAATCGGAGTTATTGGATTACGAAGCAGCGAGGTTTCCCCTCACTGACGGCATTGCGACGGCCACCTTCAAAGGCCGTGGCATTGAGAAACTGAAGATGCTCGCCGTGAAAATATGCACGCGGCCCGGCAGCGTCGCTCTTCTTGCCGATGAAGGCGATCAGCTTCGCGTCGTTTTTGCACGCTCCGCCGACGCTACCGTCGATGTAGCGGCACTCCTCAAAACAACTCTCGGACGATTCGGAGGACGCGGAGGCGGACGACCTAACCTGGCTCAAGGCGGGGGTCTGACCGGAAGCGCAGACGAGATCCTGAATTTCGCGCAAGATCTCAGCCGAGGACCGGCGCCGCGATCCTAGCGCAGCGCGCACGACTTGCTCCTCGACGAGGTTCAGTACTCCTGCATTCACAACGTGGAAAAATTGCGGGAGATGCGCCCTCTCCCTCTGGGAGAGGGCGCGAAGCGCGAGCCCGATAGGGCGAAGCCTCAAGAAAAGGGTGAGGGTTTCAAGATTCGACGAAACTTGGGACCCTCACCCGGCGCGCCAGCCCGCTGGCTGTCGCGCCGCCCTCTCCCAGAGGGAGAGGGGAATCCGGTCTTACTTAATCGTGATCTTCTCTATGTCCCATAGAGAGCAGGATCCCTTATACAGGACGTTATCGGACTCCGCATGCATCGAGTGGATGAGGCAGCCGGTCTGGCCGCGGCCCAGACTGGTCTGCGCCCAGCCGAGTAGTTTTCCGCTGTTCCTATCCAGCTGATAGATTTTGCCGGTTCCGTCACCGCTGTAAACGTACTTTGAGGTGACCTGAATCGTCCATGGCGCGCCGATGCCGGTGATGGTCTTCTTGAAATTCAGATCGGTGTCATACACCTGAATTCGGAAGTTGCCCCGGTCGGCGACATACACGAGGCCCTGCTGCGCATCGACCGCGATAGCGTGCACGGTGTTGAACTGATTCGGGCCGTTGCCGCGTGTGCCCACCGACTTTATCCAGGTGCCGTCCTTGCCGAGCTTGACAACTCGGGAATTGTTATAACCATCGGCCACGTAGATGTTGTCCTGCGCGTCCCAGGCGACGTCGGTTTGCCGGTTGAATGTGCCTACGTTACCAACTGGAAAGTGCTCGATGTCCTTCTCACCCCGTTCAAGATATTTTTCAAGATAATCGATGGCTTCAGGCTTGCGGCCGAGGACCATCTTGACCACGCCGTTGGGATCGAACTTGACGATCATGTTCGAGCCTTCATCCACCATCCAAACGTTGTCGTACTTATCGACGCGTACGGCGTGCGCGAAGGAAGCGGCATAGTTGCCGGGCCCCCAAAGCTTGACGAACTTCAGTTTTTCGTCGAACTCGGAGAGCTCTGCGGCCGTCCCGCCACGCGAGCTGCCGCCCGTACCCGTGCGCGAATATACAAACAGGTGTCCTTTCGAGTTTTTCGAGACCCCTTCGGTTTCGCCGATCGTATGGCCGGGAATGACGAGCGGCAGTACTTCTTCCGTGACCTGTAACTTCGGAGTGGCTGCCTCGAGATCAAGTTGTTGCTTCTGCCTCGCCTGGGCTTCCGGGCTGGGCCCGCGGCCTTGACCCTGGACCCACAGTGCCCCCGCGCCTATCGCGACGCAAAAGACGAGCAAATAAAACAGTACTGAAGAACGTTTCATGTAGTGAACCTCCTCTCGGAAATTAACCGTAACGGAATCCGGTACAATTGCGCAGGATTGCCATTTGTCTTGCCGAATCGCGCTATCTTACACCGAACCATACCTCTGCTGCGAATACGGCGGCTGGGGAACTGTAGCGGCGGTCAGTTCTTGTGCGCATTTATTTGTCGTTTCGAATGGGTTTCAGCAGCCGGGCTAATGATAGAGTGTCGTTTTGGAGCGTGTATGAATCGCAAATTTTTCCATGACAACATTCTGGAACTTATTCGCCGGACGTCAGCGTTTCTTCCACCAGACGTCGAGAATGTCATTAACCTTCAACGGAAGCTCGAAGCGTCCGGGTCTAAGGCCAACTTTGCGTTGGAGTTGGTCGCGCAGAACATCGGCCTGGCGAAAGCCCGTTCGCTGCCGATTTGCCAGGATACCGGGACGATCAATTTTTACTTCGAAACTCCGCGCGGGGTGGATCAACTCAAGCTTGAAGAGCTTTGTTGCGATGCCGTCAGGGAAGCCACATTACGAGGATATTTGCGTCAAAACTCGGTGGACAGCGTTGATGGCAAAAACACCGGCGATAATCTCGGTCCGGGCAGCCCCGTCTTTCATTGGGAGCAAACACGCGATTCCAATATTCATGTTCGTCTGATCCTTAAAGGGGGAGGTTGCGAGAACATGAGCGCGCAATATAGCCTTCCCGCTGAAATACAAGGCAAACGCGTCGACAGAAATCTCGAAGGCGTTCGTGTGTGTATTCTCGACGCGATTTGGAGGGCTCAGGGGAAGGGTTGCGGTCCGGGGTTCATCGGCATCGCGATCGGCGGCGACCGCGCGTCGGGTTACGAATTCGCGAAGCGCCAGCTCTTGAGGAACGTTGACGACTCCAGCCCGGATCCTGCTTTGGCCGAGTTGGAAGCGCGAATCATGAAGGAGGCGAATACCCTGGATATTGGCCCCATGGGATTTTCAGGCAAGTTTACGATCGGCTGTTGCAAAATCGGCAAGCTCAACCGCTTGCCCGCTTCATTCTTTGTCTCCGTGGCATACATGTGCTGGGCGTATCGCCGGCGCGGAGTCGTCCTGGATGTGAATGGAAGTGTTGTTGAATGGCTGTACCAGGCACCGCACGAATTCCAGCATCAGGAGGAACTGCCGGATCTCACGTTACCTGCAGCGGACGTGGTGCGATTGAGCACGCCTCTGAGCGAAGCCGATATTCGTAAGCTGAAAATCGGCGATGTCGTACTGCTGGATGGGATCGTTTTTACCGGCCGCGATGCGGTGCATAAATATCTGCACGACGGAGGAGATCTCGACGTCATACGACACGGTGTCATTTACCATTGCGGTCCCGTGGTTTTGACAGAAAATGGGCAATACCGCGTTCTTGCGGCCGGACCGACGACCTCGATACGTGAAGAACCTTATCAAGCCGACATCATCAAGCGATTCGGCCTGAAGGCAGTCATCGGAAAAGGGGGCATGGGAGCAAAGACGCAGAAGGCCTGTCAGGAAAACGGTTGCGTCTATCTTCATGCGATTGGCGGCGCGGCTCAAATCTATGCACAATGCGTTCAACGCGTGTTGAGCGTGCGCCTGGAGCAGTTCGGCAGTCCGGAAGCCGTCTGGGAGCTTCAGGTTGAGAACTTTCCTGCGGTGGTCACGATCGACAGTCACGGAAACAATCTTCAGCAGGCCGTGACCGACCGTTCGCGCGAGCTATTCGCAGCTGCTCTTTAATCGGGCCGGCAGCCGGAGTACATGATCTCGGAATCGAAATCCAATCTCTGGTTCGATCGAAGATAAATTGCGGTTGTTATCTGGCCCGCCGCGCCCAAATTCATACTGTGACTGTCGGTTTCTGCAGCCAAGGTCACTACGGTTTGCTGCGGAAGATGTAGATATGTGATCATCAGCGGACCTGAGATCGACCTGCTGATTCCCGTCTCAAAATTCTGGCGGCTCTGACAGCCCGATGCCGGCACATGAATCTCGGGCAGACGCGTTATCTCGACTTTCGGTACCGTTTCATATGGATTGATGTTCACCATCGGCGGAATATCCGTGGGATTGATATTCACGCGGAGGTATGCGGCGCCTGTCGCATCCAGCTCCGGCGGACGCTGAGCGTGTAGGCTAGTCACAAGATAGCTTGCGGCAATTAACAGATGCAAAGCCAGAAGCGCTTTCATAAATGTAAACATTGGGACCCTCCAAACACTGTAGCGGCGGTCTACCGACCGCCGGCATTCGTTCAATTTGAGATCGCCGGCGGTCCGCGAAGCGCAAGCGCGATAGCGCGCAGCCTCAATCACGCGAAGCGCAAGCGCGATAGCGCGCAGCCTCAATCAATAGACCGCCGCTACGTATGCAACAGGTCTATCCCGCCAGAGCGGCGCGGATTGCTTGGCCGAAGCGTTGGGAATCCGGCGGTCCTTCGGCAACGATGATGTTATTGTGGATGAGAAGTGTTTCCTTGACGTACTTCGCACCGGCGTCTTCCAATTCCTGGATCGCTTCCGGAAGAAAATAAACGGTCGCTTCGCGGCTGACGAGGAGTTTCGCCTTGGCGAGCACAACCGTCGCGAGGCAAATCGCGGCGACGACCTTGCCGGCAGCCGCGATGGCCGTGACGAGTTCCTGAAGTTTTTTGTCGTTCCATAAAAATTCAGGTACTGACGAGCCGCCGCAGAGCACCAGAGCCGCATAGTCGTCGGCCTTTGCATCGGCGATTGAGATATCGGCCTGGGCCGAGCCTCCCTTCATCCCGCGGCATATCCGTGCTGTGGTGGAGGCAACGACAATGGTCGCCCCTGCATCTTGGAGAATCTTCTTCGGTTCGAAGAATTCTTCGTCTCTGAACTGAGTGGGAGGAATCACAATAAGAATTTTTTTTCCGTCCAGCTTCATGTTGGTTGACGTGGGGCCCACCCCGCCGATTCCCCCACTTCTCGCGGCATTATAGCGTGTACCTGTTAGAATGTTTACGATGATTCATTTGAAGAGTCCTAAAGAAATCGAAACCATGAGGGGTGCCAGCAAGATTGTCGCGGAAATTTTGTTGGAGCTCCGCGAGAACATTCGTGACGGAGCTACAACGGCCGACATCGACAAAATCGCGGAAGACCTAACTCTGAAAAAGAGGGCCAAGCCGGCCTTTAAGGGCTATCGGGGCTTTCCCGCAAGCCTTTGCATTTCCGTCAACGATCAAGTCGTCCACGGCATTCCTTCGCCGAAACGTTTGTTGAAGAAGGGTGACATTGTCGGGCTTGATTTCGGCGTCATCTACGATGGTTATTACGGTGATTCCGCCATGACCGTTGCCATCGGCGAAATTCCTCCCGAAGTCGAGCGTCTCGTCAAAATCACGGAGCAGTGTCTCTACCGTGCAATCGAACAGGCCCGGCCGGGAAATTTCATCTCCGATATTTCAGCCGCAGTTCAAAGGCTCGCGGATGCGAACAACTATGGAATCGTTCGTGAATTTTGCGGCCACGGCATCGGCCGCTCGCTTCACGAAGATCCGCCGGTTCTGAATTACGTCCAGAACGGCAAAGGCCCAAAAATCAGACCGGGGTTTGTCCTTGCTATCGAGCCGATGATCAATTTGGGAACCGACAAGGTGAAAGTCCTCGAAGACGGTTGGACCGTTGTGACCGCCGATGGAAAACCCTCCGCTCATTTTGAGCACACCGTTGCTGTTACGCCAAACGGTCCCGAAATTCTGACCAAAATTTAATTGGCTGGTCCGTAGTATCCGTGACGATAGGTCGCGTAAAGCTTCGTGGTCCGGGGCGTCCCTCGGGGCGGAATGACGTCGACGCGCACTGAACGCCATTGGCCTGATCGTGACGGATTGGACGGGATGTAACCTAGAGTGTATTGCTCGCGCAGGTCTCGCGCCACGCGCTCCATATCGGCGCGTGCTTCTTCGACGGTTAAGGGAAAGAATGCCCGGCCGCCGCTGGCCTCTGAAATTCGCACAAGAGAGTCTTCGGCCTTTTGTCCGCCGGATTCGCTGAGTAGTCCCACTGTATACACGGCGACGTGAGCGTATTGAGTTGCTTCGATTGCTTCGTTCAACGTGTGTTTGCTGGAATTGTCGACTCCGTCGGTCATCAGCAGCACGGCTTTCTTTGAACGTGTCGCATAATGCATGTGATCGAGCGCCAGGATCAATGCATCGTAGATTGCGGTTTGGCCGTAAGGTTTGACGGCGGCCAGCGTCTCTTCAAGAACAGGAATGCTGTTGGTGAAATCCCGATCGAGGCGTGCCGCGTCATCGAAATGGACAATGAACGTTTCGTCCTCTGGGTTACTCATGCGCACGAACGACAGAGCTGCCGCATCGAGCCGCTGTTTGCGGGGCTCCATGCTGCGGCTGTTGTCAATGACCAGGCCAAGGCTGATTGGAAGATCTTCGTGTTTGAATACAGAAAGCTGTTGTTCCGTCTGATTCTCGAAAACGCGGAAGTTTTCCTTATTTAGATTCCCGACGGGACGATCCTTCTCATCAGTGACATTCACGTGGACTTCGGTGAGATCCACGTTCACATTCAGCTTGAAAATGCTTTCCTCTTGTGCCCACAGAACAGAAGCGATCAGAACATAAATAACGATAAGTGTCTTTACTCTCATTACAAGCAATAATCCGCGCGAATTGTAGCCGAAGGTCTACAGGTCCGCACTACTTTTTTGAAGAGTTTTCGAACAGATTGTCACACGCCGTAGTTTCTTATGCTTGCGCCATTCCAAAATCCGGGATACTAATTCGACGCCAGTACGGAGGAAACGTTGGTCGCGCGGATAATAGAAATACTGTCAGGTCTGATCGTCGGCACGATTTCTGCGCTGGGTTATCCCGGCGTGATACTGCTGATGGGGATCGAGTCGGCATGTATCCCTCTGCCTTCAGAAATCATCATGCCGTTCTCCGGCTATCTGGTTTACACGGGGCGATTCAATTTGTGGGCGGTTTCGGCTGCGGGCGCTGTCGGATGCGTTGTTGGATCTGTCGTCGCGTACGGAGTCGGCATGTACGGCGGACGCCCGGTGATCGAAAAATACGGCCGTTATGTTTTAATTTCGCAGCACGATCTGGATCTCGCGGATCGGTGGTTCGCGCGATATGGTGAGATGATCGTCTTCGGCAGCCGGTTGTTGCCGGTGATCAGGACTTTTATCGCCTTTCCAGCCGGTGTCGCAAAGATGAATATGACTCGATTCGTTGTCTATACCTTCCTGGGCTCACTTCCCTGGTGCCTCGGCCTGGCTTATGTGGGTCAAGTCCTCGGCGAACAGTGGGATAAGAACGATGCTCTGAAGACGTGGTTTCATAGTTTTGACTTCGTAATCGGGATCATCGCAATTCTTGCCGCTGTTTGGTGGGTTTGGCGTCACCTCAAAAACGTGCCTGCAGACAACGCGAGCATCAGATCATGACCGTCATTCGCTGGATCGTCATCTTTGTATTTGTCGGTTATGCCTGGCGCCGAAAATCGCTGACAACCTGGATTCTCGCCGCCATGATCGTCGGGGCCGAGGTCGGCAATGATTGGCCCGGCGTTGCTCTCAACCTCAGGCTGCTGAGTCTGATCTTTTTGAATCTCATCAGGACGATCATTGCGCCGCTGTTGTTCGCCACTCTGGTTGTGGGAATTGCCGGACACGCCAGCCTGCGGCAAGTCGGACGAATGGGGTTAAAGGCGCTGGTCTATTTCGAAATCGTCACAACACTCGCACTCTTGATTGGGGTTGTGGCGATCAACTTCAGCAAAGCCGGTGTTGGTGTGACTCTGCCTGCGGCCCCAGCGGCGCCGCAAATAACTGCGCCGGCCCCGCAAAGCGCATCCGACATCATCCTCCACATATTTCCGGAGAATATCGCAAAGTCGGTTGCGGAGGGTCAGGTCCTGCAGATCGTCGTTTTCAGCATTCTCTTCGGGATCGCGCTAGCTTTGGTGAAGGAAAGCAAACGCCAGCCTGTTCTTTCCTTCTGCGAAAGTTTGTCGGAAACGATGTTCAAGTTCACGAACATCGTTATGATGTTTGCACCAGTCGGAGTGGGTGCCGCAATAGCCTACACAGTGGCACATATGGGGCTGGGCGTTCTGGTGAACCTTTTCAAACTGCTGGCCACGCTCTATGCGGCCTTGCTGATCTTCATCGGTTGCGTTCTCGTTCCTGTCGCGGTTATTGCGAGAGTGCCGATTCGGGAGTTTGCGAAAGCGATTGTCGAGCCGGTATCGATTGCATTCGCAACGACGAGCTCGGAGGCCGCTCTTCCTCGCGCCATGGAGCAAATGGAAAGTATCGGAGTCCCGCGGCAAATCGTCGCCTTCGTCATTCCGACCGGCTATAGCTTCAATCTCGATGGTTCGTCCCTATACCTCTCACTCGCTTCCATCTTTGTCGCGCAGGTTGCGGGCATTCAGATGAGTCTCGGCCAGCAGCTTCTGATGGTGTTCACACTGATGCTGACAAGCAAGGGCGTTGCCGGCGTGCCCCGAGCAGCGCTCGTCATCCTGCTGGGTACCGTCGCATCCTTTCATCTTCCCGCCGAGCCTGTGTTCATCATCCTCGGAATCGACGAACTGATGGACATGGCGCGAACATCGGTGAACGTGTTGGGAAATTGTCTCGCATCCGTCGTGATCGCCCGGTGGGAAGGCCAGTTCAAAACAGAATCAAGAGGCCCGATCAGAACGCAGACAGTTTCTCTATAACTTTGAACGCGTAAAACAAACCAAAGATTGTACTCAACACGCCGGCGAACGCGCGCATCGGCAGCAGCGCGCCCTGGAAAAAACGCGCGCCGAGGCTGATGGGCAGACCAATTAAGCTGGTCATGATCAGCATTCCGCCGATGGAACCAAACCCGAACACGAGTAAATACACCAAACCGAACGCTGGCGTGCCGTTTCGGACAACTTCTGAAAGCACTAGAAGCGTTAGGGCGGCCGAGCCGGCTAATCCATGAACGACGCCGACCAGCACCGGGCGCCAGCCCGAGAGGCCGCTATGCTCGTGGTTGTGTGTCGTTTCAGCGTTGTGCGTTTGAGAGTGGTCATGGAAATGAAGATGAATATGAGACTTTCCATTGTGTGTATGTGCGTGGACGTGAATATCCGGGCGGTTGCGAAGCATCAGGTATAGGAGGCGCGTTCCCAGAAAGATGATCATCAGCGCGACGACCAGTTCGAGGAGGTTTGCGACGTGCTCGGGAATTGCAATGCCAACAGCAATCACGAAGAAGCCGGCAACAACGAGCGCGGCGGTGTGTCCCACACCCCACAATAACCCAACGGATGCCGACTGCCAGACCGAATGCCTCTCCGAAACAATAGAGGAAATTGCCGCGAGATGATCCGCCTCTGTGGCGTGCTTCAGACCTAATGCGAAGCCCAAACCCAGGATCGCTGCGACGGATCCATTCATAACTAAAACGTACAGGAGTGGTGACCGTCAATCAAGTTCGGACGGAATGTACAACATTCCCCTCCTCGCAGAGGAGGGGAATGAGCTAGGGGAGGGTGCATTGACACCTCAGCCACCCTGATGCTCTAATCGAGAATTTAGCAGGGGCGGTTAGCTCAGCTGGGAGAGCGCGGCGTTCGCAACGCCGAGGCCGAGGGTTCGAATCCCTTACCGTCCATCAGCCCTTACGCCGTCCGGATCATCTTCTGCAACTTGTTTCTGCCTTCCTGGACGTATTCCTTTGCGTCACCGAAGACTTCCATCACCTGTTGGTACCCATCGCTGATCTGCTCCCGAAGGTCATTTTGCAAGTCATCGAGCTGATGGACTGCTTTCTTCGAGAACCGCCGAATCTGCTTGCGGGTTTCAACGCCGGACTTGGGCGCATATAGCAGCGCAACCGCCGTGCCCACAGCCGCTCCGGTCAAAAAGAATCCGATTACCTGGGTTTTTGAAAATCCTCTCATGCAATTTACCTCCAATGGAGTCAAAATCAGCATAGCACTAAGTCGAATGTGTGCGAGAATTTGACGCACAATGAAAGCAAGCGTTGCATTACTGCTTTTGGTTGTAGCGGTCTACGGATTCCAGCGTACACCGCCTTCAGCTCCGAAAAGCTCGCCGTTCAGCGAACAAAGGGCGGACACGGATCTTCGAACGATTGTCGGCTTTGGACCGCGGCCCGCGGGAAGCGAGGCCCTGGCAAAAGCGCGAAGCTATATCGTTTCGGAACTGTCCAAGGCGGGACTCAAACCTCAATTGGATGAATTCGACGCCCGTACACCAAAGGGATTCCGCCACATGGTGAACATCCGGGCTATGCGTCCCGGATTGAAACCCACAGTCATCGCACTCACGGGCCACTATGATACGAAAGTCTTCGACCGATTTTTTTTCACCGGAGCCAATGACGGAGGCTCGAGCGCGGCGTGGTTGCTGGAGTTTGCACGCGCGACAGAGCGGCTGAAGCTCGAAAATACTCTCGAATTTGTTTTCTTTGATGGCGAAGAAGCCGTTGTCGAATGGACCGATGAGGACAGCGTTTACGGCAGCCGCCACGACGTCGACCGCCGCTACCGTGAACGGAAGTTGAATGATCTGAAGGCGATGATTCTTGTCGATATGATTGGCGACAAAAACCTCAATATCCGCCAGGAGAGTCAATCGACAAGCTGGTTGAAAAACTTAATTTGGGATACGGCGCATTCGATGGGCTACACGAAGGAATTTCCCAACGAGCAGATCGAAGTCTCCGACGATCACGTGCCGTATTTGAAGGCTGCAATTCCTTCCGCCGACCTCATTGATTTCGACTATCCGTGCTGGCATGAGGCTTGCGACACGCTCGACAAGGTAAGTGCCCACAGCTTGAAGATCGTCGGAGACGTTGTATATTTCAGCCTTCCCGAGATCGACCGGCGTGTGAGTCAGAGCGCCAACCGTTAGTCGCCCGGTTCTTTCGCCCGCTTCTTACCGAAGACATAGGCCACACCAACTCCCAACAGGTATAGCGCAACCATTGGTATGGCCATCATCATCATGTTTGGAATATCGGTAGTGGGGGTAATTATCGCGGCGACAACGAAGGCGATCAAGATCGCGTATCGTGTATTGCGAAGCAGAAAGGGACCACTGACAAGGCCAATGCGCGCCAGGACAAAAATAAGGGCCGGTATTTCGAAAATCACCGCCAAGCCAAGCTCAACCATGATGAACAGGTCGAAATACTGGCTGGCATTGATCAGCGCCGTCACTCCCATGTTCTTTTCCCACTCGAGCAGGAACTGGAGAGCGAACGGGAAGGCCACGAAATAACCGAAGAGACCACCCACGATGAACAGCAGCGATGAAAAGAAGATGAAGGGTAACGCGTACTTGCGCTCGTGTTTATACAGGCCCGGCGCGATAAAAAGCCATACCTGGCCCAGCACAAATGGCGATGCCAGAAACACGGCTGCCATCAGTGCCAATTTCAGTTCGAGGTTGAAGCCTTCCGTCGGCGAGGAAACGACCAGAGAGCTGACGCCGGCTTTGTAAATCGGCCGGGCGACGGTACGAAACAACGCGTCGGCGAACCACCAGCAAACGCCCAGGGCAACACCAACTGAAATCAGGCTGTGAATGATGCGTTTGCGCAGTTCCTCGAGGTGATCGAGGAACGACATCTGGCCATGTAATTCTTCTTGTTCTTCTTCTCGCTGACGATCTGTGTCGACGGGCATTACGCGTGTTCTTTCGAAACCGCGGGTTCACTCGGATGGGAGGCTACGGCCGTGGAATGCGCAGGTTCTTGCGGTTTTTCGGCTGCTGTCTCGACCGACTTGTAGAAGTCGGATTTCATGTCCTGTCCCATGTTGTGAATGTCGTTCTTGACTTCATTCAGGGGCGTTGCGATGTCCTTGACCTGATCTTCCCAACTCGATTTGAGCTCCTCTGTCGCCTTTTTGAACTCCCGGATACCCTTTCCCAGAGATTTTCCGAGTTCAGGCAGCTTCTTCGGTCCGAAGACCAAAAGGGCAACAATGAAAATCAACAACATCTCAGAAAAACCAAGCTGACCCATGGAACCTCCTGCAATCGCGATAATGATAGCATCAGTCGAAAGCGGCGGGGGTTACTTTATTGCCGACGTTGGCGCCCTCGGGCCGTCTGATACTGTAGGGCGATGAGAAGTCTATTCGAATTTGGAGACCCTCACCGTGCCCTCTCCCAAGAGGGAGAGGGTGGATCTTCCGCAATCTTCAATTTAATCCACCTTCGCAGACCGCTACAGTTCACAGGCGCTTCTGCTATAATGCTTTGACTGTTTTTTACAAGGGAGATGACTCAATGAGATTTCGACCGTCGCGCGCGATTTTTTGCCTGGTCCTGATGCTGGTGATCTCTGCCGTTCTTGGCGGCGTACTTGGTGGCCAGGTTCGAGCCACGACGAAAGGCGAAGACGATGTGGATGCAGCTGTTAAGCATTTCTCAGCATTGTTGGGCCTTGTCGAGGAAAACTTCGCGACGGACGTCGATGCCGATAAAGCGGTGTACGGGGCCATTGACGGGATGCTGCGCACGCTGGATCCTCACTCCAAGTTTTTCGATCCCAAGGCATTCAATTCCTTGAGAGAAGACCAGCGCGGCAAGTACTACGGTTTGGGTATTACGGTTACGACGCGGTTTGGAAAGGTTACGGTCGTTTCGCCGCCGTTCCTCGGGTCACCGGCCGAAAAGGTTGGACTTCGTGTAGGCGACGTCATCAGCCACGTCAACGGTGAACCGACACAGGGTATGGACTTGAATGAGGTCGTCTCCAAGCTGAAAGGTCCTCGCGGCACTCCGGTGAAGATCCGCGTTGTGCGTCCCGGGGTTGAGGAACCGATCGAGATGAGCCCCATTCGCGACGAAATCGCCAAGTTCACGATCAATAATTCGTACATGATCCGGCCCCGTGTTGGGTACATCAAACTCGAGAGCTTTGCCGAGACGACAGGCCAGGAACTGCGCGACGCGCTCCGGAAGCTTGATGTGAAGAATATGGACGGCCTCGTGTTCGATCTTCGTAATAATCCGGGTGGTCTTCTTCAGGAAGCAATCGAAGTGTGCGAAACCTTTCTGCAGAAGGGACAGTTAATCGTCGAAACACGCGGACGGACGCGAGGATCCAATCGGCCCTACGCGTCCCAGAAGCTAAATACGGAAAATTTGTTTCCTCTGGTCGTGTTGATCAATCCACAGAGCGCAAGCGCTTCCGAAATTGTGGCAGGTGCCATCCAGGACCATGATCGCGCGCTTATCGTCGGCCAAACCAGTTTTGGGAAGGGGCTGGTACAGTCGGTTTATCCGCTCAGTAAGAACGCGGGCCTCGCACTCACGACACAGAAGTGGTACACGCCGAGCGGCCGTTTGATCCAGCGCGACTACTCTCAAATTTCGCAATTTGACTACTATAACCACCGTGAAACCGTCCCGCCGAAAAAGGACGATATCAAGCATTCCGACATCGGCCGGATTGTTTATGGAGGGGGCGGCATAACACCCGACTACGTCGTTGAAGAACCGAAGGTGAACGAGTTCCAGACAATGCTGGTGAGCAAGTTCGCCTTCTATACGTTTGTGCGAGATTTCCTGGCGAAGAATCCCCCAGTTGATCGGTCTTTCCAGGTTTCCGACGCAATGATTGACCAGTTCAAACAGCACGTCCAAAAGCGCGGAGTTCAGTTCAACGATAAGGATTTCGACGACAACAGGGATTTCATCAGACGGTCGATCAAATACGAAATCTTCTACAACAAATTCGGCGTCTCCGACGCGGCGAAGGTTTTGCTTGAAGATGATCCACAGGTGCTGAAGGCGATCGATTTGATTCCTGAAGCCAAGGATTTGGCCAGCAAAGCGCGGCGGCAGGTTGCAGAGAAGCGATGAATTAGGTGCGACTCCCTCTCCCTCTGGGAGAGGGCGCGAAGCGCAAGCCTGATAGGGCGAAGCCTCAAGAAAGGGTGAGGGTCTCAAGATTTGACCGAGACCTGCAACCCTCACCCGGTGCGCCAGCCCGTTGGCTGTCGCGCCGACCTCTCCCAAAGGGAGAGGGTTTCCAACCATGCAGTGCATTCCAGTCCGGTTGAATCGCAGTTCCTACGATATTCTCGTCGGGACTGGCGTGTCGGATGATCTTGAAAAACATCTCAGCCGGGCCGGCCTTTGTGAACCGTTCCTCGTTATTTCACAACCTCGTATCCTCAAAGCCGTTGGGAAAAGTCTGAAGAAGCGATTTCCAGTCGTGTCCATTCCCGATGGTGAGAGTGCGAAGAGTTTGACGACCGTTTCCCGCCTGCTCGATCGGATGGTCCAGCTAAAGCTGACGCGGCAATCCACCGTGATCGCCTTTGGGGGAGGCGTTGTTGGGGATGTCGCGGGGTTTGTCGCTTCGATTTACATGCGCGGAATTGCGGTTGTCCAGATTCCAACGACGCTTTTAGCACAAGTCGATTCCAGCATCGGAGGCAAGACGGGCGTCAATCATCGTGTTGCGAAGAATCTCATTGGAACGTTTTACCAGCCGCGACTTGTGCTTTCTGATCCTCTCATTCTGCAAATGCTGCCGGAACGGGAATACGCCAGCGGTCTGTATGAGGCACTGAAGTACGGCGTCATTGGAGACCCCGCGTTGTTCGAGGAGTTCGAACGGAACACATCGATGCTGAAGAAGCGCGATCCGGAGGCTGTCGAGCGTCTTGTCGCACGATGTGCGGCCATTAAAGCAGAAGTGGTCATGTCGGACGAGAAAGAGAGCGACCTGCGACGGATTCTCAATTTTGGCCACACTGTTGGCCACGCGCTGGAAGCAGCGGCCCTGTACCGGCGAATTAAACACGGGGAGGCCGTCGGTTATGGAATGGTGGCCGCTGCTCGTATCGGCCGCGCGCTTGAAAAGATCAACGACTGGGACGTTCATCGGATCGAAAACGCGATTGCTTCGATCGGCCGGTTACCGGCGTTAGACGGAGTCAGCAGCAAAGACGTGCTCGGTGCTATACAGCATGACAAGAAGGTCCGCAATGGCGCGATTCATTTTGTCCTGCCGCGCACGATTGGAAGTGTGGAAATCACACCCGAGGTGCCTTTTGAAATTGTGCGCGACGTGGTAAAGGGAATCCTGAATGACGGAAAGAGATTATTCGGGCCCGGATAGCCGTCGTGTCCAGCAGATGTTTGCTGGAATCGCCCATCGCTACGATTTCCTCAATCATTTTCTTTCCCTCTCTGTCGATCGTCGCTGGCGAAACGCAGCTGCTCGAAAAGTCCGCGATTTGGCCGGTCCCACACCTCCAACGTGCCTCGACCTATGCAGCGGTACAGGGGACCTGGCCATTGCATTACAACAGCATTTGCAAACTCAGATTATCGCGTCCGACTTTTGCCATCCGATGCTGACGCGCGCAAGAGGAAAGTTCGGCAGAAGCGCCATTCGCGTTGTTGAAGCTGATGCGCTTGATTTGCCCTTTCCAAATACCTCGTTCGACGCGGTAACGATGGCATTTGGGCTGCGGAACCTGGAGGATCCCTATCGGGGTTTATGCGAAATTAACCGTGTTCTCAAGCCGCACGGGGTCGCGGTGATTCTCGAGTTTTCCAAACCCGTCCTACCGGTATTCGACCAGATCTTCGACTTCTACTTCAGAGCCATTCTGCCATGCCTCGGGGGAGTGATTTCGGGCGACAGTACCGCCTATCAGTACTTACCGGATTCGGTCCGAAGGTTTCCCGATCAGGAACATGTTTTGGAATTGCTGCGGAGAGCGGAATTTGCGGAAACGGGCTACAAGAATCTCAGCGGCGGAATCGCGGCCCTGCATTGGGGCTTTGCCCATAAGTCCCCTCCTAAGTTAGGAGGGGAGTGAGCCTAACCATTCCCGGCTTCACTCCAGTTCGTATTCTTTGACCTTATTCAGGAGCGTCTTGTAGGAGACGTTCAACATCTCGGCCGCCTGGGTTTTATTCCAATTGCTGAGATCCAGTACCTGTTTGATCTTGGCCTTTTCTGCAACGCAGGCTGCGCGGTTGGAAACATCGGACAAGGATCCGGAAAGATCGAGAAAATGAACAAAGTCTTCCGAACGCTTTCGGCCCTGAAAAGCGAAATTCAAATCTTCCGGCCGGATGGTCTTGCCGTCTGAGAGAATGACTGCGCGTTCGATTGTATTTTGAAGCTCGCGAACGTTTCCAGGCCATGAATATTGTTCCAAGGCTCCTGCGGCCTCGGGACTGAGCTGCAGCGACTGGCGGTGAAGGTCCTTGGAAAACTTTTCGACGAAAAATTGGGCGAGCAGCCGGACATCCGAAATCCGCTCGCGCAACGGGGGAATGTGAATCGGAAACACCGAGAGACGAAAGAATAAATCCTCGCGGAATTCCTTCTTGGCCACGAGATCTTGAAGGTTCCGGTTCGTAGCCGCCACCACGCGTGTAGCAACGCGAATTGTCTCCAGACCGCCAATCCGCTCGAACGACTGTTCCTCGATGACCCGAAGCACCTTGGCCTGCACCGACAGGTGAAGCTCACCGATCTCATCGAGAAAAATAGTTCCGAGATCGGCGAGCTCGAATTTTCCCGCTTTGCGGCTGAAGGCGCCCGTATAGGATCCCTTTTCATGCCCAAACAGCTCGTTCTCGATCAAGGTGTGAGGAATGGCAGCACAATTCACGGTTACGAAGGGCTTGTCTCGCCTTGGGCTAAGCTGATGAATCGCACGCGAAAATACTTCCTTGCCGGTACCGCTCTCACCGGTGAGCAGAACGGTAGCATCGGTCGGGGCCACCCGTTGAATGGATTGACTGACTGTTTGTATGGCGGCGCTGTCCCCTATGATCTTGGGAATGCCGTATGCTCGTTGGAATTCTTCTCTCAATAGGATGTTTTCCAGCATCAGCCGGCGCTGCTCAACGGCACGATTGATCAACAGGAGAAGGTGCGAAATATCGATGGGCTTCGGCACAAAATCGAAGGCGCCCTGTTTCATGGCTTCGACTGCTTCTTCGATGGTTCCGAACGCAGTCATGAGCAGGACGGGAATTGTCGCGTCGGTCTCTTTTTGTATTTTGAGAATCTCCAGACCCGAGAGTGTGGGCAGCCGCAGATCGGTGATCACAAGCTGGTACGGCTGTTTGCGGATTTTTTCGGCCGCGATGTTGCCGTCCGCCGCTTCATCCACTTGATAACCCGCCCGTTTTATTGCCGTGGACAGCATCTGTCGCAAGCTGTCCTTGTCTTCCACAAGGAGAATTTTCACACACGGATAATATCAGTTTGCTGAGCGTAGCTGCAGATTTCTGGGAATTGTCCTCAGCTTTAATGAATGCGTCGGCTGTCTGCCGGTGCTGAGTCTGTCGGCTGTTTGAACCGTCAATTGAACATCGACCCGTGCGATTGAAATACGATTTGCCAGTGAAGTCGGGGCGACAACGTTGCCGGATGAGTCGAAGTAAGTGAAGTTCAGAGCAGTGAAGTTCTTCCCGATCTCGTTTGCAGCGGACCACTGAGGGCTTGCTGGGTTGCTCATGTCGGTGGCGGTTGCGCGGCGGACACTGTTGCCGCTCAGATAAATCGATACAGCCTCCTCGAGCGTGACCGTCGGAAAGCGGATGAAACGGATTGTGTTGTTCGTGTTCGAAGTTTGCCGCGGGGTTATAGTCAAGCTTGCGGAGGTGACGGCATTTAGTTCCGCCCGCACCCAGGTCCAGGTGGAGTTAGAAGCCGCGCCCCAGAGATAGATGAACTTGCCGGAGGGCAATGTGGTACCCAAAGCCGCCGAGAAGGCCGATCCGTCATTGACGGAAACAGTGCTTTGCAGGTTCAGGGTCACATCAAGCGGCGGCACGCCGGTTACCGCGCTTTCAGCGTCAGAGAGTCCCGCGCGGAAGTCGATGCGGCTGTTCGTCGACGCCGGGAGAACGACAGCCATTGATTCCACCATCGTGGTATCAAACTTCGAACTGTGCACGGGTACTCCCTGGCCAGCCATCCGGATCTCGTCGGCAATCTGCGATGCCACGACTCGCGCAGTCTGCTGCATGTCCATAACGAGAGTCCGATCTCGGACGACACGTTCGTTGTGCTGAAAAAGATGAAACATCATCGCGCTGAGGGCAAGAGTCGTTGCCAGCGCCAACAGCAATTCAATTAGGGAGAAAGCGCGCGACCGATTAATCATCAGAACGTGCCGCTTACAAGAGTGGTGGCTCGGATCAACTCGCTCTGTTTGCGATTTGATGCATTTTCGGCATATATCGTAATGGTGACAGTTCTCAGCGGGCCGCCGCGTACCTGCCAGACGCGCATGTATTTCGCATCGTAGGTAATATCATCCGCTCCATCGGCCCAGAGCGGATCATTTAATGGCGTCGATCGAAACTGCTCCATCTTGTCGTACAGCAAAGCAGCCGCCACTGCTGCCTGCCGATTGGCTATATCGGCCCGGACGGCGAGAGAAAACATCGAGGCTACGGCAGCCAATCCACACGCCACAACGGCGGAAGTGATCACTACTTCAATCAGTGTGAATCCACGATTTGACAACGGGTAATCCGGTTGGGGCTGGAAAAGGGGCGGGCAAGCGAAACATTAAAACGGTGTCATGGTGAAATCAACACCGTAACTGTAGCGGCACCCAATGAGCGCCGACGGTCCAGCATTTCGACATAGCCGGTGGTCATAGACGTCATAGACCGCCGCTACAGTTGAGACCTACGCCTTTCACAGAGCAGTTATTAGCTTTGGGAGAGTTATCGTGAAGCGCGTACCTTCGCCTTCGGCGCTTTGAACCTCGATTCGGCCGTTATGTGCCAGCACGATCTTTTGTACCAACGATAAGCCGAGGCCCGTGCCGTGCGTTTTGGTCGTAAAGAAGGGCAGAAATATCTTCGAGATCACATTGTGGGGGATGCCTCGTCCATCGTCTTCGATCAAGATCCGAATGTAACCTCGCTCCTTTACGACGGATACCGATATCGCGCCCTTGGAATCATTCAATGCTTCGACCGCGTTGATCAGCAGATTGAGGAAGGATTGACGCATCAAAATCGGATCGCAGGCAGTCACCGCTTTACTGCCGCCCGCGAACCGCACCTCGTAAGGGCCGGGACGCAGGTTTCGAACATCGGCAATGGCATTTGCCAACAAATCGGTCAGATCGACATCATGCATCGATGTATACACCGGATGCGCGAAGTTCAAGAAGTCTGTCACCATGCGCGAAAGAGCCTGTGACTCCTTATGAATCTCAAGTGCATAGTTGTGGAGTGTGACGACATTCGTCTCCTCGGTCGACAGTTGGGCGTATCCCAAGATCGTTGCCAGAGAGTTCTTGAATTCATGAGCGATGCCGGCCGACATTTCACCGAGGGCGGCGAAATTTTCCTTAAGCTTGATTTGGTTTTGGAGTTCAACGATTTCGGTAAGGTCCGATAAGAGGCAGATGGCGCCCTCGGCCATTCCGTCCGAATCGGTAATGGGCGACAGGTTGATTCCGATCAATTTGTCGATACCGGCCTGGTTCGGCACATTAAATTCGACTCGCGTAAATGCTTCCCCATATTCGAGACAGCGCCGGAGCAAGCCCTCGAGTGTTTCAGCCTCTCGGACCAAGTCCCGCAAACGGGAGTTGCGGGTCAATGTGCCTTCGAAAATCCGTTCGCTCGCCGGGTTGTGTGCAACGATCCTGCCTTGGCGATCGACCACAATTAGACCACTCGGCATTCTGTCCGTGACGCGCTCGCTCAGTATTGGATTCATAGGCTCGGCTGAATGATGCGGTCGATGTACCAATTAATGAATTCGTCGCCATAGAGGACCACGACGATTCCTGCTGCTGCGAGGAAGGTTCCGAACGGCAGCTCATATTGGCGACTTTTACCTGCAAAGCGAATGTAGAGCAGCCCGATAACGACTCCAAGGAGCGATCCAATCAGGATCGTTAAAAGAGCTAGGGGGGCGCCCAAGAAGGCACCCACCATGGCCATCATCTTGACGTCACCAAATCCCATTCCTTCGATGCCGCGCAGGCGGAAGTATGCTTCGGCTACTCCCCACAGCAACCCTCCGCCAATAAAGACGCCGAGAAGACTTGCCGTCAGCGCCATTACACGGGAGTTCGTCGTCTCGAGGCCGATAGTACGTAACAGGCGCACCGCCAGAGAACTAGGTTGCGCGAGATAAACACCGGCGAGAATGCCGACCCAGATCCCATTCAGTGTAATCGGATCCGGTAGAATCCGATGATCGAGATCGATGAAAGCGAGCACAATCAATGCCGCAGAGAACGAGAAAAAGATGACCCATTCGATGCCTAATCCGAACTTGTCATACATCAAGAGACCGACGATGCCGCTGAGTGCCTCAACGAGAGGATATCTTATGGAAATCTTTCTGTTGCAATGCCGGCAGCGGCCTCCCAGTAGAAAGTAACTCAGAATCGGCACGTTGTCATACCAGCGAATGAGCCGCTTACAATTCGGACAATGGGACCGCGGCCTGATGATCGAGTTGCCCTCCGGAAGGCGACGAATAACAACATTTAAAAAGCTGCCAATGACGACTCCGAAAACCACGGCGATCGCTAAAGCCATCAGCGCAGTATACGGAACTCCTTTTGGAAAACATAGCGGGCGCCCATGTAGGCGATTGCCAGACCGCGCCACCCGTCAAGAAAGCCTGCCCGAAGCAAAAAGGCTTTGAGAAATACGAGAGGAGGTGCCAGCAGAAGTCTGCCAATATTTCCTCGCCGTCCGCTTGAACGCGCGGCACGCGCGGCAAGCTCGCTATAGCGGGCGATGCGGGCGGCGTGATCGTTCCAGTCCCGGTAAGGGAAGTGGAGAAGGTCCCCTTTGAAGGCGCTCACCGCACCATCAACCTTCAACCATTCGTGGACGAAGTCGCCTTCCCAGCGGCAAACGCGCCGGTCGTACAAGCGAATTTTGCGATCCGGATACCATCCCGAATGCTTAATCCAGCGGCCGAGATAGAAGACCCGCCGAGGCATGGAGACGGCCGTCTCGCCCTGGGAGAGGGCGGCGCGACAGTCGTTTATTGAGGCTTCGCCCTGACGGGCTCGCGCTTCGCGGGGCTGGCGCGCCGGGTGAGGGTCACAGGCCTTTTCAAATCCTGAACCTTCAGCCGCGCTTTTCTTCCAGTAAACAATCTCATCCGCCAGTTCCATGCTCAGCCTTTCATCGGCGTCGATGCTCAAGATCCAATCACTCTGCGCCTGTTCTGCTGCGAAATTTTTCTGTCTGGAATATCCCTTCCATGGACACTCGATGACCCGAGCTCCGCGCGCAAGCGCAATCTCTCGAGTCTGATCGGTGCTTCCGGAATCCACCACTATGATCTCATCGCAACAGGACAGACTGCCGATAGCTTCCGCAATGCGGTCTGCTTCGTTAAAAGTGATGATTGTTGCGCTGATCGCCGGCATGGCTCCCAAGCCCAAGCACATGCTATAACCGATCGAATGCGAAACCTCAAGTTGACGCTTGCTTATGACGGAACGGACTTTCACGGTTGGCAGATTCAGCCGGAGCTGCGCACGATTCAGGGCGAGCTCGAGCAAGCCCTCCAGACGCTTTTCAATCACGAGGTCACCGTCACAGGTTCAGGCCGTACTGACGCGGGTGTTCATGCGCACGGCCAAGTCGCAAATGTCGAAACAATTCGAACAATGGACACAACCGCGGTCTTGCGGGGCGCAAATGCGTTGCTGCCGTGTGAAATTCGCGTCCTCACCGTGGAGGAAGTCGGCCTGGAATTTCATGCGCGGCGATCGGCGCGTTCGAAGACGTACGAATATCGGCTCTGGCGCGGTACTGTTGTGAGCCCGTTTCTATGCCGGTATGTTTACCCATTCCGCTATCCACTATGCGAAGACACACTGGACCGCGGTACAGGCTATTTTCTGGGGGATCATGATTTCACTTCTTTTTGCGCGGCGGCGACGGAGATCGAGGACCGAATCCGGACCATCTATGAGGCATGCTGGGACCGGTCCGGGACAGAATGGATCTTCCGGATTCGTGGCAGCGGCTTTCTTCAATACATGGTCCGCACGATTGCCGGAACCCTGTTGGAAATCGGGCAGGGCCGCAGGCGTGCAGAACAGATGCCAGAACTCTTCGCGGCTCGCGACCGGCGGTTGGCCGGGCCTTCGTTGCCTGCGCATGGTTTGCACCTGATGAGGGTTGAATATTAAAGCACTTTGTATTGCAAATTGCTAATCGCCGCGTGATAAGATGAGAAGTTATATGGCGACGAACGCATCTGATCTTCTTCCTCAGATCGATCGAAGCGCTTTACCGGCGCATGTCGCGATTATTATGGATGGCAATGGCCGCTGGGCTCGCAAGCGCGGCTTGCCGCGCGTTGCCGGGCATCGTGCCGGTATCAGCGCTGTTCGCGAGGTGGTCGAAGGTTCGGCTGAACTCGGCATACCTGTCCTGACTCTTTACGCATTTTCAGTCGAAAACTGGAAGCGTCCCCGCAGCGAAGTTTCGACGCTGATGCAACTCCTGAAGGAATACCTGAACAAGGAGCTCGAAAACATTCATCAAAACAATATCCGATTTCGCACGATCGGACGGACCGACGAACTTGATGTTTCGGTTCAGGCCGAACTGGACAAGGCCATTACCAAAACGAGCCGCAATAGCGGAATGATTTTCAATGTTGCTCTGAATTATGGCGGCCGCGCCGAAATTGTCGATGCCGTTAATCGTCTCCTGCGCAATGGCGGAAAGGCCGCAGCCGATCACGGCGGCATCACCGAAGAGCATTTCGCTCAGTATCTTTACACTGCCGGCCAGCCGGATCCCGATCTGTTGATTCGAACCAGCGGCGAATTACGAGTCAGTAATTTTCTCTTGTGGCAGATCGCTTATGCCGAGATTTGGGTGACCGAGACCTTGTGGCCGGACTTTGAAAAGCGGCATCTTTACGAAGCCATCATCGCCTACCAGAAGCGGGAACGCCGTTATGGCGGACTGGAGCCCGCCCAAATGACAATTGAACGTTGAGTAGTGAGCAATGAAATTGGAAGAAATGTTCATTGTTCACTGTTCAATGTTCAATCGTCATTTGGAGCGGTGAGGGTAGAGTGAGGGTCTCGGGATTGACGAAGTCCGGCGACCCTCACCCTACCGTCTCCCAGAGGGAGAGGGTACTCACCGCTGGTGTTGGTGTTCCCCTGGTCGTCCTCATCACAATTTTTGCCGCGAACGTGATTTTTGCGGCAATCATTGGCGTCGTCTCGATACTGGCCGCTGAAGAATTTTTTTCCCTGGGTGTAAAGAGGGGTATAGGTAGGCCGGGGCGATGGTTTCTGGCCGCAGTCGGCGGCGTATCCATGTCTTTTCTCGGCGGTCCGGTTTGGGTGTTGGGTGCTGCTGTCTTTGCCGCGATTACGCTGATGACCATCGAAATGCTGACTGCATCAGCGGAGGACGCACTGGTCCGTGTGGCTATGGGGTTGGGTAGTATCCTTTATTGCCCGCTCACGCTTGGTTTCACGATTTTCATGCCCCGAAGAGAAGTGCTGTTACTCTTTGCGATCATCTGGATTGGAGACAGCGCGGCCTACTATGCTGGCCGCGCTCTCGGTAGGCGCCCGTTAGCACCTACCGTCAGTCCAAAGAAGACTGTTGAAGGGGCGATTGCAGGTTTCATCGGATCCGTTGTGGCAGGTGTCATCGGAGGAAGATGGCTGTTGGGAGGGATGCGGCTGGATTTGATATGGATTTCGGCTGTGACAGCAGTCGCCGGCCAATGCGGAGATCTGGCGGAATCGATGCTCAAGAGAAGCGCCGGGGTTAAGGATTCTTCTTCTGTTCTTCCCGGGCATGGGGGCATACTGGACCGCCTGGACAGTCTTTTTTTTGCGGCTCCCGTATTCTACTGGTTGCTGGTTCCATGAAACGTCTGACACTCATCGGCTCGACGGGCTCCATCGGCCAAAACACCCTTCGTGTCGTCGAGCATCTCTCGCATCGTTTCCAGATCTTCGCTTTAGCCGCCAACTCTGCGGCCAGACAGCTCGCGGAGCAGGCGGCCCAATTTCATCCAGCCGTTGTCGCAATCGGCGACGCCGGGCGGGTCGACGAGTTTCAGCAGCGTTGCCGCGAGTTGAAGGTCTCGATACCGGAGATCGTCACCGGGGAGTCGGGCCTTCGAAAAATTACTTCAGCCGCTGACGTCGATATTGTGGTCTCGGCTGCCGTAGGTGCCGCGGGGATACAACCGACGTACACGGCTGTCGCTTCAGGCAAAACGGTGGCGCTTGCAAATAAAGAAGCCATGGTCATTGCCGGTGAATTACTCCGAAAAACGGCTGCCAGCACGGGGGCGCGAATCATTCCGGTCGACAGCGAGCACAGCGCACTGGATCAGTGCCTGCGTTCCGGCCAGCGAGCGGAAGTGCGGCGGTTGATCCTGACCGCGTCGGGAGGGCCGTTTCGGGATACGCCTCATGAAAGGTTTTCCTCGATTACCCCCGAGGAAGCGTTGAAACACCCAACCTGGAAAATGGGAAAGCGGATTACAGTGGATTCCGCGACCCTGATGAACAAAGGACTGGAAGTGATCGAGGCGCGGTGGCTGTTCGATATTCCGGCGGAGAAGATCGACATCATGGTCCATCCGCAATCCCTGATGCATTCCATGGTGGAGTTTGTGGACGGTTCCGTCGTCGGTCAACTCGGCACGGCCGATATGCGGCAGCCGATTCAATACGCGCTTACCTATCCAGAGCGCCTTTCTTCGCCCGTACCGCCTTTGGATTGGAATTTGGCGTCGCGGCTGGATTTCATGCAGCCGGATCGAAGGAAGTTCCCCTGCATCTCCCTGGCATACCGGGCGATCGAGGCAGGAGGTACAGCTCCTGCCGTTCTTAATGCCGCCGATGAGATTGCAGTAGAAGCATTCTTAAATAGAAAGATTTCGTTTTCGGATATTCCCAAGTTGATTGCCGGCACCCTGGAAGCGCATAAACCCAACCAGGCGGATCGCCTTGAAACTATTATCGAAGCCGACACTTGGGCACGAAAGTATGCCCTGCAATGGCTATCTTAGGCGAAGGGCCACTGACGTGCAGCATGCTAGAATGGACGAAGTTCTAGCGTAGGGAGGAGAATGATCGGCAGCATCGCTTCCAACATCGTCATCGCGCTCATAGTGCTCTCCGTCATCATTGTCATCCATGAACTGGGGCATTTCCTTGTCGCGAAGTTTTTCAAGATCAAAGTGGAGACCTTCTCCGTAGGGTTCGGTCCGCGCCTCGTCGGTTTCGCGATAGGAGAGACGGACTATCGCATCAGTGCGTTTCTTTTGGGCGGGTATGTGAAAATGGCCGGGGAAACGCCCAGCGACACCATTACGGGAGAAGCGTACGAATTTTTATCCAAGCCGAAGTGGCAACGATTTCTCGTAGCAGCCGCCGGCCCGGCCATGAATGTCTTCCTGGCAATTGGCTTGGTCATGGGCCTGTTTCTTTATGGAACCGACGTTCCGGAATTCGTCCTCGGCCAGGCGGTGATCGGGATTGTTGAACCAGGCTCTCCGGCAGAAAGAGCGGGTTTGAAGCAGGGCGACCTTGTCGTTTCGCTCGACGGTAAGGAGAAGCCTGATTGGCAGGCCGTGCAGAATGATTTTTTGACGAGTCCGGGGCATACCCTGCCGATCGTCATTGAGCGGGCCGGGAGCCGGATACAAACTACCATCACTCCGGAGCGGCGCGGACGCGAGGACGCGGGCTATGCCGGCATGCTGCCGGTCATCCGGACGGTAGTGCGGGCCGTGCAACCGAATTCACCGGCAATGGCGGCTGGGGTCAAACCCGGCGATGAAATCATCCGCGTGAATGGAGTCGATCTCCGCAACAGCGGACGAACGATTCAGCAGGCGATCCAGGAGACAACCGAAAAGACCTTTCCGATTACCGTTGTTCGCAATGAAAATCAACCCCAGGAGATCGTACTTGATGTCACGCCGGTCCTGAGAGATGGACGCAAGATGATCGGAATCGATGTGCCGGTTCCGACCGTCCACATGAAGCTCGGTCTATTAGGCGCATTACAGAAATCCATCGAGACGAATAAAGAGAACGCGGTGCTGATTTTCCAGGTCATCGGAAGGTTGATCAAGCGTCAAGCGTCGCTCAGGCAACTCGATGGACCCGTGGGAATCGTCGCCGTTTCGGGGCAAGCCTATGAAGCGGGATTCGACACGTTGCTGACCTTCATGGCCGTTATCAGCTTGAATCTAGGAATCCTGAATATCTTGCCGATACCGATTCTCGATGGCGGTGTGATTTTGCTTCTGGTTGTCGAGTCGTTGATGGGACACGATCTCAGCTTGCGGATGAAAGAACGCATTGTGCAGGCGAGTTTCGTTTTTCTTCTGATGCTGACGGTAATCGTGCTCTACAACGACGTCGTGAAATTGCTTCCGCCGGGTCAGCCGAGTCCATGAAAGCCTTTGCTCCGGAAATGCAGGTCTTTATGGAATACTTGCAGGAGCATAAGCTGAAGCTCACCCCGCACCGTCAGCTCATCCTGGACATTTTTTTAGAACACGAAGGCCATCGTAGCGTTGAGGATATTTGCCGCGTTGTTCGCCAGAACGACCCGCGCGTCGGCTATACAACCGTGTACCGGACCATGAAAATTCTCGCCGATTGTGGACTCGCCCGGGAGATCGACTTGGCCGACGGCATCACGCGTTACGAACATCTTTACAATCATCAACATCACGATCACATGATCTGCATGCAGTGCGGCAAGTCCATTGAATTTTACAAGCCGGAAATTGAAGCCCTGCAGGACGAAGCGTCAGGACAGCTCGGATTCAAGGTCCACGATCACAAGCTGCAGATCTATGGACTCTGCAGCGACTGCAGAAAAGAATAGCCAGAAATTCGGGACCAGACCACCTAATTCCCTATTTTCCGTCGGGGAATCCTTGATTGGAAAATAGGGAATTAGGTGGTCTGGCCCCGAATTTTCTTTTGTGGCTATTTCAGCCGATTCACGAGGTGCACAGCACATTCCATTGCCGCCGTCATGCCTGCCGGATCGGCCTGGCCTTTACCCGCTATGGAAAACGCGGTCCCGTGATCGGGTGAAGTGCGCACGTAAGGCAACCCGAGGGTGACGTTCACCGCTTGTCCATGAGCAATCAGCTTCACCGGAATCAAGCCTTGATCATGGTATGGGGCAATCACAACGTCGAACTCGCCGGCGTGCGCGCGGAAATAGAGACTGTCGGCCGGATGAGGTCCTGAGACGGCAATGCCTTCGGAAGCGCATTGTTTCACAGCCGGCGCGAGAACGTCGATGTCTTCTCTTCCAAAGATTCCGCCTTCTCCGGCATGTGGATTGATCGCGGCAACCGCAATCCGCTGATTGAGGAACTTGAAGCGGCGAAGCTCTGAATCAACAAACCGAATCAGCCGAACATAATGATCGGTGGAAATCAGCCCGAGAGCGTCCCGCAAGGAAAGATGAATGGTTGCAAGAACAACCTTAAAGGAAGGCGCGAAGAAAGCCATTCCAAACTGTTGGCAGCCCGCCATTTCGGCAAGGAAATCCGTTTGGCCGTGAAAGCCGTCCCCAATGGCCTCTTTGCTGACCGGCGCAGTGACTACAGCTTGAATCGACCCCGAAAGGGCCTCCTCTCCCGCGGTTTTCAGATATGCAAGGGCGCGCTCTCCGGAGTCGCGACTACAGTTTCCGAACCCGACATCGGAGGCGTCACCAGCAACCTCGCGGACAAACAGCACTGGTTCATCGGTCACCTCGGAGGTACTGGCGATCCACTTGCGTTTCATTCCGGCAGCAAACAGCACGCAGTTGCGCTCAAACACAAAGCGATCTGCGAAAAGTACCCATCGGGCAAGTGGCAGAGTGGTTGATATCGATTTAAGAACGACTTCAAGACCAATTCCGGCTGGATCGCCGGCGGTGATCCCGATCGTAGGACGCATGAGGGAAACCAGCGAGTTGCGGTTAGTCGACGTCCTTGTCCTCGTTTTCCTTATACATGTACTTGATGTAATGCTTTAGGACGAGGAGGTTCGGTTCCGGTGACCGATTTACCCTGATCGAGTTCTTATCATACCAGTCAATCACACCTTTGATGGTTTCGCCGTCCTGCAGAACAACAACCATAGGGGTCTTGTTCTGCATTTGCTTGACATAATAAAAATTTTCGGCGTTCGTCTGATCGCTGGGTGCGGGCCGCCGGTTTCGGGGCTGCCTCACTGTTAACTGTTCTTTGATCTCAGCAAGGCTCGGCCGGATCAGTTTTCGATTTGACATTATCTTCCTCACCAAAAACGTGACGCAAATGAACAGGAGTTCGGAGGTTTGCGCAGGTTCGCTTATTAAAATCTAGAACTGACTTAAGTACCACAAATTTTAACGGCTTTCGCTAGGAAAGTCCATTCAGAATGTTGCTGCCGGTCAAGACGAGTACGTCGGTCAGCATCTGCCGGTTAACATTGCTTTTCAGACTGGACTCCACGAACCGCAAAAATTCAGCCATTCGAATGAGTTGGTGCACCGTAGTACGTTCGGCGAGTTTGGTAAGTCTGTCACTCAGGTCGATATTGACAAGCTTGCCGGGCACTCCTTCCTTGACGTAGACAGTGTCGGCTATAAGTGTCGCCAAAATTGCCATACGGTCCTCAAAATCCTGCTTCGCTCGGCCAAGCTCCGCGCTGATGCCCAGCAGTGTCTGAAAGGTGTCCTCCTTGGCACCGACCGAATCCTCCAGTAAGTTTAGAACCATTTGGCGCTCGCGCTTCAGTTGGGCTATATCCAAGCTTCGCGCCCTGCCAATACTACCGCGCGACCAGCGGAGAACGAGTTCATCGGTTATGCCGTGCTGCCGCATTTCGGCAAGTGTAAGAGGCGCGAACTGGTAGATCTGGCATCGCGAGCGAACGGTAAGCGGAAGCTCGTGAACATTGACGGCGATCAGGATGAAGAATGTATTCTCAGGCGGTTCTTCCAGGCCCTTCAGCAGAGCATTGGCGGCTTCGGCGTTCAACCAATCGGCGGGATCGATGATGAAAACTTTATTTCGGCCTTCGAACGGCTGCAGCTCAAGCATATGCAGTACATCACGGATCTGCGCAATTTTTATCTGTGTGGCTTCGTTTTCTACGGAAATGCTTCTGACATCCGGATGCATTCCGGAATTGATCTTTCGGCAACTCGAGCACTGATCGCAGAAATCGTCGGGCCCATCCTTTAAACAATTCAGCGCCTTTGCGACCATCAACGCGCAAGTGTGTTTGCCGATACTTTCAGGCCCCGAAAAGATCAGTGCATGAGGAAAGCGGCCTTCACGCAGCTTGCGGCGAAGGCGGCTGATCGCGGTTGGATTTCCTAGAAAGGCATCGAAACCCATCAGTCGAATCCTAGAAGCGTCAGGACATGGCGGTGAACCGTTTCGATTGGACGATCCGCGTAAAGAAGCTGAATGCGTTCGTCTTCAGAAGCCAGTTCAAGGTAACCCTCTCGAACGCGGTTGTAGAATTCCAGGTCTTCCGCCTCGAAGCGGCCTTCGTTTTCGATTCGACCGTGATTGCGGGTGCGGGCGCGGGCGAGTCCGATCTCCGGCTCGATATCGAGGAGAAAAGTCAGATCCGGTCGATAGGGATCGCAAACCAGATCGGTTAGCTTGCGAATGAAATCGAGCGGAATGCCCCGGCCATAACCTTGATAAGCCATCGAGGCATGATAATACCGGTCGCAGATAACGATCTCATTCCGTTCTAGAGCCGGCTTGATCTTTTCTTGAATGTTCTGGCTCCTGGAGGCGTAAAACAGGAGAAGCTCCGACGCGGCCGTCAGACGGATGGTTTCAGAGTTCAGCAAGACTTTACGAATACCCTCACCAACAGCGGTTCCCCCTGGCTCTCGGGTAATCGTATGCGTAATGGAATGTTTTTTTAGGTATTCAGACAGAAGCGCAATCTGAGTGGTTTTACCGCAGCCTTCAATCCCTTCGAAGCTGACGAACCGTCCCTGTGGCATGCTTTGAGGGTATCAAGATTCGGGCGAAATTGTACCCTCACCCGGCTCTTCGCGCCACCCTCTCAAGGGAGAGGGACAGAACCTCTGCTGATTCCATGGCAGCGTTCATGGCATCCCCGGCATTCAACTGCGCCTCGGATTTTTCGATTTCGGCGAGATTCGCTTTGGTTTCGGGATGCTTCGGCACAAACAGTGAACAGCAATCCTGATCCGGCTGAATGGAAATTTCGTAAGTGCCTATTTGCCGGGCGATCTCGATGATTTCGATCTTGTCATCGCCAATCAATGGCCGCAGGATCGGCATGGAGACGGCGCGCGAAATGACGTCGATGTTTTCGATAGTTTGGGATGCCACCTGCCCCACGCTGTCACCTGTTACGAGCACACGGGCCTTTTCTCGCCGGGCAATTTGTTCGGCGAGCCGTAACATGTACCGCCGGTAGAGAATGACGCGTGTATCGAGCGGTGTATCGACCATGATGTGCCGTTGAACCTCGGCAAAAGGAACTAAGTAGATCTTAGCCTGAAGCGCGTAGTGACATAACAACTGCACAATCTGTTTCGCCTTTTCCTGCGATTCTTTGTTCGTATACGGAAAACTGTGAAAGTGGACAAAGACGGGTGTGCAGCCACGCTTAATCATTTTCCAGGCCGCTACCGGCGAATCAATTCCCCCTGAAAGCAAGACGACGACTTTGCCGCTGGTACCGACCGGCAGACCTCCCGGCCCGGGCAATCGCTCGAGGTAAATCAGGGCATATTTCTCGACAATCTCGATCCAGCAGGTCATCTCCGCCTTTTCAAGGTCCACCCGCGCCCCGGACTGTTGCTTAACGTAAGCGCCCACGCGCTGGTTAATTTCCACAGATGTGTGTGGAAAATTCTTATTAGCTCTATGTGCTTGAATTCTAAAAGAATTGAAGGGATGGCCTTGCATTAGCGCCCAGGCATTCGTTTCCAGGTTTTCCACAACTTGTGGAGAAGCCCACGCTTCCCCGAAATAGGCAATCCCGAACACCTGTCCGAGCCGCTTCTTGATTTCTGAAACATCCGCGTTTGCGGTCAGAGGCAGAAGGAGCCTGCCGGAGATCCGCTTAGCCCTCTCGACTTGACAATCCTGCAAAACGGAATTGATGTTTCTGCAGAGGGCGTTCTCGAAGTAATCACGGTTGCCCTTCTTTAATCCGAGCTCGTTGTAGTGAATGACGAAGAAGCGGTCCACATTGCCATTATAGCTTGTAAGTTAATGCTACAATTGAGATTATAGAGGGTTGCGCGGTCATAGACCGCGCCTACGGTGTTGATTTCCGGACTGTAGGGGCGGTCTATGACCGCCCCTTTAGGCAGTTTCACGACGGAAACACTTAAAAACCCGCCGGGGAGGGCGGATCTACATGAGGGCCATTTGGAAGGGCAACATCAGCTTTGCTCTTGTTTCTATTCCGATCTCCGTCTTCAGTGCCACCCGCAAGAACGAACTGTCGTTTCATTACCTTCACAAGAACGACATGAGTCCGGTGTCATACAAAAGGTTTTGCGATCAAGAAGACGTTGAAGTTCCTTGGGAAGAAATTACTCGCGGGTACGAATACGAAAAGGGCCAATATGTCGAGATTACCGACGAGGATCTGGATAAGGCGGATATTGAGCTAACCAAGACAATTCAGATTGTCGAATTTGTGCACGAAGAGGAGATCGATCCCTTGTTCTTCGATAAGCCCTACTACCTGGAGCCGCAAAAGGGCGGTGAGCGGGCCTACGCGCTCATGCGCGATGCGTTGGCGCAATCGAAGAAAGTCGGTATCGCGAAAGTCGTCCTCAAATCGCGAGAGCATCTGGCGGCCGTCAAGAGCGTCGGCGACCTGATGACGCTGCAAACCATGCGCTTTGCACATGAGATCGTTGAACCCGGGACGCTGAACCTCCCCGAGAAAGCCGATATTTCCAAAAAAGAGATGGATCTGGCGAATACGCTCATCGACTCCATGTCGGAGAAATTCGATCCAACCAAGTACAAAGACGAATACCACGACAAGGTGCTCGAGATTATCCAAATGAAAGTCGCAGGCGTTTCGCCCCAGGTGCCTGCCGCGAAAGGGCCAGGTCCCGCGAAAGTTATCGATCTCATGGAAGTTCTGAAGCAGAGTCTGAGCGAAACCAAAAAGGCTAAAGCGGCGCGCTCACCTGCAGTCGAAGAACAGACCGTCGTTGCCGGCAATGGGCGCTCGCCGAAGGGCTCTCGAACGAAAAAAGTCAGATAAGCTGTCGCGGCGGTCTATTTCTTGAGGCTGCGCGCTATCGCGCGTGCGCTTCGCGGACCGCCGCGACAGCGAAGACGCCAATGATTGATGTTCGGGAGAACTACCGCCGAATCCTCGACAAGATCCAGGCGGCGGCCGAACGAAGCGGCCGCACACGAGAAGCGGTTAAGCTGATTGCCGTTACCAAGACCGTTCCACCCGATAGGATCCGAGAGGCCGCAGAAGCAGGTATCGTCCACGTTGGAGAGAATCGGGTTCAAGAGGCCTTGCCGAAGCTTGAAGAACTCCGCGACCTGCCTTTGACCTGGCATTTCATCGGGCATCTACAGACAAATAAGGCCAAAAAGGTTGTTGAACACTTTGATTGGATCCAGTGCGTCGATCGGCGCGAGCTTGCGGAGAAGCTCAATCACACAGCCGCGAAATCCCTGCCTGTACTGATCGAAGTGAATATGGGCGGCGAGGTCACAAAATCTGGAATCGATCCAAGCCATCTACAAACATTCATCGAGGATTTAGCTGGGTACGAACGGTTACGGCTCCGCGGGCTAATGACGATTCCGCCATTTTTCGACAATCCCGAACACGTCCGGCCGTACTTTAGAAAGCTTCGCGAGGTATCGGAGCGTTTCAATCTTCCGGAATTGTCTATGGGTATGAGTCACGATTTCGAAGTTGCCGTTGAAGAGGGCGCCACAATGGTGCGGATCGGCACGTTGTTGTTTGGGGAAAGACACGAGTGAGTACCGCGGCGAAACTGAAGATTCGAGTCATTCCTAACGCCAGGAAAACTGAATTTTCGGGTTCCCGCGGCGATGAGATCGTTTTGCGGCTCAACGCACCTGCAATAGAAGGCCGCGCGAATGCGGCCGCGGTTGAATTCCTATCACGGTTTTTCGGCGTATCGCGATCCGCGGTTGTCATCATCGGGGGAGAAAGGAGTAGACACAAAATAGTTGAAATTGTAGGCTTGAAAAATGGTGACCTCGAAAGGAAACTCGCCCATCTAATCCGTTAATGGAAGAAGTAAACAACGCTGAACAATCTGCCCCACAATCGGCTCCCGTAGAGTTGAAGCGCATGAACATGACCGCCACGCTCGCAATCTGCTCGAGCGGCTGGCTGGTTCCGGGGCTGGCTCACGTCTTGATCGGCCGCTGGGTCCGCGGCGCGATTTTTGCGTCCTGCGTCCTGCTGATGTTCGCCTTAGGACTGGGCATGCGGGGTAAGCTCTACGATCTCGAATTCGATGAACCGCTCCACGTTTTCGCGTTCATCGCGGATATTGGTACAGGCCTCTTTTATTGGATCGCGGAGCGTCTGAATCTGGGACTCGGCACGATGACCTGGCCGAGCTACGATTACGGCACGACGTATCTGTGGGTCTCCGGCCTGTTGAATTACCTCATCGTTCTCGATGCGTTTGATATCGCGCAGGGCCGGAAGCCATGATCCTATCCCACTTCACCGCATTGCTCCTGTTCGCCCTGTTTGTCTCGACCGTCTTTGCCCTGATTACGAAAAACGAGCCGCGCGAACAATTCCGTTACGGCGTTTTTGTCTTTTTATCTTTTCTCGCTGTCGCCTTTGCTGTCGGCTGGATCATGTATCCACTGCCGCTATAGAAATGACTGACACCGCGCTGCAGTCGGCCAGCCGCACGCGACGCTTGCACGAGGTCGAGCGCCAGTGAAGGCGCTATGTAAGAAGGTGATGGACCCAACAAGCGGCGCAGCGTGGTTCTACTTCACAGAATGGTTCATCACCAGGTCGTTAGAACGCTTTCCACCCTCCAGGGCATGGAGTTCTTCGTGATCACTCAGACCCCTGACGGCAAGGACATCTTTTTCAAGATCGAGGGCTCTGGCCCTGACATTCTCTTGGTTCACGGCGCAGCCAGTGACGCCGATACGATGGCTCCGTTAGTATCGCAGCTGTCCGGCAGGTACCGGTGCATTTCGGTGGATCGATTGGGGTATCGGCGCTCGACTCACCTCAGTCGCGACACTACCGTCGACGAACAAGCGCACGCGATTGAGGCGGCTCGTAAGGCGTGTACTTCCGGTCCGCTGTGGGTGTTTGGTCATTCCTCTGGCGGCAACGTCGCGGTAGGGTATGCTTCGCTCTTTCCGAACAACGTACGTGGATTGATTCTGATGGAACCAGCCTTGTATGCGCTCTATCCGCCGGACGCGTTTCGTCCGGCCATCAACCGTATGAGAAACGAACTCATTCCAATGTTTCAGAGGGGCGATATTGGTGACGGAATAAACGGTTTCGTAGAGTTACTCGAGCTTTCTCGAGAAACTTTGGTAGAGCTTGGACGCCTGCCGTCTACCACGCACCCCGCGGAAAACTGGCTGCCGTTTGCTCATGATCAGCCGTTCGTCATCGACTGGTGTCCATCTGAGTCCGATATTCAACGTTTGACGCACCGCATACTGGTGCTCGAGGGAGATCGAACCACCCCGCTCCTACGCAACATCTGTCGACTTCTGACTGAGAAGTTGCCAAAAGCCCAACTGACAACGTTGGTTGGTTGCGACCATGTGGCTCCGCTGCTGAGGCCAAGGCTCGTTGCAGAGAAGATCTCCGAATTCATTGCAACGTACGGTAATGCGTTCTAATAGAAAAACTGGGGACGGTGGAACCGTCCCCCAAAAGCAACGCTACATACACATGTGAGTTACCGCATCACTCCAGTCGCCCGAGCCTGTCGAGCCACCCAGCGCACGTACCTGGATGGCGTAAATGGTGCCCGGCGTGAGGCCGGTGATGGTCATCGAACGAGACTTGTTGAAGACGGCCCGCTGTTTGAAACGGACCGACGGTGTTGTTGGCGCCCACGGCAGCCGCTTGTACTTCGTACAACTTCGCACGTGGGACTTTCTGGGCCGCCACTACCAGTTGCTTGGTGTGGCCGTTATCGACACTGAGGATCGTTGCTTTATCCAGCGGTGTTTGCGATCGCACCGCAGTGGTTTTGGCCTGGAAACCGCTTTTCAACACGAACTGCACGTCATCGTTACAGTTCGCCTGAACGTATTGCGCGAGCCTACGCAACAGACCATCCAGCACGCTACGCTTTTTGTTCTTCACCGCGGTTACCGCCGTACCGCCTCCTGCTTGGGCCTGAGCGGCAATCGCTCCAGTCAAATCATCCACAGCGGTTTGCAAAGTTGTCTCGTCAAACGGTGGTGCCGCTGCGATAGCTTTATCGACAAACAAGCCATTGATGACAGCTCCAGCTATCGCGAGCGCCTGGGAATCGGACAACTTCTTGAACCCGGTCTTTACAGTCACTTTCCAGGACCAGGCGAATCGTCGAAGCCGCGAGATGAATCGTCGAAAAGTTGAAGCGAATCGTCGCCGCCTTGAAACGACATCCGAAGAACTCAGTGCCACATGGGGAAATCGCGTGTCGCCCCCACTCGATTGATTCTTCATGGAGTTGCTGGAGGTCATTTCTATGCGGAAACGGCTCGTTTCCACATGGAAACGACTTCATCCCACCTGGAGTTGACTCAATCCCACATAGGAATGAGCCCAAGCCGACTGTCGGCGGCTGGAAACCAATTCGCTCCCGCTCGAACCGACACGGGAACGACCGAAAGCCGCGTGGCGGCGCAGCAAAGCCAATAAGGTTTGTGGCGAAATTAATGCGTTTCGCGCCAACGCCACATAGATTCGCGTCGAATCCGTCTCGATAGGTATTTGTAAGTAATCGATCCATAATGCGTATTCGCTTGTGATTTTTTCTTTCTTCACTACCGCGTCTCGTTTGCGGCGCGGCCGGTCCTGTTTAAGGCAAGCGTGGCGCCAAACGCGAGCACAGGAACCAAACACGTTTTTTCAATCAGTTGATGTTTGGGATTTCCCCAAGAAGGTTGGATTTCGGAATTTTTTTATTCCGCGCGGGAACAAAAAAGTTCCTTTACGGCCATTTCGCATCGAGTGCGCGGCATCGGCAGCGGAAATATTTTGGGTGAAGGTCGAGACCTCGGGCAGCCTCTGCGTGATCGCCGTGGTTCAGCTGCAGTCTTTTCTCGAAAAGCGATTTTTGGAACTTCTCGAACTCGTCGTCGTATGTGTCGTCCTCGGCCGGTTCAGATTTTTCCGGCCGCAGCGCTTTCGGCAAGTCTTGGG